>Ga0207652_10000656_pt1 | contig 34008 bp, 22 predicted proteins | sample KBSC63BmetaG_FD_184334 | JGI IMG/M metagenome (GOLD analysis project Ga0207652, IMG submission 184334) | Corn rhizosphere microbial communities from Kellogg Biological Station, Michigan, USA - KBS C6-3B metaG (SPAdes) (version 2) | ecosystem: Host-associated > Plants > Roots > Rhizosphere ...
CGATTTTGTCCCACAGAGGAGACACATCGTGTTCACGTTCGAACCAGGATCGGCCACCGCCCCGGTGGACCGAAGATACGGCCATGCCGTCTGTGACCGCTGCGGTTACGTGATGGACGAACGGGCCATCCACACCGAGTTCCACAACCTTGCGATGTTCCGGTTTCGCGCCGGGGCCGGCAGCCGCTTCGGCGAAGGCCGGTACATCGAAGGGGATCTGTGCGATACGTGCCTGTTCACCTTGCTTGGCCGTTACGTCCGCGCCTACGACGAGGATTGGCGTATCGACGTTGCCCGCCGCAACGAAACGCCGTTGGGCGTACCCCTTTCCAGGAGACCTTCCATGAACCAGACCGAATCCCGCCCGCAGGATGTCACTGTCGTCATTTGCGACCGCTGCAAGAAGAGGATGTACGAAGAAGAGCCGGACTCCGGCTATCGCAACCGCATGCAGATTCGCTTCCGTGGGGGCTACGGGAGTCTCTTTGGTGACGGCAACAAGGTCGAAGGCGATCTGTGTGATTCGTGCTTTTACGAATTGCTTGGACCGTATCTGCGGATCGTCGAATCGATTCCGGATGAAGCCAAGCAGTACAACGACTTGACCTACAAGCCTCTCGATTCGTTTTTCGAGCTGCAGGCCCGGCGTGTGTATTCCCCGTACCAAACCCAGTACCAGACCGCCGAGGAGATGGCCGTGGCCCTGCGCGACTGGATCGACCGGCAGTTCGATCCCAACCTGAAGCGGACGCCGGTCATGCCTGCATCGGAAACCAAGGACGCCGACAGCTAGGCCAACGCCATTGGAAACGGGCGGCCGTGCGATGCGCGGCCCGCCTTTTCTTTCGGTAGTAACGCCAACGACACTTGCTTAGCTGGCGAATTGACATGGCTCTGCATGGACTGGCGTGCCGATCTCGCCGCGTGAGAAGGCAGGATGGCACGCTGTTCCCGTGACTTGCGCGGTCTGCTCTGCAAGACACGAGTGGACGTGACTTCAACGAAGGGGCAGGCAAATGGAGAAGATTGAATTGCGTGGTGCAACAGCCGGTGCGGTACGGCCCATCTTGATTCGCCAGCAGAGGTGTCCATGCAGGAATTGCAAGCAGCCGTCGCCAACATGGCGGAACGTATCGCGTCGCTGGAACGGGATCGCGATGAACTCGCTCAGGCGCTGCGATGGTTCCACGAGGACGTGGCCCGTGCGGAGGTTGCGGTGGCGAGCGATACCGACCGTCCGCCAACGAAAAGTCCATAGGTCGATGGGGTGCGACTCGCGCCGTGGGAAGGAGCTTCTGCGAGCTTGCTCGTCGCGTTGCTGGTTGAAACGCCAGAGCACCGCCTTATGACGAACCGGGATCCGACGTTCCGTCGTGGGCCATGGAAATTCAATATATGCCGTGGAGAGCTCTGCCCATTTCGTTGCGAACCTCTTCGCGCTCGCCCGCTGCCAGCCTGGCATAGATGTTCTTCCGATCCCAGCCATATGGCTGGGCGAGGCTGATGGCCATGACCTCCGGGCGACCATACGCATGGATCGCAAATTGGGCAAGTTCCGGGTCAATCTTCCGCAGTTCCTCGAACGCCGCCACGGCCTCCTCCGCGAATCGCCGATAGGCGGTCTCGGTCCGCTTCTGCAGTTCGGCATAGGCGGAGGGATCGATCATGTCGCGTCTCCCCCAGTGCAATCAGCCAAGTCATCTTCTTGTTCCCGCGGAGCCGTGGCGCGGGCGGCGATGATCATTGCGATGAACGACACCACGATGCCGAAGAACAGCCATTTCAGCAAGGTTTCATGGTTGAGGACCGAACGTTGGAAGTCAAAGACGTGGCCCGCTTCGGGGGTGGCGGGGATGGGGTCCGGCCAGGTGCCCAGAAAATCAGTGCAGGTGGCAGGCACGCCCGCCACACACAGCTGCAACCCAGACTTGTTTGTACGTTCAATGGTCAAGTCGCGGCCGCGCGGTGCCGAGAACGCCCCGGCAACCACAAAGCTGCCGATAGTGGTGTCCACCGTCGTCAAGGTTGGAGCGATGAACCCGCCGGGGCTTGATGATGCAGAGATAAACGCCCCGGCATTACCTCTTCGGACTGTCGCCGTGGGACTCGCCGCCTGCCACAACAGCAGGATGATAGGCACGGCAAGGCCAAGCACTAGCGCAGCAACGAACACAATGACAGCAGTTCGGCCACGTCTTGGTGATCGAGGCGAGGGTGGTGCCAAATCGGTTTGCATGTTCCGATTCCCCCTGAGGAATTCGACACCTTCGGTAGGTGTGTTCGGGCGTCACCGGATCTGCACCGAGACCTGACGGGTTCATCCAGTCCAAGGACAGCCGAGGCAGGATCCGCAGAATCATTGTCGGTGCCGGGTGTCGCACAGGCTGCGACTGTACCGCTCCGTTCAGACGGATTTGTCTCGAACGCAGATGTGCGCGAAGGGCGCGAGCCGCCTCCCGTGTGCAATGCATGGAAATCGCGACATGGCAATGGGCGAAGGTCGAACCCCTTACTAGATGACGCAACGTCGGGTCTGCTAGTCACATCACAGATTGCGACACTGCCGCTATCGGTTTCTGGCGCCATCGACAAAAATGGCGACCGTGATGCAGCAACACGGAAGTTTCCGTGGTGCTAGCCGATATTCCTTGGTGCATTCCAATTGGCGATTTGCCGCGGGCTTCCAGTCACCCTTCCAGCAACATGAGAACCGGTTCATCAACAAGGCGTAAGCCGTCATTGGCGCCGTCCGTCCGGCCTGCACGCATCGCGCTCTCAAAAATTCAGCTTCCGCGACCGGAAGGGCTGGTACCGGCTGCCGGTTCATTGCGGCCTCCGCCGGATCTGGTCGCGACGACAGACGTGTTGGACGTGGTGTCATACCTCTATCCACCCTTGTTGGTTGAAGCAGAAGGGATTCGCGGGAGCTACGTCGTCGTCGGCAACGCGAGAACGGTCCAATGGCGGATGCAATTGGCCGCCACAAACGACGAAGCGGACGCACGCATCCTGTCGTTGATCCTGCGCGAGGCATCGCCGGACGTGGTCGCGCGTCTCGGCCTCGTGGAGCGCCATCTCGTGCCGATGCTTCTAGGTACGTTGAAGTCGAGAGAAGTCCGCACGGCGAGCAAGGGGCTCCGTCGCATGGGCATCCGCGCCCCCAGCCAAGTTGCCACACGGGACCAGCTTCAGCGGCTTGCCAATCGGCCGAAGTCGCATGGCTGACGACTGCTCGATACTGACCCTGCGGGAGGCGTTGGACCGCGACGGTAACGTCGATGGTGCCCGACTGATCGCCCAGCTTGGTTTACCCCCCGACTTGCGTTATCTGGTCGATGGGCTCGGGCGCACCCGTGTTTGCCTGGAGCGTTTTGGCAACGAATTCGACGCGTGCATCCGGGGCGATGCGCCCCTCCGCGCGGTTGCGCTCATCGCAGGCATCGACGTCATTCTGGATTGGGCCAAGCGACAGGATTGGCCAAGCGACGACCCAAAGTTGTTGCGCATGGAGCTCCGGCCTGGGGCCTTGCGTAACCCGATCGTCCACCACGGTAGCTCGGTCCTGGTTCATTGGGCGAATCTGTTCTATGCACTCGAGCCGACAGGAGATGCTGGCTCTGCGCCTGCCATCGACCGCGATCCATTCGAACGCCTGATGCGCGAGTTTTCGGCCTACATCCTCGCTGCGCAGTCACGTATAGATCCAGAGCGCTACCTGATGTTTTGCAAACACTGGCTGGAAGCCGGAAAACTCCCCAAATACGATCTTTTGCCCGGTTCTCCACTCCTAAGTCGGATGCAAAGCGCATCGCATGCGATGCGTCAGCTCTCCTTGCTCGAGCATCGGGAAATATTCGAGGACTTGGCCGACGATGCAGAAGGCACGCCCTTTCCCGAACGCGTGCTCGCAGGGCTGGCGGTCCCATCATCGGACGTCGAGAAGAAGCTGCTCAACTCCATCGGGCTTTTGCTTGAGGTCGTGCAACCAAACTGGGCGCGACTCGGTGTCACACGTCGATCGCACAGAGGTCACGGCGGACGCCGATCAGGACGCCGCAGCAGCACCCGCGACGGCTACATTCGCATCGCGGGAGAAGATGTCGTGTTCCTGGACACGACCCAGGAAGACGGCGTGCGCGCCAGGCGTTGGCAGACAGAGCCACCGTCGATAGAACGAACAGCGCGCGATCTCTTGATCGAATGGGGGTATTTGCCCGCCGACGATCTCGGCAGCGACGAGCCGGGCGGCACCCGCCGGGGGAGCCGCATCCCGCGAGCCGTAGTTCGGCGGGCCAGGGCCGAGGCCGAAATCCAGAACGATGGTACCGAGTGGATTCCGGAGGGAGAGAACGCCGGCGACGAGGATATCGAGGCGGTCGAAACCGGGATCGACATAGGTACCGGTCGGGTTGGACAGGCAGGCCACGCGACTTCGAAATGGCAACGCGATCACACAAGACGCTTCAACTTCGCACACGCGGTCAGCAAAGATCGTCTGACCGTCGGCGAAGCGACGCGATTGCTCCGGGAGCTGTGGCACTGCGCAGCAGAGTCGGATGGCGCCGAAGCATTGGTCGCCCTGCACGCAAGCCTTGCGCTTGGGCGATCAGTCGAGGATATCAGGGGACTCGCGGTCCATATTGCCTCTGAATCCGATGGCTTTGATCCGGAGCGCATCCACTACTGCCTTGGCTCACGCACGTGGGTCGTACCATGCCCGCCGCCCGCATGGCTAGAAAAGCCGACGGTGTCGGTCGAACGTCAACAGTGTTCGAGCCTGCGACTTCCCGACGCCACCGCGTTCGCCTCCTTGCTTCAAAGGGCGCATCTGGACCAGGACGGCCAACCCTTCCGGAAGCTCACCGCTCATCGCGAACGCATATTGGATCGCTTCCTGGCGGAACGGTTGCCATCCTCGGATGCCTCGCGAGCACGGTGCGCGAACTTCCTCTTCTACAGGCTGCTTGCATGTACGCACGGCGATCTGGGAATTGCGAGCTTTGTCACGGGCCACGAGCATTCGCACAGTCGATCCGTGCACCATTACGCGAATTATCCGGCGTCCTTCGTCGTAGATGCTTATCGGCGCGCATGGATATTGGCGGATGGCGGGTCCATGGATACCGAGGAACAATCCGGGGCATCGCATGTCGTCGCCCGCGGGTACGGCGCTCGACGCGTTCCTCGGGTTGATGCGGTCGAGGCGCTGATCAGGTTTCTGGCGGCGGCCATGCAACGCGGCACCTTTGCCGAGCGGCACAACGCGTATACGGCATACACCCTGGTCGGCATGGTGCTCGGGCTTGGCATGCGTCCGGTCGTCGAACCCGATATCAACAACATTGGCGACGCGAGCGGGGACGGGATTTTTCTCAGCTTTGTCGACAAGGCGCGCTCGGATTACGACCGAAGGGTGAACGCGATTCCGCCTACGCTGAACCGGCATCTTCGAAGCTACACCGCCTATCGTCACCGGTTGTTCCTCCGGGAAGCGCGTCCCACGCGCGACGCAAACTTCCTCTATGTCGATCCGACTACTGGCGCACCCGAGCGTTTCCGCCCGAGCCATTTCGTCGCCATCGTCGGTGAGGTCTTTCCCCTGGAGTTCTACGCGTTGCGGCGTTTCATGCGTACCGAACTCGCGCAAACCGACGGCGTGCACGCGGAGGACGTCGACGCCTACATGGGTCACTGGCCGTACGGAGTAAGCCCTCACGATTGGCGCTCGACTTATCCGATGCGCCGTTTGGCCGATTTGGCCAATAAACCTATCGAGGCGTTGCTGCAACGGCTTGGCTATCGTGCCCTCCTCTTGGCATGACAGCAGAACTTCTTCATCCGCTATGGACTCCGCCAGGGCCCGATGCGACGGCATTGCAGAAGGCAGCGCATGCACTGATGCTGCGTACGCTGAAGCGCATTGCCAAGCAAATGCCGGAGGTCTTATACGACCCAGCCAAGCTCGGCTGGAAGCCTGTGATGGAGGCAGCGACTGCGGCTCTGCTCAACCCAAGACTAGGTCTGGAACCGCGAACCGAAGCGCTTACACTGCTGCAACGACGCCTGCAACAGGTCGATCCGTCGACGCCGCAACAGTTGTACTCGGCACGCGTCGACAAGCAAGGCTCAATTGCGGCGGACTTCGGCGATGCGATCGAAAACCTGGAGCGCTTTGAAACGGCACTGCATGCGTATCTCGTTTCGCTGCGGCCGACTCGACGCAGCCACAGCGTGCCCGATAAACGCCCCAAACCCAGCACCAACGAGTCTGATCGAGCCGAGGCTTTGCTGGCGCTTGGCGTTCTCGTGGCATTACTCGTCACACGCCTTGGCTACTGTTCCATGTCGCTGCTTGCCAAGATCGTTGCCTCGGTCGGAGAACGACCGCTCGTCCTGAATGGTTGGGCTTGGGTCGACATAACGCTTGCGCACGCAAACAACGCGCCCCAGTTGCGACGGATATTCCTGGATGCGGTCACGCTCGCCGCATGGCTACGCGCGCAAGGTCACTGCAATCTCCTGCCGCAGCCCCTTGGCGAAGCGAAGGCGGGACAGCGCGCTTCGTTCTATACATCAATGGCCAAGCGCGCCTTCAAAACCATCCTCGACCGCATGGAGGCCGCCGGCCGCGCCAGTCCATTCCGATCCTTGCCGGGATTGTGTAGTGCCAAGGTCCAGCGCCTTCGGCTCACCACGATGCCTCTGCTTGGTACCTTCGCCAAAGGCGATATCGTGAACTCTTCGCTCGAGGCGGGAACGTGGCAGCGCCTGCTTGGCCGACGCAGTCCCACGTTGGACGAGCCGGTCTCTCCAATCCCACCGGCGGCGGCGAGCCATTCCGAGGCCCCGCCGCCGCTGCCGCCTGACGTCTTCCACAAGGAGGACGCGACGGTTGAGGAGCAGGCAGCGCAGGGCGACCTCGATGAGACAGGTGTCGTCGCGCGGCTGCGCCTGATCATGGCTGGCAAACGATCCACTTGGCGGGACGGGTTCGACACACTACTGATGGAGCTTCGCGACAAGGAGTCGGAAAGCCAAACCGCCCGCTGCGTCGTCGGATGGCTCCGGCATCTGGCCTGCGAGCACAAGAGCAAAGGCAGATTGCTGCATGATGGTTCCGTGCGTGGCTACCGAGGCCTTTTGGCCAACCGGCTGTTGCAGTACATGCCGCCGAACCTCGCGGGCATCGATGAAGAGGAGCTTGAGGACGCCTACAACGAAGTGGTCGCGAGTCGCTCATCCAAGGGCCAGGGCGGGCGCATCCAGGCAGCGCTTGGATCATTCAACTTCTATGTGCGGGTGCACGAAATCCCTGAACTGCCGCATGTTCGACTGGCCGGCATTGATCGTGAAGGCTACACGATCAGCAGCCGGATCGTGAGCGAAGCAGAGTTCGCGGAGGGGCTGAAGCAGATCGATCACGGCGATATCGTGATCAAAAGTCCGCGGTTGAAGGTCCAGATGCGCGCGTTCTGGGTCCTGGCGTTTCGATTTGGAATGCGTCGTCAGGAAATCCTCGGCCTCCAGGCACGCGACATCGACACCGAACTCGTGCGCGTGCGAGAAAACGAGGCGCGCTCGCTCAAGACACCGAACGCACACCGCGTATTGCCACTCGACGCGGTGCCGGAGGGTTCTACCCCGGAGAAGAGTGAGCGGGCTCTGATACTGGCGCTGATCGACGGCCGGGATCCCGACGACTACGTCTTCTTCGGCAAGGGAGTACCCAGCGAAAAGGATCTCGGCAACCATCCGGTTGTGCCCAAGATCAACGATCTGTTCAAACGCCTTACTGGCGATGCACACCTCCACCCACACAACCTGCGGCACAGTCTCGCGACGTTATTTCTGTTCGGGAGTCTGGGAAGCGATCTTGAACTTGGCTCGCACCCTGCTTGTACGCCGTGGATGCGAACCGCAATCGAGAAAGCCCAATTCTTGGAGGCTGCAATCGCGGGTGAGCTCCATCGCAAGGCGGGCCGAGGCTCGGCGCTCGCGATGACGATGGGCCACAGTTCCGAGCTCACGACATACGAACACTATGTTCACTCACTCGATTTGCTCTTGTTTCTTGCGTGCACGCATCCTCGTGTCCGGCCTTGGGGCGCCCAGCCGGCGTACCAACGGCAGATTCGCGACCGAGCCCAGATTCGAGCGTTACTGGGATACGCGGACTCGTACCGCCTGCCACACGCGGGTGCGCCAGGCACGGTCATCCAGATCGCCGCGCGCCATCCCGACTTGGTCCTGATGCTGAAGACGGACACGGGGCAGGATAAGAAGCCCGCCAAGACTGCTGCCCCGCCTTGGCCCATGAGCCTTCAGGGCCTGCGCCGCTTGCCCAAGGCGAAGAAGCTTTTGGGCTGCCCCGAGAAGCAATTCCAGGTCGACGCGGTGATGGCAGTCCTCTCACGACTGCAAAGCGTGGACGCGAGCAAACGCGAGCATTTGCGCGCGGTTATTGTTCGTTGGGTGCAAGCGTTGCCCAAAAAGCACTCGGACTGGGCCTATATGACAGCCGCTGCAGCCCGGGATTGGGTGCGCTCGCTCGCCGCGCTTGAGGCGAGCATTCCGGTCGAAGTCCTTCACGTGACGCGCAAAGAGGACGGCAACGTCAAACGCAAGATCGTCCTCGCAAAGCCTCTTGCGGAGAGTTCGTACAAGGATGGGGGTGGGCGATACTGGATTCGCTTTGCGAGTATACGGAAACGCCCGGCACCGCGGACGCGTAGGACTGACCAGCGGCGCTCTCGCGCGCAGTCGAGTATCACTTGGTTGATGTTCGCGGTCCTCGAGGCCACTGCGTCGCCGCAGCTGCCCTTGCTCTGAAGGTATGCTGCGCCCTCAAAGGTGTGCGGCCGGATTTCGTGTACCTCCGCCGTGCCGAATGTTCAACGTGACTCGTTGCGTACTGACCCTGTGGCACCTAACGAATCACCCGATGCGAGCTCACGTGGCCGCTGCCATCGACTGATCCACAAATCGCCTCTCGGTCGTCATCAACGGCGATGCTCGATTCCGGAGAGGAGAGCCTCTGAACACTGGAGTCCTTGGCGCGGCGTTCGTAGCAGGCCTAGCCAGCATCATGATGGTCGGTGCGTACGAACGGTATTGCGGGCGCACGCGCAACATCCTCGTTGGACGCACCGAGCAGCCCCAGGTGGTCAAACACGTGGCTGGCGACCTCGGCAGGATTGGTCGTGGCCCTAGTATCAATGAGTCGGATCGGGTCGAAAAGCTGACCCATTACAGAGACTGTGTCGCCGCAGCGAACGATGCGTACGTTGTTCACCGAATCCTCCATCGAGTAAGTCAACAGCGCGCTTATCGGGCGCCCGCAGACATGGCTGCCCTGTTTGCAGCGCGAGCACCGGCCTTGGTAAGCGCGCTCAGGTTTCGCGCCGAGAAGGACGCGGCGCTCCACTGGTCGAATTGGGCTACGACTTCCGCAGGGAAGTAACGGGGCTTGGAGCGAGCTGCCGCGGGCGTGGCGAGGTAGTCGAGGATGTAGACGAGCCCGGCATGGAGGCTCATGTCCTGCCGGCGGAGCCATTCCAGGTGCGGAGCAAGGACGAGCAGGTTGTGGATTTCGTGGCGCACGACATTGTGCAATGGAGGGCGCCGCGCGATTCCCACTGTGTGGATCTTGCCGACGTCATGGAACAGGTATCCCAACTGCGCGATGCCTACCGACGCTGTGTCGTTGGGCAGGGTGCGCTGGACCATCGTGGCGATGAGGTCGAGGTTCTCCACGCTATGCTGTACCAGTCCCCCTTTGCCCGAGTGGTGATGCTCACCGCTTGCGCGGCAGGCCAGAAAAGAGGGGCCAATCGCCGGATCGAACAGGATGCGCGTGAGGAACGTCCGCAGCACCGGCGGCAAAGACACTTCCAACGAACCCAGTGCGGCGCGGATCGCTTCAGGCACGTTGATCAGGAGGTCCGACGCGACGTCGATTTCCTCCGCGGCCAATGGAGCAACGCTGGTGACACGCAGCTGCGCATTCCCCTCGTATGTCCGTACGGCCGCCTTCACTCTCGCCGGCATGCCGATGGTGGGAAGTGCGATGTCACTACGACATTCCGGCCACACGAAGCCGAGAACGGTACCCGTTGCATCGGCCAAGCTGAGCTGTAGTCGGGGCGTGTTGATCGCTGCCTCCATTGCAGCTGTCAGCACGTATTGCCCTTCAGTCGACGTTCCCGACAGACTGGCAAGGTTCTTGATCATGGGTCGCCGAACGTCAAAGTGGACATTTTCTCCATCGGACGGCACGAGGCGAAGGTGGTTCATCGGCCAGCCTCCTGCAGCTCGCTTGAAACTCCGCCGTTGATTGCGCCAGCGATCATGTGGTCGAAGGCCGTGCCATCACGGCGCACCAGGTTTGGCACATAGCGCGAATACGTGCGGAACAACATTTCGGTCGTCGTATGCCCCAACTGCCGCGCAATCCATTCCGGTGCCTCGCCGGCGGCCAGCCACAACGTGGCGCAGGTGTGGCGCATTTCATACGGCCGGCGATAGGCAATACCGAGACTTTTCAGCAGTGGCTTCCACACTCGGTACACGAAGTTGGTGGTGTCCAGCGGGCGGCCTGACCTAGTGTGAAAAATATACGCCTCTGCAAAAGCGCTCGGATTTTCGACGTAGCCATTGGGGCGCATCGCCATGAGAGCTGTCATCACCGGCATGCTGACTTGCAGATCGCGCTGCGACCCGTCGGTCTTCGTGTAATCAGTACGGCCGTCTCGGTAGGTCTCGCGGATCTGTACTTCGCGTCGATCAAAGTCAACATGGCGCCATTTCAGGCCGTGGGCCTCTGCGGAACGCACCCCGGTGAAGAACCGGAAGGTGAGGTAGGGCTGGTAGTCAACGCGTACCGCCGCGAGCATCTGGTTAATTTCATCCAGGGTGAATGGCTGGATGTCGGTACGCTGCAGCTTGAGTCGCCGGATGTCGGCACACGGGTTTTCGATACCGTGACGCAGTACCGCCTCGGCCATGATCATGCGCAAGATGCCGATGACTCGGTTGATGGTCGCAGGGGCCAATACCCGATGCCGCTCCTTGCGCTCTGACGGAACGGCAAGCTGCCGACGAAAGTCCATCACGGCCGCACGATCGACCTCGTCGATACGGGACGAGCCGAACACCGGCAGCAGATGCGTACTGAAGATCGAATCGACGGCCAACCTGTAGGAATGACGCCACTCGATTCCATGTTCGGCCTTCCATTGCTTGGCGAATTCTTCAAACCGGGGCAACGTGCCGCTCTTACGCGGCCGAATGGCTGCGTTTGCCGGCATGATTGCCTTTCCGAACTGCTCCGCATTTTTGCTGCCGGGGAACGCTTGTGCGTAATCGAAGCTTCCGTTGGCGATGTCGCGCTCGATTCGCGCGAGTGCCTTTTCCATGCGTGATCGATTCGCCGCAGTGTCGGGAAGCGTGGACTGCTCGCGACAGCGCTTCCCTTGGAAATGAAAGTCGAAATAGAGACGTCCAGTCTCGGGACGTACGCGCACCTTACCCATGCAGCACCGCCCCGGACGCCATCGGAATGGTGATGTCCTGTTCGGCCCCGGTCAGGCGCATGTCCCGCTCGATGTGCTCCCAGATGAAGAGAATCTTGCGGCCGCCAAACGGGCGGATGTAGTGGATGCCTTGGAGAAGGACTGTGTCCTTCAGGCGATTACGGATCGTCCGCGCGTCGTACTGGATGCGCTCGGCCAGTTGATCAGTGGTGAGGTAAGTCTGTGACATCGCTGCCCCTTTTTGGTCCGGGATGTGCAAATGCACAGTAGTTTGTGCATTTGAATACATTTGACCGCGTTAGTTTGCGTATGTCAAGTTTTTTGGGCAAAATTGCGCAAGCCGTCACAATTGGCCGCTAACCATGCTCAGATACAAGCTCAAGGAACGCATCGCAGACAAGGAATTTCGCGAGCGCCGGCGGGTGACGATTCAGGAGATTGCCGCGGAAACTGGCATCACTCGAAACACGCTCTCAAAGCTCATCAACCAGCATGGCGCGAGCGTGAGGACAGAGAACCTGGATCGGCTGTGCGCCTACTTTGGATGTGGCATTGAAGAGCTTGTGGTGTTCGTGCCCGATGCGGCCGCACCAACTTCAACCCGACAGCCCTAGCCCATCCAGCCCGCGCAAGTCGCCGTTATTGCTGGACAGACTAGACCGCTACTCGAGAGTGGTGCGCGAGCGACATCGTAGTGGACCTATCGCGCGCGCCGCTGAGGCCTTGCCCCCCAGGCAGTCCTCAAGCCGCTAAGATTGAAGTGACGCGCACGGTCCCGCGTGGAGATGTGCAAGATCGCGCTGTCAGGCCGTTCCCAATGTGGAATGGGCGCAAGCATCGCCAGAAACAGAGGGAGCGGTGGCGGATTCGAATCGCTGGCACGTTGTCCATCCATCGGCTTTTGCCCATGAGCAAGAGGCCCTTGACCTGCTGCGCGCAAATCTTCCGGATACGCCGCCCTTCCACGCCTGGTCCAACTTCGAGTTCATCGCCGAAGACGGCAGCATCAATGAAGTCGATGCGCTGGTTGTCTCGGCCGACTGCGTCTATCTGATTGAGATCAAGCACTGGAACGGCCATATCACCGGCAACCAGAACACCTGGACCGTGATGCCACCCAGCGGTCGCGTGCGGCACGAAGAAAACCCGCTGCTGTTGGCGAACCGCAAGGCGCGCAAGCTCAAGTCGCTACTGTCGCGCCAGCAGGCCTTCCGGAAAGCCAAGCCTCCCTTCATCCAGGCCGTGGTGTTTCTGTCAGCGCAGCAATGCCAAGTCGATCTGGACGAGGTCGCCGCCCAGCACATCTACCAGCGCACCGGCATCATCGATCTGATTCGTGGTGAATCAAGCCGGCGTGATCGACATGCACGCATCGATCGTGAAACGGAACGTGGGTTCGCCCGTGCCATGCAGCAACTCGGCCTGCGCAAGCGCACCCGCGCCGAGACAGTCGGCGATTATCGTCTCACCCGCCTGATCGCCGAAAACGACCGCTACCAAGACTGGGAGGCCGAGCACCAACGCGTGGCCGGCGATCTCAAGCGAATCCGCATTTTCCCCTACGCCAAAACGGCTGCGAACGCCGAGAAACGCGAGCGCAAGGACATCGCGAAGCGCGAGTACGAGCTGCTGCGCGATATTCGCTTCGATGGCATCCTCGCGCCGCGGCAACTTACCGAGTGTGACACCGGGCCCGCGCTCGTCTATGACTTCGATCCCGATGCCGAGCGCCTCGATCGTCTGCTGGACAGCAACGTCCCTCCCCCGAGCTTGGGCGAGCGTCTGGACATGGTCCGGAGCATCGCCGAGGCACTGGCCCATGCACACAGCCGCAACGTCTATCACCGCGCACTGAGCCCCTGGACAATCGAACTGCAGGGGCGCCATCCCATACTGCGTGACTGGCAGAGCGGCATCGCGGGGCAGGACAGCACCGCCGATACCCGCATGACTCTTCACGTCGGTCAGCGCGCCGGGCTGATCGACAACCCACGCGCCGCCGCGTACACCGCGCCCGAGGTAGTAGCCGGCGTGGGTTATGACCACGTAGCGATCGATGTGTTCTCGCTGGGCGCGCTCACCTATGCGTTGTTCAGTGGACAGCACCCTGCCGGCGATGTGGACGAGATGTCCAGCAAGTGCCGCCGGGGTCCGGGCCTGATGATTTCCGAAGCCTTGGATGGTGTCCCGGACAGCCTGCAGGAACTCATCCAGTTGTCCACCGACCCCGATCCCACCGCACGACCGGCAGACGTTCATGAATTCCTGCGCCTGCTGGACGAAGTGGAGGATGAACTCACGACCCCGGAGCCCAAGCACGGCGTTGCGCCGGCCGATGCACGCAAGGGCGATACGCTCACGGGCGGATTCAAGGTGTTGCAGCGCCTCGGCGCAGGCTCGACCTGCCACGCCCTGGCGGTCGAAGACACCGAAGGCAAGCGCGGCGTCCTGAAAATCGCCAAGACCCCGGAACACAATGAGCGCCTGCGCGAAGAAGCCGAGGCATTGGAGGCCCTGCACCACCCGAACATCATCAAGTGCTTCGGCATTCACGACATTGACGGCGCCACCGCGATCTTCGTCGAGCAGGCCGGCGACATCACCATGGGTGGGCGCCTGCGCGAGCAAGGGCCACTGTCGCTGGACTTACTCGAGCGTTTCGGCGACGAACTGCTGGCGGCGGTCGTTCATCTGGAACGGCAAGGCATCAACCACCGTGATATCAAACCGGAGAATATCGGTCTCGGCGAAACCCGCAAACGCGCGCTTACCCTCAAGCTGTTCGACTTCTCGCTGTCGCGTGCACCGGCCGACAACATCCGCGCCGGCACACCGCCGTATCTCGATCCATTTCTGAGCCTGCGCCGCCCGCCACGCTGGGATCTTCAAGCCGAGCGCTTCGCGGCTGCCATGGCCCTGCACGAAATGGCCACCGGAACCTTGCCCACCTGGGGAACCGCCGGCCAGGATCCCGCCAGTTCGGATGAACCGGTCAGTCTCGACCTCGAAAAGCTGGACGCCTCGGTACGCGATGGCCTCGCCACATTTTTCCGTCGTGCCCTGCATCGGGATGCGAGCCAGCGCTTCGACAACGCCGACGACATGCACGTGGCGTGGAAAAACCTCTTCCGACACATCGACCAGACCACACTGGATTATGAGGAAGAAGGCGATGCGGGTCCCGATCTTGCGCATGTGGAGAACCTGTCGCGCACAACGCCCCTCTCGGCGCTCGGCCTCAGCGCCCGCGACTTGAACGCCGCTGACCGCATCGGCGCCATCAACGTGGGCCAGCTACTCGAACTCCCAGGCATCCGCTTCTATCGCAACCGTGGCATCGGTCAGCGCACCACGCGTCGCCTGCGGCACCTGCGCGATCAGTTGCGCCAGCGGCTTGGTCAGCCGGCCGTGCCCGAGCTTCCCGATCAAACATCCGGCACGCGCAGCATCGATCAGTTGGTGCAGTCGCTCACAGGCATCAAGCTGGACGATGCGGAATCCGGGATCGCCCGTCACTGGCTCGGCCTCGCGAGTGAAGCATCATCGCCAATGGGTGGCCTGCCCAGCCGCGCTGAGGTCGCCGAGGCGACCGGCAGTACCCGCGACCAAGTGGAGGCGACCCTCGACAAAACCGTCGAGAAATGGGCCAAAAATACCTGGATGACGGAGTTGCGGGACGAGCTCGTGGCACTGCTGCAACGTCGCGAAGGTATCGTCACTCTGGAGGAAGCCTGTTCCCGCTTTCTTACGATCCACGGTTCCACCGCGCACGGCGCCGAACGCGAGCGTCTCGCTACCGCCGTGGTGCAAGCCGCGCTGGAGGTGGAAGCCTCGCGCGAAGCGGCGCGCTTCGTCCTCTATCGCGGCCACGCCGTTCCATTGATCGTGGCGACCAACGAGCTGGGGTCTGGTCTGGTTGCGTCCTCCAGCGCCCGCGCCGAATACGCCAAGGCGCTGGCACGCCAAGCCGCCGAGCTGGCCAACGAAGACCCCCTGCCCAGCCCGCGCCGGGTGGAGGAAGCGTTGTCCGCCATCCAGTCGCCGGCAGGCGATCCGCCCATCAGCGCCGAACGCCGGCTGCGCCTTGCCGCCGCGGCCGCGCCCGGTGTCGCACTCTCCAGCCGCCTGGAACTGTATCCGGTGGGCCTGTCCGCGGAACGTGCCTTGCGGCTTGGCGCGAATACCTTGTTGGGCGCGCGCCGTCTCAGCGTCGAGCAGCTGCACAGCCGCATCCATAGCCGCTTCCCGCATGCCCAGCAACTGCCCGGTCGTCCCGCGCTGGATCGGCTGCTACAGGAAATTGAATTCCCGCTGGCATGGCACGAGGCCGAAGACGGATTGCCCGCGGGTTTTGCGATGCCCGCGCAACCGACCGGCCTCACCCGCCTCACCAGTACCCTGAAACGTCTCACGACGGCGCTACACCCTGGCGAGGACTCCGACCCCGCGAGCGAGCGAGCACAGCGTTTCGACACGACCGTCCGGCGCGCCATGGCCGACGGCCGCGTACTGCTGGTGACGGCGGAAATGAAGTTCGTGGGCCGCGCGGCTTCGGAACTGTGCCGCGAATACGCACTCACCGCGGTCAGCCTCGACCGTTTGCTCATTGATGCCCTGCGCAACGAGGCTGCGCGCGCGCACGCCGACTGGGGCGTGGTGCTGCGCGCCGACGCCGCTGCCCACGGCAGTGCGGACTGGCGCAGGCTCAATGCATTGGTGCAGCGCGTGATGCCGAATGTCACAAAAATCCTGCTGGATGATCCGCGCGCATTGCTCGTCCAGCACCTCGGCCTGCTGGTGCGCTACGCGCAAGTGGGCGTGATCCAGCAGTTGCGCGATGCTGCCCATGCCCGCGCGCATCCGGCCCGCCTGCTGCTGTTGCCTGGCGACGGCGGCCATGCACCGGTGCTGGACGGCGTCGCCCTGCCCGTGATCACCCCCGCCGACTGGGTCTATCTTCCGCGCGCGTGGCTGGAAAACCGCCACCGCGCCGCACCCGCGCGCAACACCACAGGAACTCCCGCGTGATCGATGCAAGACAGCTGCTGGCCGACCTTCAATCCCGGCAGAAAAAACTTGCCCGGGATTTGCGCCAGCAAATCGATGAACGTCCCGAGCTGGCCGACCGCCAGCAAAGCGCCTACCAGGCTGCGCGCAAGGCCGGTCGTACCGCCGAAACCTTGAATGCGTGGCTGGATGGCGAAGTTACGCAAGCGGCGGTGGCGTGGCTTCTGGCCTGCACCTTTGTGCGCTTTTGCGAAGACAACGGCCTCATTGCCGCGCCGGCGCTGTCGGGCCCGGGTGACGCACTGCGCCGCGCCCGCGATGCGGCCCGGGAATACTTCCGCGCCCACCCCACCGAACACGAGCGCCATTACCTCGAACACGTATTCGACCGACTGGCCAGGTTGCCGGCGCTGGCCGGCCTGCTCGATCGCGCCCACAACCCACTGTTCACGCTGCCGCCGAGTTACGAAGCCGCACGCGACCTGCTGGCGTTCTGGCAGGAAGTCGACCCGGCCACGGGCGAACTGCGCCACGACTTCATCGATCCCGACCTCGACACCCGCTTCCTGGGCGATCTGTACCAGGACCTTTCCGAGGCCGCGCGCAAGCGCTACGCGCTGCTGCAAACGCCGGTGTTCATCGAGGAATTCATCCTCGACCGCACCCTGGAACCTGCCATCCAGACATTCGGACTGGAAGGCCTGCGCCTGATCGACCCGACCTGTGGCTCGGGCCATTTCCTGTTGGGCGCGTTCGATCGGCTGCTGGCGCGCTGGCAGCGCCAGGCGCCGGCACTGGACGTGCGCGAGCACGTCATCCATGTGCTGTCCGCCATCCACGGCGTGGACATCAACCCCTTCGCCACCGCCATCGCGCGGTTCCGGCTGCTGGTGGCGGCGCTGAAGGCCTGCCGTATCCGCACCCTGAAGGAAGCACCCGGCTGGCAGTTCAACCTCACCACCGGAGATTCGCTGTTGCACGGCCCTCGTTTCGGCGAGGGCGACCTGCCGCTCAGCGAAACCGGCATCGCCGCCGAATATCGGCACGTGTACGCCGCCGAAGACCGCGAGGAGCTGCATCGCATCCTCGGGCAGCGTTATCACGCGGTGGTTGGCAACCCACCCTACATCACCGCAAGCGACACCGCGCTGAATGCGCTGTATCGCGAACGCTATCCGCAAACCTGCTATATGAAGTTTTCGCTTGGCGTGCCCTTTACCGAACGCTTCTTCCAGTTGGCCCAGCCGGGCGGCGATGCACCGGCCGGCTTCGTGGGCATGATCACCACCAACAGTTTCATGAAGCGCGAGTTCGGCAAGAAGCTGATCGAGGCATTTTTCCCGACCCACGACCTCACCCACGTCATCGATACCTCGGGCGCCTACATTCCGGGTCACGGCACCCCCACCGTGATCCTGTTCGGCCGCAACCAGCCGCCGATTGCACCCACCGTGCGCGCGGTGCTCGGCATCCGCGGCGAACCGGTGACGCCCGAAGACCCGGCGCAAGGACGGGTATGGGCCTCCATCGTTCGGCTTGCGGACCATCCGGGACAAGGCAACGATTACGTCAGCGTGGCCGATTTGGAACGCGAGCGGCTGGCGACGCATCCCTGGAGTCTGCAGGGCGGGGCAGCGCCGGCGGTGTTGGAAGCGATCGAGTCGAGCGCTGCGCGCCCCCTTTCGGCATGGACTACTGGAATCGGTGTGAGTGCACTCACGGGCGAAGACGATGCCTATGTCGTTTCGCGGCCCCTCTGGCAGCGCGTCTTCCCGCGGATGAAGCGAACACCGTTCGTGGAAGGTGAGCAAATCCGTGACTACGAAATCCGTAGTGAACTGATCGCACTGTTTCCGCACGATCTGCAAACACTCGACGAAGTGCCCGGCTTCATGCGCCACATCTGGAAGTTCGGGGCGCTACTCCGCACGAATATTTTCTTTGCAAAGACCAAGGAGCAACGAGGATTGCGTTGGTGGGACTTCACCTACTGGTCGCCAGAGAAGTTGGCCGGCTCCTCGATCACCTTCGCCGAGGTCGCCACCCACAATCACTTCGTGCTGGACCGCGGCGGCAAGGTGTTCAAGCAAACTGCGCCGGTCATCAAGCTGCCGGCGGGCGCCAGCGAGGATGAGCACCTGGGCCTGCTCGGGCTTCTCAACAGCTCGACCGCGTGTTTTTGGCTCCGCCAAAACTGTTTCGGAAAGGGCGGCGATCACGTTGGCACGGATGGCGCACGCGTGGTGAAGAACGCATGGGAAGAACGTTTCGCCTTCAATGCGACGCGGTTAGAGCAATTTCCGCTGCCGGATCAACGCCCCCTGGAGCTGGTCCGCCATCTCGACGCACTCGCGCGCGAGCGGGCCATCCACCTACCCGCCACGCTGGCCACGCAATTTCCGCTGACCCGTGCCGAACTCGACGACCATCGCGCCAAGGCCGCAGTCTTGCTGGGCAAGATGATCGCGCTACAGGAAGAACTGGACTGGTGGTGCTATCGCGCCTACGGCTTGCTGGACGAAGATCTGACGTTCGATGGCGAGCCGCCGGCGATCCAGCTCGGCCAGCGTGCCTTCGAAATCGTGCTAGCGCGTCGCATCAAAGCCGGTGAGGTACAAACCACCTGGTTCTCCCGCCACGGCTCCACGCCGATCACCCACCTGCCGGCCGACTGGCCCGCCGGCTATCGCGCGCTGGTCGAGCGTCGCATCGCGCATATTGGATCCAGTGCCTGGCTGGCCTTGCTGGAACGCCCCGAATACAAACGCCGCTGGAACCAGCCCGGCTGGCAGGAACTGGAACACGCCGCCCTGCGCGGCTGGCTGCTGGACCGGTTGGAAACCGCCGCGTACTGGCCCGAACCCGCGCTGCAGCGGGCGACTGACCTGGCCGCACGCGCCGAGCGCGATGCGGATTTCATGGCGGTGGCGGCGCTCTACACCGGCCAGCCCGGCTTCGATGTCGCCGCGCTGGTCGGCGAGTTGGTGGCCGACGAGGCGGTGCCGGCATTGGCGGTGCTGCGCTACAAGCCCGCGGGCCTGCGCAAGCGCGCCGACTGGGAACACACCTGGGCCGCGCAACGCCGCGAGGACACCATCGACGCGGCTGTCGCCGCCGAGCACCCGCGCCAGGACGGCGAATCGCACGCCGACTGGCAGGCCCGCATCGCACCGCTCCAGAGCCAGCGGAAACTGGCGGAAGTGGGCCGGCTGCCCGCGCCACCCAAGTACGCCAGCGCCGATTTTCTGAGTGGCACTTACTGGCGCTTGCGCGGCGGCCTGGACGTGCCGAAAGAACGCTTCTTCAGCGTGCCCGATCCGCTGGCGCCCGGCGCCTGGCTGTACGGCTGGGCCGGCTGGAACCCCGCTCGTCGGGCCCAGGCGCTGGCCAGTGCCTGGATCGAGGGCGAGGAAAGGACCGGCGCCGAACCCACGCAAATGCTGCCACTGCTCGTGGCGCTGGTCGAACAACTGCCGTGGGTCAAGCAGTGGCACAACGCCATCGACCCCGAAACCGACGTCCGTCCGGGCGACTACTTCGAACAATGGCTGGGCGAGCAATTGAACCGCCAGGGCTGGACGCCGGAGACCTTGGCCGAATGGCAGCCGACCGCCGCGCCGCGTCGACGCCGGCGGCGTTCACGCGGTGCGGGTTGAGAAACGGCGCTCAAACCGTATGATCCCTGCGGCGGGATCGGAGCACATTCCGGGTCGGTTCCCGGCGTTGCTCTACGTAAAGCGTCAGGAGCATTGCGTGGCCACGGCCCTGATCGTGGCCCTGCCAGCCTGTCAGGGGAAATCATGGCCCGTGCCAAGAACGCGGCAATCCGGAGGTTCGTACAATCGCGCGGCATCGAGACGGTGGTCCACTTCACCAGGGTCAGCAATGTGCCGGGAATCCTCGAGCACGGCTTGCTGGGTCGCGAAACGCTGGCGCGGCGAGGCCTGCCGAGCGTGAGCAATGACAGCTACCGATACGACGGCACACCCGACGCCATCTGCATCTCGATTTCATTCCCCAACTACAAGATGTTCTACGCACTGAAGCAGCGCAACCCGGACACCGACTGGGCGGTTCTGCGGCTTGACCCTGCCGTCCTGTGGGAACTCCCGTGCGCGTTCTGCCGCTCCAATGCAGGCGCGTCCACGGTCTCCAGCATTCCATTGGCGGATCGGATGGGACTGCCGGCACTCAAAGCCATGTTCGCTGAAGTGCGGCCGGATGTCTCTCGCGCACAGTTGCGCATCCCGGACAACTATCCGACCGACCCGCAGGCTGAGGTATTGATTCTGGCTCCGGTGGCGCTTGGCTATGTACATCGCATAGATCTGAACGTCGCCGTCAACAATTTCGAAGAAATGTCCGAGCTGCTCGGGCCCCTTTTGGAAAAGGTCGACTTTTGTTTTGACGCATCGCTGTTCACATACCGGAAAGACTACGATCGTTGGCGAAAGCCGGAGGTACAGTGGCCGGATTTTGATGATTCCGATATTCCTTTCTAGGAACACCTGATGGCCAGCCGGCCTGTTTTTGTACCGCGTCAGACTGGCGACCTGCTGGTTCGCACGGAGTACGTGGAATTCAAATGGTTTCCGGGCATGGCCGTGACGCAAAAGCAGAAGTCCATTGCTGCCTTGCACGAGGCTGCGATCGGAATGAGGTTGTGCGACAGGCCGCTCGAGATATCCAGCAAAGCCGAAAACCCGCTGGGCGTGAAACTCAGCGCGTTTAACCTGAAAGGTGCAACGCGCAAAAAGGAACAGATGTACACCGTCGAAACCCTGTTCCAGTCGAGCAAGGTGTTCGAACGTGGGGGGCCCTTTCGGGACCTGCTTGGTGGTACGTCGAGGGAAGCAAAAAAAGATCCGCGCATCAGGGAGTCGGGCAGGCTCGTCGGGTTCAACTTGTATGGCGAAGAGTGGCCACTCGAGCCCAAGACGGCGTTCTACGACTGGATCTACATCAATACGTTGGCCAAGAACGAGCACCTCGCTGAAGAACTCTGCTCCTACGACGCTTTCACCGACATCGAGTTCAACCCGCAAAAGTCCATCAACTGCCAGGCTTATTCGGTTGCTCTGTTCAGGGCACTGAGCATGCGTAGCCTGATTGGCGACGTACTGGATGACCGGGAGGCCTACTTCGACATCATCGGCGGACGCCCGGTAAGCAACGCGGTCGAGGATACGGAGCAACAGCGCAGGCTGCTCTGAAGGCGACATCCATGGCAGCGGGTTGCCAGAGCTTCAATTCTGGTTGGCGCTAGCGTGGGGTTGCCGTCGCGAGAGCACCTCATCCCAACGTGAACATGACCTTGGGCGGCCGGGCAGACGTGGAGTTGCCTCTGGGCGGAGTTGAACAGCACGACTATCCCACGGCCACGGTGCTTAACATGGCCTTGTTATATATCATGGCCGTGTTATAATTCATCCGCCTCCGAACCCACCTGCCAAAGCCATGCAACCATCAGATCACTGCCCGCCTCAAGAGTCCGCCGCCGCCAGATTGGCGAAGCGTTTTCGCGCACGCGGCTGGCGAGTGGATCTTGAGCCGAAAAATGACCCATTCCCACCCGATCTGGTAGTCAGCAAGGGCAACTGGCGCTACGCCGTCGAATTGAAAGCACTGAAGGAAGGCAGAGCGGACCGCGTGGTGGCCCTGCTCTCACAGGCCATCCTCCAGGCGGGCCGACAAGCCGAACATGCAGGCATGGCGCCGTTGGCCGTGATCCAGGTTGCGCAGGCCTCGCCAGCATTGGAGCGGAAGGTCCGGCAATTCCATCGTGACTATGCATCGAACATCGCCATCGGCTTGGTGGCCGAGGGCGGCGGCGGCTGGTTCGTGGGCCCCGGCCTGGGTGGATTGGACGAACCCATGGCGCCCGGCCGCGAGGGAAGAAAGCCGGCGCATCCGCACAAGGCTTCGGACCTTTTTTCCGATCTCAACCAGTGGTTGCTGAAGGTGCTGCTGGCGCCGGAGCTGCCAGTACGCCTGCTGAATGCACCCCGTGGCAGCTACCGAAACGGTTCGGCGCTCGCCGAAGCAGCGCAGGTTTCGGTGATGAGCGTGTCGCGTTTCATGCGGCGGATGCGCGAGGAAGGTTTCCTCGATTCGGCACAGGGGCTTCGCGTGGTGCGCAGGAGCGAGCTGTTCCGCCGCTGGCAATCGGCTGGGTTGCGCGCTGCGCCGGAATTGCACATGGCGTACGTGATACCCGCGCCAGGCGAACGTCAGTTGCGCAAAGCGGCAGCCGCCCTGGATGCCTGCATCGGCGTGTTTGCCGCAGCGGACCTGCTGAAGTTGGGCCACGTCAGCGGCGCGCTGCCCCATCTTTATGTGCGGCGCTTGGCCTTACCCGCGTCCGATGCAGGCTGGCCGGGCTTGGTGCCGGTTTCGCCAGGCGAACGCGCGCAGGTCATCCTGAAGCAGCCTGCAGCCCCAGAGTCGCTGTTTCGCGCCGCCGTACGCGTGAACGGCGTATTGGTTTCGGATGTGCTGCAGGTTTGGCTGGATGCCTCGGCACAGCCCTCCCGGGGCGCGGAGCAGGCCGATTTCCTGCGGCACGGCGTGCTTGCGAACGTCTTGGGAGCATCGAATTGAACGATCGCGCCGCATTCGTGAAACTGGCGGCTGCGCTTTCGCCCTGGCTGCACCAGTTGGTGTTCGTGGGTGGCTGGGCGCACCGGCTGTTCCGCCTGCACCCGCGTGCGCAAGCGCTCGCCTACGAACCCTTGGCAACTCTAGACGCCGACGTGGCATTCGCCCGGCAAGAAGAACTGAAAGGCAACGTCAGGGAGCAGTTGCTGGCGGCAGGTTTCACGCAACACCTGACGGGCGAGCACCATCCGCCGGTGTCGCGCTACACCCTCGGCGAGGACGAGACCAGCGGTTTCTACGCGGAGTTCCTGACGCCACTGGTCGGCCGGGAGATCGCGCAGGATGGTCGCCCCAACGCCACGACGAGTGCGGCAGGAGTCACGGCGCAGCGATTGAGGTATCTCGAAGTGCTGCTGCAATCGCCATGGAGCGTCACGCTGGATCATGAGTGGGGCGCTGCCTCGCCCATCGATTTGCAGATACCGAACCCGGTCAGCTTCATCGTGCAGAAATTGCTGGTCCTGGACCGGCGCCCGCGCGGCAAGCAGGCACAAGACATCCTTTACATCCACGATACGCTGGAGCTGTTCGCCCCGGAGCTGGACGCGTTGGCGCGCATCTGGCGGGCAAATGTGCGGGGTACACTGCACGACCGTTGGGAACGCGAGTTGCATCGTGCGCGTGCGCGTGTATTCGGGGAACCGAACGACCAGGTGCGCGACGCGGCGGCCATGCCGCAGGACCGCGAGCTCGATCCGGAGCGTATGCGCGCCATGTGCCGTGCAGCACTGGGGGAAATATTCGAATGACTACGATTGGCGACATTTTCAGGATCCCGGAAGCCGTCCACCAGGGCGACTTCGTGTTGCGCCTGACCGAAGGACTGACGACCGAGCGCCGCAAGCAGACACTCGCGCAGTACGTGGTGACTCCTCAGTTGGTGCAGGCTTTCGATCAGGCGTTGTCACTGATCGGCGAAGCCGTACGTTCGCATTCGTCCAAGGGCGCGTACCTGCACGGCAGCTTCGGCAGCGGCAAGAGCCACTTCATGGCCGTGCTGGACATGATCCTGGATGGCGATTCGGATGCACGCGCGATTCCCCAGCTTGCAACCAGCATCCGCAAAGCCAATGACTGGTGGGAGGGCGGCCGCTTCCTGATGGTGCCGTTCCACATGATTGGCGCCGAAAGCATGGAGCAGAAGATCCTGGGCGGCTACGCGGCATTCGTGCGCGAGAAGCACCCGGACGCGCCAACGCCGGGATTCTTCCGCAGCATGGAATTGCTCGCGGACGCGGACAACTTGCGGCGCAAAATGGGCGACGAGAAGTTCTTCGAAACGCTCGGCGGCACCGGGGGATGGGGTGCACTGGGTGGCGGATGGGATGCGGCGAGTTACGACACCGCGTCGAAGGCCGACCCGGGCGACAGCGAGCACCAGCGGTTGGTAGGCGACTTGGTGGACGCGTTTTTCCAGCATCTGAAGCGCGACGCCGGTTCCGGCAGCTTCGTGGACCTGGACAAAGGCCTGGCGGTGATGTCACAGCACGCCAAGGCGTTGGGTTACAGCGCAATCGTGTTGTTCCTGGACGAGCTGATCCTTTGGCTGGCGAGCCATTCGCAGGACCAGGCGTTCCTGACCCGCGAGGGGCAAAAGGTTGCCAAGCTGGTGGAGGCCCAGCATGCCGACCGGCCAATTCCCATCGTCAGTTTCATCGCCCGCCAGCGCGATCTGCGCGAGTTGGTCGGCAAGTCGGTGCCGGGCGCGGAACAACTCGCATTTGCCGACGTGCTGCAATGGTGGGAAGCGCGCTTCGACAAAATCGTCCTGGAGGACCGTAACCTGCCGGCCATCATCGAACGCCGCCTGCTGCAGCCCAAGGGCCCGGCCGAAAAGCAGGCGCTACGCGAAGCCTTTGAGCGTACCGCACGGGTGCGACAGGAAGTACTCGACATCCTGCTGACGCGTGAAGGCGACAAGCAGATGTTCGAGCAGGTTTACCCATTCAGCCCGGCGCTGGTTCAGGTGCTGGTTGCGATTTCCGGCGTACTGCAGCGTGAACGTACCGCCCTGAAACTGATGCTGCAGTTGTTGGTGCGCAACCGCGATCGGGTCCAGCTCGGCGACGTGATTGCGGTGGGCGATTTGTTTGACGTGATCATGGAAGGCGACGAGCCGTTCACGCCGGTCATCAAGAACCTGTTCGACCGCGCACGCGAGGTGTGGTCCCGAAAGTTGGCACCCCTGCTGGAAGCACAGCACGGCGTCAGTGAAGACGAGGTGCGCGACGGAACGGCTTCCGCTGACGTGGCCCGGCGCTATCTGACGGATGCGGGGCTACTAAAGACCCTGTTGTTGTCCGCACTGGCGCCCGAGGTCGAAGCACTGCACAACCTTACGCCGCTAAAGCTCGCTGCCTTGAACCATGGCACCGTGCGCTCGCCACTGCCGAACGGCGAAGCCAGTGCAGTACTGGGCAAGGTTCGAAGCTGGGCATCGCGGGTGGGCGAAATCCAGATCTCCAGCGACTCTTCCAACCCGACCATCACGCTGCAATTGAGCGGGGTCGACGTGGAGGGCGTGGTCGAGAACGCGCGCAAGATCGACAATTTCGGAAACCGCGTGCGCACGGTCAAGGATTTGCTGTTTCGCGACATCGGCATCGACACCGCATCCGCGACCATCCTTACCCCCGAATATCCGTGGCTATGGCGTGGCACTGCATACCGCGCTGAAATCCTGCTGCAGAACGTGCGCACCTGTTCGGACGAGAGCCTGCGGCCTGGTGATGGTACGTGGCGCATGGTGATTGATTACCCGTTCGACGAAGAACCGGGCTGCGGACCTTCGGATGATCGCGCACGGCTGGCGGAGTTTCGCGTTAATGGCGGTGACGAGCACACGTTGGTGTGGTTGCCGTCCTTTCTCAGCGATTCCGCGCAGGAGGATCTGGGCAAGCTCGGTACGCTCAACCATATCCTGCAAGGGCAGCGGCTTGACGAATACGCCGCGCACCTTCCGCCTTCCGAGCGGCTGGAGGCACGCGCCATCCTGAAAAGTCAGCGTGATCAGCTTGAGCAGCGCATGGTCGGGGCTCTCAAGCAGGTATATGGAATCGCTCAAGGCACGACGCCGGACGTAAGCACCACCTTTGCCTTGGATGATCATTTTCAATCGCTCGCAAACGGGCTGTCGCTGCAACCTCCCCCGGGTGGCAGTTTCAAGGAAAGTCTGGAACACTTGCTTGGACAGGCGCTGGCGTTCCAGTACCCGGCCCATCCGCGGTTCGACGGCGAAGTTCGGCGTCCCGCGCTCAAGCGGGCGCTCGAAACCCTGCGAGCTGCCGCGGATACGCCGGATGGCCGCATTGGCATGGAACGCAACCAGCGCGATGAGATCCGGCGCATCGTGGAGCCGCTCAAGCTTGCCCAGTGCGGCGAGGCCCACTTGGTGCTTCGCGATGATTGGCGAACACACTTCACCCGCAAACTGGCCGCGGCCGACGTTGCCAATCCGACGGTGAGGCAGTTGCGCCAATGGATGGACGAGCCGGAGCCGATGGGCCTGCCGGACGACGTTTCCGACTTGGTGATCCTGGCCTGGGCCGCGCAATCGGGGCGCACTCCGTACCTGCACGGGGGTCCCATCCCCGCCGAAATTGGAGGTCTCCACCGCGAGTGCGAGCTGCGCGAGCAGGCCCTCCCGGACGAACCCGTCTGGACGGAAGCCGTGCGACGTGCGAGCGACATCTTCGGCGAAGTCGGCACGGGCGCGGGCCGTAATCCCGGCAATGTGGCCAGCATGGCCCAGGCACTGCGAAAGCATGCAACGGACACGGCGACGGATGTGCGCCGCTATCGCAATGAACTCGAGCCACGGCTCGGCGCCTGGGGCGTGCAAGCCGATTGCGCGCGGATGCGGACGGCGAGCGCCTGTTGCGATCTGCTGACGGCGCTGTCGCAAGCCGATGGTGATCCGGTGGTGGCACTGGCGCAGGCACAGCTCGACACATCGGCTTCAGCGATGGGCGCAATCATGTCGCGCGGCGCAGTGCTGGCGCAGACGCTTCGCTCAGCGGTGTGGAACACGCTGGATGCATTCCGCGCCATGGGGCGCGAAGGTTCCGCCGCGGTACAAGTACTCGATGGCGTGAAGAACACCCTGGCTGCCGACGAGCATGTAACGGCCCTCGGCACGCAACTGGAATCACAACAGCGTGCCGCCTTGGCACTCATGGCGCCGCCTGCGGCACCACCGACGCAGCAGCCTCGGACCTCGGCGACTCACCCGGGAGCAAGGAACATCGTCAAGCGCTCGGCGGATCGCGATGCACTGCGGGATGTAATGCACGATCTCGAAAAATCCATGAGTGAGGATGCATCGCTGCGGGTGGACATCGACTGCCGCCTGTATCACCCGAACGACGATGAGGTCTCTTCCTCGTGAGCCTTTTGCTGTCGCAACTGTCAGCACACGCGGCGCGCGCGCTGGAGGAAGATCCACGGCGTCATGTGCTGGCGTACGCGTGTCCGGAACCCTGGACCGGCGGTACGTCGATCGTGGTGGGTGACCGCACTTTGCCTCTGCGCTATTGCGAATCAGCGCTGCAAGTGCGCGAGACGCTGAGCGAGGTGTGCGATTCACCTCAGGTATTGCTCGTGAGCCTGCCGGAAAACAAGCTTGGGCAAGACGTATTGGCGAGGGTTGCCCGGCACGGCTTGCTGCACGTTGATCGATGGGAGTTGGTGCAGCAGGTGTTCGCGGTGCGTCAGGTTGATCCGCGCCTGTTCGGATTGGCGTGGATGCCCCAAATGCTTCTGGAATCCGCCAACTGCCGACCTCAAAACGCCTCGCCTGTATTGACACAGGCCAGCGCGATGGCAACGTGTCTTTCCTATGAGTTTGGGCTGGGCGCCGATAGGCCAAGCCTCGAGGATTTTGTCCAAGCGTGCGAAGCCCACGCCCCAAGGTGGCTCGCAATTCCGCAGGAACGGCGAGACGCCTACCGGGAATATCTTATCGCCCAGCTTGGATCCCTCGCAGCGGTCTTCGTTTCGGCAATGGAGAACGGGACCGGTGACGCCATTGTCGCGATCGGGCTCGCCTGCGAGGTTCTGTATTCGGATGAAGCCGACCAGGAGCAGCGCCTGCGCGAGGCCCGGATTCGCCTCGAAGCACGGCTGGGCGGTTACCGCTTGACCCCCAATGAAGGCCGCCAGTGGGCCGGATTGGCTGTGGCCATGGCCGCCAATCGTGCCGAAGCGCAAAGCCGCGGCGACGACCGCAAGGCGACGGATTTGTTGGCGGCCATTGGTGCAGGTGACTTCCTGGGAAGCAGCAGCGTCTTGGCTTCCGGCTTTGATGCGCGTCTGGCGGGCCTCGGTGACGCGATCGAGCAGGTCCTGCGTAACTCCGGCGCACTGATTTCCGTGAATGCCGCAGCCCAACAAGTATCCGCTCACGCGATGTCATCGGCTGGGCATGCAGGCGCGCAGGCCGCGCAGATGGCTGCGCGATTATGCCGCTCGTTGGAGACTGGCGCCACGCCGGATGCGGTTGACCCGGTTACCTCGTACCTCGCAAGTGGTGCTTGGCAGGACTGGGCGCGCCGCGCGTTGCGCGGGGTGCGACCTGAACCGTTTGCCCGAGCGGTGAAAAAACTGCTGGACCATACCGCCCAGATCCGACGCAAGGCTGACGAGGCGTTTGCAGAATCGTTGGTTGAAGCATTACGCATCGGAGATCTTCCGGCCCAATTGACGCCGATTGAATGTGCGCTGGATGAAATCGTGGCGCCGCTTGCGCGTCATCTGCCGGTGCTTCTGGTCTTGCTGGACGGCATGAGTGCCGACGTGGCCCTGGCCATCGGGCGCTCGCTCGAGTCGCGCGACTGGAGCCCGTGGGCACGTTCCGGAAAGCCGCGCGCGCTCCTCGCGACAGTGCCGTCGGTGACCGAATTCAGCCGCTGCTCGCTGTTCTCCGGGCGACTCGCAGCCGGCAGTGCGCGTCACGAAGCGCGATGGTTTGCCGAGCATCCGACCTTGCGTCGAACCTGTCGCGCTGAAAAGCCGCCGATGCTGTTTCACAAGGCGAGCGTGGAGCACAGCCAGCAGTTGAGCGCCGAGGTGGCCGAGGCCATCGCAGACGCATCCAATCGGGTGGTCGCAGTGGTGATCAATGCGATCGACGACGCACTTGCCAAGTCGGATCAGATCCGTATCGATTGGGACATCGACACCATTCCGCTACTGGCGGAAGTACTGGATCACGCGCGACTCGCCGGTCGCGCAGTCGTACTCACCAGCGATCACGGGCATGTACTGGAGCGCGATTCGACATTGATCGCGGCAGGCCCGGGCGAGCGCTACCGCAATCCCGATACTGCACCGGCCGAAGGCGAGCTGCTTGCAATGGGCGCAAGGGTGCGCGCAGTCGCCAATGGCGACGTGGTAGTGCCCTGGCGCGAGGACATTCGCTACGCCGCGAAGAAAAATGGCTATCACGGCGGTGTATCCCGCCAGGAAATGATCGTGCCGCTGAGTATCTGGACAGCCATGCCATCAGGCCTCCCGGACGACGAGTACCAACTGGCCGGAAGGCAGGAGCCTGCATGGTGGAGCGGCGCATCGCCGGCGGCGCAGCCCGCTCCGACCCGCGGGCCCGCCAGCGGGCGAAGGCGGAGCCGCACCGGGCAAGCGACGCCCGACCTGTTTGCGAGTCCTGTGCACAGCACCTTGGCAGAGCGTCTTGCTTCCAGCAGTGCACTGGAGGCCCAGCAGACGCGATTGGGGCGCATGGCGCTGGACACCAAGCTACTGACGGCGTTGGTGGGGCGGTTGGACGAGAGTGGCGGGCGTGCAAGTATCGAGCAGCTTGCGAGCGCGGTTCAGTTGCCCATGCTGCGCCTGCGCGGCGTGGTGTCGATTCTCGAGCGCACGCTCAACCTTGATGGATTCCCCGTCGTGACGATCGAGCATGCCACGGGTACCGTGCTGCTCGATCGAAAGTTGCTCGAAAAGCAGTTCCAGATATGACCACGCTTTCTCCCGCCCGCGCCGACGAAATCATCGACGCCCTGCGTCGGGGGACCGTGCCCGAAACTGCACTGGAAGCGTTTGCGGTGGGGCTGGAGCCGTACCGCGCAGCCCTCGCATCTGAATTGCAGCGGTGCAGCCTCGGCCGCGGTTGGTTCAAGGCTGTGCGCGGCGAGTACGGGACCGGCAAGACGTTTTTCGCACGATGGTTTCAGGGGCTTGCACGCAGCCAGGGATTTGCGACGTCGGAAGTGCAAATCTCTGAAACCGAGACGCCGTTGCACCGACTTGAAACGGTCTATCGGCGGCTTTGTGAACACCTGACAGTGGAAGGCAGCCAGCGTGGTGCGGTGCGCGCGATCATCGACGGATGGTTCTACGCGTTGGAAGAGGAAGTCCTGAAGCAGTCAGTTGAACCTTCCGAACGGCAGCTGCTGGACGCCAGCGAGCAACTCATGACCGCACGGCTGCGTTCCATCGAGAGCCGCGCGCCTGCTTTTGGTGCCTGCCTGCGCGCCTACCGAAACGCCATCGCGGCCAATGATGAAGCGCTCGCAAGCGGTTTGATTGCGTGGATGTCGGGCCAGCCCAATGTTGCGGCCTCGATCAAGCGCGCTGCCGGCATCAAGGGTGACATCGATCATTTCGGGGCACTTGGTTTTCTGCAGGGACTGCTATTCATCCTGCGAGATAGCGGCTACGCCGGCTTGGTGCTGGTGCTGGACGAAGTGGAGACGCTGCAGAGGGTCCGCGGAGACGTTCGCGAAAAAAGCCTCAATGCATTACGCCAGTTCATGGATGAAATCGATGCCGGCCGCTTCCCTGGTCTTTACTTGATGGTGACGGGTACTCCCGCGTTCTTCGATGGTGCGCAAGGGGTGCAGCGTCTGCCACCACTCGCGCAGCGGTTGCACGTGCAATTCGGGGCGGACCCCAGGTTCGACAATCCAAGAGCAGTGCAGATCCGCCTGCTCCCCTTCGACATGGACAAGCTCGCCGAGGTGGGGCGCAAGGTACGGGCGGTATTTGCGCAGCGAAGCCATGAATCGGAACGGATCGTCGAGGTTGTCGACGACGCCCTGGTTGCCGACTTGGCCGCGTCGGTAGCTGGCAAATTGGGCGGCAAGGTCGGCGTGGCGCCACGGATTTATCTCAAGAAGCTGGTGGCTGAAGTGCTGGACCGAGTCGATCAGTTTGCCGATTTCGATCCGCGCCGCGACTATGAGCTTGCTGTTCGAGCCTCCGAGTTGAACCAAGCGGAACGCCACGCCTTGTCCCCGGACGATATCGAACTCGACACATGATCGGCGACCCAGCCGAACAGAAGGCGTTCGAGCAGCTGCATCCGGCGGTTCGCTACCACGTCGTGAATTCATTACGTTGGCCAGCGCTGCGGCCATTGCAGGAGCAAGCCATCGCGCCACTGCTTGCGGGGGATCACGCACTGCTGATCGCACCAACGGCGGGGGGCAAGACCGAGGCTGCGTTGCTTCCGATCCTTTCGCGAATGCTCACGGAGGAATGGCAAGGATTGACCGTGTTGTACGTGTGTCCGATCAAGGCGCTGCTGAACAACCTCGAACCCCGTATTGCCTACCTCGCCGGGCTGGTCGGGCGTCACGTCGCTGTCTGGCACGGCGACATCACACAAGGCGACAAGTCCCGGATCGAAAGGGAATTGCCCGACATCCTGTTGACGACCCCGGAATCTCTCGAGGGCGTCATGATCGGCGGCCGTCGGGATCATCGACGATTACTGGCTGGCGTTCGCAGCGTGATCGTGGACGAGCTGCATGCGTTTGCGGCCGACGACCGCGGTTGGCATCTACTCGCCCTGCTGCAGCGATTGCGCGCCCTGGGTGCGCCCGTGACCCAGTGCATCGGGCTGTCGGCGACCGTGGGCGATCCTGCCACGTTGCTGGAATGGCTGGCCGGGAAGTCCGGTACCAAGGCGACGGTGGTACAGGTACCTGCAGCCGCCGTGCAGCCCGAACTGACCGTGGACTTCGTCGGGACCATTGCCAATGCCGCGAAGCTCATCAGCCAGCTCCACATCGGGGAGAAGCGGCTGGTGTTTTGCGATAGCCGCAGCAAGGTGGAAGCCCTAGCCGTCGCCTTGCGCGAGCTCGGCGTGGAGGTGTTTGTTTCGCATGCGGCACTCTCGGCCGATACGCGACGACAAGCAGAGCAGGCGTTCGCGGAACGCCAGAACTGCGTGATCGTGGCGACGAGTACATTGGAGCTCGGCCTCGACGTGGGCGATCTCGATCGGGTCATCCAGATCGACGCGCCAGCATCGGTCGCGTCATTCCTGCAGCGGCTCGGCCGGACCGGGCGCAGGGACGGCAGCCTGCGCAACACTCTGTTCATCGCAACCAGTGATGAGGGCCTGCTGGAGGCATTGGCGATCACGACGTTGTCCCAGCGAGGGTACGTCGAACCCGTTTGCCCGCCGCCGCTGCCCTGCCACGTTGTCGTGCAGCAATTGTTTGCCACACTTGCGGAACATGGGCGGGAATTTCCGGAATCGGATTTTCTTGCGTTGCTGGCGCCGGTGCCTGGTTTCAGTGACGTGCTGGACACGGCATGGGCGCGGATCCGGGACCACCTGCTGGAGCAAGGCTATCTGACGAAGCTCGGGTTGATGTTGTGCTTCGGGCCGCGGGCAGACCGGAAGTTTCAGGGCAAAGGTCTGGCTGACCTGTGCGTTTCGTTCGATTCGCCAAGGACATTCACCGTACTGCACGGGACCTCGTTGGTTGGAAGCATCGACCCACTGAGTCTCAACGGCGCAGACGACGGATCGCGTGTGCTTGCACTGGGCGGACGTTCCTGGCGCGTCGTCGCCGTGGATCACGCGCGCGGCCGACTGCAGGTTGTCCCGGCGGAGGAACGCGGCAGCAGCCGGTGGACTGGTGCCGAACGCGGCGAATCCAGAGCGGTAGCGCGCACTATTCGACTGCTGCTTGCGGACGATACGGTCGATACCGGCGCGACCTTGTCCCGGCGCGCAGCGATCCGGATCGCTGCTCTTCGTGAGCGGCTGGAGGGGACTCTGCGCCGATGGCCGGTGCGGACAGCCGTCGGTGGCTACGTGTGGTGGACATACGAAGGCATGGCGGCCAATCGCTTGTTGGCCGGCCAAATCGCGGCCGCACAGGGACGCCACGTCAGTGCCGGATCGTGGGACGTCAGCTTCTCACTGGATGACACGGATCTCGAGCGAGCCGGGGGCTGGGGCGGACTGACGAATCTGAAACCAATATGGGAGCCCGACGTCATACCCAAATTCGCCAAACTGCTCCCTGACGACGTTATCCACTGGATGACGCTCGCTAGGGCCGAAGCGAAGGCATCAGTTTCGAGCGTCACAGAGCAACTTCGGAAGACGGCGCCACCACCATCGACTCCCGCAGCATGACACACCCACGGACGCGTCTTTCACACGTGTGCGGCGCTGCGACAGATGCTGGGCATTATTCATTACCGCCTGAAGTTGCGGACAGACTTGTCCCAGAACTGTCACAACTTTGTCACAGCCGAGTTTGGCGCGCCTGGCGGGATTCGAACCCACGACCCCCGCCTTCGGAGGGCGGTACTCTATCCAGCTGAGCTACAGGCGCGTTTTAATTGAAGTTTTCGCGTTGCGCGAAAATGCGGTTGAGTATATCCCGCGTGACAGTTGGACCCGCTCCACGTTTGCAGGAGTAATGCCTTCGGAGGGCAGTACTCTATCCAGCTGAGCTACAGGCGCACACGGGATCGCGCAGTATAAACGAACCTCGCACCCAGCCTCACTTCCTTGCCGTGCCGGATAGCTTCGCCCGCCTGCGCCGCA
>Ga0207652_10000657_pt1 | contig 34000 bp, 35 predicted proteins | sample KBSC63BmetaG_FD_184334 | JGI IMG/M metagenome (GOLD analysis project Ga0207652, IMG submission 184334) | Corn rhizosphere microbial communities from Kellogg Biological Station, Michigan, USA - KBS C6-3B metaG (SPAdes) (version 2) | ecosystem: Host-associated > Plants > Roots > Rhizosphere ...
GGGTATCGCCCACCACACGGTTTCGAGTAACCAGCTATGATCCCACTCTGGTCGGTATTTCTTGGATTTTTTATTGGTTTCTCGATACGTAAGTGCAATAAGGATTGTCAGCACATAGACCGGTAGCACAACGATAGCTGATAACAATAGAGCAATGATTATTAAGTGGCGTTCCTTTTCGGCGACAATGCCGGAAGGACTCATGACCGCTACTGTGTGGCTGTGTAAGTAAACGGCTGTGGCCCCAACTATAGCTAAAGCAGTCGCAATACCAAGTAAAGCTCCTTTTTTTACTCCCTGCCCTTTTTGCTTAAGCATTATGCTACTACTATAGCAAACAGACCTACTTTACGCAGGTGTTATGCTTTTGAAAAAACAACTCGTGCAGTCGTACCCTTACCCGCAACGCTACTGATGGTGATACTCGCATGGTGCAAGTCGGCAATCATCTTAGCAATGGAAAGACCCAGGCCATAACCTTCACTGTCCTCCTTTTGCCGCGATGAGTCAGCACGGTAGAAGCGGTCAAAGACATGTTCAAGTGCTTTCTGCTCTATGCCTATTCCCTCATCTTTGACTTCTAGTAGCGTTGTGTCTCCTTGCATAGTGGTCCTAAGTAAAACTGTAGTGCCTGCGGGACTGTATTTTATGGCATTGTCGAGCAATATGGTTACCAGTTGTACGAGGCTATCTTTATCGCCGTCTATCGTGCCCCCGGCCAATTCTGGTTTTATGGCGATGTTCTTTTTACTGGCAGCGGCTTGTACCTTGTCCAGCGCGGCTTGGCCAACTGCAGAGGCGGCTACTGGATTGAAGCTTAGGCGTAGTTCATCGGCGTCCAAGCGCGATAGTCGCAGAAGATTGTCAACGAGTATGCCTAACTTGTCGGCTTCTTCAATATTGCTTTGCAGCGTGGTCCTGAGTACCTGCTTACTTGCCGCCTTATCCATGAGTGCTACTTCAGATCCCATCTTAAGCGCAGTTATAGGTGTGCGTAATTCATGACTAACATCTGCCGTAAAGCGCTTTTGCCTGGCGTGGGCTTCTTCTATCGGTTCCAAGGTGCGCTTTGCAAGATAGTAGCTAACAAGTCCAGCACCTACTAAAACGATAAGATTGAAGAACACGAGTCGGGCTAGTAGCCGATGCTCGCCGTTTGCAAGGTCTTTGTCATTATTGAGCAATGGACTGCCATTAAAAACGGGAAAGTCTTCGTAAATTCGCTGATTTTGCCGTCGTAACCCATGAGCAAGCTCATTCGAGCCAACGTGATATACAACCCCGCTAAACACCAGGCTTACTGCCATTACAAGCGTTAAGTACCAGGCGGTTAATCTAACGAGAGCGGACCTGAACATATGTTTTAAGCACTCAATTTATAGCCGAAGCCTCGCATGGTATGAAGCAATGGCTTAGCCTTAGGGAATGGCCTATCAATTTTATTACGTAAGTACCCCATGTAGACTTCCACGGTATTAGGCAGAACGAGAGCATCCTCGTTCCATACATGCGTTATTATCATGTCTTTCGTAACCACTTGTCCGGCATGCCGCAAAAGGTACTCAAGCAGCGAAAATTCTTTGCGTGACAATTTTATGGATGAACCGGCTCTTGTTACAGTGTAACTTGCTGGGTCGACAGTGAGATCGCCCTCTTCAAGAATACTTGCCGTTTGTAATGGCGGTCTCCGTAGAAGTGCTTGCAAGCGGGCAAGTAACTCATCGAAAGAAAATGGCTTAACTAAATAATCGTCGGCGCCACTATGCAAGCCTTCTATTTTATCGCTTACTGCTCCTCGTGCGGTCAGGATCAATATCGGTGCTTGCTGGCCTTCTTGACGTGCTTTTTGTGCTATTTCAGCGCCATCTATGCTGCCGGGCAGCATGCGGTCGAGAATAATTGCATCATAGTCGGCATCGACCGCGTAGCTTAAGCCGGTGTCGGCATCGTGAACAAGGTCAACGGCATAGCCCTTAAGTTCCAGACCACGTTTAATAGCGGCAGCAATTTTTTCTTCGTCTTCGACGACCAATATTCTCATACCTGTTATTATACTTTGCCGCTTGAGATTTAGCTGTAATAGCTAATTTTGGGATGCAGCCGCAGACTTTATATGCAACCGGGCTTTAGCATGGGTGACAAGCACTATGACAAATAATATTGCTAGGAATAGTACATATGCGGCTCTGTCTATAAGGTTGGCGGATATTATGTTGGCTGTTGAGACGTGATGTATATGCTGCGAAAACGCTAGAAAGGCCTCACGTATGCCAATGGCATCCGGTGTAATTGATACAAATAGGGCAAAGTTAGCTGCACCGGCATACGACATAGCTTGGTGCAGGCTTATATGCGGATTCACTGCTCGCAACTCTACGTAATACCAGGCGATGGTTATAAGAACTTGTATAAAAGCCAGCACTACGAGGGCTGTAATTGGCTCTGTTCGTAGCGTGAACTGTGAAGCGTTCGCCTGTTTATCTCCCTGCTGAAATTTCTTGATAATGTAGGCACTAAAGCCGCCAACAAGTAAAAGCGCAAACAGGGTTTGCCACCACGGAAGATTTCCAGCAAATAAAAAGAAGGCACTAAAGGCAGCGAAAAGTCCTAGATAAATCAGTGTTGCAAGAGTATAGTCGCGAAGTCGCACCTGTGCAGTAGTTTTAAGGTAAGCAGCACGCACGCCAGGGCCGCTTTGAAGCGGTCCAAAAAAGTTAATGATGGAAGAGTAAGCAGTTAGTAAAAAGTTATCACGCATACCTATTGTGCGGCCGCATAAGCGTACTGTAGCTGCTAGAATTCCGGCAAGCACAACAACCATCAAGGCATTAAGAAGCACTACCCATAAAATTGTCCAGCGGCTAATGGACTGTAGTTGGCGCCAGTACTCGGGATGATGCCGGAAGAAAAGTATGAATAAAACAGTAGTCAGTATAAGTATGGCAACGGCTGCTATTTGTTTAAGGCGTCGTTTGGTCACGAATCTAAGTGTAACGTAATGCTGTTATATCCGCTATGCCAGCGTGTTATCAGCGAAATGGGTATAATAACTGTAACTTATGCAAAAATTACTAAACTTCGTGGCGTCGCGTAGATTTTTTATTTTAGTTATGGCAGCCTTGGTGTTTCAGGCACTTTGGATAGCCCTCAGTGGTCGTTACCCAATGGCCTTCGACGAAGATTTTCATTTAGGTATTATTCGGTTGTATGCGCATCACCTCAGTCCCTTTTGGTCGGCACAGCCTGCTCATTCCGATATGTTTGGTGCTGTTTACCGTGACCCATCATATCTTTACCACTACATTATGAGTTTTCCATACCGACTTATAACGGTTTTCGCACACAGCCAAACAGTGCAAGTCATAGTTTTACGCGTCATAAATATTGCGCTCTTTACCGCCAGTTTGCCACTATTTCGACGGTTACTTATTAGAACTGGTGCATCCCCGGCGCTAAGCAATGCTGTACTAGCATTTTTTGTGCTACTTCCCATTGCACCCTTCCTTGCTGCGCAGATTAATTACGACAACCTCTTTATCCCACTTGTGACTGCTGTGCTATTACTAGTTACTTCTATTAATAATGAGCTTATTCGCTACAAACGTTTGAACATGCGGTTATTGTGCGCAGTGACGGTGCTTGCGCTACTTACTAGTCTCGTAAAGTATGCATTTCTGCCGGTGCTGGTAGCACTTATAATCTTCGAGAGCGTTTTATTCTACATATACTTAGGACGTGCCGGTAAGTTTTGGCTGTCGGTTGGTTTTGGACTCAGCCTCATAGGCCGCCATTTGCGCTGGTTACTGGTAGTAGCTTTGCTTTTGAGTACAGTACTATTCGTAGAACGGTATGGCGTTAATCTTGTCCGTTACCACGAGGCTGTACCGGATTGCCAGCAAGTTCTCAATGTAGAACGTTGTAGCTCATATGCTCCATGGCTACGGGATTACATTCTCTCTTCTCATAAAGGGCACAATTTGCATGGACCCATCGGTTTTACGAATGACTGGTTGTATGGCATGTGGTTTCGAACGTTCTTCGCGGTCGACGGTCCGGGGACTAACTTCGAAACCCGCGGTCCACTTACCTTGCCTGGCGTATCTGCCATAGTGCTGCTTGTAGGTGGCTTAATCGCATTTATAGTCAAATACCGGAGCATTGTAAAACGTTATGACAAATATACTGTGTATATGTTTATAGCCGTACTAACTGGGTATATTGGTCTCCTTTGGCTCGATGAGTATAAAAGTTATTTGCATGCCGGTATGCCAGTAGCCATAAACGGCAGATATCTTTTGCCTGTACTGCCTTTGCTGATGATTTTGCTTGCAATTGGCTACCGTGAAATACTACTTGGCTATACCAAAATACAACTCGCACTCGCAAGTGTAGGTATCGTTTGTTTTCTCGCGGGTGGAGGAGTGCTAACCTTTATTTTACGTAGTCGTGATGCGTGGTACTGGCCTAATGCGACAGTAGTCCAGGTAAATCAAGGCGTTCAAAATTCGCTAACTAACGTCATCCCGGGTGCACATAACCCTGTGCAGTACTTACATTAATTGTCTTCGAAAGATTCAAGTTGACGAAAGCGCATGCGCTTAGTGTGCTCCAACTGCTGTTCTTGTAGCACCCGGTTTATACGTACCAGGTCAGCTATAACACCAAGTGCGACGCAGATTAATGCTGCAATTAAGAGAACGGCGCCGGTAATGAGGGATTGCAAGTGACTACCTCGTTCGCCTTGGGCTGCAAAATATAAATAGCGTACAAACGGCACTAAGCCCACTACAAAAAGCCCGATGCCAAGTCCAGCAAAAATGACGAGTGGTTTATACATAATGTAGGCCCGAATGATGGCGCTCGCCTGCTTACGTACCATTTCCCAGTTAGATTTAAATAAGCGCGATTCTCGTGTTTTGGCATTTGTCGTAACTGGAACTGTAGCAATTTCTAAGTGTTTAACGCCGGCTTGGATTATTGTTTCGGTTGTATAGCTGAAGCGTGAAATAATATTGAGTACCAAGAGAGCCTCTTTAGAATATGCCCGAAAACCACTCACGGCATCCGGTAGGTTAGTCCCGGCGACATAGTTCACTACCCTACTGCCAACTCTCTGTAAAAGTTTCTTATGCCAGGGGAAGTGGTCGATTGTCTGTGTTTGCCGGTCGGCTATGACAATGTCTGCCTTCCCGCTCAATATGGGTTCAAGCAGTTCTGCAAGCTTTTCTTGCGGATACTGATTGTCGCCGTCGGTATTAACTATTATGTCAGCCCCTCGTTCTAGAGCGTATTCAACGCCATCCTGAAATGAACGAGCTAGTCCTCGACGCCGCCTATGGTGCACAAAGTGAGTCACGCCATGTTCTTTGGCAACTTCTACTGTGCGGTCGGTTGAGCCGTCATCAACAATCAAGACCTCGAGGTCGTCAACGCCCGCTACCTGCTTTGGAATACTTTTAAGCACGGCAGGCAATGTTGCCTCTTCATTTAGGCATGGTATTTGTACAAAAACTTTCATGGCTTCTCTGTTGCTATAGTATAGCGCAACGCTGATAATTATCTGATACTCCAGGCAGTTTTCAGTTTAAAGTTCTACCGTATTCTTGCGGTGAATTTTTAGCCGTGCCGTATAATTAACTGCAGCTAATGTTTCGAAAAAAATCTGCTGACCAACAACTTGAAAGTGAACAGCCTAACGAGGAGTCCAATAGCTTTCCGGCTGTTGGTATGACATTATCATCTTACACCCACGACCCATTTATGAGTTTACGAAACCAACAAACACCTAAACGAGTTCCCCGTCCTACTTCACGGGTAGGCTTTTGGTCCCGTATTACGCTTAAACGCGTCGTACTCACAATACTCGCTATTTTTATCTTAGTTGGAGTATGGCTGGGGTGGAAGTTCGGTGCTAACTTGCATGCTATCTTCGGAGGTAATATTTTTAGTATTTTTACTTCAAGCAAGCTTGATGGTGAAGATTCGGGCCGGGTCAATATTCTGTTGGCAGGCAATTCTGCCGATGACCCTGGGCACCAAGGAGGTGACCTCACGGATTCCATTATGTTACTTAGTATCAATACTAAAGACCACACTGCTTTCATGCTTAGTATCCCGCGTGACCTCTACGTAAAGATTCCTGGCGATGGACATCAAAAGATTAATGCTGCAAATGTGTATGGTAACGCCGAGCACTTTAGTCAAAGTGGTTTTCCGTCAGGTGGCATGGGATTATTGGAAAAGACTGTGGAGCAGGACCTAGGAGTGAACATAAATTACTATGCACTCATAGATTACAATGCGTTCAAGCAATCTGTAGATGCAGTGGGCGGTATTGATATTAACATTCAGAGCGATGACCCACGGGGTCTGTACGATCCAAGTATTGATTACGCTACTCATGGACCCCTGGTTCGTTTAAGCAATGGGAATCATCACCTCAATGGCCAACAAGCTTTAGATCTTGCACGTGCTCGAGGTGATGCTTACGGCTCTTATGGTTTCCCGCAGGCTGATTTTGACCGTACAGCACACCAAAGACTCATGTTATTGGCTCTTAAATCGAAAGCTTCGTCTGCCGGTGTCATTACTAACCCAATACGCTTAGGCCAGCTGTTCGATGCTGTTGGGAAAAATGTTAAAACTGATTTCACAGCTAGTAATATCCATCGTTTATATGACTTAACAAAAAGTATAAATACTAACACTATAAAGTCCGTGAGTCTCAATGACGCAAACGGCAAAAACCTATTACAAAGCTACACGGGCACGTATGGAGAGTCTGCCTTGATACCTGCCGCAGGGCTAGACGACTACTCGCAAATTCAATCATTTTTGCGAGGATTAACTTCGAATAATCCAGTAGCAAAAGAAGCTGCCACGGTTGTCGTCTTGAATGCTACCAACACCTATGGTTTGGCCGCGCATGAACAAAAAGTACTGCAAGCTCGCTATATTAATGTGACGGATATAGGTGACGCCGGCGCGAATCGAGCGCACAGCTTTATCGTGGATAATACGGCCGGTAAAAAGCCTGCTACGCTGCAGCTGCTAGAAACTATATATGGCAATACGGTTATTACTAACAATCCGTACAGTTCATATAAGGCTGATTTTATAGTGGTCGTAGGCGGCGACCGTATACCTGCGTCATAAAATTGCTACAAATGCTAAGGTAGAGTGTAATAAATCTTACTGTAGTTCGGTACTTTGTAACCCTATACTGCTAACAGAGTAATACTGCGGAGGCTGAGCATGGTGCACATGGATATTTCGAAACTGGTAGAAGAGTACGAACAGGATCACCACCGCAAACTGGAAAATTATTTTATAAAAATAGCGGCCAAAGACCGCCGGTAATATAGGAGTTGGACGTGCAGACTACCCTATTTCGGTCTGTTCAGGGGCGTGACCTCAGTGTACACTTGAATGATATGGCAGATGACGGAAAAGCTCAGATTGAAAAGTTCCTAGGAAATTACCCAGTCAAAACCTACCATAAGGGCGAGATAATCATATTCCAAGGGGAAGCGCCCCGCACGGCCTACATTATGAAGAAGGGCGTGGTGAAGTCCTATAACTTGAGTGCCAATGGCGATGAGAAACCTGTAGGCTTTTATTCACAGTACGACACATTCCCTGGTGCCTGGATGTACGGCAAAATGCCGAGTGCTATTTACTACTTTGAAGCCTTCACCGACAATGTAGAGGTTCATTTAGTGCCGCCGGTAGACTACATAAACTTTATTAAAAGTAATCCGGCAGCTATGTATGTTGAACTTGAACGCTACGTTATTGACCACCTTGGTAAATCGATGCGTTTGAATGCTCTACAGCATTCTCGTGCTGGCGATAAACTTATTTATACTTTGCACTATTTAGCCTTGAGCCATGGTAAAAAAATAGGGCCACAACTTGTTGAGATTGGTTTATCGTTGACACACCAAGATTTTGCAAACCTAACGGGCCTTACCCGCGAAACGGCAGCTACCGAGTTAAATAAATTGAAGCACCTCGGAATTATTTCGTACGGTAAGCACACGCCCTATCGCATTAAACTGGACAAGCTGGCAAGCATGCTTAATGACCAGTATATAGCTGACATCGAAATCAAGCTTTAGAATCACACATTGGGTACATTTTGGGCGTAACGCTCCGCTCCTCACTGCAACGTACTATTTAGTACGGCTCCGTTCCGGTGCTCGCCTTCCATCCCAAACTGCACTCAAATGAGTGCTTCTTAATATTTTAGTTAAGCCTATAAATATTACTAGGCGGGGGTGCTACTAACGGCTTTATTCTCGAGTGTATCGGTAACTACACGTGCTAGATTCTGCGGAGCAGTCCAAGACTTAATAATGCAGCGGTGTGCGCCGAGGTCATATGCTTCAGTTACTTCTGGAGAGTTCTCCATGTTAGTAAATATGAGGACTTTGACGTCTTTATGCTTGCCGAGAAGGTCGTAGTGTTGCAGAAATTCTAAACCGCCCATTATAGGCATGAGTAAATCAAGCAGAATAAGGTCCGGCTCAAAGTCTTCAAGCTTTTTTAAGGCTTCTTGCCCATTAAAGGCCGCTTCAACGCTATGCCCTTCACTCTCTAAAATGATTTTGTAGGCGTTATTTAGGTCCTTGTCGTCTTCTACTACCAGGATGTTCGCCATGTGCTGACCTCTTACCTTATATTAACTATATAGTTGTATCATGAATGACAGCAGTAACATATAAGATTTTTTACATGTTCGTTAGGCATGTTCCATTGCTTCTGTGGTAATTTGCTGTGAACGTAAGCTCTTAGGCAGCGTAAAGAAAAACGTCGTACCTTTGTCTTCAGTACTTTCAAACCATATCTTGCCACCGAGGCTTTCTAGTAAACCCTTTACTAGGTATAAGCCAAGCCCGGTACCACTCGTTTCTTGCTTGACAACATTGTGTGCTCTGAAAAATTTTGTAAAGACATTTTCTTGAGAATATTTTGGGATACCGAGGCCTGTGTCGTGAACGCTTATAAGAACATCATTCCGGCGTGACTGAATATCAACTGTTACTTTGCCACCTTCAGGTGTGTACTTAATGCCATTCGATACGAGATTAGAAAGAACTTCTTTGAGAATAAGCGTGTCGGTTTTTATAAGGCACGGTTGCTTGCTGCGGCTTTGCACTGCTAAGCTAATGTTTTTGTCGCTGGCAAGCAGACCATGTTCTTTGTTAACTTCCTCCGCAATCTTTTCGACATTCACCGTTTTAGGGGTAATGGTTATGGTGCCGCTCTCTATACGTGTCACGTTCAGTAAGGTACTTATGAGCTCATTCATTCGGTTGGCGGCGCTCAGTATAGTCCTTAGTGATTTACGCTGCGCGTCATTTATTTCGCCCATGTAGCCATCCAGTAGCATATGCGAATATGTTTTTATTGCCGATAATGGCGTGCGCAGCTGGTGAGAAGCTAGAGAGATGAAGTCACTTTTCATTCGGTCAACCTCGAACTCTAAAGTAATGTCGCGAAAAACTTCAATCGCTCCTACAGGCTTGTTAGCAAGCATAATGGGGGATACGGTTACGGCTACGGGTATTTTTTGACCGTTCTTTTTTCTGTAGTAAGTCTTTTCTATGATAGTTCGGCCAGTTAGAAAGGCTTTAGTTATGGGCCGGTCGATGAGATTAATAGGCGTTTCATTATCAGTTAAAGCAATAATCTTTTTTGGAAACCAGCTACCAATCATTTCGCGTTCGGTATAGCCTAAAATTCGCAGCGCAGTCGGGTTGATGCGGGTAATTTTTCCAAACTCGTCTGTGGCTATAGCGCCATCGCCAATGCTATTAAAGAGTGCTTCGGCCAGCACTTCTTGCTGCTCGAACTTTAAGGTGTCTTCGCTCTGAATATTATTCTGTTCCATGAGAAGCTGGGTGACTGTTAGAGTGGAGGGTCAACTGAGCTAGTTTGCGTAGTTGAGCAATATACTCTTCAATGATTTCTTTGTCTTCAGTAATTAATGATACGGCCACTTGTATCCAGTCTACAAGATTAGCCAAGTCCGCGTACGTAAGCTCTTCAGGCGACTTGTGCAAATGGTTCTGAACTTGACGCGCAATAAAGCGGTCGGCAGCTGGGCCGAGGTACACGTGGGTCACCTTGACCACTTGGGAATAGATCTGTGAAGGCTCCGGCTTGGCCATAGCCTAGACCTCTTCAATTTTCTTAAGTTTTCGTGCTCCGTAAGCTAGTAGTACATAGCCGAGTGCGATGAGAACTAGTAATAGGTACACAATAAGTAATACGGACCCAAGCGGCAATGCCTTGCCTGGCGCAATGACAGTTGTGCGGAAATACTGCAAAACAATTGACGACGCCACAACGGTGACTATTCCACCAGATACATAACGGAGACCCTGTTGATACAAGAGCCCAGTTACATTTTTACTGACCATCGATACTTCGTAAGCGGCTAAAAATCCCATAAACCAGGAATACAAGTAAGGTATGACAACTGTCGTTATGAGCAGCCAATGCGGCAAACGATAGGGGTCATTATGGGCATAGGTATTATGGAAAATGACATAGGTATAGATGCTGCCGATGGTTACGAAGGCGAGCACCAGAAATTTTGTACCGCCGATGGATATGCGCAGGTTATACTGCTCCGTCCATAGCCGAGTTCCTGTACTCATTATGTGAAAAGCTATAAGTAAGAAAATAATACTGGCATAGTTGCTTATAATTACCGATGCTGAGTCGAAACCTGTATGAGCATTAGCAATTGACCCCGCAATGAGCTGCACCAAAGATGTTATGGGCAAGCCCCACGCCAGCCACATTAGTCCATTGCTTATGTGGTCAAGTGAAACACCTTCGGTAGAGTCCTTTACGAGTTCACTATAGGCTTTCATATTGCTATAGCCATAAAATGCTATGAGCCAGATTACTGCTAAAGGAAATAGCACAAGGAGCAACAGCACATGGTACTGCAAAGTTGTTAGCTTATATGCCGCTTCGGTGGCATGGTTTGGCGGCAACGCCACGCTTAAAACGAGGTACAGTACTACTAATAGCCCGTAATAGAGCATTGCACGGCTCACATGTCTGCTGGCTTTCACGCTGCGCATTATACATCAGTTACTGCAGTTTCACTGTAAAAATGCCTGCTTTTAGAGTGCTTGTGCTTTATTGCATAGACTTGTAGTATGCAGACAGTGGGCAAACAACAAAAAAAGTCATCGCTTCACATTCCGGCGGCCGGTATTTATCTCTTGTTATTGGCTCTTTTACTGTATGTCGTATTGCCGCAGATAAATGCATTTAACAAAAGTATACCGCTCCTGAGGAGTATTGCCGGAGGCTGGCTACTCGTCGCTATCGGTTTTAGTTTGATTGCGCACACGGCAGCTGGTTTCAAGTACGCCGTGCTAGCCCTCAAGCCAGTACGGCTTTTTGCAGCTATAGTAGTACAGTTTGCTAGCTTGCTTGTAAACCGCTTACTACCCGTGGGCATAGGTGGCATGGGTATTAACTTTGTTTTTTTGCGTAAGGCTCGGCATAGTAAAGTCGAAGCCGGAGTGGTCGTCAGTATGAATAACGTAGTTGGGCTGATTGGACACTTCTTGCTCATAGCATGTTTGTTGCTTGCTACGCCTGAAACCGCGCAGCATGTAGGTTTGCATTTTGGTTCACGTAGTATTGTTTTCGGGGTATTGGTTGCGTTGGTAGTGTTATTCGCACTGTATGTAGTTCGACGGCGCGTTCACCAAGCCCTGCGGGATTTACAAAAAAGCCTGCGCTTTTATAGCAGTCATCCGATAAAGTTCTTAGCAGCGGTTATGTGGTCGGTTGTTATCGCTGCTGCCTATGCGGCATGCTTATGGGCATCCGCCCGTGCCTTGAATATCGATATAGGCTACTTGTCTGCCCTAATTGTTCTCACCTTAGGAGTTGCTGCTACTAGTGTCAGCCCTACTCCAGGCGGCTTAGTGGGTGTTGAAGCGGCCTTGTTGCTTGGTTTAGTAGCTTATGGCCTCAATAGTGCATCAGCCTTGGCAGTTGCCCTGTTGTATCGCCTCATAACCTACTGGTTTGCTCTGTTGCTTGGTGGTTTTGCTTTTGTCTTTTGCCGTAGAGCCAAATATATCTAGTTACTTACCCTAGATTTTTGTGACATATAAAACTGTAATGTCCGGGATTAGTACCAGGCTAGAGATTTTTATTATAATCTGTCAGAATAGAGCAGTTATTAGGGCGTCGCCAAGTGGTAAGGCACTGGGTTTTGGTCCCAGCATTCGGGGGTTCGAATCCCTCCGCCCTAGCCACGTAAGAACCGGGATGCTCCCGGTTTTTTCGTTAACGCTTGTGCTTTGAGGTAGGCTTGTTATACTTGGGGTAGCTAGTGTGATTAACAGAGAGAATGGAACAACAAAAACACAAAAGCTTAGCTGCTTGGTTATTGCGTACCACTGACGTACAGTTGACTACGTCATACATGGCAATTACTGGCGACCACTCAGTTACTTTGGAAATATTAATAGTTCGCACGGTTGCGTAAGTACAGTGCCATCTGAAGCTGAGTGGATGTATGACTGGGCGCCTATAGGTACGCCAGTAATAATTCACACTTAGTAATTCGGTGCAGGTGCAAGGTCGAAGAATTCTTCTAGGGTTGTAACGTGCACTCGGTGCATTTCTTGTGACAAATCTTTGCCAACATAGCGGAAATGCCATGCTTCGTTGCGATAGCCAGTTATGGCCGTTTTGTCTACTGGATAGCGCAGTATAAAGCCGTACTCATAAGCATGTGCTATCGCCCACTTGCCTGCTGTGGTGTTAGCGAAGCAATCTTGTACATTGCAGCCATCACTGCCAAGGTCTATAGCCCAGCCTGTTTGATGCTCGCTGTAGCCTGGCCGAGCACTTTCGTTATCGGCGTAGGCCTGGCCATAGCCAGTAACTTCACTGTCGTAAGCTGTTTGCTGGGTTACGAAAGACCTATAGCCGCTTTCTGGCGTAAGGGTATAGCCTGCCATATGAGCTGCGCTCAACATTTTGTTCAAGGCGTTGGCAGCTTGGCTTCGTAACAGCTGACCATTGCCTACTTGCACGAGGTCATCAGGGGCGTAATCTTTAGGTTGTAAAGGTCGCTGTTTGTTGACAATAACCCATATGCTTTCTGCGTTGTCCAACGAATACGCATGCTTATTGAAAGCGGTAGTTGGGCTTTTCTTAGGAATGTCAGAATGGCTAGGCTTTACCCAGGCAAATAACCCGGCTGCTATAATTACTAAGATTATTAATGTGTACTTTTTCATCTTTTATAGTATAGCGGTTTATGTCGTAGCCTTGAGCATAAGATGAAATTTAGGTACAGTTTATGTAAGTTATAGTATGGTCGCAAAGAAGTCTCACAATCCAGCTGACTATATAGTGCCTGTAAACATCAATGGTATGCAGGGGCGTATGCTGCATTTGCCGGCTAAACGGGGGAAGAAAAAGAATATCTTGCTGATAGCCGGGCATCACACCAGCATTGAGCGCTTGGTAGGAGTAACCGCCCAGCTTAATAAGTATGGAGATGTAACTTCGCCGGACTTGCCAGGATTTGGCGGTATGGATAGTTTTTACAAGATTGGCAAGCAACCCACTCTGGACAATCTGGCTGATTATTTGGCAGCATTTATTCGTTTGCGATACAAAAAACACGAACATTTTAGTGTTATTGGCATTTCTTTTGGGTTTGCGGTGGTAACGCGAATGCTTCAAAAATATCCTGAAATTGCCGCGCGAACTGACTTGGTCGTCAGCTTAGTAGGACTAGTGCACAAAGACGATTTTGCACTTAGAAAGCGCACTATGTGGGAGCTACGCACGCTAACGAGCTTTTTGCAGCACCGCGTACCGGCCTGGCTTATGCTGCACGTTGCTTTGCGTCCAAGTCTTATCCGTACAACGTACCATGTCTTTTCAACTGTAAATCCGAAAATGCGAGGTCATGACCGTGAGCAGCAAGACAAGCTTATAGACTTCGAAATACAGTTGTGGCGCCAGAACGATACGCGGACGCATGCTTTTACTACGCTCGTCATGTTTAACCTTGACCTCTGTAACGAACGTGTGGCGTTGCCAGTACATCATGTGGCTGTTAAGGGCGATCGTTACTTCGATAATTACCATGTTGAGCAACACATGCGGGTGATATACAGCGATTTTGAGCTCATAGAATCGAATATGAAGGGGCACGTGCCGACTATTATTGCCGACGCTAAAGATGCGGCTCCCTTCGTGCCGAAACGCCTGCGCGAACTGCTATCAGAGAAGTAAAATGGTATACTGTAGATAATGAAAATTGGCCTAGTTTGCCCCTATAACATTGCTAAAGGCGGCGGTGTACAAGAAATAGTCTATGCAATGTACCGCGAGTTAATTAAGCGGGGTCACACCGTTAAGATAATTACACCTCAGCCTCGTGACGGCAGCGCTCAACCTGCAGAAGATATATTGTTTGTCGGTGCTGCTACGGACTTCCGCTCGCCCACACATACGAGCTTGCAAGTATCGGCTAGTGTCGATAGCGATGCTATCGGTCAAATGCTAGAACAAGAAGCGTTCGATGTACTACATTTTCACGAGCCATGGGTGCCAGTACTGAGCCGACAGGTTCTAAGTCGCAGTAATAGCGTCAACATTGCAACCTTTCATGGCGTAGTGCCGGAAACTCTGATGAGTCGTACCGTAGTGAAAGTCGTCACTCCATATTCAATTTCAATTTTGAAGTATTTACATGAACTTACTGCGGTATCGGAAGCGGCGGCGGAATATGTCCGGACACTTACCGATGAACCGCTAACCATCATTCCTAATGGCATTGACCTTTCCAAGTACAAAAAAGCCCAGAATCGTAAACCGGGCGCTCCGCGTACTATCCTGTACATCGGACGTTTAGAACGCCGAAAGGGCGTAAAGTACCTGTTGCAAGCTTATAAGCTCTTAACACAGCAACTGGACAACGTATCGCTGGTTATTGCTGGCGATGGCCCTGACCGTGAAAAGTTAGAGCTACTTGCTGAGGACTTGGAACTACCGAATGTTAGTTTCCTCGGTTTTATAAGTGAAGACTTAAAGACCCAACTGCTGCAACAAGCTGCTGTCTTTTGTTCTCCAGCAGTGTACGGTGAGAGCTTCGGCATCGTGCTTTTGGAAGCTATGGCTACAGGAGCTGTAACAGTTGCCGGTAACAACTCAGGCTATTCTGCACTTATGCAAGAACTTGGCGCTATATCTATTGTTAACCCACATGATGCTGACGAATTTGCCCGCCGGCTTAAGCTACTCGTAACCGAACAAAGTTTACGTGAGTTGTGGCAAACGTGGGCGGATGAATACGTGCAGCAGTTCAACTGGCCAAAAGTTATTGACCAGTACGAAGCACTGTACCGTGAGGCCCTCGAGCGTCACCGAGAAAACTAGTATGGATGCACTAAAGATAGGCATAGTATTCGACGATTCGCTCGATAAGCCGGACGGTGTGCAGCAATACATTTTGGCGCTTGGCAGTTGGCTGAACGAACAAGGCCATGAAGTACATTACTTGGTCGGTGAAACTACACGAAAAGATTTACCACGTGTGCATAGCCTGAGTCGAAATGTAACGGTTAGATTCAACGGCAACAAGCTTTCCATGCCCTTGCCCACTTCAAAAACGAATATCCGCTCGCTACTTAGTCAAGAAGCATTCGATGTATTACATGTGCAAGTTCCCTACAGCCCATTTTTAGCTGCCCGTATTGTTAAAGCAGCTTCGCCAACTGTAGCCATTGTTGGCACATTTCACATACTGCCCAACTCGCGTGTGGCGGCTCTAGCTAATAAAGTGCTTGCATTCTGGCTTCATGCTAACCTACGACGATTTAATGCATTTGTTAGTGTTTCCTCGGCGGCCCAAAAATTTGCGAAGCAAGTCTATGGTATAGACAGCAATGTGTTGTCCAATGTTATTGATTACGATCGCTTTCATAATGCTGCTCCGAACTCCGCATACCGAATTGGCCGACCAACAATCTTGTTTTTGGGCCGTTTAGTGCCGCGTAAGGGCTGCAAGGTGCTTTTAGAAGCAGTAAATATACTTGTGCACGAAAAGGACTTTACTAACTTGCAAGTATTGGTGGGCGGAAAAGGACAACTTATGCCCGAGCTCGTTAGCTACGTTAAGGAAAAGCGGCTGGAGCATATTGTTACTTTTCTGGGTTATGTAGATGAGGATGCCAAACCAAGTCTGTATGCTTCTGCAGACATTTCTGTATTCCCAAGTAGTGGTGGCGAAAGCTTTGGTATTGTGCTGTTGGAAGCTATGGCAAGTGGCCGGGCAGCAATTTTAGCTGGTAACAACCCCGGTTATGCGTCAGTGCTGGCAGCCCAGCCTGCACTGCTCTTCGATCCATTAGATACTAAAGAGCTGGCTACTAAATTGCAGAAATTATTAGAACAGAATGATACACGAACAGCTTATGCGGTCTGGGGTGCGGCCTATACTCAAAATTTTGATGTTTCTCTAGTGGGTACAAAGTTGTTAGAACTCTATAAACAAGCATTGCGCATGCGTCGCAACGTGCAATAATGTAGTTAGTATGTTCCGTTTTCTAAACCGAAATAGCGAAAATTCATCTGAAGTAACAGTTACTATTAGCACACAGACAGTGCTTAAGGTGATTGTCCTGGTTGTGTTATCGGTGATACTTTTCAATGCTATTCGCCAGGCTTCACATGCTTTACTGCTTATTTTTACTGCATTCTTCCTAGCATTAGCGCTGAACGCACCAGTACACTGGGTAAGCGCTCACTTGCCCGGCAAAAAGCGTGGCAGCCGGGCTTTGGCAACGACCATCTCGTTCCTTATAGTCGTAGCAGCCTTAACACTATTCATATGGAGTTTGGTACCTCCGCTTGTACGCCAAACGGAGAACTTCATAAATGCTGCACCACGCCTAGTACATGATTTGCATAATAGTGATAGTACTGTCGGCAGGGTTGTAGAGCGCTATCACCTTGAAGGCCAGGTAGATAAAGTATCATCGCAGTTAGGTGACCGGCTAAAGAACGTAAGCGGCACCGCTTTCTCTACAGTAGGAAAAATTGGTAGCAGCGTGTTTTCTATGTTGGCAATCCTTGCCCTCACTTTTATGATGCTCGTCGAGGGACCTCGATGGCTTGAGTTTGCAAGAGAGCTCTTCCCCAAGCAGCATCAGGCTACGGCGGACCGCTTGGCTCACGATATGTATAGGGTGGTTAAGGGCTACGTAAACGGCCAGGTTACTTTAGCAGCCCTCGCCGCCCTGCTCATTTCCCCTGCACTATTTATACTGCACATAAGTTACCCTGTGGCTTTAATTGCCATTATATTTATTTGTGGCTTGATACCAATGGTGGGCCATACCTTAGGCGCCATAATAGTTACACTAGTAGCTCTAGCACATTCACCTGCTTCTGCGTTGATAATTTTGGCGTACTACATCTTTTACCAGCAGGTTGAAAACTACCTTATTCAGCCTCGAATCCAGGCCAATACCACCAATATGTCACCGTTACTTGTGTTCATGTCTGTCCTTATTGGCGTGAGCTTTAGTGGCCTCTTTGGCGGACTGGTGGCTATACCTATTGCTGGCTGCTTACGCATTTTGATTTTAGACTATCTAGAGCGTAATAAGATACTGAATCGAGAACCGGTAATCGCTGACGAAGAAGCCAAAGCAAGAGGCTAAAGCGGAAACCAGTTAGGGTAAATGAGACACCCGCAATCGGGTTTCTCACCTAAGCCGGGTACGGAATGAATCCGTATCTCGGGCTGCTCTTCCCGAGCTACATTGGGAACCAGATAGGACCAGCTGGCGTGTCACGCACACCTATGTTAGCTTGGGCTAGTTTATCGCGTAACTCATCACTTTTGGCCCATTCTTGACGAGCGCGAGCTTCTTCCCTTTCGGCAATAAGCTGTTTATGCTCGTTGCTAATGTCTGCTATTTTGCTCAATGAAAGGCCCAACATCTCATCTATAGCGGTAAGCATGGCGACAAAATGGTCAACCATGTCCTTTTCAATAAGTACTGTGTTCAATTGTGCTTCTACGCTGCTGAGGTATGCTAGTGCTGCAGGGGTGTTTAGGTCGTCACTAAGAAAAGCTTTCAACTCTTCAGCAACGTCTCCCAGCGCGAAGGTGACCGTATCGGCTGTCGTTTCGAGTGCTTGCCACCGCAACGCAGCCATGGCATGCAAATTACTCAAGCGGTTCTGTGCTGCCTCCAGAGTTTCCCAGCTAAACCTACTCTGGCTCCGATAGTGCGATTCCAATACGTGCAACCGCAAGGCTTCCAAGCTATAGCCCTTTACTGCTACATCCTCTAAAGTAATACCATTACCGATGCTTTTAGCAATCTTCTCGTCATTAATTAAAATGTGGTTCGTGTGCATCCAGTAGTTCGCAAAAGGCTTACCTGTAACTGCTTCACTTTGGGCAACTTCATTGGTATGGTGCACCGGCACGTGGTCGATACCGCCAGAATGAATATCTAGTGTTTCGCCTAAGTATCTCATTGCCATTGCTGAGCATTCCAGATGCCAGCCCGGGAAACCTTTACCCCAAGGGCTATCCCACTCCATGTCGCGTTGGTGGTCAGTCGGGCTAAACTTCCAAAGTGCAAAATCATTAGGGTTTCGCTTTTCAGGATTATATTCAACGCGTGCCCCTGCTTGTTGCTCGTCTAAGTCTAGCTGTGCAAAGTCGCTATAGGTTGGGAACTTAGCCGTGTCATAGTAAATGCCATCAGATATCTCGTAGGTATAGCCCTTCTCTTCCAATTTCTTCACAAGCTCTATCTGTTCTGCTATATGTTCTGTGGCTTTTGGAAGATAATCGGGCTGCGTAAAATTAAGCCTCGTCAATGCTTTTATAAAATAGTCGCTGTAGTATTGTGCTATATCCCAGGCAGTTTTGCCTTCGCGTTTCGCACCTTTTTCGAGCTTATCTTCGCCTTCATCTGCATCACTTACCAGGTGGCCCACATCGGTAATATTCATGACCCATTTCGTTTCTAGACCATTGGCCGTTAGAGCTCGCACTAGCAAATCGTAACGCAAGAACGTGAACCAGTTGCCGATATGGGGATAATCGTAGACTGTGGGGCCGCATGTATACACGGTAACTGTAGGAGGTGCTTGTGGTCTTATTTCCTCGACTTGTTTGCTTCGCGTGTTGTATAGTTTCATCTTAGTTAGAATTAAGTAATGTAGTGGCTAGGGCTATACAGTCTGATTTTACTTGCCCAAATGGTTTATCACTAACTTTGAAGCCGCTGGCAAAGGGGTGACCGCCGCCACCAAAGTGTTCTGCCAGCTTGGCACCAATACCTGCGCCGGGGTTACAGCGAATAGCAGCCGTAAGATGCCCATCGCTATACTCTTTGAATACTACAGCTACTTGCACGCTAACAGTCTGTAGCATATCATTCTGAATGAGTGGTGCTGGATTGTACAGCGGACTGTAATTATTAATTTCCTGCTGGGGAATGCTTACCCAAGCGATTTTTCCATCTTCACTGAGCTGCGTACGCGTAATGAGCTCGGCTTTGTACTTAAAGATTTCCGCGGGCATTTTACCGTATTCGCGTCTTATTTCTTCAAGGGCTGGACGGTCTACGCCCGATTCTACTAACTCGGCCATGACGCGATACGTATCTGCGCTGGCGAGTTGATTAGTTAGACCTTGGGTGTCACCTAAAATAGAGGTCATAATGAATTCTTTGGCCTTTTGGTTGAGTGGCCATCCCAGTTCCAAAGCTAGCTTATAGATAAGTTCGCCGGTAGAAGCCCGGCTGTAATCATTCAACGTTACTGTTGCAAAAGGTAGCGGCTTATCGACACTCTCATGATGATCAAGCACTACGCAGGGTTTTGAGCCGAGCCATCCTTGCTGCCCGGACTGAGCAAGCTTCTCAAATAGTGTAATTGTGGAGGCATCAACGACTATACTGGCATCGAACTGGTTTGGGATATCTCTTTGTACTCTATCCCATCCTTGCAGATAGCGTAAGTAGGACGGCATATCGACGGCGCAGTACATAGTAGGTTCTTTGCCCATTTCGTGCAATATTTGTTCTAAAGCAAGGGCGCTGGCTAAACTGTCACCATCCGGATTATCGGCCTGCAAAATAACAATGCGAGTAGCATTGTTAATAATTTTCTGAATTGTTTCAGTTTGTTCGTGCATATCTATTAATTGTAGATACTAAAAGGTTAAAACCCAAGCACTATAATGCCTGACGGCCTTCAAGAGCTCTACCGAGCGTTATCTGGTCGGCGTATTCGAGGTCGACGCCAATTGGAAGTCCGCGAGCTAAACGGGTAACTTTGACCTTTCGATCGCCAATTTGTTGTTGAATGTATAGGGCTGTTGATTCACCTTCAACGCTAGCGTTAGTAGCTAAAATCACTTCTTCAACGCCGTCGTCTTCTATGCGCTTCACTAGTTCTTTTATATGTAACTGTTCTGGTCCAACTCCATCTATAGGGGATATAAGGCCTCCGAGGACGTGATAGGTACCACTAAATTGGCCGGTTTTTTCGAGCGCCACCAGGTCAAATGGCTCGCTCACTACGGCCACGATTTTTTTGTCGCGCCGCGGGTCGGTATATAAGTCAGATAATGCTTGCCCGGCAGGTACTAGTGCGAATGTTTTCTCGCAGTAGCCTAAGCCACCCGGTAGCGATTGCAATGCATTGGCTAGCTTTTGCGGTGTGGCTGGGTCACGACGGACCAGATAGTATGCATAGCGTTCTGCGGTTCGTGGCCCTACGCCAGGCAGCAGCCCAAAGGCATCTATAAGGTCAGTTAGTACCGGTGGTAGTATCTGCATGGGTTACAGACCAAGGTCGCCGAGCGCTCCCATCATCGGCTGCATCTTTTCGGCGGCTATGCGCTGGCTTTCCTGGATTGCCTCTTTAACAGCATCTTCTATCCACCGCTCTAGTTGGCCTATATCATCCAAGTCTACGTATTGAGGGTCGATATGTACCCGTTTAATCTTTTGCTCGCCAGTAATCTCTACCTGAACTGCACCATCGCCCTTTTCAATAGTAATTATCTGTTTCTGGAGTTCTTTCTGGATTTTTTTAACACGCATCAACATTTTAGCCTGGTCAAATCGGCTCATGGTAGTAACCTCCTATTAATAGTTACTATTGTAGCAAAATTATATTCGGTGTACGAAGGTGGTCTTGGTAGCTTCAGCGTGAGGCCAAGCTACAAAATACTGCCGTAAATTATATATAGTTGAGAATACCAAGACAGCAGTAACCAATATGTAGCCAAGCGCACGAGCAAAAGGATTCCGCGGAAATGTTTTAAACCAGTCATGTATAAGGTACCCAAGGCCACCCGCAACGATTGCATATATAATCGGTAATAAAATGCTCGGCTGGACTTTGTTGCCTACTGCAATAAGCAAAGTGCTCACAGTGGTAATTGCTAGAAGTAGCTTGCTTCGGTTTGAACGCCAGTGGACGATGTAAAAGTACGCACCAACCACAAACATAGCTGTCGCAAAAACATTTAGTAAAGGTAAATTACCTAGTCCTACTGTTGGATTTTGTGGTCCGCGCGCAAAAATATGTACCCATAAGGCCCCAAAATGTTGCAACGCGATAAGGGGGTGAGGAACGGCTTGTGGCAAGCCCGCAAAGTCTAGGGCGAGCTTCGGCTTGTGCCATAGTGCATATCCTAACAAACTAAGACATACTGGCCAAAGTAATAACCACTGCGTACGTAACGCATACGAGGCGCTTTCCCACATGGCTTTGAAATCACCCCGGTACCACAGGACGGAGAGCAAAAGTAGCCATACCATGCCTGGTATATAAATGATGAGCGAGAACAGAACGGGTGTTAAAAGAAAAAACCATCTCTTATGGGGTTCTTGGACTTCAATGGTATATACCAGTAATGCAAGCAATGCTAGCGGGTAGAGGATGTCGTTGGTGGCTGACCGAGCTATGTGCAAATACCATGGCGATGCAACAAGCAAGAATGCTCCGAACCATGCCGTACGTGGACCGTACCACATACGTACTACATAGACAAAAAGTATGAGCAGAAGAATACCTAATAATACACTAGGCAAACGGCTTACTGTGTAGCCATGATACGGGCTAAATGAAATTGCTAAGCGGATAATTTGCTCTGGCAGGTACTGAGGATTTTGGAGTAGCTGATGAGCCAAACTATGCGTCGTCGGCATAGCAGTTTCGGAGCTAGCTAAACCAGAGGTTAAGGAACCAAGTTTATATCCTAATAAACCAATTGTAGCTGCTACACCGCAGCCGTAAACGAGGCATTTCTGCCAATATGTGCCCCAAAACCAACGCAAGCGTGCCATCTTAGCTGTTATTTTACGGTAAATTCATAAAAAGCTTAAGCTTATTCTGTGTCAAAGGGGCTTGCGTGGCGTGTATCTAGGGAGCGGAAACGCTGTTTTTCGTTATCAAAGTATAGCTCTACGGCTCCAGTAGGACCATTACGATGCTTTTTAATAAGAATGTCGGTAATCTTCTTGCGGTCTGTTTCGGGGTTGTAGTACTCTTCCCTGTATATAAAGGCTACAACGTCGGCATCTTGTTCTATAGAGCCCGATTCACGCAAGTCTGCAAGTTGTGGTATTTGGGGGCTACGGCTTTCGACTGAGCGACTAAGCTGCGACAAGGCTACGAGTGGTACATTGAGCTCTCTGGCGACACCTTTTAAGCCTCGAGATATTTCAGAAATCTCTTGTACACGGTTGCCTTCACCGCTAAACCGACCGCCACCGCTCATAAGCTGTAAGTAGTCAACAATTATCAGCCCTAACGGGCGCTGATGTGCTTCGCGCCGCGCTTTCGTGCGCAAGTCACTTACCGTAATACCTGGTGTATCATCTATGAACATTGGAGCTTCGCTTAGCGTACCCATCGCTTGGCCTATTTTTTCAAAGTCGGCGTCGGTGAGATTGCCGGTGCGTAGCGCCCAAGCATCAACACCCGATTCCATAGCAAGCAAGCGATCGACGAGCTGTTCCTTGCTCATTTCCAGGCTAAATACCAATACAGGCTCCTTTGCCTGTACCGCTACGTTATGTGCGAGATTAAGCGCCAGTGCGGTCTTGCCCATGGAAGGTCGGGCAGCCAAAATGAACAAATCTGAACGCTGCAAACCTGCAAGAATATTGTCGAGGTCACGGAAGCCAGTTGGTATACCGCGCAGCTTCTTCTTGTCTTTATGAAGGTCATCTAAGCGGTCAAAACTCTCGGTAAGAATGGCTTCTAGGCTGACTACGCTTTGCTTTACGTGCTGCTGACTGACTTCAAACAGGCGGGTTTCAGCCTCTTCTATAAGCTCATTAAGCCCTTTTGCTTCATCGTAGCCCAGGCTGGCCATTTCTTGCGATGCAGTAATCAAGCGCCTGCGCATGGCTTTTTGGGCAACAATGTCTGCATACTGCTCGGCATGGGCCGCTGTTGGTACAAAATTCGTTAGTTCAGCGAGGTATGCAGGACCGCCTACAAGTTCTAAGTAGCCGTTATTTTTTAATTGGTCAGCAAGCGTAAGAACATCTATAGGTTTACGTTTTTCGTACAGCTGCACCATAGCTTCGTAAATGCGTTCATGGCGCTTGTCAAAATAGTCAGCTGCGCTAACCGTATCAGCAACTTTCACAATGGCGTCGCTATCTATAAGGATGGCACCAAGCAGGCTAGCTTCGGCGTCGGTATTCTGAGGTGGCTGCTTTGGAGTGGCGGTAGTCGATGGCTCCATGGTTGTTCCCTTTTCTATGATTCTAGCAGTTCGCCGCCGCCAAAAATATTGCTTATGGTATTAAAAGCCGGCTCGACAGCCTTCGAAGGAGCCTCTGCTGGCCGCTGAGCGAGTTCTTTGTCGAACGTACACTGCAAATTTATAAGCTGTCCAGTAAGCTCCTGAATGGTATCGAGCAGCATTTTTCGATTCTTGGCTTCATTAAGACGTTTCTGATGGAAAGCAAAAGCAAAGGCGAGTACCAAGGTGCCATCGTTTCCGAGAGAAGGTTGGCCCATGCGGGCTATGCTGTACACGGTATTATGTTTTTTCTTTAGCTCAGATAGTACTTGTGGCCATAAAGCGAGGTCGAAGACGCCATTGACCTGTACTAAAGGTTCATTGGTGCTTTCCTCTGCTTGCTGCTCTACGGCGGCTGGAGCAATTTTTTGCTTAACTTTTTCTACCTTTTTGGGCTCGATTGATGGTGCTTGCTTTTTTGCTGGCGCCACTGCTACGGCGGCTGGAGCTACGGCTATATGCGTACTGCCAGAAAGGAGCACAATTTCTAAATAGCGTTCTGGGTCATGTGAAGCCGGTACTTCTATAAGTTTTGCGAGAATTTCAAGAGTTTGTGCAGGCTCGAGGTGTGGCGCTTTGGCAGTTATATCTTGGCGAAGGCGCAAACCAAGCTGCTTGGCAATACCGCTCGCCTGATAGCCCTGTTCATAAAGTCCAATCAGCACTTGCATAATCAAGGAGCTATTAGAACTTTGCAGGGCAGCTACAAGCTGGTCGATTGACTCAGTGGGCGGTATGCCAAGCAATGCACGCACATCATCAAGGCCTACGCTTTTTCCGTGGCTGCTTGCCTGGTCCAATAAACTAATGCTGTCGCGAAAACTACCTTCACCATGTTCAGCAAGTAGTGCCAGCGCATCGTCACTAATAGTAATCTTTTCTTTGCTTGCTATATGCTTGAGGTGCTCAATGACTTTTGATTTTTCAACCGGCCTAAACGAAAAGCGCTGGGTTCGGCTAATGATGGTTTCGGGTAATTTATGTGCATCGGTGGTAGCTAAGATGAAAACGACGTGTGCGGGTGGTTCTTCCAAGGTCTTTAAAAGTGCGTTAAAGGCTTCCCTAGTTAACATATGCACTTCGTCTATAATGTAGACTTTGTACTTAGCGCTAGTGGGCGCTACGTACACTTTTTCGCGTAATTCACGTATCTCGTCTATGCGCCGGTTGCTGGCGGCATCGATTTCAATGATGTCTATATGACTCGATTCATCGGTATACGGCAGTCCGTTAATTTCGTGCGCTAGTATGCGCGCAATGCTGGTTTTCCCTACGCCACGAGGGCCAGTAAATAGGTAGGCATGGCTTATACGACCGCTTTTAATAGCCTTAGCAAGCGTAGAAGTTATGTGCTCTTGACCAACAATCTCAGAGAGACTTTTAGAACGATACTTCCTGTAAAGCGCTTGCCCCATAGTTACTTTCTATTATACTCGCGAGAGCTGCAAAAAGCTGTTGTGTAATTCTGCTTACGTTAAGCTAAGTAAGTGTCATCAGTCTCTGATGCAACTCTTGTTTGACTAGCGGCGCGCGCATAGTTATATGAGGCGTAACTGGCACCAAAAATTCCAGCAACAGCTAGCGCTACTGCGCCCGTTCTCACTTTCGTCCTCAAATCTGCATCATCAATGCTCTCAGCTATAAAAAGGCTACCTATTGCAATGTTCGTAAGGAATTCCGTTCTTTTGCCTAGTTTAGTTACTTCAAGTTCAATGCCATTTGCTTCGTTATAAATTGTTAAACCGGAAATTATCCCTTTTTGGGCCAATGAGGCCGTTCCAAGCCACTTCGGAATGACGCCGTTTGCCATGCCAGCAGCTAGTATTTCTGCTGTAAATACTTTATCTGCTAACGGGTCTGCCTTACGACCAAATTCAGACCGTCGAAATCCATATTGTGCTAAATTAGGATGCTCATCGCCAAGGCGTGCAAAGAACCCATCGATATTGTCTGAAAGCGCAACGGCAGCAGCCAGCGGCCACGTTTTTGCTGGGCTCTTATACATTTTCCATGCAATTATGGGAGAGATGATTAAGCGGCCTACAGTCATTCCATTAGGAACAGTAAAAAGTTCTTCCTTGGTAATTTCCATATAAAAAGCCTAGCACGAGGCTAGGCTTTAAACATGTGCGGAATGATTATTAGAGAGCGGCTTCGAGGGCAGCCCATTCGGCGTTTGCGTCGTCTTCTGGAATGTTAACGCTTACTTGGTCTCCGGGCTTTGCTTTGAAGTAAGTAACACTGGCAAGCAGTACGCGGTAGTTCTTACCGTTTACATCAACATAATAGTGGCCATTTTCGAGCTTCAAGGCGCCTACCACTTGTTTACGAGGTATTGGGCCAATTTGCTTGTATAGGAAAGCACCATCTTCGGCGATAGTAAGCTTAAGAATGTCGCCCTGGACAAGCTTGGACTTACTGGCGTAGTTAGCTGGCACAGGATATGTTTTGCCGTCACTACCAACCATGTTTTGGCCATCAAAGACGCCTTCTATAACTTTACCAAGTGTGTCCTCACGAGCAACAGGCTTAACGGCCTCGTCGTCGCCTACAAGGCTTATAAGTAGCTCGTGAGCTGCGGCCAAATTAGTCTCAGCCTCCTGAATGAGGGCTCGAAGTCGTTTAATCTGTTTCTCTGGAACGTCTGCCATGTCTATGTCTCTCAATAAGTGTTTGTTTGGTACACTTACCCCTAAAACTACCATGTTTAACTGTTGAAGTCAAAGATTTCTATGGCAGTTGTGGATAAATAAAACCCCCATACGCAACATATGGGGGTTTATCGTGCTTAATTAGCTTACGCTAATTCAACAGTAGCGCCCGCCTCTTCAAGCGTCTTCTTGGCGGCTTCGGCGTCTTCAGCCTTAGCCTTCTCAAGAATTACCTTTGGAGCACCGTCTACAAGTGCCTTGGCTTCACCGAGGCCAAGCTGTGTAAGGTCCTTCACAGCCTTAATGACAGCCACCTTCTGGGCACCAGCGTCCTTCAGGACAACATCGTATTCATTCTTGGCTTCCTCTGCAGGTGCAGCGTCACCACCGCCCACAGGACCGGCTAGGGCTACGGCAGCAGCTGCCGGCTCAATACCATATTCGTCTTTCAGGACGTTCTTAAGTTCATTTACTTCTAGTACAGTAAGCTTAGTAAGCTCTTCTGCTAGCTTCTTTACATCAGCCATTTCTTATTCCTTTCTTAAATAGTTAGGCGGCTTTGGCGCTCACACCGTCCAAAAGGGCGTGTAGATTACCAGAAAGCGCATTCGTAACATTATTGACCGGGCTTAGTAGCATAGCCACTGCTTCGGCAATAAGCTGGTTCTTACCAGGCAGCCCAGCCAGTGCTTTGACTTCGTCGGCAGTCAGGAACTTGCCATCGGCGCTTATGGCGCCTACGAACTCAATGCTTGGGTTGCTCTTAGCAAAAGTGTTCAGGCTTTGCGCGGGTGCAACCTCATCCTCGCTATTGAAAGCATACAGTAGCATTCCCTCCAGGGGGCTGGCATCCACACTCTTAAGGCTATCGGTTTGCTCCAGGGCCTTTTTCAGCAGGCGGTTCTTGACCACCTTTACTTTCGTGCCATTACTACGAGCATCACGGCGTAACTGCTGCATTGCCTTCACGGTAGTACCTTGGTACTTCGCAACAACGGTCATCTTAGAGGTAGTTAGCAGTTCTTTTACTTCTGCGACGACTTCATCTTTTTCTTGCTTGGTTAATGCCATAGTGTGCATTTCCCTTTCATAGATTTCTTAAGCCTGATCGACCACAGACTTCGTTGCCTAATAAAAAGTCTCTGCATAGGCAGAGACTAAAACAAACTTGTAAGATTGTTTTACCTCGGTAGCATTCTTAAGCCGTAAAGCCGCTACTGTCTCTGGCAACTTATCTGTTATTTTACCTTACTTACACTATTCGGTCAACTGGGGTAGGTATGAGGTGAGCGGAAGCTTGTTCAATTTGCGAGTCTAACATTGCCTCCGCTTCCTGGAGTGTAAGGCGTAGAGACGCAAGTTCAATGGGGCTCGTAAGTCGAGAAAGCGCACCTACTGCTATCGCATTCTCAATATCGCAAAGGTATTGTTCGAGCGCATCCAAGTTTTCTAAGCCGGGCAACTTTTCCATGACATTCTCCTAAGCGGATATTCGGTTAGGTTTTAACGACGTGCTCGACTGCACAACATAATGGGTAGCCTTATAAAGCGCTGCCCTCTGTGCTGGCGTCTTTGCCTCATGCGGAAGTACTGACAAGGCCATCTCTTCCACTTCGCGCTTGCCCCCACTGTTTACTAATGAAGTTAAAGCTCCCCGAGATATTAGAATTTCATCAGCTATCTCGGTAGCAACAGAGAGTTGAGCAGCCTCATTGCCTTGATAGTGGGCAACTTCATAGTCGCCCGAAGTAAGCACATACTGGATTAATTTATCCCTGTCCTCCGGTATTTCGTCTGGTGTAGCTTGAATGTCGTAGCATGCGTGCAGCTCCTTTACGGGCTGCCATTGTGGAGGGTGTTCGTTGTAAGCCGGCATTTTAAACTCCTAGCTGCAATTCTGGGCTTGTTGCTAACACAACTTGTCCAGCATGATGGCTAACTTGCACACTTCTAGCTGATTCGACCACAACTCGAGCTAACAAATGCTCAGCCACAGGGTTATCGTCACCGGTGAGTAGTGATGGCCGAGTTGGCCATAACAATTCCTCATCTACTTGTTCATGACGCCAGCGAGCAAGCTCGCCGCGAGTAACTTGTGGTGAGCCCGATGCATAAGTTTCATATACGGACATGGTATTTATCTCCTAATTGTTTGCATAAATAAAAACAGGCTTTATGGTTGAAGCCTGCTTGGTTTCCTTAGGGCTGTGCTGGCGATTATTTCTTTCGCGAGGCTTCAACCATGCTGAAGCACAGCCCGGACATGCCGAGGAGAATAATCATTTGCTGTGCATAGCGGTTAAAGCTCATAGCATCTGTTTATACGCTTGTAGTATTGGACTGTCAACTATTCTTCGGTTTGATTTTTTAGGTCATTGAATGTACTATATGTCGCGTCACTGAGGAAACACACACCTTATGCATGTTAGACATTATCAGCACGAAGACGTAACTCCATCCTATGGTTGGGATGATGATTATTTTGCCGAACTTGAAGGGATGGCGGGTGATATAGTTGATAAATTCATCGGTTTTTGTGAAGGCGCACGGGATGTTCCCTACTTCGAACGCTATTTTCATGTTGAATTTCCAGAGCCTACAACACCTATAGATGAGGCGGAGTTACAAGCAAATGTGGAAGAAATACGGGAAAAATTTGACCTTAATGACCACGAAGTCGAGTCTTTGATTAAAGTGCGGAGGGTGGAGCAGGAAGAGTCATCTCAAGAATTACTTTACGAACACTCAATCAGAGCATTGGTGCTCAATGGTTTATTTTTAGAAAAGATGGTTGTATGTGTCTCGGATAAAGCCGGCGCTAAATATTATCGTTCGCCCAATTGGGCAAGTAATTCTGACGAATGGGTTACTGTCGTTAAAGCAGGCAAAGTTGTGCTAAAAGGCCGTCGCAACTTACATACAGATCAAGATACCGGCGAACCTACTGGAATAGGGTTTCGTTATAGAGCTGACCGGCACGAGTCTTTACTTACTAGAAGTTTTGGGGGTGTCACTAAACTGGGTAAGTTTGTACTGGGTGTAGCGCTCCGCCGCTAGCCGTGTAAGTTCTGGATCTTCGTCGCGATTAACGAACTTCATGCTCTCAGCCATAAGCGGGTGTACTTCGGCAAGCTTTTCGTGCATTTTTAGTACTAGCTTGCGGTAACCGGGATGGCCTTGGGGGCTGGTACGGAGCTCATGAAAGTGAAACGCTTCGCGGGCGTTGTACATTATCTTCCAGCGCATCCTATGGCCAAGTAGTGTGGCATACTGGGCTTCTTGCTCGTGCCCGGCCGTTTGCAAAGCACTATACAGCTCTAAGCTAAGGTCGAAGCACTTTTCGAACTGTTCTACTAGGCCAGCTTCTTCAACGAGCTGCGGTATGTCGTAGCCGTAGCGAGGAGTAAGTGCCTGCCATTCTAGGTCGTCCACCATTCGGTGCCGCTGCAAGTCGCGGAAAATGCCGTAGTCGCATACTAAATCCCAGCTGTAGTGAGCCTTTTCAATTGCTCTGCCAGGGCGCTGCCGGCGATTCAGGCGTTCACCTACATAAGCTCGGAAGGTCGCAACCTTTTTGTCGTACGGCCAAGTTCGTACTTCTTGTTGTAGCTCAGTGAGCGGCAAGCTACTGTGCTCATAAAGCATGTCTGCAACCAGGTCTAGCTCGTTCTTGGGCCAATAATCAACAAGTGTAATCGGGTTATTACCATCGGCATGGTTAGCTGGCAGTTCTTTTTGGGCGATTTCTTTGACTGCTTTAGAAGTGTTTGCTCGGTACGCTATCATTGCGCCGCCGCGTTCTGGTTTGTCGGCACGCTCCAGAAACATCGGTATAACTTTTCGAGCTTGCTCTAGTAGCTCTTGTCCGGTTTGACGAGCTTCAGCAAGGTCATCGCTCATAAGGTGCATAATCAAGCTTTCGAGGGCTTGGCCGGACGCAAAGATACCCACGGTAGATTTAGTAGCGACTGGTAGCACCGGGCGTATGGCATCACAGGCTTGGGCGCGTGTAGCACCCTTCCACGCTATGTCGCGCTCTTTTTCTGGTACTTTTGACTGAGACTGTACGTAGTCCGTGAGTTTGTGGACCATGTCCGAATATAGATCGAAAATAGCATCCATAGTTTCGATGTACTGCTTGCGTATATCTCGTTTTAGTCCCCTGGGTACGTAATATTTGTAATGGCCCTTGCTGTCCTTTTGGTCGAAGTAAATGTAACGAGTTGACTGCTCTAGGTAGGCAGCCAAACGACCCCACTCAAGTTTCTTTGTAAGCAAGTTTGAAGCATTTTCGACGACCACATGGGTGCCAGCCAGCTGCTGTACGGAATCGTCACCGTAAGCGGTAATTACACGCTTAAGTAGGTCAGCGTCTTTGTCGGCTTTGCCAGCAAACTCATCCAAAATGGTTATACGCATATCGTCACCGCGACGGCTTAAACGAGCCATGGCTGCTGCTATGGTTACAGGTGTGAGCTTGTCGCCAAAGGCATACACATCACCTTCTACGCTCGTTACTGCATCAGCTAAATATTGCTTGCCGGCAGCCGTAACTACAAAGCGGCCGTTTTGCTTTTCTACCAGCGGCTCATCGGTGCTGACTGAAGCGGCTGCAGGTGCAGTAGCCTCCCCTGTTGCTAGTACTGTTTCTATCGGCGGTTCGTGCGGTAGTTCAGGCAATTTCTTTTCTTCAATAATTTCTTTGATGGAAGCTGGTTGTGAAGCTGCGGCTCCACTTGGAGTAGGGCGCAGTGCAAGAGTTTGAGCTACTAGTTCCCAAATGCGGCTAGTGACAGTTTCTGAATCTTCAGTAGCAAAGACCACGGGTAGATTGCGCTGTTTAGCTTCCCAGAGATAACCTGCGCGCACACGCTCTAAAAAGGCTTCATCGAGGCTGTCAAATCGCTCGCCTTGGTAGCGATTTTTAGTGCGCTGTCTCAAAACCGGTACTGGAGCATCGAGTACAATGGTTAAATCTGGCTCAACACCATTAACTGCAAAACTAATAATCCGGTTAATAGTTTCATAATCAGGTACGTCACCCCGGCCGTAGTACTGAATAGCAAGCGTAGTTAAGTAATTACGGTCAACCAAGCAAACAATTCCTTGCTCAACACTTTTCTTTATAACCTGTAATGACTGTGATCGGGCGGCATTATAGAGCAGTACCTCGGTGTTGGTGTTCATAGGGTAGCGTGGATCTTGCGTAAGCTGCCGAATGGCACGAGCCGTTAGGTCACTTTGGCTATCGGGCTCACGAAGTGTTCTTACGGGCAGTCCAGCTGCCTGTAAACGCCTGGCTAACTCTTGTAGCTGAGTGGTCTTGCCAACGCCCTCAGGGCCTTCCAGGACGATGTACTTACCTTTAGTCATATGGCAAGCCCTCTATTTTGACGGGTAGAGCGCGCACGTCTTTATATGCCTTTGGCAGCATCATGTCTGGTGACCACGTTTTAATTATGGTGTCTAGGTCAGTCCCCTGCTGATACTTACCGCTAAAGCCACTATCTCGTCCGAGGCCATAATCACCCTCAACCTCTCCTGTTTCATGGAAAATAATCTGCGCAGTCCGCTCACCGACTGGCAGTAAAACTGTTTCACGCTGGTTCAAGTTGTATATTTCCAGTGTTAAGCGATTGATGTAGCCAGGGTCTATCCAGCCAGCGTCAAAACAGACGGCGATACCATTACGCCCCCAGCTGGAGCGGCTACGAACTTCGCAAGCACCAGGTGGTTTAATGCCAAAAAATTCGTGTGTGTGGGCTAGAATGCGTTCGCCAGGCTTTAACGAAATTACTGGATGGTCAAGCGGAATGTTATTGACCGGCTTGAAACCGTTCAGCTTACACCATTCTCCATGCGGCATAGCCTTGTAGGGCCCATCGAAGTAGCGTTCAACATCTTCTTTGTCGAATGGATTGTATATGGTGCGCTCATTCATGCGCTCAATGCGGTAGTAATAAAACCCTAGCGTGACGTCAAGGCTAGCATGGGCTACATGCTTCTGGTCGAACGGTACACATACTATATGGCCCTCATCAATGGCCGCACGAATCTGAGTGTTGCTGTAAACGCCCACGCTCCCTCCTATCTGTTTTAACTATTTTACAAACAAAGTTGCAAGAAGTGCAAATGTAAAAACTACTACTACAGTAGTTCTAGTTGGCTTGCCGCGTACTGAGGTTCTAGCTCGCGCATCTGCAGGCCTTTGTACACTCGCTTCGCACAATGACGAAGGTCTTCCAAGCTCCCATCGTTGAAGACAGTCGTATCAGGCTCTATAAGGCTGCGCTCTCGCTCAGTTAAGTCTTTGGCGTCAACTTCGGCCATGGAAGGACGACGAATTTCAACTATGAGCCCTCCAGCATTGCGAAGTCGTTCGGCGTCACCCGGGAAACGCACACCACCCACTATAACTATCTCAGTTCCCTTTAAAGAGAGGTCACGGATACGTCGGACAATTTCGTCGTACCAAATTCCCTCGTCGACCGTCTTAACTAAGTAGCCGCCTAGCCACTGCAGTAAAGTCCGGAACTGCTGTCGGTTGTCGTGGGTAATCTCGGTTGTTTGTAAGTTAGGTGAAGCCTCTATTAGTTCTAAATACTCTATGAGCTTAGCGTAATTTAGTGGCGCTTCATCTAGCATTGCCTGGGTTATCGGCAGCACTAAACGTTGGCTACTGCAATGCACGCAGGCCGGAATAATGCCAGCAAGCGGCGCAAGCCAGTGATTAATAGCAGCAAGGTCATGCGGCTTTGGATGATTCGTACTTTCGTGACGCAAGGCATTGGCCACCTCAATAACTACATCAGATGACTCAATATGTTCGGCTCTACGGGCCTTAGCTGCCAAATAATCAGCAAAGGTTGTTTTGCCATGACCAATTCCGCCCGTTATACCGACAACAATCACTTTAAAGCCTCGCTAGCAATTTAGTTAGTGGACGCCAGGTCTACGGTAATGGACGGACCCATGGTGGTAGACAAGTGTATCGTTTTAAAGTATACACCTTTGATACTGGAAGGCTTGTTTACCTTTAGGCTGGTTATGACAGCGTTTACGTTACTAAGTAGTTGTTCCGCGCTGAAGCTCACTTTACCAACTCCAAGGTGAATAATACCAGTACTGTCCACGCGGTACTCTACGCGTCCTGCCTTGGCTTCACTCACGGCTTTAGCAATATCGGTTGTGACGGTGCCGCTCTTAGGGTTTGGCATAAGACCGCGAGGACCTAGTAAGCGAGCGTACTTGCCAAGCTTCGGCATCTGAGTTGGTGTAGCTACAAGTACGTCAAAGTTAATTTCACCTTTATCGAGCTGTTTAGTGAGCATATCTACGCCGCTCACATCAGCTCCAGCAGCCTTTTCATCGTCAAATACTGCTACTCGGATGCTTTTGCCGGTGCCGGCTGGCAGAACAAGGTTATCACGGATGTTCTGGTCGGCTTGGCGCGGGTCCACTCCTAGCCGTACATGAA
>Ga0207652_10000659_pt1 | contig 33877 bp, 30 predicted proteins | sample KBSC63BmetaG_FD_184334 | JGI IMG/M metagenome (GOLD analysis project Ga0207652, IMG submission 184334) | Corn rhizosphere microbial communities from Kellogg Biological Station, Michigan, USA - KBS C6-3B metaG (SPAdes) (version 2) | ecosystem: Host-associated > Plants > Roots > Rhizosphere ...
CTGCAGTGATTGCCAGGCAAACCATGGCCGTTCCCAGGTCTGGCTGTTTGACAATCAGCAGCGCGAAAAGTCCGGCCGGCACGATCGCAGGCAGCAGTGTATGCCTCCAATCGTCAATGGATCTGATCCGGTTTTCCAGGAAGAATGCCAGAAACAGGATCAAAGCCGGTTTCGCCAGCTCCGAAGGCTGGAACGACATTACCCCAAGCTTGATCCAGCGGTGCGTGTTGTGAGAACGATCAAGGAAGAAAACCGCCACCAGCAGCACGGTCGTGACGCCGAGAAAGGTGAATACCACGCCAGGACGCTTCCATTGGCGGTAGTCCACCTTCATCAGTACCGCCATGGCCGCCAACCCGGCGAGGGCCCAGCCGAGCTGGCGCAGGAAGAAGTGATAGGGTGAGCCGAATTTCTCGCCGGCCATCACTGCCGACGCGCTGAAGACCATCAGCACGCCAATCATGACCAAAAGCAGGGTGGAACCAAAAAGCCATTTATCGATTCCTACTCTTTTGGCCACTTATCTTCTGTCTCCCGTGGTGACGGGCGCCAACCCGTGGACGAGTTCCTTGAATATGCGCCCGCGCTGCTCGTAATTTTCAAACTGGTCGAAGCTGGCGCAGGCCGGCGCCAGCAGAACAATGTCGCCCGGCTTGGCCACTTCGAAAGCCTGGTGCACGGCGCGCTCCAGCGTACCGGCACTTACCAGCGTGGTGGAACCCTGGATCTGTGAGCGAATTTTTTCTGCCGCCGCTCCAATCAGATAAGCGGCCTTCACGCGCTCGCGCAGAAGTGGAACCAGGACTGTGTAATCACTGCCTTTATCTTTGCCGCCAAGGATGATGTGGATGTTGCCGGGGAACGATTCCAACGCTTTGATCGTCGCATCCACATTCGTGGCCTTGGAATCGTTGTAAAAGGTTACGCCGTTCACGGCATTCACCAGCTCCAGGCGGTGCTCCACGGCGTGGAACTCGCTCACAGCCTGCCTGACCCGCTGCGGATCGCAGCCGGCCAGCATGGTCATGGTCACAGCGGCGAGCACGTTTTCGAGATTGTGCAGCCCCTTCAAAGTGATATCGCCACGGCTCAGGACCGGCTTCTCCTTTCCGTTTTGGCGGAAGATGATCTGCTCGCCCTTAAGGAATGCACCTTGCTCAACCGGCTGCTTTCTGCTGAACCAGTAAAGCGAGCCCTTTACCTTCTTCTCCAGCGCAACACAAGCAGCATCATCAGCGTTGAGCACTCCGAAGTCGCCCGAAGCCTGGTTTTCAAAAATCCGCGCCTTAGCTGCCACGTAAGCTTCAAAGGTGTGGTGCCGGTCCAGGTGGTCAGGCGTAATGTTCAGGATGGCTGCAATCCAGGGACGAAACTGCTCGATCGTCTCCAGCTGAAAGCTGGAAACTTCCAGCACCACCAGACTTTCAGCCGACGACTTGCCGGCCAGAGAAATCACCGGCGTGCCAATATTTCCGCCCACCAGCGTCTTTTTACCTGCCTTGTTCAGAATTTCTCCAACTAGAGTTGTCGTAGTGGTTTTGCCGTTCGATCCGGTGATCGCCAGCACCTTTCCCTGAAGAAAACGGAACGCCAGCTCAACTTCGCCAATCACAGGAATGCCCAGAGTGCGCGCGTGCTGCAGTTGGGGCTGATCAGGAGGAACGCCTGGGCTGACCACAATCAGGTCCTGATCGCGGAAGGTGCGCTCGCCGTGGCGGCCTGCTTCAATGGATATGCCACGGTCAAGAAGCTGCGCCACTTCGTGCTGCAACTGGGCTTCACTCCTGGTGTCAGATACCGTAACCTTAGCGCCGTGTTCCTGGAGAAAAAACGCCGCGGCTGCGCCCGAGCGTCCGAGGCCCACCACCAGCACACGTTTGTTTTTGAGGTCCATCATCGCGAGTGACCGCCCATTGCTCCCATTGTGCCATGAATCCGAGCGAGTGTTAGCGCAACTTCAAAGTGGTTAAAGCAAAAAGCGCAAAAATCAAAGCCAGAATCCAGAAGCGGATGATGATCTTCGACTCCGACCACCCGGCCAGCTCAAAATGGTGGTGGAGCGGAGCCATTTTGAAGATTCGTTTCTTGCGCAGCTTGTACGACCCAACCTGGAGAATGACGGAAAGCGCTTCGATTACAAATATCCCGCCGATGAACGGCAGCAGAAGCTCCTGCTTAATAATGACAGCCACAGTTCCGATGGCGCCGCCAAGCGCCAGCGATCCCACGTCACCCATGAAGATCTCGGCAGGGTGGGCGTTGTACCAGAGAAAACCAATGCTCGACCCCACCATTGCGCCACAGAAGATGGTAAGTTCGGCCACCTGGGGCATTTTTTGCAGTTCAAGATATTCGGAAAAGACCGCGTGCCCGCTGAGGTAGGTCAGAACGGTTAATGCGCCTGCCGCAATGACGGTACAGCCGATCGCCAGCCCATCGAGGCCATCCGTAAGATTTACTGCATTGCTGGACCCGACCAGCACCAGCATTACGAAGATCACAAAAGGCGTAAACGCGAGCCACCAGATGTGCGGATAATGACGAAGGCTTTCAATGGCCAGATCCGGCCGGAATTGTTTGAAGAACGGCACCATCAGATGGGTGGAATATTGCCGGGTGGCGGTGAGCAGCACCAGGCTCACGCCGACAGCGCACGCCGTCAGAAACTGCAGCAGCAGCTTGGAGCGGCCGGTCAGTCCAAGGTTGCGGCGCCGCACAACCTTGATGTAGTCATCGGCGAAGCCAATCGCCCCGAAAGCCAGCGTGGACATAGTCGCCATCCAGACATACGGGTTGGAAAGGTCCGCCCAAAGCAGCGTTGGCACGACAATAGCGATCACAATCAGAACGCCACCCATCGTGGGCGTTCCCGCTTTGCGCTGATGTGCTTTGGGGCCTTCCTCGCGAATGTACTGGCCGATCTGGAACTCGCGCAGTTGCCGGATGATTGCCGGGCCGATGATCAGGCCCATGAAAAGTGCTGTCAGGCTGGCGAACGCCGTGCGGAATGTGACGTATCGGAATATGCGGAACGGAGGAAAATGGGAAAACAACCGTTGATAAAGAAGCCAGTAGAGCAATATTCCTCCGTCAGATTTTGCCGCGACCTTTGCTGATCATAGTCGTTTATGGAGTGGAAAATACGGCGCGGTCGCGCCGGGGTAACTTCAATGTAAATGGGCGAGCGACGGGCAACTCTATCCTTTTGCTCCTGCGGGGCGCGACAACCTTTGTTGTGCCATCTCCAGTGCGCGCTCCAGCTTTACCCCGCGCGAGGCCTTGAGCAATACCGCATCACCTGATCGCAGCTCCCGCACCAGCCACTCACCGGCTTCTTCCGGAGTCTCCATGAACTGCGCCTGGACCCCTGAGCCGCATGCAGCTTCCGCCAGCGCCTTCGCAATTCCACGCACGCCGATCACGACATCAATTTTTTTTTCCGCCGCATGCCGGCCGCAATCGCGATGGAGTGCCTCACTGGTGGGACCTAACTCCAGCATCTCTCCAGCCAAAAGAATTCTGCGCCGGGCCGGCATGCTGGCCAGAGTATCAATCATGGCGTTGAGTGCTCTTGGATTGGAGTTGTAGCAATCATTAATAATGGTCGCTCCGGCCAGTTGAAGCACTTGGCCCCGCTTCTCCGCCGGCTGCACCTGTGCCAATGCCTCCGCCGCTTGCGAGGGCGACACGCCCCTGTCCAGAGCGGCAGCAGCCGCGGCGAGAGCGTTATAGATGTTGTGCTCGCCTACCAGCGGGAAAACCACGTGTTCTCTAACGCCACCCGCAACCAGGTCGAACCTCGCGCCCTCTGCGCCCATGAGTTGCACGTTTTCCGCCGAAACGTCGGCGGCGCGTCGCAGTCCGAAAGTGAGCACCTTCCCGCGGAAGTCACGCCCGAACTGCGAAACGTATTCATCGTCTGCGTTCAGCACGGCTACGGCTCCGGGATAGAGCGTCTCAATGATCTCGTACTTGGCCCGGGCAATCTCTGCCAGCGAGTTGAAAAACTCCAGATGCACAGGCGCAACCGCCGTCACCAGCGCCACGTCATGATGAGCAATCTCCCCCAGCGCGCGGATTTCCCCTGCATGGTTCATACCCATTTCCACGACGGCAAGCTCATGCTCCGGCTCCAGCCGCAGGAGCTGCAAAGGCAGCCCGATGTGGTTGTTCAGGTTGCCGGTGGTCTTCATCACGCGAAATCGCATGCTCAGCACGTGAGCCAGCAGGTCTTTTGTGGTGGTCTTGCCTGCCGATCCGGTGACGGCCAGCAGAGGTTTGCCCCAAAGGCGCCTTGCCGCCTTGCCTAGCGACTGCAAGGCTTTCAACGTGTCGTCGACCTGCAAGAGCCGCTGCGGGTCCGCGTTCACGGACCATTCCGCTTGCACCACGGCTGCGACTGCGCCCTTTTCCAGGGCCCTCTGCACATAGTCGTGACCGTCAAAGCGGTCGCCGACCAACGCAAAGAAAAGGTCGCCAGGATTGAGAGTGCGCGAGTCGATGGAGTATCCCATTGCGAACGCTTCCCCGTCGAACTCGCCCGTGGCGCCGATGAACTCGGCAATGCGCCTCAACGGCAGCTTCATCTCGCTCTCCCCACCCCCATCTGTTCTAATTGTTTGCGCGCCACCTGAACATCATCGAAAGGGAATACACCTTCGCGAGTGGTTTGGGTTTTCTCATGACCTTTTCCAGCAATCAGAACCATGTCACCGGACCGAGCTTCCCCGAGGGCGATGGCAATGGCCTTCTGACGGTCGGGTTCCACTGCGTAACGCTGGTTTCCGCTTCGTTTCAAACCAGGAAGAATATCTCGAATAATCTTGTGGGGATCTTCACTCCGGGGATTATCTGATGTCACTACCACAAAATCACTGCCCGTTCCGGCAGCTTCGCCCATCAGCGGGCGTTTGGTTTTGTCGCGGTCGCCTCCGCAGCCAAAAACCGTGATGACGCGGCCGCTCTGGCCGGTACGGGAGACGAAATCGCGGGCGATGGCGGTGAGGTTCCGCAGCGCATCATCCGTGTGCGCATAGTCCACTACGACTGTGAACGGCTGGCCGCAATCCACACGCTCGAAACGTCCCGGCACCTGATTGAACCCGCTGAGGGCCTCTGCAATCCGCTCCAGAGAGCACCCGCGCGCCCAACTGGCCGCTGCTGCCGCGACCAGGTTATAGACGTTGATCCTGCCGATCAGTTTCGATGCCATGGGGGCGGTGCCTGCCGGAGTGACCAGGTTAAAGCGTGTCCTGCTGGGCTGAAGTTCAATGTCGGTGGCGCGGAAATCGCCCTCCTGAATCCCAAATGCAATCACTTGTTCGTTTATGCCGCGGCTTGACTTGAGCAGCAGACGGCCGTAAGGATCATCTGCATTGATCACGGCAACGCGAGGAGGCCGTGCGCCCGCGCCCTGGAAAAGCAGACTCTTGGCTGCGAAATAAGTCTCCATGTCCTGGTGATAATCAAGGTGGTCGCGCGTGAGATTGGTGAACACCGCAACATCGTAAGGAACGCCCCACACTCGGCCCTGCTCTAAAGCGTGTGAGGAAACCTCCATTACGGCATCGGTTGCTCCGGCGGCGAGCGCGTGAGAAAAAATCTGATTCAACTCGAGCGACTCCGGCGTGGTATGCGGCGCGGGTAGCACTTTGCCGGCCACGTGGTATTCAATGGTCCCGATTAGAGTTGACGACTTGCCGCTGTGGCTCAAAATAGATTCGATGAGAAAAGTAGTTGTGGTCTTTCCATTGGTGCCAGTCACACCAACGAGCTTCAACTGTTCCGCAGGATGCTGAAAGAAGTTTGCTGCAAGCTGGGCTAGCGCTTTCCTGCCATGCGGCACAACGGCCCAACCGACATCGGGACGTGCCTGCTCTGAGCTTGAATCGCTGACCACCGCCGCTGCGCCCTTGCCGAGTGCCGCATCGATGTAGCGGTTGCCGTCAGCGGTCTCTCCGCGCATCGCCACAAAAAGCCATCCCGCCTGGATGCGGCGCGAGTCGTAGTCCAGACCTGAAATATCAGGATCGCCCCCATGATGCTGGACACCGAGCCCCTGTAAAAGCTCAGAAAATTTCATTGAATTTCATTATAAGAGAGAAGCACATTCACCACGAAGACACGGAGGCACGGAGACAAACAGTTGCCACTGATGAACGCTGATAAACGCTGATTAAGACAACTCATTTCTGGCTTCGTCTGCTTAGTATTGATGTGCGTTCATCTGTCGCGAATCTGCGGCAACATTGTTTTTTTGGTGTTCTCCGTGCTTCCGTGTCTCCGTGGTGAGAATTAATCGAGGATTAGTGGCGTGCCATCGTCATCTGCCGCCCCAGCTTTTCCGGCAACGTCCTCAGCCTTCTGCACGCCTCTTCCAGTTCCGGATCGGTTTTAGCAAAACAGAAGCGCAGCAGGCTATTGCCGCCATCGCCATGGTAAAAAGCGCTTCCAGCCACGGTGGCCACGCCGGTTTCCCGCAGCAGCGTCATGGATTTTTCCTTGCTGCTCTTGCCGCCGAGGATGCTCGCATCCGCCAGCACGTAATAAGAGCCTTTAGGGATGGAAGGAGTGAGGCCAACCTCTTTCAACGTTCCGCAGAGCAGATCGCGTTTGTGCACGTATTCCTTCGCGATCTCCTGATAGAAACTCTCCGGCAGCTTGCAGATTCCTTCCGCCACGCCGATCTGCAACGGCGCGGGCGCGCAGACATAGATCAGGTCATGAAAGTAGGCGATGGCCTGTGCCCATTTGCGGTCGCATACCGTGTAGCCCACACGCCATCCCGTAATGCTGAAGGTCTTGGAATAGCCGGAAATGGTGATCGTACGCTCCCGCATGCCCGGCAGCGTCGCTGGTGAAATGTGCTTGCCTTCGTAGATGAAGTACTCATAAATCTCGTCGGTAAAGACGAAGAGATTATGACGCTGGGCAAAATCGGCGATCCAGCCCAGTTCCTCGCGCGTGAAAACCTTCCCTGAGGGATTCGCCGGCGAATTGATCATGATGGCCCGTGTACGTGGGGTAACCACGCGCTCCAGATCTTCCGGCGAAAAGCTCCAGTCGGGCGCGCGCAGCGTCACATAGGTGGGAACTGCCTCCACCGCGATGATCGTATTGAGGTGGTAGCCATAATAAGGTTCGAACAGGATGACTTCATCACCCGGATTCAGCAGCGCCAGGCAGCCTGCATAGAATGCTCCGGTTGAGCCCGAATGAATGATGACTTCCGTCTCGGGATCGCATTCAATTCCGTTGAAGCGCCGCATCTTCTGTGCGACCGCCTCGCGAATCGCGGTCAGGCCTTCGGCCCGGGTGTAGCTGTTGATGCCCTGCTCCATCGCCCGGCGCGCGCCCTCGCGAACTTCCACGGGAACAGGAGTGTCGCAGACACCCTGGGCCAGATTGATGCCCTTGATCTTCTCGCATTCTATGGACATCACGCGAATTTCAGATTGCACGGTTCGCTCCGCGCGGCGGCTGGTGGTAAGCGGCATGAGACGATCTCCTTTCTGGTAAGGCTTTTCTAAAATCCCGCTGAAACTTCCATATCAGAAACTGTGCCCCGCGGAATGTAATAGCGCTGGGTCCTCGGCAGCTTGCCGAGGTAGCCGAGCACGAAGAACGCAGCCGCAACCACCACGAACATTACCAGACGCAGATCCCCCAACGTGTTCGCCGGAAGATCAAAGAGCCGACCCATGCGCCACATGGCCCAGCCGGCGAGCTGTGTGGGGACAACCATCCAAACGGCGATATAGAACCAGCCCTTCTCCTCACCCTCGCCGCGGGTTGAGCGCCGCGCGCGAGGCGTAATATCCAGAACCGTGGCCAGAACGATCAGGCCCGCCAGAGCGTAATAGACGTTCCGGTACATGCTGATGATGGGATACTGCCCGGTGAAGAAGTTGTACACCAACCCGATGAGATTGATGGCGAACGGAACCAACAGATCGATCCATGCCGTGGTGTAGCAAACCACGCGATACCAGAGGTTCGGCTTATCCTCGCCGTAATGAGTAATGTAAGGCCGGGGCTCGGCGCCGGGGAGCCGTCCCGCAAAGCCTCGCCACGCACAAACAGCAGTCACAATCGCCAGCCAGATCCAGTGGCGGCGATCAGGGCCATGTGCATAAAGATCAGCCGTGAGATGGCCGGGCAAAATCCAGAACGCCCATATCCAGATGGGGACGTGCAATACCCGGTAATAATTTTTGTTCCGTTCGCGCGCAACAACTTTCTTCATGCGTAGAAGTGGCTCCGAAAATGGATTGTAAATGCTGGCATTGCCGGTGTCAGGAATTGCCAACGCCCTCTGTGGCAGAGTTGCGAACACATTCAAGCATATCCTGAACTGCCTGAATCACAAGGTCGGGTTGATCAAGGTGAATCCAATGCCGGCTCTTTTCTGCCATGATGTGCTGTCCGCGGACTGAATGCCGTGCAATCGCCGCATGCTCCGCAAAACGAACGCGCGGCTGGTGAGCGCCGGAGATCACTGTAACCGGAATATCGGCAGGCAAGGGCTGGTTTTGCAACTCCGCCGCGCAACTGGGGAGCGATTTGATGTAGTCGCCCATAGTCCAGAAGAACCTGGGTGTGCTCCAGCGGGCCCGGACCACCCGCACGGCATCCGGCGGCAGTTTCAACAATTCCCGCAGAATGCGATTGACGGTCTCGGTCGCTTTAGGCCCGAACACGGCCAGCACTGCTCTAGGTGTTCCCGGATTTCCACGCTGCAGCAGCCACAAACAGAACCTGACCACCCCAAGCGAAGCGAGCACGCCGCCGGCGCGCGAAAACCAGATGCCTCCGCGCAACGTCCAACGCTGCGCACGGTCCGGCGAAATCCACTCTTGCGGGGTGAGAGGGTCCACCATGACAACGCCAGCCACGTCTTTGGGAAAACGGCAGGCATAAGCGCGCATGATGTACGCAGCGTACGAGTGGCCTACAAGAACAAAGGGATCAGAAATGCCCAGAGCCTGGACTGTGGCGTGCAGATCGTCAATTAAACGAGAGAGAGTGCAAGCGCTTCTGCTGCGAGCAATACTCCAGCCGAATCCGGCGCGATCGTAACTGTACATCGTGGTCACTTTCGCGAGTTCCGCCTGGAGAGGCCTCCAATTAATAGTGGAAGAGGCGATGCCTGCTTCCAGTACCACCGCAGGACTGCCAGTGCCTGATCGGCATACATGGATTTGCCCGCCCGGAGTTTCGACCAGCACTCCTGGAGCTGGAAACTTCTTTCGATCAATGCCGGCAAAGACGAGTTGCAGAGTAATCTGCAAGGCTAGCAGCACGGCAATCGCAAGCGCCAGGATCCAGAACACGAGAGCGCAGCACCTTCAGGATGAAATTACTCTCTCATCATAAAGGCACTGCGCCTCGGCAAAACAAGCGACATTCGACGACAAACTACTGCGGCGGAGCTTCCTTGCTTTGATCAGCCAGCCCATTGGTGGGTTGCGCCGGCAAAGGCGGCGGCGTAAGCAGGGCTGGGGGATCTACGAAATCAAAGAACTCCGTCATATCGTCCGCGGCTGCGTCGCGCGCCGTGAGTGGCGCCAGACCGAACCGCGTCTCAATCAATTTCAGGATCGATGTGAGTTCGCGATTGGTATGCGACACGAAGTGCGGCTTCACCCAGGGTGACACCACGATCAGGGGCACACGGAAGCCGCTCAGGGTAAAGTCGCCGGGCAGATCAGTCGTCGTCAGGGCCGGTGGTATTGAGTCAGGCGGCACCACCGTAAACGGCGGCACATGGTCGTATAGCCCGCCACCCTCGTCAAAGCCAAGAATAAACACTGAGTCATGCCATGCCGGGCTGGCCATCACCGCGTCAATGATTCTCTTCACATATGAGGCGCCGAACTGGATTTTCCGGTCTGGGTGCTCATCGGCATTGACTCCCGTTAGCGGGTCCACTCCGTTTTCGATGAATACTACTTGCGCCAGATCCTGGTCCGCCGTTGGGCTGGCGAGCGTGTCGAACAAGTGTTGAATATTCTCCGTCCGGTTACGAATGGCAAGATTGTTCCAGTCTTCAAACTGAGACAAAAGCGTGCCGCTGGAGTAGTAAAGGTTCCATTTGACGCCCGCGTTCTGCATGCTCGAGAAAATGGTGGGACACGTCCATAATGGATGTCCGCCTGGATCGGGCCGGATTCTGCCCTGCGATGTGGCACAAAACATGTACTGCCGATTGGGCAAGGTGTTCGATAGCAATGAAGAGTGGAATGCGTCACTGGTGGCGAACTGGACGGCCAGTTCGTAGTAATAAGGCAAATCCGTCTGGTCATAGAAACCAAACGCGCGCAGACCGTCAGAGTCAAAAACATGCTCAACCGAGTGCGTGGTCTTCGCAAACCGGTCCATCTTGAAGGTGCCGTCCTTCTGCTGATCAATATCAAAGTGACTCTCATTCCAGGCTGGCGTGAGATCCTCAGTCCATTGCGTGGGTTCATGGAAAGGATGCGCAAGCGCCCCGGAGATGAGCGGCATCAACCGGTTAGGATCATACCCAGAGTTGATCTGGTAATTTGCGATTCCGCGGCTCGCCGCGTAAGGGCCGAGCTGGCCGAAGTAACTATCGAAGCTGCGATTTTCCTGCAGCATCACAATGATGTGCTTGATCGTCTGCAGGCCGCTGGCAGTGCTGACAGTGACAGTCGCTGAACCTGTGGCCGTATGCCCGCCTGCATCCGTGGCCGTTATGTTGTAAGTGGTTGTCTGCGTGGGCGAAACGGGAGCACTGCCGCTTGGTTGGGTGAACGTGCCCACGCCCTGATCGATAGTCACTGAGGTTGCGCCTCGCGATACCCATTGCAACGTTGACTGTTGTCCCGGAGTAATGTTTGCCGGGCTGGCTGTGAGCGCCACCGACAACGGTGCGTTCACAGTGGCTTGCGCCGTGGCGGTTGCCGTGCCATTCGCTGCTGTAATGGTGTACGTGGTGGTCGCGGCCGGAGTGACAGTCAGGCTTCCGCTGGATGCTTGCGGGCCAATTCCCTGGTCAATGCTCACGCTCGTGGCATTCTTGCTTGTCCACGTCAGGGTCGCGCTTTGTCCCGCGCCGATGGTCGCCGGAGTTGCTGTCATACCCACTGTCAATAAGTCGACGGTTGCTTGTGCGGTAGCCGTGGAGTTGTTCGCTCCGGTGGCCGTGGCCGTGTAGACCGTTCTGGCAGTCGGCGCAACAGGAGCCGACCCTGACAGCTCCAGCGAGGTCTGGTCTTCAACCAGGATGGACGGCGTGATGGAGACTGAAGTCGCATTCGTGCTCTGCCAGGTGATCGTCGCGGTTTGACCGGAAGCCACCACGGCCGGACTGATGCTCAGACTGATCGTCGGGGGAGACCCGGCAGCGGCCACGTTGACCGTCACTGTCGTGGTTGTGTTCAGCCCGTTGGCATCGGTTGCGGTCGCAGTGTAAGTGGTGGTCTGGGTGGGCGAAACCGTGGCCGATCCCGTCATCGGATAGGTTTGCCCCGCGGGCAGGACCGATGGCGAAATCGAAAACGTGCTGGCCTTGGTGACCTGCCAGCTAATGGTTGCGCTCTGTCCCTGCACAATATTGGCCGGCTGCACATCAATCGCAATCACCGCCTGCGGAGTTGCTCCGCCGCCACCGCCACCACCGCCGATTCCTGTGCTTACGCCTCCACACCCGCTCAGAGTGATGGCTGCTAAGAAAGTGAAAAATGCTTGTATTGAGAAGATTTTCGATCCGATTTGACCCATGGCGCTCATGTCTCACTTCAGGGGACTGTGACGTGAGATGAACCAGCAGCAGCACGGGTTGCAGGTAGCTGCTGGACAAAGTAGATGAACCTGAGTAGCTGGATCGGAGTAGCTGCTCGTTGTCTATCTTAAAAAGAACTAAACTGGAATACCTACTTCTGCGCGGATTGAGGCAGACCCTTCTCGATATCGTTAATCACCTGGGCCAGGGTCGCCGGCGATGACCACGAGCTGACACGCCTCCAGCCTAATTTCTGGTTGCCGATGATCAGCATCGACTGATGGCGCTGGACATCAACAAACAATCCCAGCGACTTGAGCAGGGACTGCACGTCTTCCGTTTTGCCGCTCACCAGCGTCCATCCCGGTCCGATGTGAAACTTCTCTCCCCAGGCCTTCATCGCGACGGGAGTGTCGTTCGCCGGATCCACGCTCACCGAGACGAACACCACGTCCTTTCCCATGCGGCTGCGCAACAGCTTGGCAAGCCGTGCCATACGCTCCTGCGTCATGGGGCAGAATGCAGTACAAGAGGTGAAAAAGCTTGTGATCACGGCAACGCGATCCTTGACCACGCCGGAGTTGAAATGCACGTGCTCTCCAGACTGGTTCACGACTTCAAGATCAGGGACCGCCAGAGGAACTGGAACGACTGGCGTGTTGTGGACACTGTCCTGCGCCGACAAAGGCGCAAGCAGGGCAAGGACTGCTAGGGCAACAAGGGCTCTGATTTTCATATCCGTCGTCTGTGGTGTCTTACAAGTGGTGCCATAATCCCACAGAGCGGCGGAAAAATGGAAGAACAAACGACCGGAAATCGCGCCGACCTCGATTAAATTTTCAAATCTGAGTTGTTCAAGAAATTCACAAAGATGAGTGTCATTTCCCTTGCAAGAAACCGGCAGGCGGGAAATTGGAAGGTTCCCGCCGCCCGCGCAACTTTGTGGATAGTGCCAGTGCTACTTCAGAGTCGCTGCGCCCGCCTGAGCGCAGATCCCGTCATGATCGCTGCTATCGCCCGAGACGCCGATCGCGCCAATGATCTTGCCGTCGGAGATCAGAGGAACGCCGCCTTCGACGGGCACAGCCCCTTCCAGTGCCATCACGCGAAGCCCGGCTCCGCCGGAGGCGAAGGCGTCCTGGAAAGCCTTGCTCGGCCGTTTATAAAGCGCTGCTGAGCGGGCCTTATTGATGGAAACTTGCGCGCTGCCGTTCTGGGTGTTGTCCATCTTCTCGTAATAGACCAATGTCCCGTTTGGATCCACGATGGCTATAGCCATCGTCCAGTGGTTCTTCACCGCTTCCGCCAGCGCGGCAGCCGCGGCCTTTTTTGCACTCTCAACACTAATGGGTGAACCATAGGGGTTAGGCAACATTTGCGCCTCCATGCACAGCGATGTGGTCAAGGTCACAAACAATAGAAACTTAACAAAAGCTCGTGACATCTTCGCTCTCCTCATTTTGATGATTGCTGAAGTCTGCTGATCGGAGCCTTGAGGCGAGCGAACGAGCCGCAACCGTTGACGTTGCAGTCTAAGTGGGTCGTTCAAACCTCGTCAACTGGAAGGCGTCCTAATGATTCGTGTCTGTTCAGACTCGCTCTTGGATAGTTTTGATCCGCGCTCATCTGAGCCGGCTGGCCGCGCCATCCGCGTCGACCGCGGTAGGAAATTTGCAGAGCTGCACATTTACAATGCTTGCTGACATGGAGCCCATCTCTCACTTCTTTTATTCTGACCGGCTGAAGCTGCAGTTCTGGGACTACGGACAGGAAGGCAAACCTGCTCTGGTGCTGGTGCACGGCGGGTTGGACCACGCGCGGAGTTGGGATTGGGTAGCGCAGTCGCTGTGCGAGCAGTACCACGTTTACGCGCTCGACTTGCGCGGACACGGCAACAGTGCCTGGGCTCCGGGCGCCATGTACACTGCCGCGGAGCACGTCCTTGACCTCTCGGCGCTGCTCGATATCATCCATGAATTTCCCATCCGGCTGGTCGGGCACTCGCTCGGGGGCGTGATCGTGCTGCACTACTCCGGCGTCTATCCCGAACGGGTGAGCAAAGCAGTGTCTATCGAGGGCATCGGATTTCCTGCCGGACATCGTGTGCACAGCCCTGCCAGCCAGCGTCTGCGCACGTGGATTGAAAACGTGCGCGATCTCGAAAAACGCAAGCTCCATCCATATCCCAGTCTTGATGCTGCGATTGCACGCATGAAACAGGCCAACCCGCACCTGTCGGACGAAGTCGCGCGCCACCTCACGCTGCATGGCACCAACTGGGACCCGGACGGCTCACTGGTATGGAAATTCGATAACTATGTCCGCGCTTTTCCGCCGCTGGGGCACCATATTCCCGATGCCGTGGAACTCTATGGCCAGATCACCTCGCCCACGCTCATCTTCTGGGGCCTGGAGAGCTTTGCGCCCGTACCGGAAAATGATCCCCGAGTGAACGCGATTCGCAATCACCGCATTGTCAAAGTGGCGAAGGCAGGACACTGGGTGCATCATGATCAATTGGAGCTGTTCTTGAAGGAGACATCTCAGTTCCTGAAGGAATAACAGCGCGCAGGTTTGCGCCTCGTGTTCTGCTCATTTACCCTAACAGGTTTGCTCTAAAACCCCATGGCTGACCTGTCCAACAAGATCCTCAGCAAAGTTGACCCAACCTCTGCTCGCTTTGAGAAAAACATGCGCGGCATGGCCGAGCTGGTCTCGGCCATTCGCAATGAAGAAGAGCAGATCCGCCAGGGCGGCGGACCGAAAGGCATCGATTCCCAACATGCCAAAAATCGCCTGACCGCGCGCGAGCGGATCAATTTGCTTATTGATCGCGACACCCAGTTCTTCGAGCTCGGCCTGTACGCAGCCTACGAAATGTACGACGAATGGGGCGGTGCGCCGGCCGCAGGCGTGGTCACCGGTCTGGGACGCATTCACGGCCGTCTTTTCATGCTCATCGTGAACGATGCCACCGTCAAAGCCGGCGCCTTCTTTCCCATGACGGCCAAGAAGGTCATCCGCGCCCAGAATATCGCAATTGAAAACCACATTCCGACGATCTACCTAGTCGATTCGGCAGGCGTGTTTCTGCCGCTGCAGGAAGACGTGTTCCCAGACACCGACGACTTCGGCCGCGTCTTCCGCAATAACGCCGTAATGTCCGCGATGGGCATTCCCCAGATCACGGCCATCATGGGCATGTGCGTGGCCGGTGGCGCTTATCTACCGGTCATGTGCGACACCATATTAATGACGGAAGGCAGCGGACTATTTCTGGCCGGCCCCGCGCTGGTGCAAGCGGCCATTGGAGCAAAGTACACAGCGGAGGAACTGGGCGGCGCACAGATGCACGCGCAGATCGCTGGCACAATCGATTACCGCGAAGCCAATGATCACATCTGCCTGGAACGCATCCGCTCCGTGGTAAGCAAGCTGGGACACAAACCGGGAGCGCCGTTTGACCGCGTTAAAGCAGAGTCTCCCGCCCTGGCGGCGGAAGAAATCTACGGTATTTTTGAAGCCGATGGCGCGCGGCCCTACGACGTGAAAGAGATCATCGCGCGCGTTGTGGACGGCAGCAGATTTGACGAATACAAAGCCGAGTACGGCAAAACCATAGTGTGCGGGATGGCGCGTGTTGGCGGTTTTGCCGTGGGTATCGTTGCCAATCAGGCGCTGCACATGCAACAAACCGATCCTCACTCCGGAGAGAAGCGCGTCGAATTCGGACGAGTGATTTACACCGAGAGCGCCGAGAAAGCAGCGCGTTTCATCATGGACTGCAACCAGAACCTGGTACCCCTCATCTTCCTTCACGATGTGAACGGTTTCATGGTCGGCCGCGATGCGGAGTGGAGCGGCATCATCAAAGCAGGGGCCAAGATGGTGAACGCGGTCTCTAATTCCGTTGTTCCGAAGATTACCGTTATCCTCGGCGGTTCTTTCGGCGCCGGACATTATGCCATGTGCGGAAAAGCCTACGATCCACGATTCATCTTTGCCTGGCCTTCAGCCCGTTACGCCGTCATGGGCGGCGCTTCAGCCGCAGGGACGCTGGTGGAAATCAAGATCAAGCAGCTCGAACGCGGCGGCAAAAAGCTGAGCGATGCGGAGAAGAAAGAGCTCTTCGACAATACGAAAGCCACTTACGACCACCAGACCGATCCGCGCTACGGAGCCGCACGTTTGTGGCTGGATAAGATCATCGATCCCATGGAGACCAGACAGGCGCTTATTACGGCGCTGGAAGCGGCGAGCCTGAACCCGGATGTTCGAGAGTTCAAAGTAGGAGTGCTGCAAACATGACGCCGTAGACCAGGCACACTGAATAGCTCACCACGGAGACACGGAGGCACGGAGAAAAGCAAGTCACGAAACGGGGGTGAAGGAGCGAGTCATGTCTGAAGCGGGTGCAGCTCCAAAATTGCGGTATGAAGAGCTGACTGAGCAGATCCTTGGTGCAGTAATTGAGGTGCATAAGGTCCTTGGACCCGGATTAATGGAATCTGCGTATGAAGAATGTCTATGCCACGAGCTGAACCTGCGGAGTCTTCGATTTGAAAGGCAAATCACTGTACCCGTATCGTACAAAGGCGTGAATCTGGATTGCGGATACAAGCTCGACTTGCTCATTGAGAATAAAGTGATTCTAGAACTCAAGTGCGTTGAACGCATTTCTTCAATTCACGAAACTCAACTCCTGACGTATATCAAACTCCTGAATAAGCCCGTCGGCTTTATCATCAATTTCAATGTTCCTGTAATGAAGGCCGGCATCGTTCGGAAGGTTTTATGACCTGTTTTTCTCCGTGTCTCCGTGTCTCCGTGGTGAATGTTCTGCTAGCGTCTCCCTGCCTCCGTGGTAAATTTTTCCGGTGACAAAAGAGATCAAACTTATCGAATGCCCGCGCGATGCATGGCAGGGGCTCCAGGGCCAGATCTTCACAGACCTCAAGGTCCAGTATCTGCGTGCGCTGATCGGGGCGGGGTTCAAGCACATTGATGCCGTGTCATTTGTATCGCCCAAGGCCGTGCCGCAGATGGCCGATTCGGAGCAGGTTCTGGAAAAACTCGATCCACCCGATGACGTGGAGATCATCGGCATCGTGGTGAACCAGAAGGGCGCCGAGCGCGCCATTGCCACCGAAGCCGTACACACTCTCGGATTCCCGTATTCCGTCTCGCCCACGTTTCTTGAGCGCAATCAGCACCAGACGCTGGAGCAATCGATTGACGAATTGGAGCAGATCAAACTCAAAGCCGACGCGGCGGACCTGGATGTGGTGGTTTATATATCAATGGCCTTCGGCAATCCCTATGGCGACCTGTGGAACGCGGAAGAGGTGATCGAAGCTGCGGGCATTCTGGCCGACATGGGCATTCAGCAGATCTCGCTGGCTGATACCGTCGGCCTGGCGACTCAGCAGCAGGTCAGCGAACTGGTGTCGGCTGTGGTCAGTGCGTATGGTGATCTGGAAATCGGCGCTCACCTGCACAGCACGCGTGGCGGAGCAGCAGAAAAGATTATGGCCGCATACGACGCGGGCTGTCGGCGTTTCGACTCGGCCATTGGTGGTCTGGGCGGCTGTCCTTTTGCTCAGGATGAAATGATCGGAAATATACCAACAGAAATCGCGGTGCAGGCATTGAAGGAGCGAGGAGCGGAATTACCGTTGAAGAAGCCACTGGATGCAGTGATTCAGATGTCGGCAGATATCGCCAAGAAGCACACGCTCGTGCACTAAGACGATGACATACAAAACTCTTCTCTACTCAGAATCGCAGGGAATCGCGACGATCACTCTCAACCGCCCTGATAAGCGCAATGCAATCAGCTACGAGCTGATTGAAGATGTGATCGCGGCGTTGAAAGAGGCGGCCGGATCGTCAGCGCTGGTCGTCATCCTCACCGGCGCGGGTAGCGCGTTCTCCGCGGGCATGGACCTGGAAAATCTGAAAGGATTGCTCGGCCGCACGCCGGAGCAGAATCTTGAAGACTCGCGCACCATGGCCAGTCTTTTCCGCGGCCTGTACGATTTTCCCAAGCCAACGATTGCTGCCGTCAACGGCGCAGCCATCGCTGGCGGCACCGGCCTGGCGACGCTTTGCGATTTCACGCTCGCTGTCCCCGAGGCCAAATTCGGCTATACGGAGGTGCGCATCGGCTTTGTGCCGGGGATCGTCTCAGCGTTCCTCGTCAGCTCCGTGGGAGAAAAACGCGCACACGATCTGCTGCTGACCGGAAGAATTTTCAGCGCCGAGGAAGCATGGCGCTTCGGCTTGGTGACGGAGATCGTTGCTGCAGACCAGCTCATGGCGCGTGCTCATGCACTTGCTATCGAGTTGATGCAGAACAGCCCGCGCTCGCTCGCCACGACCAAGGCACTGCTCGGCAGATATACAAAAGAAGAACTTGACCGGCGTCTCATTTCGGCCGTGCAGGAAAATGCAGCCATCCGTCAGACTGCCGACTTCAAGGAAGGAATAAGCTCATTTCTGGAGAAACGCAAACCCCGTTGGACAAGATAAACGTCATCGGCGAAACCAGGCTGCGCGTCCGCTACGCGGAAACCGACAAAATGGGCGTGGTCTACCACTCGAATTACGTCATCTGGTTTGAAGTGGGCCGCGTAGAGCTCTTACGGCAGCTCGGCTTCGAATATTCCAGAATGGAAAAACAAGACGACTGCCATATTCCCGTGGTCGACCTGCGTGTCCGCTACAAGGCTCCGGCGCTGTACGATGATGAAATCGTGATCCGCACGCGGCTGGCCAATGTTCGCTCTTCCCTGCTGCATTTTGGGTACGAAGTACTGCGCGCAGGCGATGGCGCCCTGCTGGCCACAGGCGAGACCATGCACATTATTGTCGATAATCAATTCCAGCGCCGCGCCCTTCCTGAGAAGTACCTGAAGGCCTTTGCCGCGAGCCGGCAGGAACCAAATTCATGAACCCGCTCAAGCTCAACGGAGACACGCTCACTTTCGACGAACTCAGGGAGGTAGTGTACGAGCATCGGCCGGTGCTGCTGGCGCCCGATGCGCGCCAGAAGGTCGACGCCGCCCGCAAGGTGGTTGACAAGCTAGTGCACGAGAACCGGGTGGCCTACGCCATCACAACGGGAGTCGGCAAGCTCAGCGATGTTCATATAGAACCGGCGCAGAACCGGCAATTGCAGGTGAACCTGATCCGTTCCCATTCGGCCGGTGTCGGCGAGCCGCTGAGTCAAGAGGAAACACGGGCGATGATGGTGTTGCGCGCCAACTCCCTGGCCAAAGGATATTCCGGCGTGCGCGCTGAGGTGATCAACCTGCTTTGCGAAATGGTGAGCCGCAAAATCCATCCCGTTATTCCTTCCCAGGGGAGTGTAGGCGCGAGCGGGGACCTGGCCCCGTTGGCGCACCTGGCATTGGCCATGATCGGCGAAGGCGAATCGATTTACGAAAGCGCCCGCATGAACAGCGCCGAGGCGATGCGTCGCGCGCAGCTCAAACCGCTCGTGCCCGAGGCGAAGGAAGCCATCTCCCTAATTAACGGTACGCAGGCCATGTTGGCCGTCGGCAGCCTGGCGCTGCTCGCGGCGGAGAACCTGGCCGCCACCGCCGACGTGCTTGGCGCCTTGACGCTCGACGCGCTGCGCGGAACCGACGTCGCGTTTGATGAACGTATCCACGCCGCCCGGCCGCATAGCGGCCAGATGACGGTCGCGGCCAACCTGCGGCGGCTCATCGCCGGCAGCGAGATCCGGCAATCGCACAGAGACTGCAATCGCGTGCAAGACGCTTACTCACTGCGCTGCATTCCCCAGGTCCACGGCGCGGTCCGCGACACCATTGATTTTTGCCGCCGCACCTTTGAGATTGAAATGAACTCCGCCGTGGATAATCCGCTGGTCTTTGTGCGAAAGGGCTCGGATGAGGGTGATGTGCTCTCCGGCGGCAACTTTCATGGCGAGCCCTTGGCGTTCGCGCTGGATTATCTGGCAATTGCTTTAACGGCGCTGGCTGGGATCTCCGAACGGCGGATTGAACGCCTCGTAAATCCCGCGCTGAATGAGAACCTGCCCGCATTTCTCGCGGCGGATGCGGGCATTAACTCCGGCTTTATGATGCCCCAGGTTACGGCCGCCGCCCTGGCCAGCGAAAACAAAGTGCTGGCCCATCCCGCCTCAGTGGACTCGATCACGACATCCGGCAACAAAGAAGACTATGTTTCCATGGGCATGGCAGCGGCCAACAAGCTGAAGCGTGTTGTCGCCAACACGACGCATGTGTTGGCGGTCGAGGCCTGTGCTGCCGCTCAGGCGATTGAGTTCCTGGCACCGCTCAAAACCAGTCCTCTGCTGCAGCGGACACATGCAGCCATCCGCAAAGTGAGCCCCAGAATCGAGCAGGACCGCGTGTTTGCCGGTGAGTTTGCCAGGTTGGCGGAAGTGATTCGTGCGGGATTATTGCTGGTGGAATAGGTTCTCAAAGCAAGCTCGCGAGCTACAATTTTTCGGCATCAAGAAACATTCTCGAATAAAAACAATGGTGTGGCACAGCCGCCCCCGGCTGTGGTTGATCGTCGCGAAACCCAGCAGCGGAGTCGGTCTTCACCCTCATCAAACATCCGTGGATCTGGCCCCGTAGCCTTACTGTGCGCAGGTTTAGGATCGACCCTGATTGTGAGACGGTCTTCACGATGGTTGCTTGAAGAGGGGGAGACTCACAGGCGAGGGCGCCTGTGCCACCAAGTCCAGAAGACTCGAATCCGCTTGAGATGTGGCTTGCATTTGAAGATTCTACGTCGCATACTGCGCCACGCCATTTCCAAATGACCAGTTTTCTTTTACCACTTCCACCAGGTTGATGAGCACGTCCTCAGGCCGAAGCTTCAACTCCGCCGCGAGCAGCTCGGCAACTCGCCTGTAAAATGCCTTTTTCTGGTCGGTGGAGCGGCCGGAATTCAGCGTGACTTGAATCATCACCAGATCGTCCGTGCGCGCGATGTTGAGGTACTGGGCACCGTAGATGAAATCCGATTTCTTATGTTCGGTTATGATCTGAAAGCGGTCCAGCGGGGGCACATTCATGGTCTCCACCATGGCCCGGTGTACCGCATCGCCAAGTTTCTGTCGATAACCGCTTGACTTGCCTTCCATGAGTTCGATTCGAACCAGTGGCATCTATATTGTCCTCCGAAAAAATGCATTCAGTCCTGACACACCGGAATCCACGCTTCCCAGCTCTGCTGTAGCGCTGTTCACTTCCGAACACCGCTTTGCGCTTGTGAACACTGCCTTGCTCGGCGTTTCAAAGATAATAGACGCTCGGCAAAGCGGTTCAAAGGCTTAGCCGCATGGCATCGGTGGCAGCAGAATTGCACGTTATTATTTTTTGCTTTGCTGGATCGCAACCGGAGGACTCAACCGTGATTGCCAACGCAATTCAAGACCTTCGCTACGCTGTTCGCGCATTGCTGAAATCACCCCGGTTCTCACTGACGGCGGTTTTCACCCTTGCCCTTGGCATTGCGGCCAATGTGGCCATCTTCACCTTTGTCAACGCCGCGCTCATCCGTCCGCTTCCTTACCACGACGCAAGCCGGCTGGTGGAGGTCTACAGCAGCAAGCAGATGGATGTAAACCAGCAATTTGAAGCGTCTTATCCCGATTACATGGATTGGCGCAAAGAGAACCAGGTATTTGAAAGCCTGGCAGGATACAGCCAAAACGGGGTGATTCTCAAAGACAAGGGGACCTCCGAAGCATTGCCGAGTGCGGTTGCCAGCGATAATTTTTTTCAGACGCTCGGAGTCAAGCCCATCTTCGGGCGCAGTTTCGCTGCCGGAGAGGATTTGGCTGCGGCGCCGAGAACTGTGCTTCTCAGCTACGGGTTCTGGCAAAAGCATTTCGGTGGAAGCCGTGACGTGCTGGGTCAAACGCTCAACCTTGATGGCCAAGCCAACACGATCGTCGGAGTGCTTCCACAGAACTTTCACTTTGCTCCGGTGGGCGATCCTGCCGTGTGGCTGACACTGCATGCCAGTGGAGAACTGCTGCAGCGTCGAAATCTTTACTGGGTGAGCGTGGTGGCACGGCTCCGACCTGGGATATCACGCGACGCTGCCGCTGCCGGAATGAACGTGGTAGCACGCCATCTGCAGCAGTATCCGGACTCCGACAAGGACCTGCTGACCAGTGTGGTCCCGCTCAACGACGTTGTTGTGGGCCAAATCCGCCCTATTCTTCTGGTGCTGCTGGCGGCGGTGGCGTTGCTGCTTTTGATTGCATGCGCCAATGTGGCCAACCTTCTCCTGGCGCGTTCTGCCTCACGCAGGCGGGAAATGGCCATCCGCAGCGCGCTCGGCGCGAGCCGCGGCCGCCTCATTTATCTCATGCTCAGTGAGGGCCTGGCCCTTTCCCTTATCGGCGGCATTCTCGGAACCGTACTGGCGCAGTGGCTGGTGAAAGGCTTCGTCCTGCTGATTCCAGAGCGACAGATGGACGCAATGCCCTATCTGCACAATCTCAGGACGGATACTGCCGTCCTTCTTTTCGCATTGGGTCTGGTGATCATTACAGGAATTATTTTTGCTCTGGCGCCGGCCTTCCAGGCCTCGCGCACAGATGTACAGCACACGCTCAAAGAGGGCGCGCACAGCTCACAATCTGCTGGCTGGAAACAGTTTGCCTCGGGACTGGTTGTGGCGGAAGTCACCGTCGCCATGGTTCTGCTGGCTGGCTCTGGATTGCTGGTAAAAAGCCTGTACCGGCTGCTCACCGTTGATCCCGGGTTCGATCACAAGAACCTCATTGGCTTGTCGATTGGTTTTCCTGATGAGCATTACACCAAGACCGCGGACCAAGTCCAGCTCCACCACAAACTGGTGGACCGCTTGAGTGCGGTTCCAGGGGTGGAATCAGCCGGGAGCGGCAGTGTTCGACCGGTCTCCAACGGCGGCAATACCGTGATGTTCTGTGTTGAAGGCCGGCGGTGCGACGGCCGCGGCTCTGAAGCCAACTCCCGCTCCGCAGATAGCAACTATTTGCAAACGCTGCGCGCGCAGCTTGGGTCCGGTCGCTGGTTTAACAGTGGGGATAACCTCAACTCTCCCCAGGTGCTGATTGTGAACGAAACTCTTGCGCACAAGTATCTGAATGGCCTGGATCCGCTCAAGCAGAGCCTGCGGTTTACATTTTCTGCAAAACAAAAGCCAAGGCAAATTGTGGGGGTGGTGAAGGACATCAAAGAAGGTCCGCTCGATTCTCCCGCGAGGCCGGCGATCTACTCGCCCATCGAGCAGTCGCCACGAACCTACTTTGATGTGGTGGTAAGGAGCAGCCGCAATCCGGCCACACTGGTCCCTGAGCTCCAGTCCGCGGTCCACTCCGTCGATGCTGATGCAGTCACATTCAATATTCAAACCATGGACGAACGAATTCAGCGCTCTCCGGCGGCATTTCTGCATCGCTATCCCGCATGGCTCGCGGCGGGATTTGCCATCCTCGCCTTGTTCCTGGGAAGCATTGGGCTTTATGGGCTTGTAGCCTATTCGGTTTCGCAACGCACACAGGAGATCGGCATCCGCATGGCGTTGGGGGCGCAACGGCGCGATGTCCTCAACATGATTCTCAGCCAAGGGCTGCGTCTGATTGTTCCGGGAATTGTGATCGGCGCCATAGCGGCCGTTATTGCTGCTTACTTGGTCCGCAGTATGTTGTTCGGAGTAACGGTTGCTGATCCGTTGATCTTCACCGTTGTAACTGTGATTCTCGCTGTCGTGACGCTTCTAGCCAGCTTTATCCCAGCGCGGCAAGCGACAAGAGTCGATCCCATGGTTGCGTTGAGATACGAGTAGATCATCGGGTGATCGGGTAATCTGGTGATCGGGTTATTTGAATTTAAGTCGCTACACGGAAGAAGATCCCCCGATCACGCGATCACCCGATCAAGAAGTTCCCGCCAGCCCCAACTCGCCCGCAATCCCCTTCATCGCCTCAATACAAAACGCGATGTGCTCCTCCAGATCAACGCCGAGGTCGGCAGCGCCGTTGATGATGTCGTCGCGGTTTACGCTACGCGCGAATGCCTTGTCCTTCATCTTCTTGCGCACCGATTTCGCTTCCACTTCAGCGAGCGACTTGTTCGGCTTCACCAGCGCGCTGGCGGTGATGAAGCCGGCCAGTTCGTCGCACGCGTAGAGAACTTTCTCCATTTTGGTCTCCCGCTTCACGCCGCTGTAGTCGGCGTGGGAAAGGATGGCCCGCCGGATCTCCTCCGGATAACCGCGCTCCTCCAGAATTTTGTTGCCGACGAACGGATGCTCCTGCTGGGTGGGGTATTTCTCGTAATCGAAGTCATGCAGCAGGCCCGTGATGCCCCACTTTTCTTCATCCTCGCCGAACTTGCGCGCATAGGAGCGCATGCATACTTCAACGGCCAGCATGTGCTTGCGAAGGCTCTCCGACTGGGTGTACTCGCACATCAGGTTCCATGCGGTAGCGCGGTCAATCATGTCTTTTTACCTGTATTCTCCTTTTATTCCCTATGTAATTCCGGCATTTTTACGTGTTTTACCTGTATTTTTCCGTTGACAAGCTGTGGATCATCCTAGACACTACGCGTGAGAGTACCCTTAAGACAAGGGGACTCGGGAGTAAAGTTTTTGGAGTCGCGCCTGCTCTGGCCCCTCCGAAAAGAAATCATGGCGACAACTCTGGCACCGGTGGATTCCCGGGAAGTTGTACGTTGTGACCATTGTCATCTGGTTCAGTTCCGGACCAATAACAATCTTTGCAGAAAATGTCGTACGTCGCTCGATGCCGATGAGCCTGAACCGATCCTTGCGGAGCAGCCGCCGATTATTGAAGCTCCGGCGGGCAATCATTCCCATCTTCAGATTGCTGCGGCCATTCGCGGCCTGCGGCAGCGCTCGGGACTAAGTCAGCGGCAGCTCGCTATGCGCATGCAGGTGCCGCGCACGTACGTATCTAAAATTGAAAACGAGAAAGCAGTGCCTACGCTCTCCTCTCTGCAGCGCCTGGCAACCGCGCTTGAAGTTTCTGTGGGCGACCTGCTGAAAGGCTGCAGCCGCACGCGTGAAGATGAGATTTCCGAATTGATGCAGGACGATTTCATCGCCGAGGTCGTGCCGCTGCTTTCCAAGCTCGATGCCATGCAAAAATCCAGTCTGCTGGCCCAGGTGCGTGATTTGAGCATACGTCCGCGCAGAAGCGCCTGAAGAAGGTTTCATCCTCCCGCACGGCCGGAGCGCAAGCTCCGGCCTTTGCTGCGTTGCAGCGGCGGTTCAGCTCCCATTGTTATAATCACGAGTTAACTCACCCATCAGGAGCCCTCTTTTGCAACAAGCTGAAATCGGAATTATCGGCGGCAGCGGCCTGTATTCCATGCCCGGACTCAGCGATGTCCGCGAGGTTACAGTCCAAACGCCTTTCGGCGAACCATCAGACGCGTTCATCCTGGGTATGCTGGAGGGCCGCAAGGTAGCATTTTTGGCGCGGCACGGACGTGGCCATCGCATTCTCCCGACTGAGCTGAACTTCCGCGCCAACATTTACGCCATGAAAGACCTGGGCGTTGAACGCATTGTTTCTGTCTCAGCTGTTGGCTCTCTGAAGGAAGAGCACAAGCCCACCGAGTTCATCATTCCTGACCAGTTTATTGATCGCACCTTTAATCGTACGGCGACCTTTTTCGGCCACGGAATCGTTGCCCACGTGTCCTTCGGCAATCCCGTTTGCTCGGAAGTTTCCGCCGCGATTGGCCAGTCTTGCAAGGACAGCGGAGTAGTGGGCAAAGCGGGCGGGACGTACGTTTGTATGGAAGGGCCGCAGTTCTCAACCAAGGCGGAATCAAATCTGTACCGAAGCTGGGGCGCGGACGTCATCGGAATGACGAACCTGCAGGAAGCCAAGCTGGCACGCGAAGCCGAGATCTGCTACGCAACCATGGCCATGGTCACAGATTACGATTGCTGGCACCCGGGACACGATTCCGTGACGGTGGACCAGATCGTGAAAGTCCTGCACACAAATGCCGATAATGCTGCACGCGTGGTGAAACAGGCGGTGGCACTGATGCCGAAGGAACGCAAATGCAAGTGTAGTTCGGCGCTGCAGTACGCGATCCTGACGGATCCGGAAAAAATTCCCGCTGGAACGCGGCAGAAGCTCAGCCTGCTGCTGGATAAATATCTGAAAAAAGGCCAGGAGGCAAAAGCCTAGTGTCACTGCTCGTAGTGGGCTCTGTAGCGTTTGATGCCATCAAGACACCTTACGGCAAAACCGACAAGATCCTCGGTGGCGCCGCCACCCATTTCTCTCTTTCCGCCAGCTTCTTTACTCAGGTGAGGGTGGTTGCAGTTGTGGGTGAAGACTTCACAGAAAAGGAAGAAGCCGTTTTTCGCCAGCGCCACATTGATACCGGTGGTATCGTGCATGAGAAGGGCAAGAGCTTCTTCTGGTCAGGAGAGTACGGCGAAAACGTCAACGAAGCCAAAACGCTGGACACGCAGCTCGGCGTCTTCGGCAGCTTCAATCCCCAGATCCCGGAGAAGTTCAAGGACAGCCATTACGTTTTTCTGGCCAACGTCGATCCAGTGCTGCAGGTCAGAGTACGGCAGCAGATGCCGCATGCGAAGTTCGTAGGTGGCGACACGATGAATTATTGGATCACCGGTCACCGCGAAAACCTGAAGGAAATGCTCAAGCAGGTGGACGCCTTACTGATCAATGACGGCGAGGCGCGCATGTTGGCGGGCGATCCCAGCCTGGCTCGCGCCGCCCACAAAATTCTGGAGATGGGACCGCAGGCGCTAGTGATCAAGCACGGCGAATACGGCGCCACGGTATTCTTCAAGGATGGCGCCTTCGGCATCGGCCGTCATCCATTCCGCGCGCCGACTCTCCCGATTGAAGCGGTGATAGATCCCACGGGCGCGGGCGACAGTTTTGCCGGGGGATTCATGGGCTACATCGCGTCTCAGGAAAAGCTCACGCGCGACGTCTTCAAGCGCGCCATGTTTTATGGCGGGGTGATGGGATCATTCGCTGTGGAGGCGTTCGGCACCGAGCGACTGCAGAAACTGACGCGCGAGGAGATTGATGAGCGCTACAAGACCTTCCGTGAATTAACTCACCTGGAGTAGCGCCTCCTGGCCTGTACAATTCCCCTGCCGCAGATGCCAGAGGAAAATGCCAACCGAGCAACCGCCGGCCTCGTCGACGCCGCAGACTATGTTGTGCTCACATGGCTCGCGGCTGCGATTTCAATCGCCGCGCTGACCTTCTATTACCGCCACAATGCCATCCTGCTTTATGGCGACGCGGTGGCGCACATCAACATCGCGCGGCGCGTGTTTGATTCGCGGACTCCGGGTGTTTTCCAGCTTGGAACTGTCTGGCTGCCTCTGCCCCATGTGCTCGATATCCCTTTCATCCTGAATGACCGGTTATGGCAGACGGGACTCGGCGGATCCATTCCCTCGATGCTCGCCTACGTTGCGGGCGCACTTGGCATTTTCCGTCTTGTGCGCGGACTGGCTTCTCGCCTCACGGCTTGGACCGCCGCACTGATCTATGCACTGAATCCCAACCTGATTTACATGCAGGCGACGGCTATGACCGAGTCGCTCTACCTGGCGTTCTTTATTTGGGCTGTTGTCTATTGCGCCGATTTCGTGCGCCATGCCGCAGATGATCGTCAGCAAGCCGCTCTTGCACTGCAGAAATGCGGGCTGCTGGTTTCAGCGGCCATGCTGGTGCGCTACGACGGTTGGTTCCTGGCAGCAGCAATGGCGGTTGTAGCGGCTCTCGTAATATTTCGCAAACGAGCAATCCGTCCTCACCTCCAGCCCGGCATGCTGAAGTTCCTGTTGATCACCGGCGCGGCTGCGGCCCTCTGGCTCGCCTACAACTACGCTGAATTCGGTAACGCGTTGGACTTCGCCACCGGCCCATATTCCGCTCGCGCGATCCTGCAACACAGTTGGACTCCGACATGGACCAGCTATCCAGGTGAGAATTCGCCCCGCACTGCAACCCTTTATTTCTTAAAAATCGGCCGGCTCACGCTGGCCCAAGGCCGAAGCGAATATCTGCTGTTCTCGCTGGCCTTCATTTCCCTGCTCTGTGTAGTGTTCTTTGCCCGGCGATTCCTCCCCTTGGCGCTGCTGTGGACACCAGTAATTTTTTATCCCGCCTGCATCGCCTGGGGCAGCGTCCCCATTTATTTTCCTGACTGGTGGCCCTTCACGTATTACAACGTGCGTTATGGATTGCAGATGCTGCCTGCGGCGGCAGTTTTCACCGCTCTGCTTGTCGAGCTAAGTGGAACGTTGTTTCCGCGGCGCCAATTTCCGATCATGACTGGTCTATTGCTGATTGCCGGCTGGAGTTACGTCGCTGTCTGGCGAGCGACTCCCATCACCTTGCGTGAAGCGGAGGTGAATGGCGCCGCCAGAATGCGGTTTGAACATCAGCTCGCAGAAGAGCTCAAAAGCCTGCCCGATAACGCAACAATCATGATGGACTGCAGCTCTCATTCAGGAGCCGTGGAAGCTGCCGGCATTCCTTTCCGGCGCGTACTTCGGGAAAGCAATCCTCCGCACTGGGAGGCCGCGTTGAGCAAGCCGGCCGAATCCGCCGATTACGTCGTTGCCATCGATGATGATGCAGTAGCCACTTCTATCCGGATGCATCCGCAACGCCTCACAAGGATCGCTGTGATCGGCTCGGCTGGGGCGACGCAGGCCAGCATCTATCGGTCGTCCCGCTGACTTCAATGCTAGAATCGCGACAGCTTTCCTGTTCAAGAATCATGGTCTTGCCAAATCCATTTGCGCACAGTTCCGTTACTGAGGTCGTTTCGCGAGACCTGGGGCGGCTGCTGTTGGCCGCCGTGCTGGGCGGAATCGTGGGAATTGAGCGCGAACTGAAGCGCCGGCCCGCCGGACTGCGAACGAATATGTTCATCTGCTTCGGCGCCGCGATGTTTACCGTCTTGTCGCTTGAGCTTGCCTCGATGGCGGGAGGCGACCACACCCGCATTGCGTCACAAATTATCCCAGGAATAGGGTTCATTGGAGCCGGTTCGATTCTGCACGCGCAAAAGACAATTACAGGCCTGACCACGGCGGCTACGATCTTTGTGGTGGCATCCATCGGGATGGCATGCGGCGGCGGACTGTATGGTCTGGCTGTTTTCGCTAGCGTGCTGCTCCTCATATGCCTGCAGGTGCTTGGCGCGCTGGAACGACGATTCAACCTGAAATCCTCTCTCGTGCACTACAGCTTGTTGACCGATCGAGTGGCGGAAGAAGTGACGGACGAGATTGACGCCGTCCTGCAGGAGCATGGCAAGCAAATGGAAAGCATGAAGCTGATTCGCACGAATGGGAGGAAAAAAATCGTCTTCACTGTGGATGGTACGCGCAAAGAACAGGACGAGATCAAGGACAGCCTGCGCCAATCCGAAGACCTGCGCGACTTCAAGGCTGTTCCCGGCCACGACACTGATTAGCGTATGAAGGTCCCATTCACCAAAGCTTCCGCATGCGGCAATGACTTCCTGATCATAGAGGCGCAATATGCACCGACAGATATTCATGGATTCACACGCCGGGTTTGCGATCGCCACAACGGGATAGGAGCAGATGGTGTGGAGTGGCTGATGGCGGCCCGAGACCTTGATGCGAGAATCCGTCTTATCAACGCGGATGGCAGCGAGGCGGAGATCTCCGGCAATGGCACTCGGTGCGTGGCCGCATATCTCGCGGCGAATAGCGGTTCCCGTCACCTGAAAATCGCCACCGACGCCGGACTAAAGCATTGTGAGCTGATCTCACACAGTGGCGTAACTTTTGAATTCGAAACCGAGATGGGACGGGCCGAAGTGGGAGAGCCATTTACGATCATCACCGGCAATGGGGAGATGAAGGGTACGCCGGTTTCTACCGGCAATCCGCATTATGTGACGTTTGTAGAGAACTTCCCTCCGGCATGGCAAGCGAAGGCCGTCGAGATACAGAAAGACGCAGCATTCAAAGCGGGCGTGAACGTGGAGTTTGTGAGAATGAAGGATGCGAGCACAATTGAGGTTCGCTTCTTCGAACGTGGAGCGGGCGAGACGCTCTCATCAGGCACCGGCTCCTGCGCGTCCGCAGCCGCGGCCATTGCTGCGGGCCTTGTGAAATCGCCCGTCACCGTGGATGCGCAGGGAGGATCCCAGACGGTACGGCTGCAAGAAGGAAAAGTTTTTCTGCGCGGTCCCGCGCAACTGATCTGTTACGGTACCTTGTTTGCCTAGCATGAGAACCATTCAGCCACCGGCACTCAAGCCCGGCTCTAAAATCGGTCTGCTCGCCCCGGCCAGCAGCTTCAATCAGGAGGCATTCGAGCGCGGCTGTGAGCGTCTGCGACAGATGGGCTACGAACCTGTCTATTCCCCGGAACTCTTCGCACGCGATCTCTATTTTGCGGGCTCCGCTGAACGCCGTGTCGAAGATCTGAACAATCTGCTGCAACGCGCTGACATCGCGGCGCTGATCTGCGTGCGCGGCGGATACGGAAGCAACTACCTGCTGGAGAAGCTCGACTTTGAGTTGTTTGCGCGTCATCCGAAGATCTTTCTTGGATGCAGTGATATCACTTCCCTGCTCACAGCCGTGAACGATCGCACAGGCCTGGTGACTTTTCACGGTCCCATGGTGGCCAAGGACATTGCGGATGGAACGTTTGACACGTTGAGTTGGGGCTATGCTTTGGGAGGGGCGAACGACTGGGAAGTCTCTACCGCCGGAGTGGAGGTGCTGCGCGCCGGACGCGCGCGAGCCCGGCTCTATGGCGGGTGCCTTTCCATGCTGGCTGCATCCCTGGGAACGCCTTTCGAAATTCGAGCCGAGGGAACGATTCTCTTCATAGAAGATGTTGGCGAAAAGCCCTTCCGTATCGATCGCATGCTGATGCAGTTGCATATGGCCGGTACACTCAAGGGCGTACGCGGCTTTGTCTTTGGCGAGATGCTCGATTGCCGCCCGCCTGCGGGAGAGAGCTACACGTTACAGGATGTAATCATGCGTGTGCTGCGGCCATACAACGTGCCTGTGGTGTACGGGTTGAAGTCCGGCCACGTTTCCAGCGGCAATATCACTTTGCCAATCGGCGTTGAAGTGGAGCTATCGGCCGGAAGTGAAGGCGTAGCCCTGAAGATATTGGAAGCCTCTACAATTATCCGTTAATCTGGATTCAATGGATCAGCAGCACGTACACATCATTGGAATTTGCGGCACGGCCATGGCGTCGCTGGCGGGACTACTCAAGCAGCGAGGTTTGAAAGTAACGGGCTCGGATGTTGCCGCGTATCCGCCGATGTCTGATTTCCTGGCGGCCATGGCGATTCCGGTTGCGCAGCCCTACGCAGAAACCAACCTGAAGCCGCGCCCCGACTGGGTGGTGGTGGGAAACGCAATCTCGCGCGGAAACGTCGAGCTCGAACACGTGCTCGACCAGCGCATTCCTTTCCGCTCCATGCCGGATACGCTCTATGATTTTTTTCTGCGCACCCGCGAGCCGATTGTGATTGCCGGCACGCATGGCAAGACCACCAGTACATCCATGCTGGCATGGATCTTCCAGCAGGCGGGAAAAGACCCGTCCTTCCTTGTGGGTGGCATCGCGGAAAACTTCGGCAGCAGCTTTGCCCTTCGCCAGGGCAGGCATTTCATCCTGGAAGGCGATGAGTACGACACGGCCTTCTTCGACAAAGGACCCAAGTTCCTGCATTACTTTCCCCAAGCCATCATTCTTACTTCCGTCGAGTTCGATCATGCGGACATATACAAGGACCTTGACGCGGTCAAGACGGCTTTCAAACGCCTGGTCAACTTGGTCCCCGGGAAGGGCAGAATCATCGCCTACGATGCGGACTCCAACGTGGATGAGTGCCTGGCCAAAGCATTCACTCGGGTAGAACGTTACGGGTTGCGCGAGGATTCCTTCTGGCGCATCACCGATCTGCAGTTTTCTTCTGATAGGACAACATGGCAGGTCCTGCGCGATGGCCAGCCGTGGTCATCCTTTGAATTCGCATTGGCAGGCGAGTACAACGTGCTGAACGCCACCGCCGCTGCTGCCATGGCGTCGAACTATGGTATCGAACCGGCGGTCATCGCCGATGCATTAATGTCATTCAAAAGTGTGAAGCGTCGCCTGGAGATCAGGGCGGAAATCGACGGGATAATCATCATCGATGATTTTGCTCATCATCCCACCGCTATAGCGGCGACGCTGAAAGCGCTGCGCACGCGCTACCCCGCGGCACGTTTGTGGGCCGTCTTCGAACCGCGCTCGAACACTCTGCGGAGAAAAGTTCTGCAAAAGGACCTGATCAGCAGCCTTTCCATCGCGGATGAGGTCGTGATTGCCAGCATCTTCAGGCCTGAAGCTGTGCCGGAAAATGAGCGGTTGACGACAACATCAGTTGTGAATGGAGTTAAAAAGAACGGAAAGCGCGCACGCGAATTGGCCGATGCCGACGCGATCGTCGAGTCAGTCTCTCCGGAGTTGCAGAGTGGAGACGTAGTGGCCATTCTTTCCAATGGCGGGTTTGGGGGAATCTACGAAAAGCTTCCGCGCAAGCTGGAACAGTTGCGCGGAGCCGCGCGCACATGATGCGAACCGCAGTCGGCGCTGTTCGGACATGCCTGGCGGTGCTCTTTCTGGTCGTGCTGGTGCCGGTCGGGGCATTGATTGCTTTCCCGTGGACGTTCATCACCCGAAACGCCAATTTTCTTTATTCGGTGGGCATGGGCCTCGCGCACTGGTGCGCGCGAATTGCCGGCGCCAGGATCAAGCTGGTGGGGCTGAATAACATCGATCCGACAGGCACATACATTTTTATGTCGAACCACGTTTCCAATTTGGATCCTCCGGTGCTGGTCCCTCTAATCCCGCGACGCACGTCGGTTCTGGCAAAAAGAGAGATCTGGCGGATTCCCATCCTGGGAAAAGCGCTCGATCTGGCCGAGATCGTACCGGTGGAGCGGCACAACCGGGACGCGGCGATCCGGAGCATACGCCGTGCCGGCGAAGTGATGAGTCACGGGATCAACATGACCATCTATCCTGAAGGCACGCGCTCGCCTGATGGCCGGCTCCTTCCCTTTAAAAAGGGCCCATTTCATCTCGCCCTGGAGACCGGCTTTCCTATTGTGCCGGTCACGATCCTCGGAACGGAAGAGATGATGCCGAAGGGCAGCTATATCGCGAAGAGCGGAACAGCGACCCTGGTCTTTCACCCTCCGATTGATCCTAAACAGGTCTCCTCACGTGAGGATCTAATGAAGGCAGTGCGCGATGCGATCACGAGCGCACTACCATCGGAGAGACATTAGATAACCCCGGCCTAGTGGAGTACCAGGTCCACGTACTCGGGATGTTTCCTGATATAGGCTGCAACTGACTCACAAATCACATCCACCTTCAGCCCGCGTTCACGCGCCCAGTTCAGCGCGGATTGCGCGAGTTCAGATGCCAATCCCATGCCCTGAAGCGCGCGGGGGACTTCGGTATGAATCAACTGAAGAACACTGCCGGCCAGGTTGTATTCGAGGAACGCGGTTTGTCTGTCGCGTTCAATTTCAAAACGCCCGCTGACAACGCGCTGCTTGGGGTGTTCTGATTGCCCTCTCATTTTCACATAATGCAGCTTCCTGGCAGCGGAGTCCAGCCGTCGAGCACCTCAACTTTCGAAATGTTCTGTTCTCTGAAGTCACTGGTCTCCGCCAACGCTCGTCTCGGCGGTGTGATTGTCATCACACGTGAGCATGATGGGAGTCACGGAGTAGATCTTTCTTTCGTGAGAAATTTATCTGGGAAGCAAATCCTCGGGAGCTAACCCCACCTTCCCCGGCCCAGCCACAGGTTTGATTTGAATTTAGTGCTAAACGCTTCTTGTTTGCGGCCCATTGCCCGGGCTGCCGGTGTGGTGAGTATGCGCATTTTAATTGTTGAATCTGATCATAGGGTCGCAAGAATCCTGCTGAAAGGTCTGCAAGCAGATCATTTCGCCGTCGATCTGGCGTCCAATGGCCGCGAAGGTCTGCAACTTGCGGTGGAAGTGGACTACG
>Ga0207652_10000660_pt1 | contig 33813 bp, 26 predicted proteins | sample KBSC63BmetaG_FD_184334 | JGI IMG/M metagenome (GOLD analysis project Ga0207652, IMG submission 184334) | Corn rhizosphere microbial communities from Kellogg Biological Station, Michigan, USA - KBS C6-3B metaG (SPAdes) (version 2) | ecosystem: Host-associated > Plants > Roots > Rhizosphere ...
AGAGGCCGACAAGCCGCGCCGGACGCGAGGCGCGACGACGAGGCATACCCGTAGGTATGGTGAGGAGGAGCAACGAAGCGGCCGGCGCGGATCGTCGGCCGAACGTGACGATATTTCGCGAGCGGTGCACTAGTTCTGTCCTCCCAGCTCGACCTTGCTCTTGATGTGGCTCTCGGTGTGCCAGCGTGGATCGGTCACGGTAACCCGGATGGTGTGCTCGCCGCCGCGTTCGTACGTGTAGCGGGCCTCGGGCGACGTGCCCGTCACCTCGGCGCGCCCGTCGTCATCGAAGTCGAACGCATACGTCAGGCCCCGCGCCGACTGGCGGCCGGTGCGGCTGGCGTCGACGGTGACGGTGGTGCCGGACACGTTGACCTTCAGCTCGGACGGCAGCGTGGGACGGGTGGCGAAGAACACCAGCGCCGCCGCGCCGATGGCGAACGCCGCCATGTAACGCTGGCCGTCGCCCGCCTGCAGAGCGCGCGAGATGCGGCCCAGCACGTCGGTGACCGCGGCCGCGCCGCCCACCAGCAACTGGTCGATCAACACGCGGTCCACGAACTGGAACAGCGCCTGCGACAGCACACGCAGCGGGCGGATGATCACCGCGTTGTACAGCTCGTCGACGCGGAACTTGTCCTGCGCCAGCTTCACCAGCCCGGGGACGGCGGCGGCAAACTTCTTCGCCGGCTCGCGGTAACCTCCGCCGTAGAACGCCTGGGCCAGGAAGATGCCGCCCAGCGCCAGCGCCGTCGAGATGCCCATGAACAGCATCTCGGTGTTGTGAGGGACCTCCATCTCGGGGCCCACCGAGTGGGACAGCCACTCGCCGAGGACGTTCCACTCCGGGTGGCCGAACAGCCCGCCGGGGACGCCCACCAGGCCGCCCAGGCCGGCCCCGATGGCCAGCACCACCAGCGGCCCCACCATGATGGAGGGCGACTCGTGAATGTGGTGCTGCGTCTCGTGGTCGGCGCGCGACGGCCCGGTGAAGACCAGGAAGTAGAGGCGCGACATGTAGAACGAGGTCCCCAGCGCCGCCAGCAGCAGCATGGTGCCAACCAGCGGGCCCACCCACTTCAAGGACTCCGGGTAGATGTCGGTGGCGAACGCGCCGGCCACGATGGCGTCCTTCGAGAAGAAGCCCGAGAAGATGGGGACGCCGCAGATGGCGAGCCAGCACACCAGGAACACGGCGTGGGTCCAGGGCGTCCGCTTGCGCAGGCCGCCCATCTTCGTGATGTCTCCCGAGCCGCTCATCGCGTGCATGATCGAGCCGGCGCAGAGGAACAGGCCCGCCTTGAAGAAGGCGTGGGTGTACAGGTGGAAGACGCCGCTGGTGAAGTTGCCGGTGCCGACGCCCACGAACATGAATCCCAGCTGGCTGACGGTGGAGTAAGCCAGCACCTTCTTGAAGTCGTTCTGGGCGAAGCCGATGATGGCGGCGAACATCGCCGTCGCCGCGCCGACGATGGCCACGATGGCCAGCACGACCGGCGCCAGCATGTACAGGGTGTGCAGGCGCGCCACCATGTAGACGCCGGCGGTCACCATCGTGGCCGCGTGGATCAGCGCCGACACCGGCGTGGGACCAGCCATGGCGTCGGGCAGCCACACGTAGAGGGGCAGCTGCGCCGACTTGCCCGTGGCGCCGATGAACAGGAACAGGCCGACCCAGAAGGCCATCGGCATCCCCAGCCAGTACGGCGCCGCCAGCGCCGATCCCGTGGTGGCCAGCGCGCCGATCTCCGAGAAGCGCAGGGTGCCGGTGGCCTGGAACAGCAGGAACATGCCGATCAGGAACCCGAAGTCACCGATGCGGTTGGTGATGAACGCCTTCTTGCCCGCGCTGGCGTTGGCGGTCTCGGTGTACCAGAAGCCGATCAGCAGGTAGCTACAGAGGCCGACGCCCTCCCACCCCACGAACATGACCGGCATGCTGTCGCCCAGGACCAGCACCAGCATCGAGCCGCAGAACAGGTTCAGGTAGGCGAAGAAGCGCGCGTAGTCCGGGTCGTGCTCCATGTACCCGGCGGCGTACAGATGAATCAGGAAGCCGATGAACGTGATGATCAGGCACAGCAGGCCCGACAGCGCATCCATCCGGAACGCCAGATCGATCGACAGGTTGCCGGCCTCGATCCACTTCCACACCACGTCGCGCAGGCCGCCGTGCTCCGCCGTCTCGGGCAGATACTGGAAGAAGGCGGTGAAGGCCAGGAAGGCAGCCGCGGCGATGGCGCCGGCCGCGATGGCGACGACGGTGCCGCGCTTCATGCGGCGGCCGAACAGGATCAGGATCGTCGCGCCCAGGAACGGCAGCAGCGGAATCAGGCGAAGATTGAAGGACTCGGCGGCGTTCATTTTGGCGTTCTCGGTCGCTTAGCGCTTCATCAGGGACGCTTCGTCCAGGTTGATGGTCTGGCGAGCGCGGAACAGGCTGACCAGGATGGCCAGGCCGACGGCCGCCTCGGCCGCCGCCAGCGCGATGATCAGGAACGCGAAGGCGTGGCCCTTCTCGTCACCCAGCTGCCGCGAGAAAGCCAGCATGGCCAGGTTCCCGGCGTTCAGCTGCAGCTCGATCCCCATCAGCACGATCAGGGCGTTCCGGCGCAGCAACACGCCGGCCGTCCCGATCACGAACAGCACGAACGACAGGCACAGGTAATAGAACGTCGGCAGCATCAGTGGTGCCCCCCCGCCGCGTGGGCATCGGCGTTGTCCAGGTGCTCGGCCGGCTCGGGATAGTCGTGGCTGGCCAGGTGCTCGATGGCCAGGCGCTTCTCGGCGGCCTCCTCGGCGTCCTTCTCTTTGCGGTGCGACCGCGAGACCGTGACGCCGCCGACCACGGCGACCAGCAGCAGCACCGAGATGGCCTCGAACGGAAACACGAAGTCACGGAACAGCACGTTCCCGATCGACGCGACCGTGCCGAACGTCTCCGGGATGGGGGCCGGCGACGCCACGGTGGCGGGGATGGCGATGCGGGTGAAGACCAGCAGCAGGTAGACCCCGGCGGCCACGCCCAGCACGCGCGTGGGAAGCCCACGCAGCGAGATCAGGGTGGTCTCCTCGCGGTTCAGGATCATGACCACGAAGATGAACAGAACCATGATCGCGCCGGCGTACACCAGCACCTGCAAGACGGCCAGGAAGTGCGCCGACAGCATCGCGTAGATGCCGGCCAGGCCGAAGAAGGTGGCCACCAGGCTCATGACCGCGGTGACCGGGTTGCGGCGGGTCATGCAGAACAGCGCCATCGCCACGATGCCGATCGACAGCAGCAAGAAGACGATGCCCTCGCCGCTGCCCAGCGGCGACAGCAGATCGCCCATCGAGGCCGCGTTCGCCTGGCCTTGCATCAGGCCACCTTCCTGATCTTGGCCTCGAAGTCGGCCCGGAACTTGGTGAGGAAGCCCATCATGGGCCAGGCCGCCGCCTCGCCCAGCGCGCAGATGGTGTTGCCGGCGATGCCGTTCGCGACGGTGCCCAGCAGGTCGACGTCGCCCGCGTGCCCCTCGCCCTTCGCCAGGCGCGTGCAGACGCGGGCCAGCCAGCCGCTGCCCTCGCGGCACGGCGTGCACTGGCCGCAGGACTCGTGCGCGTAGAACCGCATGATGCGGGCGCACAGCGCCACCACGTCGGTGCTGTCGTCGAACACCACGATGCCGCCCGAGCCGGCCATCGTCTTCAGCCGGCGGCCGTTGCCCATGTCGAACGGCTGGCCGGGGCGCACCTCGACGTCCTTGATGCGGGCGTCGCTGGTCAGCGCGTCGAACTCGATGGGGACATCGATCTCGCTGGCGTCGAGCGGGGGCATCGAGGTGCCGCCCGGGATCAGCCCCTTGAACTTGCGACCGTTCGGGATGCCGCCGCAGACGTCGAAGATCAGATCCTTGAACGAGATGCCGATGGGCAGCTCGAACACGCCCGGCTTGGCCACGTGGCCGGAGACACACACGATGCGCGTGCCGCCCGACTTGCCGATGCCCAGGTTGTTGAACCAATCGCCGCCCTTTTCGATGATGGCGGGAACGTTCATGATGGTCTCGACGTTGTTGACGACCGTCGCCTGCTGGAACAGCCCCTTCACCGCCGGGAACGGTGGCTTCAGGCGGGGCCAGCCGCGCCGGCCCTCGAGCGAGTTCAGCAGCGCCGTCTCCTCGCCGCAGATGTACGCCCCGGCGCCCCGGTGCAGCGTGATGTCGACCCGGAACGGGCCGCCGCCCGGCACCGCGTGGTCGGCGCCCAGCAGACCGGCCGCGTAGGCCTCGTCGATGGCGGCCTGGATGATCTTCGCCTCACGGATCATCTCGCCGCGGATGTAGATGTACGCGTGCGTGCAGCGGATCGCGTAGGACGCGATGGCCATGCCCTCGATCAGCAGGTGCGGATCGTAGGCCAGCAGTTCGCGGTCCTTGCAGGTCCCGGGCTCGGACTCGTCGGCGTTGACGACCAGATAGACGGTGCGCGCTTCCTTCGGCACGAAGGACCACTTCATGCCGGTGGGGAAGCCGGCGCCGCCCCGGCCGCGCAGGTTCGACTTCTTGATCTCGTCGACGATGGCGGTGGGGGCCAAGGCCAGCGCCTTCTTGAACGCGTCCCAACCACCCCGCGAGCGGTACGTGGCCAGCTTGTGGCTGTCGGGCACGCCGAAGTTCTTGGTGACGATCTTGACGCCCTTGGCTTCTTCTTTGACGCCTTGCCAGCCCATCATTTTTTCCTGGTTTTCCTGCTGGTTCTCTTGCGCGCCTGTCAGAACTTCCGTGCCGGACCGACGCCCGCCATCGTCTTGGCAGGATCACCGCCGCCAGCGGGCAGCTGGCGGTTGCGCTCTTGCCAGCGCTTGCGTAGCTCGTCGAGCGCGGTGTCCACCTTCTGCGGCGTCAGATCCAGGTAGTAGCGATCATCGCAGATCATCATCGGCGCGTTCGCGCACGCGGCCAGGCACTCTTCCTCGACCAGGTGGAAGCAGCCGTCGGGCGTGCTCTCGCCGGCCTTGATGCCCAGGCGCGACTCGATGTGGTGAAGGATGTCGTAGCCCCCACGCAACATGCATGACACGTTCGTGCACACCATCAGCTCGTTCCGGCCGCTCTTTTCGCGGTGGAACATGGTGTAGAACGTGATCACGCCGAAGACGTGCGCCGGCGGAAGCTGCAGCGTGTCTGCCACCAGGTGCAGGGCCTCGTCGGGCAGATAGCCGAACTCGTCCTGGGCCAGGTGCAAGACGGGCAACAGCGCCGCCTGCTTGGTGGGATACTGGGTCAACAGGCGTTCAATACGTTGCTTCGCCTGCGCAGAGAATTCGAGCGCCATGGGGTTTAAGCCGCGGGAACCCTAGGAGAAGCGAAAGCCCATGTCAACGGTCGAATGCGACGGCCCGGATCGATGCCGGCGTCGGCTGCGCCGCGCGCGAACGCCGCCGCGGGCGCGCGAGGGCACGCCGTGGCGGCGGCGCCACGGCGATGGCATCCGGACGCTACGTCGAGCCCGCGCGGGCGCTTGTCACTACAGGCTGCCGATCCAGGCGGCCAGGCAGTCTTCCTGGTCCTGGCTGAGAGGCTGCTTGCCCAGTGGCATGAGATCGCCACACGTTCGTCCGTCCACGACCTTCCAAAGCACGCTGCTGGTGGGATCCGAGGGAACCACCAGCGAAGACTGCGCGCAAAGCGTCTTCGTCTTGTAGGCCTTCAGCGTGGTGGGATCGGCCGTCTGCAGATCGGGGGCCTGATTGCCGGCGCCCTTCGCGTGGCACCCGCTGTCGATGCACCCCACCATCGAATCCCGGAAGACCTTCGTGGGCGCGTCGCAAGCCACCGTTCCCGCGCCGCCCGAGCCGGTGCCCATCATCCCACCGCTGCCCTTGCTTCCGCCGGCCGCCATCATGCCGCCCGACCCGCTCTTGCCGCCGCCCGCCGTCCCCGGGCCGCCAGCCTTGCCGCCGGATCCGCTGGTCATGCCGCCCGAGCCGCTGGCCGGCGCGCCCCCCGACCCCGTCACCCCGCCCGAGCCGACGCTTCCCCCGGAGCTGCTGGCGAAGCCCCCCGACCCCGTGATGCCGCCCGTCGAGGTCGTCCCCCCACTCCCCGTGCTTCCCCCCGAGCTGGACCCCGAATCACCGCCCGACCCCTCGGAGATCTGCTTGATGCCGTTGTCCAGATTCCCCTGGCAGGCCCCCAGGGCGGGCAGAAACGCGAGCACGAGACCGAGGGTCAGGGAACGGCCGGCACTCAGGCACGACGAAGAAAGGGCGACGGGTGATTTCACGTGTCCTCCAGGAATTCGAACGGCTTCCGAACGGCGCATCTCAGAACAGTGTTTCCACGACCAGCGCCGGTCGAAAAAGTTCGCGGCGGACTGGCGTGATAGCATGAAATCAGCTGGGCCGGCCTGGTTTCCTGACCTGATTCCCGTCTCCCACCGCACTGTTCAGAGCGATTCGAACACCATGCCGGCGGTGGCCCCCAGCCACACCCGGCTGGATGACCCCACGGTTCCGACAGGATCTACGTCCAGCTTGTACGGTTTCGGGAAATATTCGATGTGCGCGCCCACGAAGGGGGCAAGCCGGCGGACCACCACCGGCAGCCGGACGGTGATCGCCGCACGCCCCCCCGCCTCGAGCCGCAGCGTCGAGCCCATCATTTGAAGATCGTCTCCCGTGAACCTGGCGAGCGTCAGCGCAGCGCCCAGGTCGGCGCCCAGCCGCAGCCGGCCGGGCAGTTCCTTCTGAAAACGCAGCGCGGCGCTGAAGGGGAACCGCTGCTCGCGTACGGCGATGATGACGTTGAACCGCCCGAAGTACGCGGCCGACGAGTCCAAGAAGCCCGCCGTCAGCGCCCCGCCCCACATCCCATACCCCGCGGCCATGCTCAGCTCGCCCCCCCAGGCCAGGACGGTCCTGGGCGGCGAATTCCCCGCGCCAGTGCCGTCCATCCGGGCGGCCCCCCCCAGCTGCATCCACCTGTTCCGCGCCGGCCGGGGCGGGGCGGGCGGGCGCGGCGTCGGGGACTGGAACGTGGGCGGGTTCAGGGCCAGCGCGATGAAGACCGCGGAAACCCGGGCCCTCTCGACGCAATCGCGGCCCGCATCGACGTAAAGCGCCGTCTGGCCGGCCGCCGACGCCTCGAAGCGATCCCCCAGATCCGACACCCGAGGCGCGGCGCTGACGGGGACCGACACGTTGCCGATCACCGGCAGCAGGGCCGCCGTCACGGCCGGACCACTCGGACAATCACCCTTGGCTTCGACGTTGAGCGAACCAGCGTCAACCGAGGCGCCCGATTGTGGCCCTGTAGCTGCCGCAACCCCCGGTACCTCCGTGAAAACGACCATCAAGAGAGCGAGCGCGGCGTTCACGTGAGCCTCATGGTGCCATTGGGGGCCCAAGCCGTCGCAGATATCGCCGGACAAATTGCGACCCACGGTATCGGTGATCACGCGGCGCCGGGCGAAAGATTCGCTGCTAGCGGATTTCCAGGTCCGGTATATCGTATTTCGTTCGCCCTCCCGAGCCCCCGCTCGATTCGCCCGGCGTACGCATGAACCGGATTCGATCGATATTGGTCCTGGTTTCGGGCTGTGCCGCGCTGGCCGGCCTGGGCTGCGATTCGCACGTCCCGCTGGGCACCTATAGCCCCCAGCAGCGCAGCGTCCTCTGGTACGCCACGTTCGAGCCGGGGGATCTGTCGGAATGGGAGAACGACAAGTACGGGAACGTCCACCAGGAGAACGCGGCGGTGGCGCCGGCGGTGACCAGCGAGCTGGCGCACAACGGAAAATTCTCGGGAAAGGCCACCATGGGGCCGACCACCGGGTCTCCGGGCATGGCGTCGTTGAACTATTTCTATCGCACGCAGCCCATCGCGCTCGAGACCTACTACGGCGCGTGGTTCTACATCCCCTCCACGGTGACGATCCGCTCCTGGCTGAGCCTGGTCCACTTCGTCTGCAGCACCACCGGCGATGGCCAGAACGTCGTGCCGGTCTGGGACCTGAACATCTGGCCGGTACGGGACGGCTCGCTGCCCCCGGGGACGCTGCCGGTCGGCGCCCTGACGACGCACTTCTACAATTTCCTGACCATGGTGAACGCGGACCAGCTGGTCGTCCCGTCAGTTCCCGTGGACCAGTGGGTTCACTTCGAGATCCGGATTCGTAAGGCGGCGGACGCGACGGGCCGGGTGACCGTCTGGCAGGACGACGTGATGCTCGTCGACCTCCAGGACATCTCCACCTTCCCCACGGACTGGATCGAATGGGATGTCGGGGGGGCCTCCAATGATCTGGCCCCGGCCTCGGCCTCCATCTACGTGGACGACGCCACCATCAGCGAGGACCGCCTCGGGTCCGCGCCCATCCCGGCCAATGAGCGCCCCCAGCCGTAAAAACGACCTTTCGGCGGCGGCGCCGGAATTGGCGGACGGGGGGTCGGGACCTTTGAAGGTTCCGGGGGGGACCTCCCATACTCCCTCGTCACCCTCTCCTTCGTCTGACGACGACGATATCTTGCGTGCACCCATTCAGTTGGAACGTCAGGACGGTTCACCGCCGCTGGCAGCCCTCCCGGCTGATGGTCGCGGCAGCGCAGGACCCACGAACGGGCGTTTTCGCGACGCACGGTTCCGAGAGATCTACGAAAACTGGTTCGACCATATTCTTAAATGGCTTTACGCATTTGGAGTTCCTTCTTCGGATACCGAAGACCTCGCTCAGGAGATCTTCCTCGTCGTGCGGCGGAAGCTGTCTCGCTTCGACGGGAACAATCTGGCGGGGTGGTTGTATCGGATCACCCAGCTCACAGTCCGGGACCACCGCAGGCGGTCATGGTTCAAGAACCTGGTCGTCCGGCGGCGGGAGATCGATTTGACAGAGGTGTCGCACGGGGGCGAGAGCCCGGAACGACGGTACGAACAACGCGAGAATCGGCGCATCTTCCAAGAGTTGATGGACAAAATGAGCGAGAAGCGCCGGACCACGTTCGTTCTGTTCGAGGTGGAGGGGTATTCGGGCCAGGAGATCGCCGAGATGCACGACGTCCCGCTGGGCACGGTGTGGACGCGGTTGCATCACGCGCGGAAGGATTTTCGGCGATTGGCGAAGAGTCGGCGGCGGGAGGAGCAGAAGACGAAATGAAGTCCATGCGGGAAGAGCCAGGCGACGATCCCGAGACCCAGGCGGCCATCGCGCTACTGGGTCGGGTGACGGCTACGCCGCACGAGCCGGAGATGAAGCGGCGGGTCTGGGCGGCGCTGGCCAGCACCGAACCGCGCGCCGCCGTCGTCGCGCCCCGCGCCCTGCGCCTGCCCATGGTGGCGTCCGCCGCGGCGATCTTGCTGGTGGCGGGGACCGCCGGGGCGGTCATCGCCCGGCGCTTCATCGGTCCCGTGTTTCACCGGCAACCGGCCGCGGCGCCGAGGATGGCCCCGGCCGCGGCCCCGACGGTCAAGAAGGTGGCTTCGCACCACGCTGCGGCGCTGCCGGCGGTTGCCCAGGCCGAGCCGGCGGTCGATCTGACGGTGCCCGAGCGCGCGCCGGCCGTTCGACCCAGCCGGGCCCCGCGACGGTTGGCGACCGCCGATCGGTCCGCGCGCGCTGCCGAGGCGCCGGCCGCGACGCCCAGCCCCCGCGAGCGGGCCGAGGTGCTGGACGCGATGATCGCGCTGCGCCGCGACCACGACGCCACGCGCGCGGGCCAGCTGCTGGACCGCTACCTGGCCGCGCGCCCGCACGGGGCGCTGCGGGAAGAGGCCCTGGCGCTGGCCATCGAGGCGGCCGACGCTCGCGGCGACAAGGCCAGTGTGTCCAACTGGGCGCGGGCTTATCAGGCTGACTATCCCTCGGGGCGATTCGCCGGATTCGCGCGCAGCCACCTGAAGACGCCGTAGGTCCTGGCGGCGCGGCCGCCGGGTTGCGATCGTGGAACGCGTGCTCGCTCTGGGGGTGCTGGGCGCCAGCGACGAGGCCGCCACGTTGTACGCGCTGGCGGGTTTTCACCAGGCGTTGGGGACGCGCACCACCTTGGTACCCGCGATCAGGTCGTGAAGGCAGCGGCGATCCGGGCGGAATACGAACAGATAGTCGAGCATGTCGATGATCGATAAGACGCTGCTCGTCGCCGCCAGGATCCCGAGCACGAACACGGGCCAGTCCCGCAGCGCCAGCACGTGCACGAAATCCGCGCGCGAGCCGTCCGTTCGCACGACACGGGTGCGTGCCACCATCTTTCCGACGGTCTGTCCGCGCTTGACCAGCAGCCACCACTGCACCGCCAGTAGCGCCGCCGAGACCACCGCCGTGACGACGCCCCACCTGCCGGCGTGCATGTACAGATAGAACGGGTTCTTCAGCCGCGCGCCCTTCTGCGCGACGGCGGCCATCGAGGAGACGCCAGCGTACGCGGGCGCCCGCGCGATAAAGATCAGCAGGGTGTCGAACAGCGCCCCGCCCAGCCGCTGCCAGCGCGACGCCAGGTCCCCGTCCAGGCGAAGGTCCTCTTCCGGCTGCACGATCCCGCCGCTTCGAGGCGGCGCGTAAGGATTGAACGACCCTGGTGAATCCATCTCGACCACCTCGCGTCACCGGCTCGCCGGCTCACCTCTCACCGTAGGCGGTGCGAGGCGCAGGCGTCAATCGCGCCGGGGTCGGAAAATTCGCCCTGTCGAAATGTGCGGGCGCGAGTAGTCTACGCGCGTGACCATCTCTCGCCGCGGCTTCCTGAAGAAGGGGTTGATCGGCGGCGCGATCCTGGCCGGCGGCGGCGTGCTGGCATTGATGGCGGCGCCTGGAAAGCGGACCCGTGCCCCGCACGGCCCGCTGGCTGTGCTGACGCCCTACGAGTACGCGATCTTCTCCGCCGCGGCCGCGCGCCTGTGTCCTGGCGACGGCGCCGCGGGGTGGCCCACCGCCGAGGCGCTGCAGACCGGTGACAAGCTGGACGCGCTGCTGGCCCAGCTGCATCCGGGGGCGGCGCGGGACTTCAAGCGGTTGCTGCACGTCTTCGAGAGCGCCGTCACCGGACTGACGTCGACCGGGACGCCGCGGCCGTTCACCCGCTGCTCGCCGGCGCAGCAGGATCGGCGCCTGGAGGTGTGGCGGCACGCGCGCGTCGAGCTATTCCGCAGCGGCTACCAGGCGATGAAGCGGCTGGCCCACGCGCTTTACTATTCATCGCCCCAGATCTACGAGCGCGTCGGTTATCCCGGCCCGCCTGTCGTGCCCCAGAGCCCCCCATGAGCCCGACCCCGAGCCTCCTGAACCCCGGCCGGATCCGCGATGCGCGCCAGGAACCCAACCTGGCCGTCGAGTGCGACTACGCCATCGTCGGCAGCGGCGCGGGCGGCAGCGTGGCCGCGGCCGTGCTGGCGGAGTCGGGCGCGCGCGTGATGGTCGTCGAGGAGGGCGGCCACTACACCCGGCGCGACTTCAACATGCAGGAGGCCTGGGCCTACGAAACGCTGTATCAAGATCACGGCAACCGCGCGACCGAGGATCTGTCCATCGTCATCTTGCAGGGTCGCGCGGTGGGCGGCGGCACCACCGTGAACTGGACCTCGTCGTTCCGCACCCCGGACCGCACGCTGGCGCTCTGGGCCGCCCGGCACGGCCTGTCGGGGCTGGACGCCGCCGCGCTGGCCCCGCACTTCGCCGCCGTCGAGGCTCGGCTGTCGATCCGCGAGGGCAACCCCGACGACGTCAACGCGAACAATCGCAAGCTGCTGGAGGGCGCGCGCAAGCTGGGGTGGAACCCCGAGCTGATCCGCCGCAGCGTGAAGGGGTGTGCCCGTCTCGGCTATTGCGGGATGGGCTGTCCCCTGGACGCCAAGCAGACCGCGGCGCTGACGTACATCCCCGACGCGCTGGCCGCAGGCGCGCACGTGTTCACGAACGCACGCGTGAAGCTGATCGAGACGGATCGCGGGCGCGCCAAGGGCGTCGTGTGCGACGTCAAGGATCCCAACAGCACCCGGCCCAAGCGCTTCGTGGTGTACGCGCGCCGCGGTGTCTTGCTGGCGGGAGGGGCCATCAACACCCCCGCCCTGCTGCTGCGCTCGAAGATCGTGAACGCCAGCCAGACGCTGGGCCAGCGGACCTTTCTGCACCCGACGGTCCCCCTGGTGGCCTATTACGACGAGCCGATCGAAGGCTTCTACGGCGCGCCGCAGTCGGTGGCCTGTCACCACTTCGCCGATCGGGGCGATCGCGTCGGTTACTTTCTGGAGACGGCCCCCGTGCATCCCATGCTGTCGGCGGTGGCGCTCTCGGGCTTCGGCGACAGCCACCGCCGGGCCATGGAGCGGCTGGCGCACGCGCAAGCCACCATCGCCCTGCTGATCGACGGTCACCACGACGATCCCGGCGGCCGCGTGCGGGCCGATCCCGACGATCGCATCCGCATCGACTACCCGCTGACGCCCGCGCTGCGCGAGGCGGCCGTGGACGCCATCAACAACATGGCACGCCTGCAGCTGGCGGCGGGCGCGCGCGAGGTGGTCACGCTGCACGAAAACCCGATCGTGATCCGGTCGGAGGCCGACCTGGCTCAGGTCGACGGCGCCGCGTTCGGGCCCAACCGCCACACGCTGTTCTCCGCCCACCAGATGGGCGGCGCGGCGATGGGAACCGACCGGGCCACGTCCGTGGTCGACGCGCGGGGACGCCATCACGAGATCGACAACCTGTGGGTGGTCGACGGGTCCATCTTTCCCACCAGCCTGGGGGTGAACCCCCAGTTGTCGATCTACGCGCACGCCCGGCTGTTCGCGACCGAGATCGCGCAACGTCACTGACGCCGGACATGTCCGGGCCGAAGGAGGGGGCGGCTCCCGACGTCACGCGGCAATCGGTCGTCTTTGCTCAAGCGCGAGGACCCGGCCGCCGAAGTCTCGACAACCACGATGGCCGACGCGTACAGCAGCACCGACGCCGAGACCGCGCCACCCGACCGCCGGCGGCAGCGCCGCCTGCCCGTCGAGTTGCAGGTGCGCGTCCATTTCGTCGGCCGCACCATGCCGGTGACGGCGGGCCTGGCCGACATCTCGACGGACGGCTGCTACCTGCGCGGGCTGACCGCGCCGCAAGCGGCCAAGCTGGCGCTGGGGTTCCGCATGGGCCGCGACCGCGTCTGCCTGGCGGCCGGCCAGGTGGTGCGTGTCGATCAGGGCGGCTTCGCGGTGCGCTTCGATCGCCGCAACGCCGCCTTCGAGAACTTCATCGCGCAGATCACCGACTACGCCTCCTTCGAAGCGGCCTGAGCGCCCGCGCGGCGGCGGCCCCGGAGAAGCGCCAGGACGCCACGACCGCCAGGACGATTTCGGATCCGGAGCCTCTTGATCCGGCTCCGAACCCTATCTGTCTTCGTTCTTCCTGGCGTCCCCTGGCGTCCCTGGCGTTTTGTCTTCGCCCGGAACGCCAAGCCGTCAGCGGATCGTCTTTTCCAGATCGCTGCCCACGGGCTCGGGCGCGCCCACCGTCGGGGCGCCGGGCGTGCCGTCCTGGAAGATCAGCGGTCCCTCGCCCGCGGCGCGCAGGCGAGCCACCTCGGCGAGGGCGGCGCGAGCCCGATCGGCGCGGTGGCGGATCGGCGACGACGTGCCCGCATCCGACGCCCAGCGCTGCAGCAGATCCTCGCAGGCGCGGCGCACGTCCCCGCGCACGTCGTACACGGCGAAGTGGCGCAGCACCGGCACCGCCTCCTCGTCGCCGATGGCGGCCAAGGCGTCGATCAGGTGGAGGCGGCCCGTGGGCGCCGCCGTATGGACCGCGATCTCGATCTGGGGGATCGCCTCGCGCCCGAAGCGGGCCAGCCGCTGGGTGGCGGGCGGCACCAGCGCGTCGTTGCGGCGGGTCAGGATGTTGATCTCGTCCTGCAGGTTGCGGTGCGAGTCGTCGTCGCAGCCGGCCCCCGCCGCCGCGAGGCAGGTCAGCAGCAGCGCGGCGCTGACGCGGGCCCTCACGACGCCGCGCCCGCGACGGCGCCCTCGGCGGGCGCGGCCTCGGCGAAGATGTCGTCCGCCTCGATCTGGTCCGGCCCCCCCCGCCGCGTCTTGCGCGCGATGGCCTTGGCCACCGGATCGGCCGGCACCACGCCGGTGGCGGACCGGCCCGACGCCTCCAGCCTCAGCAGGCCGTCGAAGAACGCCTCGGTCATCTCCTGCAGCGCGGTCGTGTCCGTGGTGGTGAAGCTGCGCTGGCGAAGCTGTGAGCCGCCGAACAGCCCCCGCGAGTACCAGGCCAGCGTCTTGCGCAGCTCGTGCACGCGCATTTTTTCCGGGGCGTACTGCTGGGTCAGGGCGGCGTGGCGGCGCCACACACGGCGGCGCTCGTCCAGCGTAGGGGCTCCGGGATCCGGCTCGCCCCGCGACACCGCAGCCAGCGTGCGGAAGAACCACGGGTTCCCCATCGCGCCCCGCCCCACCATCACGGCGTCGCAGCCCGTGGCGTCGCGCATGCGCTGGTAGCCGGCCACGTCCTTCACGTCACCATTCCCGATCACCGGGATGCTGGCCGGCAGGGCCGCGCGCACCGCCGCGATCGGCTCATGCTTCGCCTCGCCCGAGAAGCCCTGTGCGCGCGTGCGGCCGTGCACGGTGATCATGGCCGCCCCCGCGTCGACCAGGCGGCGCGCGAACTCGGGCGCGTTGATCGAGCACTCGTCCCAGCCGGTGCGGTGCTTGACGGTCACCGGGATGGCGGCGGGGACCGCCTTGCGCACGGCCGCCACCAGGCTGGCCGCCAGCTCGGGCTCGCGCATCAGCGCCGAGCCGCACAGCCCCGCGGTCACCTTCTTGGCCGGGCAGCCCATGTTGATGTCGACGATCGACGCGCCCACGTCGACCGCCATCTCGGCGGCGCGCGCCAGCGCGTCGGGCTCCCGCCCAAAGATCTGCACCGCGAAGCGGCGCCCCTCCAGGCTGGGCCACATGCGATCGACCGCCTTGCGGGCCCCACGGGTCAGCGCCTCGGCCGACAGGAACTCGGTGAAGGTGAGGATCGCCCCCAGCTCTTCGCAGACGGTGCGAAAAGCGATGTCGGTCACCGCCTCCATGGGGGCGAGCAAGGCCCCCGACGGAAACTCGAGATTCCCCACGCGCATGAGGGGACGCAATATATCAGGCCCAGGCGCTCGGGGACGGCCGCAGGGAGGACAAAGTCCTCCCTGATATCGGAGGCGGACAAAGTCCTCCCCGATATCGGAGGCGGGCTTTGCCGCCGGAGACGCCCTCGCGCCGCCCAGGTCCGGGCGGCTCCCTCGGTCCGGACCCCGGGAGCGCTCGGCCTTTGCCGGGTCTTACGCTGCCTCGCGGCGCAGCTCCTCGCCGAACAGGGTCTGCATCAGGAACGCGGCCTCGCCCTTGGCGCCGCCAACGTGCAGCGACAGCGCGTCGGCGAACTCGGCCGCGCTCTGGAAGCGCTCGTTCGGGTCGACCGCCAGGGCCAGGCCCAGGATCTCGCGCGCGGGCGAAGGCAAGCGGTCGATCCGCTCCCGGTGCTCGTCCGTGGGGCCGCAGGCCGCCTTGAACAGCACGTCCAGGTCGTTGTCGCCGTCGTACAGGAACCGGTTGGTCAGGCAGTAATACAGCACCAGCCCCATCGAGAACAGGTCGCTGCGCCCGTCGACGTCCTGCCCGCGCGCCTGCTCGGGGGACATGAAGTTCACGTTTCCCTTCACCATGCCGGCCTGGGTGCGGGTGACCCGCTTCTTCGACTTCACGATGCCGAAGTCGGCCAGCTTGACCTCGCCCTGCGCCGACACGATGACGTTGGCGGGCGAGACGTCGCGGTGCACGATGCCCATCGCCTGCCCGTCACGGTCCGCCTTGGTGTGCGCGTACTGCAGCGCCAGCAGGGTCTCGTGCGCGAAGTAGTAGGCCAGGCGCGGGCTCAGCGCCTGGCGCGAGTGCTCGTAGCAACGGGCGATCAGGCGCACCAGATCGCGACCGACGATGTACTCCTGGGTCATGAAGAACTCGTTGCCGACCTGGCCGAAGTCGAAAACCGGCACGATGTTCGAGTGCACCAGGCTGGCTTGCAGGCGGGCCTCGTCGATGAACTGGCCCACCGCCTCCTTGTCGTTCACCAGCTCCTGGCGCAGCCGCTTCAGCACGAAGACGCGGCTGAACCCCTCGACGCCGTACGACGCCGCGGTGAACACCTCGGACATGCCCCCTTCGCCCAGCCGGTCCAGCAGCTGGTAGCGGCCGAACTGCATCCCGGGCGCGCCCGTCTCGGAGATGGGGTTGCCCTCGGGGTTCGTGGCGTGGCGGGGCGGCCCCGCCGGCTGCGGCGTGTTCGACACCGCGCGGGGCGGCGGGACCGACGTGATCCCGACGGCCGCCGGCTGCGGCGTCCCCGCCGTGAGGCTGACCCGGGGCGCCACCTGGCCCGCCGTCCCGGTCATCATCGCCTGCTGCGTGCCGGTGCCCATCATCATCGACGGGTCCATCGCGGGGACCATGCCGGTGCCCGTCATGGCATTTCCACCGAACGAGGTCATCAGCGCGACCACGCCCACCACGAACAGCAGGCCCGCCGCGATCATCACCGCCAGATCGGCGGGGCCGCGCGCCGGCACCGCCGGCACCTCGACCACGGTGCCCAGCTTCGCGGTGTCGACCGGCTGCATGATGATCAGCACCGGATCCTGGCCTGACAGCGCGTCCAGGCGCGTGGCCATCAGAAAGTAGGACTTGCCGTCGATCGGCACGGTCGCCGAGGCGATCCGCTCACCGCCGCGCGCGCGGGCCACCACGGCGCGATCGGCGTTCCCTGGGTCGGGCCCGCCCACCGTCGCCAGCACGCCGCCGCCCACCACCACGCGGGTCATCGCGAAGTCCGCGCGCGGCTCGCGCCACCAGTCTTCGGACTGAAACAGATCGACCAGCGTGGCGCCGTCGACGTGGTTCTCCAGCGCCGCCAGCAGCGGCTTGGCGGCGGCGGCCAGCTCGACCCGGCCCTCCAGACGCTTCTGCTCCGCCTGCCAGCGTGTCTTCACCTGCTCGGCCTCGACGCGCGCCTTCTCGGCCTTGTGCTGTGCGGCCGCGCGGCCTTGTTCGCCGCTGAGCGCGACCGCGCCCAGGCCACAGGCGCCGAGCAGCAACGCGATCCCGACTATCCGTTTGACCCGCATCATGGACCTCTCATTCGCGGTAAGAGCCGTACGCTTGCCCCAGCTTGTTGGCGTGGGCGCGGGACTCCTCGCGCTCCAGCGCGAACGAGACCTCTCCGCCCGCCGGTGTCACTTCGACACGTTGCTGGGCCGCCTTGATCCCTGGGCTCCAGGCTACCACCTTGCGCATGCCCACCGGCACGTTCTCGATGCGGAACGTGCCGTCCGCGCGCACCTTCGTGTAGAGCGGACTGGGCACCACGAGCACATCCGCCGACATCTTCTGGTGCATGTTGCAGAAGATCTCGACCACACCGGGCGTCGTCAGCGTGACGGAGCGCGGCTTGTCGCCGGCCCGGTAGCTGCCCAGGTCGAAGCTGTTGTGCGGGGACATGGAAAACACGTTGTGATAGATGGCGTCGAAGTTGGGGAACACGACGTTCGTCCCCGCTTGCACGACGGCGAGCCGGGGCGCGAACTGCTTGTTCTCTTGCTTGATCTCGATCGACTTACCCTTCACGTGTCCTGCCTTCACGTTCTCGACGTAGACGTACACATCGGCAGATCGGGCTCCGGCCGGTAGCTGAATTTTTCCTTCCAGGGCGGCGGTGCGTCTCTCTTCCGCCGCCGCGGCGCGCCGGGAGCGCTCCGCCGGCTTCTCGGCCGGGGCCGACGCGGTGCCGCCCAGCGTGGGAAGCGCGGGCAGGTTTTCGACCGAGCCACCCCCACCCTGGGCGCGGATGATCTTCAGCAGCATCTCGTACCGCTGCTGCTCGGCTTGCAGCGTCTCCAGCAGCAGCTGTTTTTGCTCGCGGACCTCTGTCTGCAGCTTGTTGAACTCGGCGCGGCTGGGGGCGCCATCGTCGCCCGCGCCCTGCGCCCGCGCGGCGGGGCCGGGGACCAGCAGGGCCAGCGCCGCGCCGGCGAGGACCAGACCGCCCGCGATCTTCTTTCCGTTCGACATGCGTTTGCCTTTCACTCGATCAGCAGCAACGACGTGGTGAAGACGTCGTTCTTGATTTGGGGGATGCCGCCGTACTCGCCGTTGTGCAGGTACTCGGCCTTCAACACGATGCGATCCGAGAACGCGAAGCGCAGGCCGCCCGTGCCACGCCACGACTTGGTCAGGTAGGCGCGGTTGGCGCCACCAGGGGCGTTCGGGTCACCCAGCCACACGAAGGCGTCGCGGAACTCGCCGCGGCCGATGATCCCGATCATCGGCGTCAGCATCCAGTCCATCTCCAGGTAGCCGCCCTTGTGCAGCTTCAGGCCGTAGACGTCGTCGATGGGGTCGCCGGGCGCGGCGCCCGTCAGCACCTGCCCCTTCAGGTCGACGCGGCCCGCGTGCATCTGCAGATCGATGCCGAAGAACCACATCGCGCCGTTGCTGTCCCTGGCGCGGTCCTGCGCGCCATACGAGCCCGAGAAGCCGACCTCGGTCTCGATGGGCAGCGGGGGCCGCAGCGCCAGGCGGCCGCTGGCCGTCTTGCCCGCGTTGGTGTCGATCTCGTCGTAGAAGTGAAACTGCTCGGTGGTGTTCGAGCCGTTCGTCAGCGCCGCCGCCAGCACCACGACGTCGTCGGGGCCCAGCTTGCTGCGCACCTTCACGCCCAGGGCGGTGCCGGTGGTGTAGCGCGCGATCAGCGACGGGGTGATGCCGAACCGCTGCACCGCCTTGCGGTCGCGGTACTCGATGCCGATCACCGAGTCCATCTTGCCGACGAAGATCGAGGTCTTCTGCGACTGGGTGGGCATCCACTCGATCTGCGCCAGGTCGACGTCCAGGAAGTCCCCCAGGGCGAAGTTCGATCCGCTGCGCGGGACGAAGTTGACGCTGGCGGTGGCGATGGCGCTCTCGCTGAGCGCCGAGGTCAGCGTCAGGTTCACCTCGTTGGCGATGAAGCCAGGCGCCCCGCCCGAGTGGATGCTGTCGAAGCGATCGACGCCGGCGGCGTCGCCCAGATCAGCGACCTCGCCGCGCGAGTTCACGGTGGGCGCCAGGATGTCGCCCAGGAACACCCAGCCGTACTTGCCCGCGAACTCGGGGAAGTACTGGTTCCCCTGATCGCGGATGATCCCCGAGCCGTCGCCCTGGGGCACGAAGAAGCCGAGATCGATGTAGCCGCCCACCGTCACGCGTGGCGCCCGGCCGGTGACCAGCTGCTTCGTCTGCTCCAGCTTGGCCTCGAGATCGCGGATGCGATCGGTCAGCGGCGTGGCCGCCTCTTCCAGCGACTCGTCGTCGCCGGCATCCGCGTCCGTGGCCTCGGCGTCTGATGCCGCCGGGGCAGCCTTGGCGTCCCCCGCCTGCGCCACGGCGCGAGCGGGCGCTGCCTGCGCGACCGACGCCAGCGCCGTCAGGCTCAGCACGGCCAGCATCACCTTCAGCGTCCGCGTCATGGCAGCACCGGGGCCGCCACGAGGTCGGCAGGAAGGGGTTCACCGGTCAACGTCTTCAGGAATTCGACCAAGTCCGATTTCTCCTCGTCCGTCAGAAGCAGCGGCTTGATCTGGGCCGCGGGGATCCCCACGGCGCCGCTGGCCGCGCCACCGCGGTTGTAGTGATCGATGACGTCCTCCAGCGTGGCGAAGACGCCGTCGTGCATGTAGGGCGCCGTCAGCGCCACGTCGCGCAGGGTGGGCGTTCGCCAGGCGCCGGCCGGGATGGCGTCGGGGCTCATGTCGACGAAGCGCTGCCGGGACGTGTCCGTCGGGTCGTCGCTCCAGTCGGACGTGCGCAGGAACGGGTTCTTCGACAGCTTCGCGATGCCGTCGCGCGCGCCCCAGGGCAGGCAGTTCTTGGCGGCCTTGGCCGGGACCGGGTTCCCGTCGGCGTCCGTGCCGGCGGGGGTCTCGACGCAGTCGCACACGCCGCCCGCCGGGCACTCGGCCTCGGTGGGGACGCCGGCGCCCGTCTGCGGCACACCGATGTCGTGGAACCCGTTGTCCGAGAACAGCGAGGTGTTGTGGCAGTCGCTGCACGCGGCCTTGCCCACGAACAGCTTCGCGCCCTGCTGGGCCCGCGGCGAGATCAGGTTGCTGTCGGCGCCGGCCGCCACCCACTTGTCGAAGGCGGAGTTGCGACTGACCATCTTCGCCTCGTAGGCGGCCACCGCCTTGCCGAAGTTCACGAAGATGCGGTTGACGGTGGCCTGGTCGTTGGAATCCATGCAGTCCCACGCGTCGGCGAACGGCTCGCTGCCGTCGCCCGGCTGGCAGCCGGGCTTGTTGCCGGGCTTGCCCTGCAGCGGGAAGCGGGGCCAGCAGCCCGGGGCGGCGCCGCTGGCGTCGGCCTGCGCCACCCGGCAGCTATCCGGGCAGTCGCCATTGGCGAGCATGCACTGGCCGTCGGTCCCCAGGGTGGAGGCCAGGGAGGCCGACGTCCCCGTCATGGGCAACGGCGCGTCCGGGAAGACAGCCTGGAAGTCGGCGCGGTACAGATCGGAGATCACCCAGGCCACGCGCAAGCGCGAGCTGTTGGTCGAGACGCCTCCTTCGGTGGCCGCCAGGGCCTGGGCCCACAGCGAATCCACGCGACCGTTCCAGAACGACACCTGATAGAAGGCGGCGTTCAGCGCCGGCTGCGCGTTGACGTCGAACCAGCCTGCGCCGATGGACACGTTGCCGGGCGACGAGGTGTCGTCGATGCTGCCATTGTTCAGGTCGTGGCAGGTGACACAGGCGACGGCCATCGTGGAGCCCTTGGCGGCCCGCGCGTAGGGAACGGGCCGCTTCAGCTGATCCACCAGGGTGGCCGTCCCGGCGAAGCGGGTCTCGAAGAACCACTTCTTGCCCAGCGCTTCGGCCGCGGCGTTGCCGACATACTTGTTGGAGGCGTCGGGGGGCGCCACCGCCGGCAGCCCCGACAGGGCCGACAGTCTGCCCCACTCCTCGTCGGACCACTGGCACCCGCCGCTGGCGCACAGGTGGTCGTCCACCCAGGTGCCACAGCCTGTTGCCTGCAGAACGACGGCCGCCATCACCAGCGGCAAAGCAGGTGCAATCAGGCGTTTTATCTTATGAAATTTTACGTAATTTGAATTACGTGTTTTGCCGCCATAAGTGCTCGTATTGATTGACGCTTGGCGCATGACTCAAGGGGCCTAATCGGCGCGCCCTGTTCCGAACTGAAGGCGTCTGTTGCGAGACCGTCAACACCCACACGCGCCGCGTCTCGCCCGACTGGCCGGGCGATCGCGGGAAATCCCCCCAGTGACGAGGGACCTGCCGCTCGCCGCTCAGGTCGGTCAGGTCTTCGTTCGCGGCGCCACGCGCGGCCGGCCAACGTCGCGGCGGGCCGGGTCCGTCAGCGCTTCGTTGCTGGCTAGGGATTGCAGCCGCACGGCGCGCACTTCGGCGAGCGATCACCGGCCTCGACGGTGGCCAGCGCGCCCGCCCGCCACGCCATGATCTCGTAGCCGGTGATGCGGCAGCCCGTCTCGGAGGCGAAGCTGGACCGCTCGATCTCGATCCCGTACTGCCCCGAAGGACGGCGCACGAACACCACCGTCTGCTCCAGATCGCGGTCCCCCGACACATCGGCCGTCAGCCGCCCCAGCGCGCGCCAGGTCCCCGCGTGCTTCGAGGCGAGCCAAGTGTACGTCAGCTGCTCGGCGTCGATGGTGCTCTGGCTGGCGTCGGGGTTGTCGAAGGCCAGGCGAACGATCGCGTCGCGCTCACCATCGCCGTCGATATCAGGGCCACAGAACAGGCGCACGTCGCGCGGGGGCAGCGGCGGCGGCGGACCGAGATCGGGCCAGGCCAGCATCCGCGCCACCTTCGTCAGGCCAGCGGCCTGGCCACCGTCGATCAGCGTCCCGTCTTCCAGCGCGTCGGCGCAGGTGAAGTGCAGCGGCACGGGCCGGTGCGGCATCTTGCCGTGCTCCGCCGCCCCGGCGCTCGCACCGACGAGGGCGATCACCACCGCAACGGCTACAGGTCGCATCGACTGAGCATAGTCCATCGCGGCGTGTGCGCCGCATCGAAGCGTTACCGGGTCGCTACGTGACGCGCGAAAATCTCGCTCAGCGGCGGGGCGCGGTGTCGGACCTGTCGCGCGGCTGTGCGACGGGCCGGGCCTGTTCGTACCCGAGCGCATCGGGCGAACCATCCATTTTGGATGCGGCTGTGCGTTTTCTCACCGTCGGTGATTATCGAAAGCCGCCGCCCCGACGATACCTCTTTACCCCGCTCGGGGTTGTTGAGTCGGGTGCGCCCTCGGGCGGATTCGTCGCGCTCGTTCGGGAGGATCGCATGTCGTTTTCTGCGACCAGAGGGAACTTCGGGTCCGTTCTCTTCGGCTTCGCGCTCCTCGGGCCCCTGTTCGCCGCGGGCGCCTGCCAGCGCCTGAGCGGTGGCCCCGCGCCCGACAGCCGCGCGCTGGCGGCCAGCGAACCGGTCGCGACCCCTGTCCCCGTGGCGAACAGCGTGCTGGACCAGATCCACACCGCGAATCGCGGCCTGCTGAAAGGGATGCGGCCCGACGGCCTGCCCATCACCGACGGTCCCGGAGTGGACCCGCTGATCGAGGAGGCGCGCCGCTATTACGACACCATCGGCATCCCCAGCATCGTGGGCCAGCCGCCGCGCACCGCCACCGGCGCCCCCCAGACGCTGGCCGAGTGGAAGCAGGCGCTGGGCTTCCCCGCGCAGCTGGCGGGCGAAGATCGCGCCGCCTTCCGCAAGCGCACGGGCGTCGTCGTCTATTACAACCGCACCGAGCTGGCTCTCGGCCGGGAGCTCGGCTGTGTGCGCTTCAACGAGATCACCGCGGCCGGCAAGGCGATGCCCGGCGTCGCCTGCTACGTCGTGAACTACGGCCATGGCTTCGGCGAGGTCAAGGCCTCGATGCAGCTGGCTGTTCACGGCACCGATCCCCGCAATACCGTGTGCATCATCTACCGCCCGTCGCTGGGCGCGGGACACGAGATCCAGTTCTACGTCTTCGGGCCCACCGGCAAGCGCCAGGAGTGGGCGCAGCTGGACACGCTGGGCGCGCGTCCCCACCCGATGGTGTGCATGAACTGCCACGGCGGCGATTACGACAGCCAGCGCCACCTGGCCGTGAACGCCCGCTTTCTGCCGCTGGATCCCAGCCTGGTCGACTTCCCCACCGACGCCGGCGCCGACCTGACCCGCGCCGGCCAGGAGGAGAGCATTCGCGCCGTCAACGTGCTGGCCACCGAGACGCCGCTGACACCGGGGCAGCACGAGCTGGTCAACGGGCTGTACGGCGGCCGCGCGCAGACAGCGGGGCAGGCCAGCGTGAACGGCTGGGTGCCCCAGGCGTGGCGCACCTCCGCCGAGAATCACGACTTCTATGACGGCGTCGTGAAGCCCTACTGTGTCACCTGCCACCTGGCCGCCCAGATGGCCGCGGACGAGCGGACGCTCTGGTCGCACAAGGTCTTCCAGACCCCCGCCGCCTTCAACGCGGCGTCGCTGGTCGACTACGTGTGCGAGGACTTCTCGATGCCGAACGCCCAGCCCGCCACACGCGGCTTCTGGGACACCACACGGCCCGTGACCGTCGGGACGCACACCTATCCCTCGGCCGCCGACGCATTCCTTGCCCACGAGGGCATCGATCGCGCCCACTGCAAGAACCTGGCGTCCGTGATGCGCTGCGATCGTGGGCCCAGCCCCGATCAGCTGTGCGGGGATGGCGCGAACGGCATCACCTGCGACCGTGCCAGCGGCCGCTGCGTGCCCCACCGCCTGCCCCCGACCACCTCCGCCCAGCTCTGACGGCTCGTCCTCGTCCCCGCGCACGGCTGCTATCCTGGCGTCCGTTGCGCGCGCGACGGAAATTCTTACTCGTCCTGGGCCTCGCGCTGGCGACCGCGGCATGCCACCGGCCCGCCCCCGCCCCGCCTTCCCCGCCCTCACCGAAAGCGGGCCTCCTCGCCGCCGTCGTCGACCCCTGGACCTGGCCCCGCGCCGCGGGCGCGACCGATCTAGACCGCGCCATCGAGGACATTGGCCCCGACGAGCCGAGCGACCCGGCCCGCCCGGAATCGCCGCTGGTCAACCCGAACGCGCGCTACTGGACGAAGCTGGTCGGGATCGCCTGGGACCGCGACGTCGCGATCGACTTCGACGACGAGCCCGTCGATCTGGACGGTGACGGTCGCCCCGACATGCGCCTCACGCGTCATATCCACGCGCGGGGTGGCGTGCTCGCGAACCCCAAGCTGTTTGGACTGACACCCACCCCCGCCGATCCGCGCGGGAAGCTCGGGCGCGTCTCGGCGTCGACCGGCGTGCTGGGCCTGCGCGAACCGCTGGCACCCGACGGGCGCCCGAGCGGTGAGATCGGCATGACCTGCTTCGCCTGCCACGGGGGCGCCGATCCGGGCGACGGGCACGTGGTGCTGGGCATGGCCGGCAAGGACTTCGACTACGGGCTGCTGCTGGCCACCGCCGCGGTCCTGGATGACGGCGGACCCGCCGCCGATTATCGCCGCGCGCACGGCTACCCCGCGGGGAGGACCGTCCGCGCGCACCTGCTGCTGGGGGGCCCGGGGAGACAAGATCTGACGGGCGAGTTCGGCCTGGACGTCACGGTGCCCGGGCTGCACTCGACGCGATATCCGGGCACCCGGCGGGTGCGCCAGGGGACGAAGGGGATCGTCAACCCGATCAGCGTGCCGCCCGTCCTGCCCTGGGCGGGCGTCGACCTGCAGAACTGGTCGGGCAGCGAGGTGGCGAGCGCGCGCTGGGTGCGCCGGTTGATGGCGCTGGCGGGGCCAGCGTCGCCGTCGCTGTTCACGCACCTCGGGTTGCCGGCGCCGGAGGGAGACGATCCGCGCGCCTGGGCCGTCACGCGCCGCGCGCTGCTGCTGGATCTACGCAACCTGGGAACGCTGGGGCTACAGCAGGATTCGTTTCCCGGCCTGCTTTGGGCCGACACCGTCTATGGCAACGCCACGCTGGACGCGCGGGAGCTGGGCGCCGTCCCGCCGCTGTATTCCGCCGCGGCGCTGCGGCGGATCGTCGGCCGGCAAGTCCTGACGACGCCGCCAGCGCAGGACGCGGCCGCGGTCGCTCGCGGTCGCGAGCTGTTCGCGAACCGCATCGTCGGCACCATCGCGAACCGCCAGATCTTGAAGGAAGTGCCGGCACGCTACGGCCCGGCCAAGCTGACCGTTCCGCTGCTGGCCCCCATCGACGAGGCCCTGCCGGCCACCTTCTCCGTGCGCTGCGCGGACTGCCACAGCGCCACGCCGGGCGGGGCGCCGGTGTCCTTCACGCAGACATCACCGCCGCTGGGCCGCTGCAGCCATTGCCATCGCGCGCACGGCCCCTTCGACGAGGCCCCGAACGCGGCTCGGCTCCCCCTCGCCGCGCGTGGCGTCCCGGTCAGCGCGCAAGACGAACTGCAGTTCTGCCAGCGCTGTCACGAGCGCCACCGGCCGTTCGGGCCGGTCGTCTATTCCTCCAGCCTGCTGCTGCCGTTCGACGCGAACGCCAACGGCGAGGCGCAGGACGACGAGGCGGCCGACGCGCGCGCGGGCGGTATCGGCACCGAGGCGCTGCTGGCCTTCGACGTGCCGCGGCCCGAGCGACCCGCCTCGGGTTTCGCGCTGGATCTCACGTCGCTGGCGAAGCTGCACGAGACCGGCCCCATGGAGCCGGTTCACCTGGGCGCCGGCTGGGTGCGCGTCCCCCCGCTGGCCGGCGTACGCGCGTCCGCGCCCTACCTGCACAACGGCTCGGTCCCCACGCTGCGCGCGTTGCTCGAACCCGCGCCGAAGCGCCCCGTCACCTTTCCCCTCGGCGCCGCCGGCTTCGTCTTCGACACCCGCCTCCCGGGCAATCGCAACATCGGCCACGACTTCGGGACGAAGCTGTCGCCCCGCGAGAAGGCCGACCTGGTCGCTTTTCTCGAATCGCTCTAGACAACGCCTCTTCGCGAGCGGGACAGGCGAAGACTCACTTCGCGTAGTCGGTGGCGCGGGTCTCGCGGATCACAGCGACGCGCACCTGGCCTGGATAGGCGAGATCGGCCTCCACGCGGCGGGCGATGTCTTTCGACAGCAGGCGCGCCTGGTCATCGCTGACCCGCGAGTTCTCCACCATCACCCGCACCTCCTTGCCGGCCTGGATGGCGAAGGCGCGCTCGACCCCCGGGAAGCTGGCCGCGATCTTCTCCAGCTCGTGCAGGCGTTGCACGTAGCTCTCCAGCATCTCGCGACGCGCCCCAGGGCGTTGCCCCGACAGCACGTTGGCCGCGTCCACCAGGTGCGCGATGACGTCGGTCGCCGGCACGTCGCCGTGATGGGCCTCGATGGCGTGCACCACCCGCGGCGATTCGCCCAGCTTCTTCGCCATCTGCGCCCCGATCACCGCGTGCGGCCCTTCCGCCTCCTGATCCAGGGCCTTGCCGATGTCGTGCAGCAGCCCCGCGCGCCGCGCCACCTTCACCGGCAGCCCCAGCTCGGCCGCCATCGCCCCCGCCAGGATCCCCACCTCGATCGAGTGCTGCAGCAGGTTCTGCGCGTTGCTGCTGCGGAACTTCAGCCGCCCCACCAGCCGCACCAGCTCGGGGGGCAGCCGGCCGATCCCCAGATCCAGGATCGCCTTCTCGCCGGCGTCGCGGCACTGCTGGTCGACCTCCTGCGTGGCCTTCTCCACCGACTCCTCGATGCGGGTCGGGTGGATGCGGCCGTCGGCGATCAGCCGGGTCAGCGCCAGGCGCGCGATCTCGCGGCGCACCGGGTTGAAGCAGGAGATGACGACCGCCTCGGGCGTGTCGTCGATGATCAGGTCGATGCCGGTCGCCGCCTCGATGGCGCGGATGTTCCGCCCCTCGCGCCCGATGATGCGCCCCTTCATGTCGTCCGAGGGCAGCGGCACCGTGGCGACCGTCCGCTCCGCCACGTACTCGCCCGCGTAGCGCTGGATGGCCGCCGAGATGATCGTCTTCGACCGGTTCTCCGCCTCCGCGCGGGCCTCGTCCTCGATGCGCTTCACGTCGGCCACCGCCGCCAGTCGCGCCTCGTCGCGGATCTCGTCGATCAGCTGCGCGCGCGCTTCCGCTTGTGACAGCGCCGCCGTCTTCTCCAGCCGCGCCTTCGCCTCGGCCGCCAGCGTGGCGGCGGCGCGCGCCGACACCTCGGCGGCCGCCTCGCGCGCCGCGATCTGCTTCTCGCTACGCGCGAACTCGTCCATCTGGCGGTCCATGTCGCGCTTCTTGCGGTCAAGCTCCCGATCCCGCTCCGCCAGCTGCGCCGCCTGGCGCTCCAGGTCCTTCTGGCGCGCCTTCTGCTGCGCCTCGACCTCGGCGCGGGCCTTCTGGGCCAGCTCCTTGGCGTCCAGGGCCGCCTTGCGCTTCAACGCCTCGGCCTCGGTCTTGGCGGCCTCGATGAGGCGTTGCTTCTCCGCCTCGGAGTGCTCCAGCGCGGGGGCCCGCAGCATGCGGCCCACGAACAGGGCCACCAGGAACACCGCCAGCAACAGGGGGACGACGATGGCGACCGAGATCATCGGGCCCTCCCCGCGCCGTGCAGGACGCGCGCATCGGTGACGACGGCATCCACGGTCTGATCACGCGGCTCGCTCGGACAGGCGTCCACCACCTGGAAGTCGTAGGCGAGGCCGACCACGTGCGGCCGGGCGGGGCCGGCTTGCTCCAGCCATTCATCGTAATATCCGCCGCCCGTCCCCAGGCGGTGCCCGGCTCCATCGAACGCCAGCCCCGGGACCAGCATCAGATCGATGTCACCCGCGCCGACCTCGGGCAGGTCGGCCGACGGCTCCGGGATGCCGAACCGGCCGGGCGCTAGCTGATCGTGACCGGCCAGATGGAAGCGGAGGCGCGGCGTCCGATCGTCGGCCACGCGCGGCAAGGCGATGCGGGCGCCATGCCGGCGGGCCTCGTCCAGCGCCGCCGCGGGGTCCAGCTCGGCCCGAACGGCGACGAAGCCGGCCAGGCAACCGCGTCGCGCCACCACCTCTCGCAGCTCGGGCAGAGCCAGCAACCGGTCGGCGGCGGCGCGCGCCGCCCCTTGCCGCTCGGGCAACGGGTGCTGCATTCGCCGATCGCTCATCGCCCGCCGCAGCGAGCGCTTTTCATTCAGGGGGGAGACTATGTCGGCCGAAGCCATTGGCCCTCACCGCGCCCGGGGCGCAAGGTGGGGATGGCACTGCCATCGCCGGAGACCACGTCGAAGTCCAAGTCGAAGTCCAACCCGAAGAATACGGGGTGTTTATGAAGACGTTCGGCCGCGGCGAAGCGGTGTTCCCACGGATCGTGTGATTTGGAATGGAAATGAAACCTACCTGAAACTTGGCCGCTATACTCGCCCCACCTTCGCCAGGTAGTCAAGCAGGGCGCGGGTCTTGTCGCCGACGCGCTTCTTCAGATCGGCGCTCTCGGCGCGCACCTGGAACAGCTCCTCGGCCACCTGCAGGGCGGTCAGGATGGCCACCGCCTGGGTGTCCTGGTTCCGGGTCGCCTTCTGGATGTCGCGAAACTTGGCGTCGACATAGCTGGCCAGCGATTTGACCAGCCGCTCGTCGTCATCGGTTTTCAGGGTGTAACGCTGCCCCGCGACCTGAACCGTGACGGAACGTTTCACGAGCCGCGACTTTATCATCAGAAGCGTCGCCCCGCCCAGCGGCCGCAGCCGTGGTCGCCGTTGCGATAAAGTCCCCACCATGGTCGGGTCTCGATTCGCGCATCGCAATTGGGGCCTGGGCCCCCTGGTCGCCGGACTGGCCGGCATTTTGATGGTGGGGGGCGCGCCGTCGCCCGTCCACGCCGCCCCGACGGCCACGCCCGGGTGGGCCGAGGTCGATCGCCTGGTGGGAGAACAGAAATTCGAGCAGGCCGCCACGCAGGTGGCTGCCCTGCGCCAGCGGGCGCGCCAGGCAGGCGACGACGCGGGCTGGGCCAAGGCCCTGATCCGCGAGACGGAGCTGCGCATTGGCCTGGGCGGCTACGAGAGCGCCGTGAAGTTCCTGCGGGAGCAACCGTGGCCCAACGACCGCCTGGCCCGCGCGGCGCTGCTGCTATACCAGGCCCACGCCTACGTCACCTACGCGCAGGAATACGGATGGGAGATCGGCCAGCGCGAACGCGTCGCGGGGACGTCGACCGACCTGAAGACGTGGACGCGCGAGCAGATCTTCGGCGCCGCCTACGCGGCGTACGCCGAGCTGTGGAAGCTGCGCGAGGCGCTGGGAGGGGAGCCCATCAAACGGCTCGGCGATTACCTGGATGCGAACAATTATCCGCCCGAGGTGCGGGGCACGCTGCGTGACGCGCTGTCGTACCTGTTCGTCGAGCTGCTGGCCAACACGCAGGGCTGGACCCCCGCGCAGTCCAACGAGGTCTTCCAGCTCGATTTGACGGCGTTGCTGAAGGGCGATCCGGCCCGCGCCCGGGGCGTGAACCTGACCGACGGCAGCGTCCATCCGCTGGTCCGCATCGCCGCCATCCTGGACGATCTGGAGGCGTGGCACGCGGGCCGCCATGACCGTGATGCCGCCCTGGAGACACGCCTGGCCCGGGCCAAGCTGCTGTTCGCGCACTTCCCGGCGGACGCGGATCGAGAACGCATCGTGAAAGATCTGGAAGCGCGGCTGCCCGCCTTCCGCGACCGCCCCTGGTGGGCGATGGGCAACGCCACCCTGGCCCAGCTGGAAGAGCAGCGGGGCCGCAACGCGCGGGCGCACGCGGAGGCGATGGCGGGCGCGGCAGGCTACCCGACCAGCCCGGGCGGCCAGCTTTGTCACGCCATCGCCGCGCGGCTGGAGGCGCCCGACTTTCAGGTGCAAGGCATGGGAGCCGACGCGCTGGGAAAGCGGTCGCTGCTGCTGACGCACCGAAATCTGGCGGCCGTCACCCTGCGGGCCTACCCGATAGATCTCGATTCCCGCCTGCAGAAAGACGGCGAGCTGTCGGACATCCCGTACGGTCAGCAACTGGCCCCGGTGCTCGCCAGCAAGCCGGCAAAGGAGTGGACGGTGTCGCTGCCGCCAACGCCGGACTTCAAGTCGCACCAGACGTTCGTCACGCCTCCGCTGGACAAGCTGGGGCCTTACCTGATCCTCGCCTCGGCGCGGCCGGACTTCGCCGACCACGACAACCAGATCCTCGGCGTGACGTTCAACGCGACGGACGTGGTCATGCTGTCGCGCTGGGTCGACGGCGCCGACGAGATTCGGGTCGTCGACGGCGCGAACGGCAGCCCGGTGGCCGGCGCCACCGTGACGGCCTACTCCACCGACCACGCCGCCCACCGCCGCACGGTGCTGGCCACGCACCAGACGGACCGCGACGGCGTGGCGCGCTTTTCCCTGGGCGCCGAGCGGGATCGTTCGTTCCAGTTCGTCGCGCGCCATGGGGGCAGCGTAGCGTTCGACGGTTTGCCCCCGCGCCCCTGGCGCATGGGACAGGCGAACGAAGCGACGCGGTCCCTGGTGTACACCGACCGCAGCATCTACCGTCCGGGGCAGCCGCTGCTGTTCAAGGCCATCGTCTTCGCGGGCAAGGCGGAGTCCGCCCATCTTCACGTTCTGGCGGGACACGAGGTGACCGTATCGCTGAAGGACCCGAACGGCGACGAGGTCGCGAAGCGCAAGCTGAAGACCAACGCCTACGGCTCGGTGGCTGGCGCGTTCGACATTCCGTCAGGCCGCTTGCTGGGGGCGTGGCAGGTGACCACCACGGCCGACGGCGCGGCCCACGTCCGCGTCGAGGAGTACAAGCGCCCCACGTTCGAGGTGAAGCTGCTCGACGCGCAGAAGCCGGCGCGCCTGAACCAGCCGATCGAATTGGACGGCCAGGCCCGCTACTTCTTCGGCCTTCCCGTCACGGCGGGCGAGATCCGCTGGCGCGTCGTCCGCGAACCGATTTATCCCCTGTGGTGGGGCTGGGGGCGCTGGCTGGGATCGCCCGCGGAGCCGCAGACCGTGGCAGCGGGGACGGCCAAGCTGGACCAGGATGGTCGGTTTCAGCTGACGTTCACGCCGCGCGCCGATCAACGCGACGCCGCCCGCCAGGACAGATCACAGATGTCTTATCGCTACCGGGTGACGGCCGACGTCACCGAGGAGGCGGGCGAAACTCGCAGCGCCGATCGGACGTTTCGCCTGGGCTTCGCCAGTGTGGAGACGATGCTGGAGATGCCCGCCGGGTTCCTGCGCGCCGGCACCGCCGCCACGCTGACAGCGAAGCGCCTGGATCTGAACGGGGCCCCGCGCCCGGGGCAGGCGACCTGGACGCTGGCGCCGCTGGCGAAGACGACGCCCCTGCTGCCCTCCGAACAATCACCGCAGGGCGCGCCCAGGCAGCCCGACGACATCGTGACACCGGGCGATCGCCAGTCGCCGCGCTGGCAGCCAGAGGCCCCGCCAGAGCAGACGCTGCACGCCCTGAGCGCCGGGCCGGCCATCGGCTCGGGAACAGTGGTCCACGACGCCAAGGGCGAGGCGGCGATCGGGCTGCCCGCGCTGGCGCCCGGAGCCTACCGCCTCAGCTACGAGACGAAGGACGACTTCGGCGTGACTTGCCGCAGCCAGAAGGAGATCCTGGTCGCCGACGCCTCGCCCGCGCTGTCGATCGCCGTCCCCTCGCTGCTGGTCCCCGAGAAGACGACCGTCGCCGCGGGCGACACGGCGCGCGTGCTGGCCACCAGCGGGTTCGCCGGCCAGCCGCTGGAGTGGGACGTTTGGCGCGGCGGCAAGCGGCTGCTGCATCGCCGACTGATCGCCGGCAAGGACGCCCCCCTCATCGAGTTTCCGGTTCGGGCCGAGGATCGCGGCGGTCTGGTGGTGACGATGACCGCCGTGCGCGACCACCAGGTCCTGGCTTCGACGGTCAACCTGGACGTCCCCTGGGACGACAAGCGGCTGAGCGTGTCGCTGTCGACGTTCCGCGACCAGATCCATCCTGGCGCCAAGGAGACCTGGACCGTCGCCGTCAAGGCGCCGCCCGGCGCGAAGGGCGAGGCGGCCCAGACCGAGTTGCTGGCGTACATGTACGATCGCAGCCTCGATCTCTTCGCGCCCCACGTCCCGCCCGACCCGATGTCGCTGTGGCCAAGGACAGGCGGCGCGCCGGTCATGCACGTCACGCTGGATCAGGCGTGGGGGCGCGCGATCCTGTCGAACGAATGGTCACGGCTGCCGAACGCGCCGTCGTTGGTAGGCGACCGGCTGAAGCGGGACGACGGCTACGCGCTCGGCGGGCCCGGCGAACGGGGGTTCGGCGGGCTCGGCCTGCGGAGCGCCGGCCAGCCGGAGTTCCTGGAGGCGCTCGCGCCCGGGCCGGTCATGCGCAAGGCGGCGCCCATGGCCATGGCGTTCAACGCTCAGGCGGCGCCCGCGCCGGCCCCGATGCCTGGACTGGGCGCCGCGCGACAGCCGGTCGCGCCACCCCCGCCGCTGCGCTCCGACTTCTCGGAGACGGCGTTCTGGCGACCCCAGTTCCTGACCGGCCCCGACGGCACCGCGCGCCTGGAGTTCACGGTGCCTGACTCGGTCACGTCATGGAACGTGTGGGTGCACGCCGTCTCGAAGCAATTGCTATCCGGTTCGACCCACCGCGAGACCCGCAGCGTGAAGGACCTGATGGTGCGCCCCAGCATGCCGCGCTTCCTGCGCGAGGGGGATCACGCGGTGCTGAAGGTCGCCGTGAACAACGCCTCCGACAAGGATCTCGCCGGCACGGTCCACCTGGCCATCGTCGACGCCGAGACCGAACGCGACGTCTCGGCCGAACTGGGATTGAAGCCCGCCGATCTGACGCGGCCTTTTCAGGCGAAGAAGGGCGGCGCCGCCACGCTGGCGTTCAGCTTGTCGGCCCCGCCCGTCCTGCGCACGCTGGCGTTCAAGGTCACCGCCACGGCGGGCGCATTCGCCGACGGCGAGCTGAGGCCGCTGCCCGTCTTGCCGTCGCGCATGCACCTGGCGCAGTCGCGCTTCGTCACCCTGCACGACAAGGACAAGCGCACCCTCAGCTTCCCCGACATGGCGGCGAAGGATCCGACGCGCGTCGACGACCAGCTGGTCGTCACCGTCGACGCGCAGCTGTTCACCACCGTGCTGCGGGCGCTGCCGTATCTGATCACCTATCCGTACGAGTGCACGGAGCAGACGCTGAACCGCTTCCTGTCGTCGGCGATCGTCGACAGCGTCTTCCGTGACTTTCCGGCGGTGGCGCGGATGGCGAAGGAGCTGTCGTCCCGGCCCACGCCGCGCGAACGGTTCGACGCCGCCGACCCCAACCGCAAGATGGCATTGGAAGAGACGCCCTGGCTGGCCGCTTCGCGCGGCGACCCGCAGGACAAAGCGGGCGCTGGCGCGCTGGTCAACGTGCTGGATCCGAAGCGAGCCGCCGCCGAGCGCGCGGCCGGGCTGGCGAAGCTGCGACAGGCCCAGCTACCGAGCGGCGCCTTCCCCTGGTTCCCGGGCGGCGCCGAGGACCCGTACATGACCCTTTACATCATGTACGGGTTCGCCAAGGCGGCCGAGTTCAAGGTGGACCTGCCAAAGGACATGGTGCAGCGCGGGTGGGACTATCTGGGCGCCCACTTCCGCCAGCTGCGCGACGGCAAGACCATGGCGAGCAGCAGCGACTGCTGCTGGGAGTGGCTGACCTTCCTGAACTTCACGGCGTCGGCGTACCCGGATCCAAGCTGGACGAACGGCGCGCTGACCGCCGCTGACCGCGCGACCATCCTCGACTTCTCGTT
>Ga0207652_10000662_pt1 | contig 33794 bp, 27 predicted proteins | sample KBSC63BmetaG_FD_184334 | JGI IMG/M metagenome (GOLD analysis project Ga0207652, IMG submission 184334) | Corn rhizosphere microbial communities from Kellogg Biological Station, Michigan, USA - KBS C6-3B metaG (SPAdes) (version 2) | ecosystem: Host-associated > Plants > Roots > Rhizosphere ...
GTTGGCACCTACGACCCGCTGCTCGTCAAGGATTCGCCCGAGCGCGTCAAGCTCGACGCCGAGCGCATCTCGCACTGGCTGAGCGTCGGCGCCCAGCCGTCGGACCGCGTGCTCCGCTTCCTCGACGCGGCCGGCATCAAGGAGCGCGTCGCGCGCAACAACCCGCAGAAGGCCGAGCCGGGCGAGAAGGCCAAGGAGCGGGCCGAGGCGCGCGCCGCCAAGGAAGCCGAGGTCGCTGAAGCCGCTGCCGCACCGCAGGAGGAGGCCGAGGCCGTGGTCGCAAACGAAGTCGAGGCCGCCACCGCCGAACCGACCGCCGAGGCTGAGGCCGTGACCGAGGAAGTCTCCGAGCAGACTCCTCCGGCGGCCGAGGAGCCGGCCGCGGCCGCCGACCAGGCCGACGCCACCGACGAGGGCGAATCTGCTTCGGCTCCGGCCGAGGGCGCGGACGAGGTCGCTCCGCCGACCGAAGGTTCGCCCGAGGCTGCCAGCGAAGAGAAGGCGGAGTAATGAATTCATCCTCCCCGGCATTTGCCGGGGAGGGGGACCAGCGCAGCTGGTGGAGGGGTTTTCTGCGAACCGGCAAGACCCCTCCACCGCACTTCGTTCGGTCGCCCTCCCCACGAAATCGTGGGGAGGATGTTCGTGTCTGATCGCCGCATCGCGCTCGCCGCGGTCGCGGGCGCCCATGGCGTTAGGGGCGAGCTTCGGCTGAAGCTGTTCAGCGACAGCGTCGAGAGCCTCGCCTGCCATGACGCGCTTTACGTCGGCGGTGTCGAGCACCGCCTTCTCAAGGTTCGTGATAGCGGCAAGACGGCCGTCGCGACCTTCGAAGGCATCGATGATCGCTCGAGCGCCGAAGCGCTGCGCGGCTCCCTGGTCGAGGTCGATCGCACGTCGCTGCCGCCGCTCGAGGACGGCGAATATTATCATGCCGACCTGATCAGTTTGCCCTGCGTGGACCGCAAAGGAGCTACGCTCGGCAGCGTGGTCGGCGTCGAGAATTACGGCGCAGGCGACCTGCTCGAGATCGAACGCGACGATGGCAAGCGCGCGCTGATTCCCTTCAGCCCGGGCATCGCCGACCTGGTGGACGGCCGGGTGATTCTCGATCCGGAGTTTCTCGCCTGAACCGTCGTTACGAGCCGTCGCGGCAATCCAGTTCGGCGCGATGGATTCCTTCGCTCCGCTCGCAATGACGGCCCGCGACTAAGCCTCTATCGGTTCGCGCACCGGTTCCCGCCACAGCGGGTGCTGGGCATTCAGGTCGTTTCGAATCGTCGTCGCGGCGACGCCGCCTTCGCCCATTGAATGGCTGATCTGGTCGAGGCCGTGGACGACGTCCCCCGCGGCGTAGAGGCCCGGCACGCTCGACCGCTGGTGCGCATCGCATCGAATGCAGCCGTCGCTGGCAAGGCTCGCCCCGACCATCTCCGCGAGCTGCGTGTGGGTATCGCTGCCGAGCGCCGGATAGAGCGTGTCGAACGCGTAGTGGCCTTCGGCGGTATCGACGACGATGCAGGTGCTGGAGATCGCGACGGCTTGGGCCGGGCCGTCGACGCATTCGATGCCGGCGGCCTTCAGTTTCAGATTGTCCTCGGGCTTCAACCGCATCGCCTTGTCGGGCGCGATCAACGTAACGTCGGCGGTGAAGCTGCGGATGAACAGTGCCTCTGCGACCCCGTGATGATCGCTGCCGATTACGCCGACGCGCTTGTCGGTGACCTCATAGCCGTCGCAGATGGGGCAGTAGCGGACGAGCCCGCGCGCGAGCGCGTCGTCGTGCAAATCCTCGTCCATGGGCGGCCTACGGTTGGTCACCCCTGTGGCGATCAGCACCGTCCGGGCCGTCGCCTCGCCCGATCCCCAGGTCGCCGTGAACAGCCCGGTGTTTGCGTCGCGTTCGAGCTTGGTCACGAACTCGGTATCGATCTTCGCGCCATATTTGCAGGCCTGGTCGCGCATGAGCCGGAGTAGCTCGGTCCCCTCGATGCCGTCGGGAAAGCCGGACACGTTGCGCGTGCACGGGATCCACGAGGCGCGGCTTTTCCCGCCGTCGACCACCGTGATGTCGAGGCGAAATCGCGCAAGATAGATTGCGGCGGTGAGCCCCGCGGGGCCGCCGCCGACGATCAGGCAATCGAGAATGGACTGGTCCATTCGAAGCCCAATGGATTGTGATAGGCGCGGTTCCCGACTAGCCCGCGCCGATGAACTGGAGTTTCGCACTCATCGGCTTCGCACTCGCGGTATTCATGGGCGCGGCGCTGGTCTCCTTTCTCGCGACCATCCGGCCGCAATGGAGCGTGCTCCGGCGGCTCCTGACCGCGGCCTCGGTGCTCCCGCTCGTCACTTTCCTCGCAACGCTGGCCGCGATCCTGTTCGTCTCGACGGCGGAACACGGGCAGGCCCAGACGATGGAGGACCTCGCCATTGCGGCGCTCGCGACCATCGGCGGCGGTTTTACGCTCCTCGCGCTCGCCGGAGGCCTGGTCGGCGCAGGGCTCGCCGGACGGCGGCGGCGGGGATGACCTTCCGGGCATCTGTCCTGACGCTCTATCCGGACATGTTTCCGGGGCCGCTCGGCGCGAGCCTGGCCGGGCGCGCGCTCGACGACGGGATCTGGAGTCTTGAAGCCACCAACATCCGCGACTTCGCCACCGATAAGCATCGCAGTGTCGACGACACGCCGGCGGGCGGCGGGGCGGGGATGGTGCTTCGCCCCGACGTGCTCGCTTCCGCGCTCGACAGCGTGGCCGACGCGCGGCCGATGCTCGCGCTGACCCCCCGCGGCGCGCCGCTCATCCAAGAGCGCGTGCGCGAGCTCGCGGCCGGCGAGGGGGTGATCCTGCTGTGCGGCCGCTTCGAGGGCTTCGACGAACGGATCTTCGAGGCGCGGCCGCTCGAACCGGTGTCTGTTGGTGACTATGTGCTCTCCGGTGGAGAGCTCGGCGCAATGGTGATCCTCGATGCTTGCGTGCGCCTGCTTCCCGGGGTAATGGGCGCGGCCTCCAGCGGAGAGGAGGAGAGCTTCGAAACGGGGCTCTTGGAATATCCGCACTATACCCGACCAGTTACATGGGAAGGGCGCACGATCCCCGAAGTGCTGCGGTCGGGGGATCATGCGAAGATCGCGGCATGGCGACATGCCCAGGCGGTCGAAGATACACGGCTACGGCGGCCGGACCTGATCGAGCGCCACGGGGGCGCTACGCAGGCACCGCCCTCTGGCGCGCGGCGACGAGATACGAAGGCGTAACAAGAAATGAACCTGATCGAGACCCTTGAGCGCGAAGCCATCGATGCGCTGACCGCCGACAAGGCCATCCCCGAATTCCGCCCCGGTGACACGCTGCGCGTTGGCGTCAAGGTGATCGAGGGCGACCGCACCCGCGTCCAGGCGTTCGAGGGCGTGTGCATCGCCCGCTCGAACAAGGGCGTCGGCTCGAGCTTCACCGTCCGCAAGATTTCTTTCGGTGAGGGCGTCGAGCGCGTCTTCCCGCTCTATTCGCCGATCATCGACAAGATCGAGGTCGTGCGCCGTGGCGCGGTGCGCCGCGCCAAGCTTTACTATCTGCGCGGCCGCACCGGTAAGGCCGCCCGCATCGCCGAGCGCCGCGACGTCCGCCGCGACATCGCCGGTGGCCAGGGCGCCGAGACCGAGGCGAAGCGCGCCGAGAACGCGCCCGAAGCGTAACTTGGCTGTGCCCCTGCGAAGGCAGGGGCCCAGACTTCCTTTTCCGCGGGACTGGACCCCGGCTTGCGCCGGGGTACAAAGCCGCATGCGTTTCCTTGCCGCGGCTGTGCTGCCGCTCCTCATTGCCGCCGCTCCGCCGCCCGGAGTTCCCCAGAAGAAACTGACGATCGAGCGGATTTTCGCGAGCCCGCCGATCTCCGGCGCGACGCCGCGCCTGCTGAAGCTGTCGCCCGACGGCCGCTATGCGACCATGCTCCAGCCGCGCTCGACCGACCGCGAGCGGTTTGATTTGTGGGCGATGGACACGACCTCGGGGCAGCTGAGGATGCTGGTTGATTCGACCAGGATCGGCGGCGGCGAGATTTCCGAAGCCGAAAAGATGCGCCGCGAGCGCGCCCGCGTCGGCGGCTCCAAGGGCATCGTCGAATATGAATGGGCGCCCGACGGCAAGTCGGTGCTCGTGCCGGTCGATGGCGACCTCTATCTAGCCGATGTCGCGACCGGCGCCATTCGCCGGCTGACGAATACGCCGGCAACCGAGATCGATGCCCACGTCTCCGAAGGCGGCCGCTTCGTCAGCTTCGTCCGCGACCAGAACCTCTATGCGATCGACCTCGCGACCGGTGTCGAGCGCCCGCTCACGATCGAAGGGAAGGGGACCGTCACCTGCGGCACGGCCGAGTTCGTCGCGCAGGAGGAAATGGACCGGCGCACCGGCACCTGGTGGGCGCCGGCGGACGGACGCGTCGCGGTCGAGTGCTATGACGAAGCGAAGGTCCAGATCGTCACCCGGGCGGCAATCGGTGCCAACGGCACCAAAACGTTCGAGCAGCGCTACCCCGCGGCGGGCACAACCAACGTCGCCGTCGCGCTTTGGCTGATGAACCCCGATGGCAGCGCGCGCGCAAAGGTCGATCTCGGGTCCAATCCCGACATCTACCTCGCTCGCGTCAATTGGTCGAAGGACGGGCGCGCGCTCTACGTCCAGCGCGAGAGCCGTGACCAGAAACGGCTCGATCTGCTCGCCGTCGATCCAGCGACCGGCGCCAGCCGAATCCTGTTCAGCGAAACCAGTCCGACCTGGATCAACCTCAACGAGGACTTCCGCGCGTTGCGTGATGGCAGCCTGATCTGGGGCTCTGAGCGCAGCGGCTTCCACCATCTCTATCGCATCGCCGATGGACAATGGATGCCGATCACGCAGGGCGAGTGGACCGTCACCGGCCTGGTCGGAGTGGACGAAGCCGATCACCGCTTGTTGTTCACCGGCAACAAGGATGGTGTGCTCGAAAGCCATATCTATTCGGTCGACTATCTCAATCCGGGCGAGCCGCGGCGTCTGACCGAACTCGGCTATTCGAATGCCGCGAGCACGGACAAGAAGGCGACGCGGCTGCTCGTTAGCCGCTCATCGCCCGAGCAGCCGCCGCAGGTCTATCTCGCCGACAATTCGGGCAAGCGCATCGCCTGGGTCGAAGAGAACAAGCTCGACGCGAACCATCCTTACGCGCCCTACCTGGCCGCGCATCGGCCGGTGAAATTCGGAACGTTGAAAGCGGCAGACGGCAGCACGCTCTATTGGCAGATGATTACGCCCGCCTTGAAGCCGGGGAAGAAATACCCGGTCTTCTCCGAACATTATGGCGGCCCCGGGTCGCAGCAGGTGACCCGCGCCTGGATGAACCCGATGGCGCAATATTGGGTGAGGAAGGGGTGGATCTATTTCCGCGTCGACAATCGCGGCTCGCCCAATCGCGGCCGCAAGTTCGAGGATCAGATCTACCACGCGATGGGCACGGTCGAGGTCGAGGACCAGGCGACCGCCGCGCAGTGGCTGCAGAAGCAGCCGTACGTCGATGCGAACAAAATCGCGACCTACGGCTGGTCCTACGGCGGCTACATGAGCCTCAAGATGCTCGAGAAGGCGCCCAGGGGCCTCTATGCCGCCGCGATCGTCGGCGCCCCAGTGACCAAGTGGGAGCTATACGACACCCATTATACCGAGCGGTACCTCGGCAATCCGGCGATCGATCCCAAGCCGTACCAGCTGTCCGACGCGCTCGAAGGTGCGCTCAATATTCGTGAGCCCTTCCTGCTCATCCACGGCATGTCCGACGACAATGTCGTATTCGAGAATTCCTCGATGCTTGCGGACGCGCTGCAGAAGGCCAACCGGCCGTTCGACATGATGTTCTACGTCGGCCAGACGCACCGCATCGCGGGCGAGGGGCGGCAGGCGCACGTCCAGAATACCATCGAGCGGTTCCTCGATGAGAAGGTGCTCGGGAAAGGCGCGAACTAGCTGCGGGGCGACTGGATCGCCTCGCGGTCGATCAGCCGCGTGTAGAGGTGCCAGGTCGAATAGCCGAGCCACGGCAGGACGAAGGCAAGCCCGACGAACAAAGGGATGCAGCCGAGGATCAGCAGTCCGACGACCGTCAGGCCCCAGCGGATCATCTCTCGCTTGTTGGCGTGCGCCGCGCGCCACGAGGCGGAAACGGCCTGGGCCGCGGTGACGTCGCGGTCCACAAGCATCGGCAATGAAGCGACGCTGAGTGACAGGACGATCCAGCCGAACACTGCACCGATGGCGGCACCGATGACGATCAGCGCCCAGCCGCGCGCCGTTCCGAACACCATCGCGAGGAAGTCACCGACGGACGGAGGCGCGGTCCAGCCGAACAGCAACAGGTAAAGAACGCCGGCGGCGATTAGCCAGAGGAAGAAGATCGCGAGAAGGAGGCCAGCGACGATCCCCATGTCGTCTACCGTGGAGCGCTTGCGCACATCGAGGAAGTTGAACCAGTGGAGGTTCGTCTCGCCTTCTTCGCGGCGCTCGGCGAGCTCGTAGAAGCCGACGGCCGCGACCGGGCCGAGCAGCCCGACTCCGGCAACGACCGGGAGGAAGAAGGGCATCAGCGGCCCGCTCGCGGTCATCACCACCGCGGCGATGCCGATCAAGGTGTAGACCAGCCCCGCGAGGAGAATATCGCCGCGGAACGTGCGGAAGTCCTCCCATCCCTGTTTGAGCGAGAAGCGCAGATCCTCGTCGCTGATCTGCCTCACGGGAATGGCCGGAGCTTCGTGCGCGGTCCGACCGCCAGTCATCGTGTTCGCCGCCATCGACACCTCCTTGGCTGGTGCCGTCCGGCGTTGGTGGAACGCCGGGCGCCAGCCCGATGCCATAGCATAACGCCGGTGAGTCGGTCGAAGGTCCGTTTCCACCGGCGCGGCGGCTCCGCTAAGCAGCCTCGATGGAGAATGTCTCGACGCTGGTGGCGAAGCAGTACGAAGCCTTCGCCTATCCCAAGCCGTTCGCCGATCTCGGCGAGGAGATCCGCAAGGGCTATTACCAGCTCGGCGACCCGTCGCTGTACGCGCCGGTGCTGTGGCCGCGCGGACGGCCGCAGCGCCCCTTGAACATCCTCGTGGCCGGCTGCGGGACGGTGCAGGCCGCCTACACCGCTTTCATGAACCGCGCTGACTCGGTTGTGGGAATCGACCTGTCTGAAGCGTCACTCGCGCACGAACGCTATCTCCAGGAACGCCACGGGCTCGGCAATCTCGAGCTCTACAAGGGCGACTTGCTCGATGTCGGTGCGCTCGGCCGCCGCTTCGACCTCATTCAGTGCACCGGCGTGCTGCACCACATGCAGGACCCAGCGGCGGGCCTCGCCGCGTTGCGCGACGTGCTCGCGCCCGGCGGCGTCATGGTGCTGATGCTCTATGGCGAGACGGTCCGCCTCGGCGTCTACATGCTGCAGGACGCGTTCCGCCGGATCGGCGCCGAGCAATCGCCCGCCGGGGTCGCCGAGGTCCGCCGGATCCTCGCTGAGCTTCCCGCGCGTCATTATGCGCAGGACTACATTCGCGCCGCGGCCGAGTTGAAGGACGACGAGGCGATCGTCGACACCTTCCTCCATCCGCAAGACCGCGCCTACACCGTCCCGCAGCTGCTCGAGCTGATCGAGAGCAACGGTCTTCAATTCCAGAACTGGCTCGACGGTCACGTCTATTGGCGCAACGGCGCCTGGGGTCCGGATAGCGCCATCGCCGCCGCGGTCGATCCGCTCCCGCCGCGCGAACATTGGGCCGCCGTCGAGATGCTCCGCCAGGCCGCGGGAATGCACAGTTTCACGGTCGTCGGCGCCGGCAGGGATGTCCCGTCGGTCAACTTCGAGGATGGCGACTGGCGCCAGTTCGTGCCGAGCAAGGCGCCCGGCCTGGCGCGCAAGGGGCCGGGACTGTTCGAGCGCGGGCCTTACCAGCTCAGATGCTCGGAGCTCGAGCAGTTCGTCCTCGACGGCGCCGACGGCAGCCGGACGATCCGGCAGATCGTCGCCGTGCCCGCTCTGGAAAACATCCCGCCGGCGGAGCGCGACGAATTCGCCCGGCGCTATTTCGAGCATCTGTGGAAGCTCGGGCACGTGATGATCGCGCTGCCCTGAGCATCAGAGGCGGCGAATCCGGAACGCCAGCGCTTCGTCCCGCCTGTATTGCGGCCGGGCAAAGCGCGATTGCGCGGCAAGCAACGGCGCTACGGCGGGCGCGCGCAAGGCCATTCCGCCGGCAATGATGAACTCGACGGGCCGGAGCTTGTCGATCGTCACTTGCAGCAGCGCCCCGTCGCAGTTTCCTCCGAAGCAACCGATCGCATATTTCCCTTCGGCGCCGGAGATCGGCCGCACGAACCCGCCGATCCCCGCCGCTCGGATGCGCGCATCGGCCGGTGCCGTGAGGCTGACATAATCATTGCCGTTCGTCTGCAGCCGCAGCGTCAGCGTGCGCTCGTTTCCTGCCTCGACCTGCGAGACCTGCTCGACGTCGGGAGCGCTCATCGCTGTAGCGAAAGCGGGCGACAGCCAGCGCTCGCGATCGCTGATCGGTAGCTTGCCGCGCTTCCAGGCGCCCGGGAACGCCTTTGGCAGCGGCGCCCCGTCGTTCAGCACGGACCACCAGTTCTTGCCGGTGTTGCTGTCGGTAACCTGCTGGATCACGAAGCGCTGCTGCCGGTCGGCCGAATAAGCGGGAACGGCAAGCACGACGGTCCAACAGGCAAGTACGAGCACGCCTGCCGCGGCCGCGGCCGGGGCGCGCGCGCCGCCGAGGAGCGGCTTGGCCTCGATCAAAGCCGGGAGCAGGATCAGCGCTCCTAAGGGCGCGAACACCCACATCGGCCCATTGTTGAGCAGTTCCGAAAGCAGTCCGAGCATCCCGCCCCAGGTCAAATACAGGAACAGGATCGCGGCGAGCGCGCCAACCAGCTCCGCGTGTCGCCACCAGCGGCTGGCCGCCAAGCCGGCGAGCGCGATCAGCGGCGGAAAGAGAAAGAAGATGATCCCGCCCGGCGCGACCAGGCCGATCATCCCGCCAATCACCAGGAACACGAACCAGAAAGCGGGCCTCAGCCGCGCGCGGTCGAGCGGTGCGCCTGCCGTCGCGACCAGCGCCGCGCCGACCAGCATGGTCGATGCATAGACGGCGAGGTGCGTCCAGATCGGCTCGGCCCGCCAGAACATTCCCGGGCGCACCGCCCCGGCCAACGCCAGCAGCACGAACGCAAGCAGGCCGGAGAGGACGATCGAACCCGCAACCACGGCGGCCCCGCGCAGCAGCCCGCCGCGGCGTAGCGCGACCCACCCAGTGCCGAGGAGCAACGCGACGAACAGCACCGCACCGACCAGGAGGGGCAGCGTGATCAGCATGCGCCCGCCGACATCCATGAAGATCGCCGTTCCGTCGCTTCGCTCCGGCGTACCGGCGGCAAGCGCCTTCGTCAGCGCCAGCGTCTGGTCGCCCATGTGCTGGAGCGTTGCGGGATCGAGCGCCGCAACATCGTCGCCCGGGCTGTGATAGCGTGTCTCGTTGCCGATCGGCGCTAGGTTCAGCGTCAGCCATCCGCGGTCCGAAAAGCTGGTTACGTCCGTGAGGTTCGGCAGAAGCCGATAGACATCGGTCGAAAGGGAATTGGCGGCCGGGTTCTTCACCACTCGCGCGAAGACCGACAGGGCGGCTCCGTTGGGCCGGCTGGTCTCGAACATGTTGACGGGCCCGCGCACGCCGCGCGCCTCGAGGTTAATCAGTGCATCGACGTTGCGGCTGAGCGGATCGGCGAGGAAGGCACGGGCGCCGATCAACCCCAGTTCTTCGCCCTCATTGAACAGCAGCATCACCGGACGGTTGAGCGGCCGATCCTTCAGGATGGTCGCGATCTCGAGCAATGTCGCAACGCCGATTCCGTCGTCGCTCGCGCCCGGCCCGACCGGTGTGCTGTCGTAGTGCGCGTTGAGCAGAACCGCCTTGCCCGTGCTCGGTCCGAGCATTGCGATGACGTTGCGCACCCGCGCGCAGGAAACGCCGCGCGCTTTGTACAGCTCGTTGCAGGCAAACTGGTCGCGGACTATCGGCTGTAGGCCCAATTGCCGCAGGTGGCCGACAATGCGGGCGCGCACGGCGTCATCCGCGGCGGTGTCGGCCGGGTGCGGTCGCTGGTCGCCGAGAACCGACGCGAGCCGCGTCTTGGCACGCACCGCATCGAACTCCCCGGCGGCATTCTGTTCGCGCAGCGGCGGCGGCTGCACGAGCGAGCGGGTCGCCGCCATCGCGCCGAGCATCGCCGCGAACAGCAAAAGCAGCAGCAAAGTCTTGCGCATCCCACCCCCTTGGCCCGAGAGCCCCGCGAAGCCATATCGCGTCGACGAGGCGCATGCGAGTGGCAGCGCTTCAGGAGCTTTCGGAGAAGTCACATGGGTTACCGGGTCGCGGTCGTCGGAGCGACGGGCAATGTCGGGCGCGAGATCCTCAACATCCTCGCCGAGCGCCAATTTCCCCTCGACGAAGTGGCGGCGGTCGCTTCATCGCGCTCGACCGGCGACGAGATCGACTTCGGTGACAGTGGCGAGACGCTGCGGGTCAAGAATCTCGAGCATTTCGATTTTGCCGGCTGGGACATCGCCTTGTTCGCCGCCGGCTCGGAGGTCTCGAAAATCCATGTCCCCAGGGCCGCGGCGGCGGGCTGCACGGTGATCGACAATTCGTCGCTCTACCGCATGGACCCGGACGTCCCGCTGATCGTGCCCGAAGTGAATGCCGATGCGATCGCCGGCTATACGAAGAAGAACATCATCGCGAACCCGAATTGCTCGACCGCGCAGCTGGTGGTGGCGCTGAAGCCGCTGCACGACGCCGCGAAGATCAAGCGGGTCGTCGTCGCGACCTACCAGTCGGTCTCAGGCGCGGGGAAGCGCGGCATGGACGAATTGTTCGAGCAATCGCGCAACATCTTCGTCGGCGATCCGAACGAAGCGGTTCATTTCACCAAGCAGATCGCGTTCAACGTGATTCCCCAGATCGACCGTTTCCTCGACGATGGCTCGACCAAGGAAGAATGGAAGATGGTGGTCGAGACCAAGAAGATCCTCGACCCCGCGATCAAGGTTTCCGCCACCTGCGTCCGCGTGCCCGTGTTCGTCGGTCATTCCGAAGCCGTGAACATCGAGTTCGAGAACGAGATCTCGGCTGACGAGGCGCGCGACATCCTGCGCGAGGCGCCCGGCATCATGGTCGTCGATAAGCGCGAGGACGGCGGCTATGTGACGCCGGTCGAGGCGGTCGGCGACTATGCGACCTATGTCAGCCGCATCCGCGAAGACCCGACGGTAGAGAATGGCCTCAGCTTGTGGGTGGTCAGCGACAATTTGCGCAAAGGCGCCGCGCTCAACGCCGTCCAGATCGCCGAGCTACTGGGCCGGAAACACCTGCAAAAGGCGGCCTGATTGACAGGCCCGCATCTTCAGCTCGTGCTGAGCGGCCCCGGTTGGGCCAGCCTCAAAATCGAAGTGGGAACTGAGCATCACACCATCGACCACATCTCGTATCTGAGCGACGCGCTCGGGGATCTTGTTCGCATCGGCATCGACATTGCCACGGACAAAGGGTGGTCGTTCGCTCAATTTTTTCACGAGCCGGGATCGACAATTCTCGCGGCCGAGACCGGCTGGTGGGACGATGGGCAGTGGGTCAGGGGCGCACGCTTGAGCGCTTTCGCGGGCAAGGAGTTCGGCGGTGAATCGCCTACGTGGCGCACACTTCACGAGAGTGCCCGCGATTTTGTCGTCCACATGGCTGATCGCGACGAACTGGCCTCACTGTTCCTCGGCTGTGCACGGGATATATTCGTACGCTACGGTGAGGACGGTTATTCCGCCAAATGGACTGGCGAAAAGCGGTTTCCACGGCGTGCCGTTGCGGCACTTGAAGCGGCGTTGAGCACACCGGCCTCGGAGCTGATCAGGTAAGGCTACGGCTTCTCGCCCCAGTATCGGAGCAGCTGGTTCTGGACGAGCTGCAGCCGCGTGAAATTCTCCGGCTGCATGTTGAGGCCCTCGAGCGCCGCGACCTCGTTCAAATTGTAGAGCAGGTTGCGCCGGAACGGGTCGGGCACGCGGCTCTGGATGAAGGTGATCGCCACCAGCCGCTCGCCGGTCGTGACCGGATCGACCTGGTGCAACGTGTCCGACGGATAAACCACCGCAAAGCCGGGCGGCAGCTTGAACTGAAGCTCGGCGTCGCCGAGCTGGATATGGAGCGCGCCGCCGTCGTAGCTCTCGGGATCGTTGAGGAAGATGGTGCAGCTCAAATCGCTGCGCAGCGTTCCGCCCGGCAGCTTGATGAAGGCGGCATCGGTGTGCGCGCCGTAATGCATGCTCGGCTGGTACCGGGTGATCATTGGAGGCGCCATCGACACCGGGAAGGCGAAGTTCACGAAATCCTCGCTGCGCATCATCGCCGCGTGCAGCAATTGTGAGCTTTGCTTGTAGGCGTTTGGCTCGTGGAGCTGCTCGTTGTCCTTCGCCTTGTTGTGCGGGTTGGTGATGCGCCCGTGGGCAAAGGGCGCGCTCGCGGCGATCCGCCGGCACTCGGCGACCTCTTCATCCGCGAGCAATTGAAGGACCTTGTACATTCAGCTCTCCGAGCCGCCGCGATGCACAGCCCGCGCCAGCAACGGCGACTTCTCGGATGCGGCGCGAAGCATGGCAAGAGCGCCGTCGATGTCGCGGCCATGGCTCTGCGCCGCACCGGCGATGACCTGCTGGCGGAGGCTGGGAGTATATTCAAACTCCAGCGCCTTCGAATAACGCTGCATCAGCGGCCCCCCGGCAATCGCGTGGATAGCAATCTCGTCCGCTCCGAAGCCGAAGAAGTCCGACACGCGGCCGAGCCCGGCCGGCATATCAGCCAGCATCGCGTCGAAATCGGCCCACATGATCGGGCAGGCGGTCATCGCCTCGGCGCCCGCTTCGAGCGCGGTCATTTCGCACGCCCACGCCGCGGCGGCGAGATCGGCATCGTTGCGCGGCCCCGACAGGCAAATCCCGCGATTCGCCAGCCGCCGGGCACGGACAGGGGCGAGCGCGTGCAACTCCTTGAGGCTGTTCTCGCCGGCGAGAATGTTGGCGATGTACCTGCCTACGGTCGCGTACATGAACAGCGCCCGCTCTCCCGAAGGCACGAGCTCGGGCGCGATTTCGCTCGCGAAGCTGGTCGCCTTCACGCAGGCCAGCTGATCGTCGTCGAATGTCCGCGACATCAGCTTGGCCACGGGTCCGATATATTGCGCGCGAACGTCGGCGGAACTGATTGCGAGGTCGCGCAACAACCGCGGCTCGCGGACGGCGAGCACGCCCGTGATCTCGCCCAGCAGCCGCGAAACGAGGGTCGATCCGACATGGCCGATGTGGAAGATCCATCGCGCGTCCGCGCGCAAGTCGCCCTGCATCGCCGCGTCGATCTGCGGCCACGGAACGAGCTGTGCATCTACCGGAAGCTGCATTAGCCGGTCGTCGAGGAAGCTCGCCGCGCGATAGGCTTCGGCGTCCGTTGCGATGAGCCTCACGACACCCGCGGCCGGGTCGAGCGCCTGCGCGAGCCACTTGGCATCCCGGGCGATTTCCTCGGCTGCCAAGGGAGATTGCCATGCGCTGGACATAACGTCCCTTAGCCGCGCATTGGGCCGCCAACCAAGGAGGAAGCGAATGGCCGAGGAAATGACCGGCGGCTGCGCCTGCGGGCGCGTCCGCTACGCGGCGACCATCCACGATCATGACGCCTACCTGTGCCACTGCCGCATGTGCCAGCGCGCGACCGGCTCGGTCTCGATCGCGTTCAAGAACGTCAAGCAAAGCGAAGTTCGCTGGCAAAGCGAGCCCGACTGGTACGAAAGCTCGCCGATCGCCGAGCGACCCTATTGCGCCAAGTGCGGAACATCGCTTGGCTTCCGCTTCAAGGACGGCAGCGAGAATATCGACCTGACGGTCGCCTCGTTCGACGATCCATCGGGCTTCATTCCCAGGCATCACTTCGGCGCGGAAAGCATGCACCGCGCTTGGATCAACACCGAGGGGCTCGAGGAAATCCGCACGGACCAGCATCAGAAGCTCGTCGACAAGTGGGTCGAGGCGACGGGGAGCTTCCCGGGATGAGCGAAGCGACGATCCACCATTGGAAGGCCTCGGATGGCGTCGAGCTCGCCTATCACGAGCTCGGCGAGGGCAGGCCGGTCATCCTGCTCCACGGACTCTTCTCCGACGCGGTGATGAACTGGATCAAGTTCGGCCATGCCGAGCGGATCGCCGAACGCGGGTTCCGCGTCATCATGCCGGACCTGAGGGCGCACGGCCTCAGCGGGCGCCCGCACGAACCGGAATTTTATCCCACCGGGATTCTCGCCCGCGATGTCCGCGAGCTGGTGGCGCACCTCGGCGTCCACGAGTTCGATCTCGGCGGCTTTTCGCTCGGCGCGAGAACGACCGTCGAAGCGGTCGGCGAGGGGCTTAGGCCGCGCCGCGCGATCCTCGGCGGTGCGGGGCTCGATGGGCTCAAGCAATGGGAGCGGCGCAAGCATTTCTTCCTCGAAGCAATCGAACTGTTCGACCGGGTGCCGCGGGGCGATCCGCACTGGCTCTCGATCCAGTTCATGAAGAGCCAGAAGATCGACCGCGTCGCGGCCGGTCTCCTGCTCGAGAGCTTCGCCGACGCATTCATGGACTGGCTGCAAGCCTTCACCATGCCGACCCTGGTGGTGTGCGGGTCGGAGGACGACGACAATGGCTCGGCCGAGGAGCTTGCCGCCGCGCTCCCCGACGCGACCTTCCGCGAGGTGCCGGGCACGCACATGAGCTCGGTGACGCAGGCCGAGTTCGGCGAAGCGATCGCCGAATTCCTGGCCGCTTAGGGACAATCCCCCCGCTCGAAGGACTGTCCCTTCGCGCTACATCGTCGGCGCGGATTGCGCGCGGCCGCGGCCGCTCGCGCTCGACGTCGTCCCGCCGCCGCCGCTGGTCGCGCCGAGGCTGGCATTGCCGCCGCCAGTCTCGCTCATGCCGCGGTTCGATCCGCTGCGGCTGCGGCTCGCGGACGAACGATTGGCCCCGGTGGTCAGCCCGCCGGTGTCGTCCATTTGCGAGCCGCTGCCGCCCATGCTCTCGGTCCAGTCGCTGACCTGGTCGCTGAGGCTCGAAATCTGGTCGCTGATCTGCGAACGCTTGGACCACAGGAACAGCCCGGCCGCGGCTGCACCGGCGGCGACGGCGGCCGCCGCGACGGGCCGCTCGCGGGCGAAGTCCATCACGCCGCCCGACCAGTCGCTGCCACGATTGCGACTGCTGCTCGAGCTCGAGCTGCCGCTGCTGCTTCGACTGCCGCGATTATTGTTCTTCGGCATGCCAATTCTCCTCTTCGATGATTACGCTCTCGTTGCCGTTAAACGATTGAGCGCTCTCGCCGTTTCGCTTCGGCGCAAGGCCAGCGGTGAGGAGATACAGGGCAGCGGCGAACGTCAGGCGGTCGCGAGCTGGTCGAGCATGTGCTCCGCGCTCGACGCGCGATACTCACCCGGCGCCTCGACATTCAATTGCTCGACGACTCCATTGTCGACGATCATCGAGTAACGCTGCGAGCGTTCGCCCAGCCCGAACTTGCTGCCGTCCATCTCGAGCCCGATGGCGCGGGTGAACTCGCCGTTGCCGTCGGCCAGCATGGCGATGTCGTTGGAGCCGTCGCGTTGCCCCCAGGCCGCCATGACGAATGGGTCGTTGACCGCGATGCAGGCGATCTCGTCGATTCCCTGGCCTTTGAGGTCGCCGGCCTTGTCGACGTAGGAGGGCAGGTGGCGCGCCGAGCAGGTCGGGGTGAACGCGCCGGGCACGGCGAACAGCGCGACTTTCTTTCCCGCGAAGAACTGACCGCTGGTGGTGGGCTTGGGCCCGTCGGCGGTGGCAATGGTCAGCGGCACGTCGGGCAGCCGGTCACCGGTCTGAATGGTCATGCGCGTTCTCCTTTTTCGAGCGGATGAGCCGGGCCTTAGGCCTGCCGTATGGCGGCTTCAACACTTGCCCGCCGCGCGGTGCGGGACCATGGTCGGAGCAATGCCCCAGCAGCCCACGTTCCTCTCCGGCAAGCTGCTTCTGGCGATGCCGGGCATGGCCGACCCGCGCTTCGAGCGGGCCGTCGTCGCGCTCTGCGTCCACGATGAGAACGGCGCGGTCGGGGTCGGCGTAGGACACAAGCGCGCCGGGATCAGCTTTCGCGGGCTGCTGCGCCAGCTCGACATCGAGCCGGGCGAGGCGCCGGATTGCGCGGTGCACCACGGCGGGCCGGTCGAACCGGGCCGGGGCTTCATCCTTCATTCGACCGACTGGGGCGGCCAGGATACGCTCCAGGTCAACGGCGAGCACGGGCCGTTGTTCGCCATGACCGGCACCATCGACGTGCTGCGCGCAATCGCGGAAGGGCGCGGCCCGGCGCACTGGATTGCGGCGCTCGGCTATGCTGGTTGGGGCGAAGGGCAGCTCGACGAGGAGATGACCCGCCACGGCTGGTTCGCCGCGCGCGGGGACGCGCGCATCCTGTTCGAGACACCGACCGACGAGCGCTGGGCGGCGGGGTTCAAGGCCGAAGGGATCGACCCGCGCCTGCTGGCGAGCGAGACCGGCGCGGCCTGAAGCTGCGTTGGATTTCTCCTGGTGGGAAGCTGACAATCCGGGCAGTGCCGCGAATGTCCGGGTGCGCAAAGTTGACAAAGTTGACTCCAAAACGCGGACGCGGGGGAGGGGTGAGCGGGGTGTCTCGGATTTGGCGCCTTCGGACGCGAAACGCAGCAAATGCAGCGAGCCTGCGCGCGCGTGCGCGCGTGAGGATTCAGGAAGGTTCACGCGAAGGCGCGAAGGCGCGGAGGAAGGGTCGGCGGAGCCCATCCGCCGGTTCATGACTCATCGGGATGGCTGTAGGACAGGAGTTTCTTAGTTCGTGCCCGCCCGCTCCTGGTTCAGCCGGAACAGCCGCGCGAGGATTTCGTCGTCGGTGAGCGCGCCGGCGCGCCAGTCGTCGCCCCAGCCATAAGCCTCGGCCACGGCTTCATCGAGCGCGGCGTGGGCGTTGGCGAGCCATTGCGGGCGGGCATTGTAGAGGTTGGTCAGCGTGCGCTTCTTCAGCTCCTTCGCCGCTTCCTCGTCCTTGGGCAGGATGCGGTCGGGATAGCCGGGCACGACCTCCGGCTCGCGACGCACGAGGTCGGGCGGGTTGAGCCAGGTCTCGCGCAACTCGTTCAGCCGCGCCGCGGCCTGCGCGATCTTCTGCGCGCGCGGGTCGGTAGCGTAATCGGCGGCGGGAATGTCGGGCGTCAGGCCGTCGGGGAAGGGGAAGGTCAGGTAAACGGACTGCGTTGCATAGGTCGGATCATTGCCAGCACCGATCCACGAGCAATACTCAAGCGTCCAAACTTCATGGAAGATTGAAGTGAGTAGGCCAAGGGAGGTGTCGTCGTCCTTAGGAAAGACGACTAGCTTCTGATTGGCAAGGTAAGCCGCATCCAGAAAACAAAAGACGCGAGTGCTCGATACCATTGGCGTGACGATGTAGCGTTTTAAGCCCGTCAAGGCCCGCCTCATGCCTGGGCGCGCTTCTGCGTGAATCCACCATCTCTGCCTGTGATTTAGTCGGCGGACTTCATATTCGCCTGCATCATTCACTCTCTGACGGTATGGTTTTATGGTCTCTCTGGCATACTCAAAGGGCTCTTCGTAGTATGCCGCGTCGTGCTCACTAATGTCGGTTCCGAAGTCGAGCACCCATTTGCGTTCTCCACGCTGAAGTAAATCTTGGCCATTAGCTGTGAGGCGTAAGACCTCCCTGTTTGGCCGGCCCGATACATTCAACGGAGCGTGGATCCATTTTACTGCAGTGTCCGCGCTGATCTCAAATGGGCCATTCAAGAATGTTCCAGTGAACGACGTTCTCGCGTTCTCAGGAAGTTGTGCGGGACTCTGCTGAGCGAATGCACTCAGGGACGGCGTGATGTCTTCAACAGCCGCTCCGTCAAGCCTTTTCGGGCGCGACTGCTTTGATACGCAGATGATCGAAACGCGCACCGAAGCGCCGTCGATTATCCATGGTTCATCAGACCATGCCTCGAAAATTGCTGCGGAACGCGCCAGGAGTTCGACAACTCGTCGGTCCGCACCAGTCCGCACGGCGTTCGTGGTTACAAAACCAGCCCTTTGCGCTCGATCATGCGACAGGGCGTTCTTCGCTTGTGCTAACCAGAAGCACACCAGGTTCGCTCCGCCGGGAACGGACCCTTCGAACGCCTTGCGTAGCTGTGTCGTGTAAGCCTCGCCCAATTCCCGGATCATCTTCTTGTCGCCCAGGAACGGCGGGTTGCCGATGATCACGTCGGCGGCGGGCCATGTAGCCCTCTCCCCGCTGGGGAGAGGGGGAAGAGAGCACCGCGTCGCGGCACTCGATCGTGTCGAGCGGGCGCAGGATCGGGTTGGTCGCGGCCGGGAAGCCGTTGCGGCGCATCCACTGGATCTCACCGATCCACACCGACACCCGCGCCAACTCGGCGGCGTAGGGGTTGAGCTCGATCCCGAGCACGCATTCGGGCCCGACACGCGGGAAGCCGCGATGGAGACCGAGCGCTTCCGCATCCAGGTTCGCCCGGTGCTCGATGTCCTTGAGCGCCCGCAGCGCGACATAGAGGAAATTGCCCGAGCCGCAGGCGGGGTCGAGCACACGGAACCTGGCAAGGCGCTCGATAAAGGCTTCGTGGATCGCCTCGGCCTCGGCCAGCGCCCGCGTCCGCCTGGCCAGCTCGGGCCCGCGCAGCAGCTTGTCTTTCGTCGCCTTGGGGGCCTTCTCGACCAGCGCGGTCATCCTGGCGAGCGCCTCGGCCCATTCCGCTTCCAGCGGCTCGATGATGACCGGCCGGACGATCATCATGATCTTCTCGCGATCGGTGTAGTGGGCGCCGAGCTGACTGCGCTTGTCGGGGTCGAGCCCGCGTTCGAACAGGGTGCCGAGGATCGACGGGTCGATCTGCGATCAGTCGCGGCGCGAGGCGGCGATCAGCTCGTCGATATCGTCGGTGCTGACCGGAAGCACATGATCGTCCTCGAACAGCCCGCCGTTGAACCAGTCGATCGCGGTGAAACCGACCTTGCCGCCCTTATGCGCCATCGCGCCGAACAGGGTGCGGCAGTTCTCGGCGAAGCCCGCGGCGTCGCGGCGGCTGACCTCGAGCATTTTCGAGAAGAGGTGATCGGGCAGAAGCCCGACGTCTTCGGCGAACATGCGGAAGACGAGCTGGTTGACGAAGTGCGCCACCCGGTGCGCTTCGTGGCCGCGATCGCGGAGGCGCTGGGCGAGCCCGGCGAACTCGCGCGCCGTCTCCTCCGTCAGCGCCTGGCGCGTCTTCTGTGGGCGGTACGCCTCGGGATCGGTGAAGGCTTGCTTGAGCCGCTCGCGCTTCGCGCCGTCGAGCAGGTCGTCGAGCGCGAAGTCGTGCACCTCCTGGACCGTGTTGGTCCAGTTGGTGTGGACGCGGATCAGGTCCATGTCCGAGGCAATCAGCAGCGGCGGGTTCTCGAGCGCGACCGCGTATTGCTGGAGCTGCGCGAAGGCTTGTCTCAGATTGGCTTTGCGGCCCTTGTATTCCCAGCCGAAATGGCCCTTGCGCCAGACGTCGGCCCAGCCTTCGCCGCCGCTCGTCTTGCTGGCGCCCTTCTCGAAGGTGAACCAGTCGCCCTGCGGGTCCGCGCTGACCGGATCGAGCACGCCCAATAGCGCGCAGAGATCGTTGAAGTGGCTCTGCGAGGCCGAGCGCTCCTTCAGGTCCACGCCGCGCCATTTCGTCACGAATTCACTCGGCGTCACGAGCGCGCGCCCGGACGCTGTGCCGTGTTATCTTGCGTGCTCACCCGCTCCCCTCGCGCTCGCGCCAGAATATAGATGCACGGCTGCCAGTCGCTGTCCATCCTCGCAGATAAGAACAAGGCGGGTCCCGGCTCAAGGCCGGGATGACGGTAGAGTAGCGCTGCCCCAAGGCCGGGATGACGCAGCGTCATATAAAGCTTTCTTTATATGTTGGGCTGCGCTAGGGGGCGCTCGACCTCAGGCCAGCTTGGCCGAACCATTCAAATCGGAGAATCCCACGTGGCGACGCAGGCTGAAACCCGTTTCAACGACTATGTCGTGAAGGACCTCGGCCTCGCCGATTTCGGCCGCAAGGAGATCGAGATCGCCGAGACCGAAATGCCCGGCCTGATGGCGCTGCGCGCGGAATTCGGCGAATCGAAGCCGCTGAAGGGCGCGCGGATCACCGGTTCGCTCCACATGACCATCCAGACCGCGGTGCTGATCGAGACCCTGGTCGACCTCGGCGCGGAGGTGCGCTGGGCGTCGTGCAACATCTTTTCGACCCAGGACCATGCCGCCGCCGCGATTGCCGCCCGCCACATCCCGGTGTTCGCGGTGAAGGGCGAGACGCTCGAGGAATATTGGGATTACGTCACCCGCATCTTCGACTGGGGCCGCGACACTACCGCGAACCTGATCCTCGACGATGGCGGCGATGCGACGATGTTCGCGCTGTGGGGCTATCGCGTCGAGAAGGGCGAGGCGCTGTTCACGCCGTCGAACGAGGAAGAGGAAATCTTCGTCGCGACCTTGAAGCGCTTCCTTGCCGAGCGGCCGGGCTACCTGACCAAGAGCGTCGAGGCCATCAAGGGCGTGTCGGAAGAGACCACCACCGGCGTCCACCGCCTCTACGACCTCGCCAAGAACGGCAAGCTCCCGTTCCCGGCGATCAACGTCAACGACAGCGTGACCAAGTCGAAGTTCGACAATCTCTACGGCTGCAAGGAGAGCCTGGTCGACGCGATCCGCCGCGCGACCGATGTGATGCTGGCCGGCAAGGTCGCCTGCGTCGCGGGCTATGGCGACGTCGGCAAGGGCTCGGCGGCGTCGCTCCGCAACGGCGGCGCGCGCGTCCTCGTCACGGAGATCGACCCGATCTGCGCGCTTCAAGCGGCGATGGAAGGCTATGAGGTCGTGACGATGGAGGAGGCGACCAAGCGCGCCGACATCTTCGTCACCGCGACCGGTAACATGGACGTCATCACGCTCGACCACATGCGGGCGATGAAGAACATGGCGATCGTCGCCAACATCGGCCACTTCGACAGCGAGATCCAGATCGGCGCGCTGGCCAACATGAAGTGGACCGAGATCAAGCCGCAGGTCGACGAGGTCGAGTTCCCCGACGGCAAGAAGATCATCGTGCTGGCCAAGGGCCGGCTGGTGAACCTCGGCTGCGCGACCGGCCACCCGAGCTTCGTCATGAGCTCGAGCTTCACCAACCAGGTGCTGGCGCAGATCGAGCTGTGGACCAAGGGCGACCAGTACAAGAACGACGTCTATGTCCTGCCCAAGCACCTCGACGAGAAGGTCGCCCGGCTGCACCTCGCCAAGCTTGGCGTCCAGCTCACCGAGCTCAGCGACAAGCAGGCCGCCTATATCGGCGTGTCGCAGGCCGGGCCTTTCAAGCCCGAGCACTACCGCTACTGATCAGGCATCCGCGAGGGGGCCGAGCGTGTCGCGCATCGGCCCCAGCCACTCGGCATAGGATTTCCACCGACCGATCCCGCTGCGGTTGAGCGGCCGCCGCACCTGCTCCGCGCTCGGGGTGCGGATGACGCGGTCGGATTCGTAGAAGCGCAGCAGATCGTCGGTCCAGTCGAGGCCGAGATAATCGAGCGCGCGCTTGAGCTCGGCCTCGGGCTGCTCGACCAGAGTCTCATAGCGGATGCTGCACAGGAAGCGCGGCGCGACCGCGTTCAAATGGTCCACTAGCCGGGTGTAATCGACGCAGGCGCGCGCCTGGTTGACGAGATCGAACGAGGCCGCGTGGGCCGAGCCGAAATGGTGGATGTAGTTGGAGAAGCAGCAGTCCATCGCGTTGCGGCGGATCTCGATGAAGCGCGCCTGCGGCAGGATCTCGCGGATGAACAGGATGTCGCTCCAGTTGGATGGCATTTTGTCGATGAAGAATGGCGCGTCGGTGCGCCGGTGTTGCGCGGCGCGGCGGAGGTAGTCGGCGCCGAGCGCCTGCTTCTCGTCCGGGCCGAGGCGGGCGATATATTCGGGGACCGTAATCGGGGCGCGCCGCATGTGCATCTCGAGCGACGCTCGCATCAGCGCGCGGACATAGGGCAGCTCGCCGGTTGCCTCGATCTTTGGGTGGCGGCCGAGGATCTGCTCGAGCAGGGTCGAGCCGGAGCGCGGCAGGCTGACCAGGAAGATCGGCACGGCTTCGCCCTCCGGTGCCGCCGCGGGCGCCCATTCCGGACGGGCCATCCGCATGAACTGGTCGACTTCGCCGCTTAGCTCGCGCGGGTCATAACGGATGACCTCAGCGCGCAAGCGGTTGCCTTCGCGATAATGATGGAAGGCGCGCGCGTAATCGGCGCGATCGTCGTAGCCGCGTCCCAGCGCCATGTGGAGCGGCACGATGTTGAGCGCGTCGACGGCGCGCGCGACCGCCTCTTCCATCACCTTCATGTCGTCGTCGGTCAGGATCTTCGACTTGATGTCGGCAAGGCCCCACCAGGCTTCGCCGCGTTCCGGGTCCTCGGCGATGACCTTGCGGAAGGCCGCGATCGCCTCGTCGATCCGGCCGGCGAAGCGGAGGCTGTGGCCGTACATGATCCAGTGACGCTCGTCTGATGATCGGGCGACGACCTGTTCATGGGCGGCAAGCGATTCTTCGCTGAATCCGAGCCGGTCGAGAATGTTGGCGCGGGTCGCCGTCAGGTGGACGTCGTCAACCTGCTGCTCGAGCTGGGTAAAAGCGTCGAGCGCTTCCTGCAGCCGGTCCTGCTTGAGGATCGTGGACGCAAGGCTGCGGCGGATTTCATACGATCTCTCGCCAAGAGCGATGGCTCGCCGCAGAAATTGCTCGGCCTGGACGAAGGCTCCGCTTTCCATCGCGATTTCGCCGAGCATCGCGAGCCCGCGCGGCTCGTCGCGGTGCTCGCGCAAATGCTCGATGACCTTCATCGACGCCTGGTCTTTGAGGCCCTTGCGGTACAGCTCCATGGCTTCGTTGAGCCGGAGATAGGCGGTGACGCTCGTGCTCATCGGTCCTTCGTCACGCATAGCCGAGGAGCTGACGAAGGCCCGGCGCCGCATAATCGACAAGACGCTTGTGGCGGTCCGGAAGCGAGGCCGGCAGCTCGAGCGCGACGCCGGTGAGGTTCTCCCGCGCCGTGCCGCTATACTTGCGGTCGGCGCCGACTGTCACCCGCTGGCGCCAGTCGTCAGGCCGAACGATGCCCGCGGCTTCGAAGAGGCCGGCGAAGAATCGATCGGCTTCGTCGCTGTCGATCTCGCCGACGTTCTTCACGAGGTCTTCGTAGCGCACTGCGTGGACGCTCGAGGAGCCGAGCCAGGCGGCGACATTGAGGTCGTACATGTCGGCGAGCTTGGGCGCCTTGCCGTGGATGCCGAAAATCATCAGCGAGAGCAGCTCGTCGACGGTCAGGCGGCCCTGTTTCAAATATTCGACATTCCCGTCGAACTCGTCGGACAAATAGAAGCGGGCCCGCGCCACGACCCAGTCGTACGGGTCGCGATAGAGCAGGATCTTGCGGACGCCGGCGAGCTCGATCGCGGAGGCATCGGAGAAGAAGAGGTGCCCGTAGCTGAACAGGTTGCGGCGGGGGTCGAACGCAGCCAGATGCTCCTGCAAATTGCCCCACTGGATGAATTGCGCGCGGTAATGCTGCTCGACCGGCACGAACATGCGCAGGATGTTCTTGAGCAGGTGCGTCCCGCTTTTCGGGATGCTGTTGACGAACAGGGGCGCGGTGAGGGCGGCGGGTGAAAAGCGCGCGACCTCGCTGTCGAGCGTGTCAGCCTTGAGCTTGATGTGAGCCATTGCTTGGTCCGGTAACCGTCTGAAAGCCATAAAAAAAGGGGCGGCAGTCAGCTGCCGCCCCTAGGTCACTTCACGAATGCGTTCGTCCTAGAACTTCTTGGTGACGTTCAGGAAGATGCGCCGGCCGAGGAAGTCGTATTGCGACGTTCCGACGACCGGCCCGATCAGCGACGGAAGACCGCCGCCGCCGATCGTGCTCACCCGCGGCGGCTTGGTGTTGAAGATGTTGCGCATGCCGAGCGTGGCTTCGATGCCGAGCCCGAAGTCCTTCGACACGGAGGCGGCATGATAGAAGGTCGTGGGAACCTTCAGCATCACGCAATAGTCGCCCCAGATCGCTGACGGCGAGGACTCGTGGCACAGCGAGCCGCCGTGACGGTCCTTGTAGAGCCGCTCGTTCGATGCGCTGCCGTAGATCTCCGTTCCCCAGAAGAAGGTCCACTTGTTCGGCGTCCGCCACGTCAGATTGATATCGGCGACGAACTTGGGATCGCCGATCGTGCCGTTGTTGTTCACGACGACGTCACGGAAGACCGCGATCCTGTCCTTCAGCTGGTAGGTCGCGTTGCCGAGCAGCGTCAGCGAGCCGAGCGGCCCCATGTTGTGCTGAATGAGCGCCGTGAAATCGAGGCCGCGGTTCTTCTGGCTCGAGATGTTGATGTACTGGTCGTAGACGTTGGTGATCGCATGCGGATCGGTTCCGCCGTTACCACGGTCGAACAGGCTGCACAGCGGATCGGTCGGGAACGAGTCGGAGTCGTAGCAGCCGAACACGATGTTGCGCGCACCGAGCTGCGAGACTTCGTTCTTCACCTCGATATCAAAATAATCGACCGCGAGGCTAAGCCGCGTGTCCGGCAGGAACGAGAAGCGCGGCGTCAGCACCACGCTGAACGTCTTGGCGGTGGACGTTTCCGGATTGAGCCTTCCGATGCCGCCTTCCGAGTGCGCCGTTGCCGTGATCGAGCCGCCACCGTAGTTCGATGGAATGCCGTCAGCGGCGCAATTGTCGGCGGTGCGCTGGTCGATGTTGCCTTGCGACAGGTTGAACGCCCAGTTCACGCAAGGATCGATCGTGCGCGCGCTCGGGAAGCTGGTCTCGTCGGCCTTGAACTCCTCGAACAGCGCGGGAGCGCGGAACGAGGTGCCGTAGGTGCCGCGGAAGCGAAGCCAGTTGGTGACCGCCCAGTTGGCGCCGATCTTGTACGTCCAATTGCCGTGGTCCGTGTCCGTCTTGCCATCGCTGCGGCGGACGTTTTTGACGTCGGTCAGGCGCGCGGCGCCCGACAGCGAGAAATCCCTGGCGAACGGCTGGTCCTTGAAGACCGGGATCTGGATTTCCCCGAACGCTTCCTTGGTGACCGCGTGACCGGCGGTGATGCCGCCAGTACTGGTTCCCCAGGCGTTGCCGGCGAGCGTGATTGCGCCCGGCGTGTCGACGATGCTGTCACGCCGAGCAGTGATGCCGAGCGCCAGGCCGACCGGCCCGGCGGGCAGGTCGATCACGTGTCCGCTGATCGACGCTTCCCCCGACACCTGCTTGTAGACGGTCTTGCCCTGCTCCCACTGGAACAGGAATGCTTCTTCCGCCGGCGTGAACTGGCCCTTCAGGAAGCGCGGGTCGAGCCACGGGAGATCAATGCACTGCTTGTTCGAGATCGGCGTGACCTGGCCGACGCAAGACGCCGTCTGGAAGCTCGACATGTCGAGCGAATCCTGAAGGATCTGATCGGTGCGGTAGATGCCCTTGTTATGGCTGTACTGGACGTAGGCGTCGTACGACCAGCCCTTCAGGATTCCGCCGAGGTCGCCGCGCAGGCCCGCGACGCCGCGCCAGTAATCGACCTTCTGGCTGGTGTCGGAACCGCGATTGGTGACGGCGGTCGGGCTGAGGAAGTTCAGACCCGTCCAGCCCTGCGCCCAGTAGGAGCCGTAGTTACCGACATACGGACCCGAGCCGACGCCGGAGCAATCGACGACCGCGCAATAGCTGCCGGTGCTGCTGAACCCGAAGGTCCAGAACTGGCGCCATCCATTCTGGTAGGTCTTGCGGCGGTTGGCCAGGAACTCGCCGTACAGCTCGATATTGTCGGTCAGCTCGAACGAGGCATCGGCATAGATCGTGTACCGCTTCGTGCTCGGAACGATGGTCTGCTCGCTCGCAAACGGGTTGAAATTATCTTCAAGGCCGTGCGACGGACCGTCGTAGCCGACCGGGTACCAACCTGCGGGCGCCTGGAAGCACGACAGAATGCCGCAACCGGTAATCGGCGGCAGTCCGTAGGCGCTGCCCGGGAAATATTGCATCAGCGCAACCGGCGACAACCGTCGGCCGGGGATGCGCAGGTTGCCGACGGTCGGATCGTTTTGACCGTCGAACACGTAGTTATACTCGTAGTCGTAGGTCCAAACCTGGCCGACCGGCAGGTCCTCGCAGTGATATTTGCCGGTCCGCGGGTCGATCACGTCGGCGCGCTGATTGGTCCCGTGCTTGAAGACATAAGCTTCCGGGCAGTTGAGATAGCTGCGGTCGCCGCGCTTGAGCTCGTTCTGCTTGTAATAGTCGAGGGCGAGCATGAAGTGGCCGCGGTCGAACGTCTTTCCGGCCAGGAGGCTGATGTCATACTGCTCGCCGCCGGAGCGGACGGGCATGTTGGCGAAGCCGTCGAGCTGAATGCCGTTGAAGTCGGTTTTGGTGATCAGGTTGACCACGCCCGCAACCGCGTCCGAGCCGTAGATCGACGACGCGCCGGTCTTCAGGATGTCGACCTGCTTCACGATCGCCTGCGGAAGGACATTGAGGTCGAACGAGGAGACGCCGCCGCGAACGCCGGCCGGACCGGCGCGGCGTCCATTGAGCAGCACCAGCGTGCGGTTCGCGCCGAGGCCGCGCAGATCGATCGTCTGCGAGCCGGGGCCGCCGTTGGTGACGAAGTTCGACGACAGCGCCGAGGTGATCTGGGTCGAGCCGGCCGCGATCGGCGATGACTGCAGCGTGTCGGCGACGCTGAACTTGCCTTCGCGCTGCGCGATTTCGGGATCGATCCGCGACACGGGGTCGGGACTGGTGAACTCCGGCTGCCGGATGCGGGTGCCGGTGACGACAATCTGCTTCGGGCTCGCGCTGACGGCCGTATCGCCGGCGCCGACGCTGGCATCGGCGGGAGGAGTCTGGAGCGCTTGCTGCTGGTCGTTGGTGGGCACGGCCTCCTGCGCCAGCGCCTTGCCGACCGGAGTCCCCGCCGGCGTTCCCGCCTGATCGGTCGGGGTGGGAGCAGGCTGCGTTGCCTGCGCAAAGGCCGGTGCCGAGAAAAGAAGCGCGCCGAGCGACGCGCCGACAAGAAGGTTCGCCCGCAGACCTGCGGCCGTCCGAGTGCCAATCATTCGTTAGTCCCCTGTACACACGAAGACGACCGCCCTGAGGTCGTCTGGGGCCCACGCTTCATTGCTGTTGGGCTGCTGTCAATCGGTCAGCCGTTTGAAACTTATCGGAAAGCGCGCGCACCTGTCGAAAGTTAAATCGCTGTAACCCGGCCGCAACACTTTTGGACGGTTTTCGGGAGATTTGCGCGAGTCGGCTACCGTGAGTCGGGTGCCCCACATTACAAGCAAGTGAATGTTGCATGAAAGCGACAGCGTCTGCCCATTCATCGTTCAGCGTAAAATAAGGTTTTGCTTTCCCACCCGCCTTCGCCACCAAGCGCGCTCGGAACTTTCTTTCCGAATTTCACACATCCCTGGGGGGGAGGACTCGACGACATGCGCCGAACGAACTTGCTTATCTTATCAACCGTGTCCTTTGCTGCGCTTGCGGCGACGCCTGCGCTTGCGCAAGGCGGCACGGCTCCTCAGCCGACGCCCGCCCCGTGCGTCGATATTCCTGCCGGCCCACAGCATGATTCCTGTGTCGCCGAAGCTCGCAAGATCGAAGGCGAGCCGAAGGCCCGCGGCGAGATCATCGTCGTCACAGGTACGCGTATCAATCGCCCGACCCTGACGTCGGCGGTGCCCGTCACGTCGGTCGGCCTCCAGGAGCTGTCGCAGGGTAACATCTCGCTCGGCGACAAGCTGGCGGAGCTGCCGCAGATCCGCGCTACGTTCACGCAGGCGAACTCTACACGCTTCATCGGCACATCGGGTATCAACGCACTCGACCTGCGCGGTCTTGGAACCTCACGCACGCTGGTGCTCGTCAATGGCCGTCGAATCGTCACGGCAACGCCGGGCGTGAACCGTCCCGACGTGAACACGATTCCCGTCGACCTTGTTGAGCGCACCGACATTGTGACGGGCGGCAACTCGGCCATCTACGGCTCCGACGCCGTCGCGGGCACGGTGAACTTCGTGCTGAAGCGCGACTTCGAGGGCATCCGAATCAACGCGCAGGGCGGAGTTTCGTCGCGCGGCGATCGCCAATCCCGCTACGTCAGCTTGGTCGCGGGCCAGAACTTCTTCGACGGACGCGCCAATGTCGCTGTCGCCGCTGAATATGCGAAGCAGGACACGCTCTACTATACGGATCGCGATGCACAGACCGGTGCCTTCTCCGGCCGCCACCAATTCAACGCGGTAGAGAATACGGGTCCGAACCTTAATCCGTCGGCGGGCCCATTGCACGGCTCGGAGCCGTCGACCGGCAACGGGATCCCGGACACGGCCTTCCTGACCGGCGTCCGCAACAACAGCATCTCGGAAGGTGGCCTCTTTACCGCTAGCTGCCCGACGGTCGCGGCTGCTGGCGAGACGGCGGCGGCATTCGATGCCCGTCGCACCGTGGCCTGCTCCGGCCTCGCCAATACCGGCAGCAGCAACACGCTGTCGCAGTTCGGCAAGACCTATGTGTTCATGCCCAATGGCGACCTGATCGCAAACCCGTGCATCACCGACCTCCGGCCGTTTGGTTCGGGCAACTGCGTGGGTGGTTTGGGTTCGACGCTGCGCCTGACCGGTATGCTTGAGCCGGGCCTTACCCGCAAGGCGGTCAACCTGCTGGCGCATTTCGATGTGACGGACGCCTTCTCTCCGTTCATTGAGGCGCGCTATGTTCGCGTGGACGCCAACCAGGAAGGTCAGCCGACCTTCTTCAACAACACGTTTAGCATCAACAATCCGTTCCTCAGCGCCCAGGCTAAGACGCAGCTTCAGAGCATTCTCGCTCCCGGTGTGACGACGTTCACGGCGCAGCGGTTCAACATCGACTTCGGCGGCCGTGGCGAGTTGCACAAGCGCGACAACTACCAGGTTGTCGGCGGTGTCACCGGCACGTTCAATGGCGACTGGAAGTACGAAGTTTCGCTGAACTACGGCGGCCTTCACACTTTCTACGAGACGGAAGGCAACCTCCTCCGCGCCAATTACGCGAAGGCGATCAACGTCGTTACGAACGGCTCGGGGCAGATCGTCTGCGCCGTGAACGCTGATGCGGATCCGACTAACGACGATCCGGCCTGTGTTCCGCTGAACCTGTTTGGGCAGGGCGCGCCCTCTCAGGCGGCGCTGAACTACATCCTGTACACGTCATCGCGGACGCAGCGCGCGAACCTCTATGACGGCATTGCTTATGTCTCGGGCGATTCGTCGCAGCTGTTCGAACTTCCGGGCGGGCCGGTCGCGTTCGTTCTGGGCGCTGAATATCGGAAAGAGACATCGTTCGCGGCGTACGATCCGATCACGTCGAGCACGGCGTGCGGAACGAGCGGGTGCACGTTCCTGAACGTCATCCCCGACTTCAGGCCGCCGGCGCTCAAGGTGGCCGAGGCGTTCGGTGAGATCAGCGTTCCGATTCTCAAGGACGTTCCGTTCGCGAAGGAACTGTCAGTCGACGCGGCGGGCCGTTATTCGCATTACAATCTCGGCAAGACCGGGGGCGTGTTCGCCTGGAACGTCAACGGTATCTACGCGCCGATTCCGGATGTCCGCTTCCGCGCGGGCATCGCCCGGTCGGTCCGTGCGCCAACTCAGAGCGATCTCTATTCGCCGGCGACGCAGACCTTCCTCAACGGATTGGTTGACCCCTGCGGACAGCAGAACATCAACAACGGTCCGATCGTCGATGGACAGTCGGTGCGCATCAAGAACTGCTTGGCCGCCGGCGTGCCGACGACCCAGACCTTCAATGGCACCACCGAGCCGTTCACCAATCGTCCCGCGTCGGGCGTGTTGGCCTTCAATCAGGGCAACATCAACCTGAAGGAAGAGCGTGGTACCAGCCTGACGATCGGCTCGGTTCTGCAGCCGCGGTTCATCCCGGGTCTGTCGCTGACTGTCGATTACTACAACATCAAGGTGAAGAACGTCATTTCGGCGCTTGGCGGCCAGACGATCCTCAACCTCTGCTACGATAGCACGACCGGAATCAATAACCCGTACTGCGCGGTCGTTAACCGGAATGCGAACGGAACGTTCGCCGGCCAGTCGAACGTGCTTCACGGCGGCGGAACTGTATCGTTCGACCCGACTGGGCCGGCGGTGCTGATCACGTCGTTCAACTTCGCGAAGCTGGAGACGAGCGGACTCGACTTTGATGCATCGTACCGTCGCAAAATCGGTGGCGATGTCACGTTGTCGCTCCGGGGCATTCTGAGCTACGTGATCAAGAAGAACCAGTACGTCGACGTCAACGATCCGAATTTCCAGGATCGGATCCTCGGCGAACTCGGCGATCCGGCGTGGCAGGGGCAGCTGTCGGCGAACCTCGAGCGCGGCTGGCTGAACTTCGGCTATCGCCTGCGTTACGTTGGCAAGCAGACCGTCGGCGCCTACGAGACCCAGCATCCGCTCCAGGGGCGGCCGGCAACCAACCCGGATGCGTTCCCCGTGATCTGGTATCCGGAATCGTTCTTCCACGACTTCCGTCTCGATGTGAATCCGAGCAAGAAGTACCGGGTGTACTTCGGCGTCGACAATGCGTTCGATCGCCTGCCGCCGTTCGACCTGCTTGGGGTCGAGAGCGGTGCGCCGAGCCCGGTCGGCCGCTTCTTCTACGTCGGAGCCACCGTCAACTTCTAAGCGGTGCGGTTCGGGGCGGGTTGCCAAGACCCGCCGCGTCCGATCCCAAACTGGGGCGGGGTGCCAATGCGGCATCCCGCCCTTTTCTTTGAGCCGCTTCGCCGTATGAATCGCGCGCAGGGGGTGGTTGGCGCAACATGAGCGCTCCGGGCACAATCGATATCGTGATCGCCGTGCTGGCGCTGCTCTGGCTCGCTCTTGCGGCGGCCATCGCGATCGTCGCCGCGCGGCGGTTGCGGATCGCCCAGCAGGTGATCGACGTCGCGCGCGCCAATGCGCGGCTGCTCGACGTGATGCCGGCCCGGCCGCTGCTGGTCCGCGCCGACCGCCGCATCGAAGTCGACGGGCAGCTGCTGCGCGATCTCCGGCTGGAACGGCCACCCAGCGCACTCACCGACCTCGCCGGCGGAGATGCCGGGCTGGACGCGGAGGATCTCGCGGCACTCGAGCAGGAGCTCGATTCGGCGCGCGCTTCGGCTGGGCGCTTCTCGTGCAAGGTCCGCGTGCGCGGCTCGGCTCGCGTGTTCGACGTTCGCGGCGGACCGGCGGTTGGAGAACCGGCGGGTTCGATGATGTTGTGGTTCGTGGACGCGAGCGCCGGCGAGGACGAGCGTGCCAAGCTCGCGCTGCGCCTGCATCAGACCGAAGGCGCGCTCGATTCGCTAACGCACCTCATTGAAGCTGCCCCGTTCCCGATGTGGTACCGCGGGCCCGATCTCAAGCTCGGCCTTGTCAACAGCGCCTTCGTCCAGGCGGTCGAAGGCCAAGGCGCGGCCGACGTGATCGAGCGCGGGGCGGAGCTGCTCGACGAGCAGGGCGAACAAAGTCCGATCGAGATTGCCCGAAGAGCGCAGGAAAGCGGCCGCGTCAGCTCGCAAATGCAGCCGGCAATCATCCGCGGCGAGCGGCGCATGCTGCGAGTGGTGAATGTGCCGCTGTCGAGCGGGGCCGTGGCCGGCTTCGCGGTCGACGTTCAAGACCTCGAGGACGCGCGCGTCGAGCTCGCGCGTCACATCGAATCGCAACGCGAGCTTGCCGATCGGATGACCGCCGGCACCGCCCAGTTCGATGCCGACCGGAGCTTGAGCTTTTTCAACCGTCCGTTCGCGGTGATGACCGAGCTCGACCCCGAATGGCTGGCCGAGGGCCCCGAGTTCGATCGCGTCATCGAACGTATGCGCGACCAGCAGCGGCTTCCCGAAGTGCGCGATTTCCCCGCCTGGAAGGAAGAAAGGCGCGGCTGGTTCACCAGCCCCGAAGAAGTCATCGAGGAAGAATGGATGCTCGCCGCCGGCGATCACATCCGGGTGGTCGCCCAGCCGCTCCCCGACGGCGGCTTGCGTGTGTTTCTCGAGGACCGGACGGAGCAGCTGCGGCTTGCGTCGGCACGCGACACGCTGCTGCGCGTCCGCGCGGCAACGTTCGACAATCTGTTCGAAGCGATCAGCGTGTTCGCCAGCGATGGCCGGCTGTACCTCTGGAATCGACGGTTTCTGGACGATTGGGAGCTCGACGAGGGATGGCTCGCGACCCATCCCCGCGTCGATGAGCTCGTCCCGGCGATGGCGCGCAAGCTCGTCAACCCGACCGCGGCCGCACAAATCCGCGAAATGGTCCGCCAGACGACCAACGAGCGGCAGTCGTCGAACGGCCGCATCTCGATGACGGACGGGCGGCATTTCCAGTTCGCCGCGGTGCCGCTGCCCGACGGTAATGCGCTCTTCACGATGGTCGACGTCACCGATTCGACCCGGATCGAGGCCGCGCTCCGGGAGCGCGCGACGGCGCTCGAGGAAGCCGACCGGGTGAAGACCGATTTCGTCGCGAACATGAGCTACGAGCTGAGGACTCCGCTGACTTCGATCGGCGGTTTCGCCGAGCTTCTCGGCGGCGGCTACGCGGGCGAGCTGACGCCCAAGGGCCGGGATTATGTGAGTGCGATCCTCGAATCGGTCGAGCGCTTGTCGAAGCTCATCAATGACGTGCTCGATCTCACCACGGGCGAAGCGCGTGGCGTGGCGCTCGAGAAAGAACGTGTCGATGTCGCCGGTCTTTGCCGCGCCGCCGTTGAAAAGGCCAAGGCGACCGCGGCGGAAAAGGCGCAGAAGCTCGACCTCGATATCTCACCCGGCGCCGGGCACGTCTTTGGCGACGCCCGGCGGATTCGCGAATCGATCGAGCATGTGCTGCAGAACGCGATGGCCTACACCGACCGCAAAGGCCGGATCTCGTTGTTCGCGAATGGCGACAAGGAACAGGCGGTGATCCGCATTCGCGACAATGGTCCGGGTATCGACCCGGCGGAGTTGCCGCGCGTGTTCAGCCGCTTCAACCGGGTCGCCGACGGCGGCGTGCGCGGCGAAGCGGCGCTCGGGCTCGGGCTACCGCTGACGCAGCAATTCATCGAAGCACACGGCGGCACGGTCGAAGTCGAGTCCGAGATGGGGAAGGGGACGACCGTGACCCTGACAATTCCTCGCGGCACCCGATGATCCTGAAGAGCGAAGCGGACACGGCGGCCGCGGGGGCCGCGCTCGCGTGGCTTGCCCGGCCTGGCGATGTGATCACCCTGTCGGGACCGCTCGGGGTCGGCAAGACGAGCTTGGCGCGCGGTTTCATTTCGGCGCTCGGCCACGATGGCGAAGTGCCGAGCCCGAGCTTCGCGATCGTTCAGCCTTATGAGCACCTGAATCCGCCAGTCTGGCACGTCGATCTCTACCGGATCGAATCTTTTGCGGAGATGGAAGAACTCGGGCTCGATGCCGCTGCCGACGCGGTCTTGCTCGTCGAATGGCCGCAGCGAGCGGGCGGGGG
>Ga0207652_10000663_pt1 | contig 33730 bp, 37 predicted proteins | sample KBSC63BmetaG_FD_184334 | JGI IMG/M metagenome (GOLD analysis project Ga0207652, IMG submission 184334) | Corn rhizosphere microbial communities from Kellogg Biological Station, Michigan, USA - KBS C6-3B metaG (SPAdes) (version 2) | ecosystem: Host-associated > Plants > Roots > Rhizosphere ...
ACTTTGCGCTGGTATTTCAAAGAATTACCGGTGATGCGGCGGGGAAGCAATTTACCTTGTTCGTTCAGGAATTTTTTCAAAAAGTCAGCATCTTTATAATCAATGTATTTGATGCCTAATTTTTTGAAACGGCAATATTTCTTTGGCCGTTTTTCAGCTTTTATTGCTGTCAGGTATTTAATTTCGTTTGCTTTAGCCATTGTTTACCTCCGCTTTTTCAATTCCTGTTGGTACGCCTTTTCTTCTTTTGGCATTGTACTCGACGGCGTATTTGTCGAGCGCAGTGAACATGTGGCGAATGACTGATTCATCGCGCAAAAGCTGTGTTTTCAGCTTTTCATTGAAGTCGGTTGGCGCAGCATATTCCAGAACCCAGTATAAACCGGTTGTTTTTTTCTGGATTGGATACGCCAGTGATTTTAATCCCCAGGCATTTTCGTTTACAACCTCTCCGCCGTTTTCTTTAACCAGCGAAGTGAACTTGCTCTGAGCGGCTTTAAAGTCCTCTTCAGAAAGTACAGGGGTAAAAATCACCATCAATTCGTAATTCTGCATTAATCGTGTTTTTTGGTGAATAAAATTTATAATTTGGGCGGCAAAGGTACGGGATTTAAATTACTGAGGAAAAGAATTAAGCCTAATTATTCATAAATATTTGACGGCTTTTGGAAATGAAAAAGAGCTGAACTTTATGAACTTACCAACTCTTTTCAATAATTTATCTCAAAATTCTTTTATGGGAAAATTCCTAATTCAGCGTAAGAAGTAGCTACTTTATTAATAGCGCAAACATAAGCGGCAGTTCTCATATCCGGAATTGCCGGAGTTTTTTGCCAGATGTCAACGATTTCACGGGTTGCAGTAATCATCGTTTCTTCCAGCCCGCTTCTTACCAAATCTACTTCATCAGCGCCGTGAAGGATAAAATCCCTTTCAGATCCACTCATCTTTTTTCCGGTAAGCTCTTCTACCTGGTTTACAATATGATGATTCATATTCTCGCTAAATCTTTTCTCCAAACGGCCATAGCGAACGTGGCTCAAATTTTTCAACCATTCAAAATAACTAACTGTAACACCGCCGGCATTCAGGTACATATCCGGAACAATTAATACCCCTTTTGGATTTAAAATTTCATCAGCTTCAGGTGATAAAGGTCCGTTTGCTGCTTCTCCTACAATTTTTGCTTTTACCCGGCCAGCATTTTCGCCATTGATCACATTTTCCAAAGCAGCCGGAATTAAAATATCACAATCCATTTCCAAAGCATCAGCCGATTTTTCAAAGTTCTCAGCACCAGGGAAATCCAGAATAGAACCTGTTTTTTTGCGATGCAGCCATACTTTTTCAACATCAAGCCCTTCATACTTTTTGATAGCACCTTCCATCTCTGCAAGGCCGACAATGATTGCTCCTGCCTGCTGGAAAAATAATGCAGTATGATAACCCACGTTTCCTAATCCCTGAACACAAACACGTTTGCCTTTTACTCCTGTTGGTAAACCGATCTTTTCCATCAATGTTGTCATATTGCAAACTTCGGTAAGACCATAAAAAACCCCCAATCCTGTTGCTTCTCTTCTTCCACGCACACCGCCTTGCGAAACTGGTTTTCCTGTTACACACGCAGCAGCATCAATTTCCCCCGGATGCATAGCGGTATAGGTATCCAGTATCCACGCCATTTCTCTTTCGCCCGTTCCATAATCCGGAGCCGGTACATCTGTTCCGGGTCCGATAAAATTTTTCTTGATTAGTTCTGCAGTATAACGGCGGGTGATTTTTTCGAGTTCATAAGGTGTGTATTCCCTTGGACTTATTTTGATTCCGCCTTTTGCCCCTCCAAAAGGTACGTTTACGATTGCGCATTTGTATGTCATCAAAGCGGCAAGCGCCATCACTTCATCCTGGTTTACGGCATTGCTAAAACGGATACCACCTTTACATGGTGTTTTATGATGAGAATGTTGAACTCGATATGCTTCCAAAGTTACAATTTCACCATTTTCTCTTTTGATCGGGAAGCGCATCTGGTACACACTGTTGCACTGCTTTATTTGTTGCAGAATTCCATTATCCCATTGAGTAAAAACGGCCGCTTTATCAAAGCTTTTCTCTACGTTTTCAAAAAAACTATACGGAACTTTTGATGACATGATGTTTATTTTTTAATGAAAATTTAAATGATCCATGTAACAACTATTATAACGACTTTTCTTTTTTCGACACCTTCCTGTCAATTCTGATCAGATATAAAAAGAACACGACAAGGATAACGATGCACACAGCCATTACTACATATATTTTATCATGACTTCTCATTGTTTCGTCAACAGTAGGGGAAATGGTTTGTTGCGCCCACAAAACCGGGGACAATAGAAATAATATAACAGCAAAGCTTATGCGCTTTAAAAAAGATTTATTCATGAATTAAATTTTTATTGGCAAGCAGGCTTAAACGTATTTTTAGACTGCTGATCCAGATTCCTAAAAGCAGCCAGCCAAAAACCGCAGGCCAAAAGATCAAACGCATGGTAGCATCAAGGCTATCGCCTCCGAGCGCGGGATTTCCACCGCCTTTTGCACCCTCCATTCCTCCCGGATGAAGAGACTGTACAAGGCGAGGCAGGATCATTATTAAAGGGATATAAATAAAATAGGCAAAAATATTATACACAGAAGAGACGCGTGCTCTTTTATCAAAATCAGTCATAGAACCACGTAAAACGATATAGGCTAAATAAATCAAAACTGCAATGGCAGCCGCAATCTGTTTGGGATCGTTGCTCCAGAATTCGCCCCAGGTATATTTCGCCCATATTGAGCCTGTTGCTAACCCAAGAATTCCGAATATAATTCCTGTTTTTGCAAATTCAGATGCATATATATCGTATTTGAGCTTTTGAGTTCGGAGATAGGCAATAGAATAAGCAAGGGATAAAGTAAGCAATCCCATTTGCCCAAACCACATGGGAACATGAAAGAAGAAATTACGAATACTTTGATGAAGATTTCCAATAATAGGAACTGGAATCAGAAAACCGGCAGTGAAGGTTAAAAACATGAAAATAATACACAATATCTTCCACCACTTTAGTTGCATGTAGTTTTTTTTGTAGGGCAAAATTAAGGATAATATCCTTGTATTTCTTTAAATGTTTGACAAGCCTTTATGTTTTTGGATGTAATTTGAAGGAAGTAACAGAGAAGTGTAAATTTTCAAAAACTAACTATAAATCGTAGAATATGAATTATCAAATAATGAGATAAATTAATAATTTAATAAATCGAAACGTCTAGAATCAATCTCTCCATAAAAAAGGAAACAGTACAATCGATAATACAATAACCAATAAATCCAACCCGGTTAATAAAAGAGAAATTTGTAAAATCGCTCCTTCTCTGAAAACTTCGCCATAAGCAGCTTTTGATAACCGAATCAATAACAATAATTGTGGAATAATAAGCGGAAATCCAAGTATCGCCATAATTGCCGCATTTTGGTGCGCTTTTGCTGCAATTGCAGACATTAAGGTAAATACCAGGCTTAAACTCAATCCTCCCAGGCAAGCAATACCAATAAATTGTAATTCGTTCATTACCGGATTTCCCAATAAAATTCTAAACAGAACCAGGCTCAACAAAACCATCAAAAGCATAATTACCGTACTGTAAATTAGTTTAGAAATTATAAAATGTATCGGACTTACGATTGAATAAAAATAAAGCATGCGACCCTGGCTTTCCTGCATAAAACTTTTAGCGACCGCATTTACACAAACAAACAATTGGATCATCCAAAACAGCCCGTTATAAACGGTACTTTCCGGCTGACCCATAGCCAGGTATAACACAAAAATGGTACTGGCGACATAAAGTGAAATTCCAAAAAAAGTATGCTGCTGCCGTAGTTCCAACAGAAAATCTTTTTTCAGGAGCGTGATTATTTTGGACACAATAAAATTTAGAAAGATGAATTACAAATAAAAGGTAAAAATACTTTTTAAATTTTCATTCCGGATAATTCTGAAAGTTTGGAAAGGACGATAAAACGCTTTTTTTGAATAGGCACATAAATCAATTCCAATAAAGCAACAAATAACACTGATTTTAAATATTGTTTTAATACTGCTTTCGAATATAAATTCAACTGTTGCCAATGTTGGCCTCCAATGCATTTTTAGCTTCTATCGGGCATAGAAATTGTACCGATTTTGTTAGATTAAATAAATTTATGATTGATAACTATTCGTGAAAATTTAAATTAAATGACATGGAAAAACGTACCGTAAATATTGAATTAAATGACGTAACGCTAATTGGGAATTTGAATCAACCATCCAAACCGCGCGCTCTCGTGATTTTTGCACATGGAAGTGGCAGCAGCCGTTTAAGTGCGAGGAATAATTATGTAGGCGATATTTTAAATGAACATCATATTACAACCTTGCTCACCGACCTTTTAACACCTGAAGAAGATGCGGTTTATGAAAACCGGTTTAATACGGATCTATTGACGGACAGATTGATAAGAGTCACAGAAAAAATGCTGGAGCAAATTGCCTTTGACGTTTTACCGATTGGATATTTTGGCGCCAGTACAGGAGCAGCGTCGGCTTTGGACGCCGCGGCTTTTCTCGGCGATACAGTGAAGGCTATTGTATGCCGTGGAGGTAGGGTAGATATGGCTAAAAACTTATCAAAGGTAAGAGCGGAGGTTTTATTAATTGTTGGCTCGCGTGATTTACCGGTCATCGATTTGAATCAGAAGGCATATGAATCTATTCGTACAGCAAAGAAGATGCACGTAGTAGAAGGCGCTTCCCATTTATTTGAAGAGCCGGGCACTCTGGAGGAGGTTGCAAATGCGGCGGCAGATTGGTTTGAATTGCATCTATGCAATCAAACACTCACTGAAAACACTCATTAGTTATGTATTTTATCAACAGATTTGATGCCGCTATGAAGCTCTCAAAAAAACTGGATAAATACAGCGGGCAAAACGGGGTGATTCTTGCGGTACCTCGTGGTGGTGTTCCCATTGGTTTTTACCTGGCTCGTTACCTTCATTTTGAACTGGATCTGTTGATGACTAAAAAACTCGGGCATCCGTTGAACCCAGAATTCGCAATAGGAGCGGTTGGTTTAGAAGATTCGATTATTGAAGAGACTGAAAATGTGCCCCCCGAGTATATAAAACAGAAAGCTTCGGAAATTCATGAACAATTAAAAAAGCGTTATAAAGATTTTATGGGTGAAAAAGAACCTTTGGATTTAAAAGGGAAAATTGTCATTGTCGTCGATGATGGTATTGCTACCGGACGTACAATTCTTGCAACAATAAAAATGCTTCGAAGCAAGCACCCAAAAAAACTGGTGGTGGCAGTTCCGGTTGCATCAAAGCAGGCTGCGGAACGAATTAGTAAAGAAGTAGATGAATTTATTTGTCTTCACATACCTGTTCCCTTTTTTGGAGTCGGAAGGTTTTACGAAGATTTTAACCAAACAACTGATGAAGAAGTAACCGATCTTTTAAAAGAATTGAATGCACGAGGGCATGCAGCCTAATTCTTTTTTTCTTACTTTTTTTTTTCGTAATTAACAGACATGGTTCTAAAACTTATTTTTTGCCAAAACGTCTTATGTATTTCATTTGAATATGATTAAAATCATTTTTGAAAAAATCTTTAAAAAAATCTGCACATGAAAATACTTGAATCCTTTTATCTTCGTTTTAATGACAAAGTTTTTAATAATAGGTCTGGGCAATCCCGGGAACGAATATGCACACACAAGGCATAACATCGGATTCGATATTTTAAATACTTTTGTTTTGAAAAATAATGCCTTTTTCCAATCTGCAAGATTGGCAGAAGTAGCAGAAATAAAATTTAAGGGGAAAATATTTGTTTGTATCAAACCAACTACTTTTATGAATCTCAGCGGAAGAGCTGTAAAGTACTGGTTGGATAAGGAAAAAATTTCCATTGAAAATTCTTTGACAATAGTGGATGACCTCGCACTTCCTCTAAGTAAATTAAGATTACGAAAAAGAGGTTCCGATGCCGGTCATAACGGCTTGAGAGACATTCAAAATGTATTGGGAACTGACGAATATCCCAAATTGCGTTTTGGGATTGGAAATCAATATCCAAAAGGCATGCAGGTACAGTTTGTTTTGAGCCGTTGGTTGCCCGAAGAATTGCCGGTGGTAAAATTGAAAATCGAAAAAAGCATTCAAGTAATTGAAGAATTTGCCACCATTGGAATTGACAGAACAATGAGTGATGTAAATAATCTAACTTTTATTTGATAAATTCACAGATAAATTCTTTTTTAAATTTGTTTTTTATATTTTCGCAAAACCTTTGAAAAGCCCTGACTAAACCTGATTGAAATGAAAATATTTTGTATAGGGCGTAATTATGCCGATCATGCTAAAGAAATGGGGAGCGCAGCTCCTGACGAACCCATTATATTTATGAAGCCGAAGAGCGCTCTTGTGCAGGGCCATACTCCATTCTATTACCCCGAATTTACCAATGATCTTCACTATGAAGCGGAGCTGGTAGTCCGTGTGAGTAAAAACGGAAAATACATCCAGGAAAAACACGCGTCCAATTATTACAACGCCATTACTGTAGGTATAGACTTCACCGCGCGTGATATTCAGCAACAATTGAAAGAGAAAGGCCTTCCGTGGGAGAAAGCGAAATCTTTTGATAATTCTGCAGCAGTAGGAAAATTTATCGATTTTACATCGGCGATTGATAAAAAGAATATCAATTTTTCTTTAGCTAAAAATAAAGAAATCGTGCAAAAAGCGAATTCCGGGTCGATGATTTTTTCAATAGATAAGATCGTTGCTAATATCTCAAATTATTTTTCGATTAATATCGGCGATCTGATCTTTACCGGCACGCCTGCAGGAGTAGGAGAGTGTCTTGTAGGAGATTTACTACAGGGTTATTTCGAAAAAGAATTGGTACTTTCCCTCGAAATCAAATAACTTATTTCCGTATTTTTTCTAAGGGAAAAAAGCAAAGACTTTTTCGGATTTTAATTGATGGAAACTGAATGCTAACATTTAAATTTGAAAAAGAATTTCTTTGTTCATCAGAAAAAATTCCCTCATGCCTGTTCTCCAATATCGGAAAGCTTTCACGCTTTTTACCAATTTATTTTTAGCATTTTTACTGTTTTCATTTTCCGGATTTTCTTCGCCAAAAAATTTTATTTCGGTAGACGTTGATCAGCAAACTGGAAATTACAGCATTACTTCCAACACGCTTCATTGGAAATTTAGCGGCACCATCGGACAAAAATTATCGCAATTAAAATCATCAAAAGGGCATGATGCAATTGGAAACTTTCAATCGGTATTTTTTTCCTGGAAAAACAAAAATGAATATGCAGCCACTATTCGCTGGTATGATGAAAAACCCGTGGTAATTTTTTCTTTATCGCTTTCAAAGGGAGCAGATAATTCTATCGTTTCTTTCCCTGATTTCAATTCCATTCCTGCGTCACTTTTTCATTTTAGTTATCGCAATGATGTTTTTTCCGCACCCGAGTTTTCTTTAACAGAAACTTCCACTCCCTGGTTATTTTTTGATAAAAATAAAAATGCTTGTGTAATTTCTCCGGCTTCCGATTTTATTGTTTCAAAAATGACTGGTGATGGGGAAAACCGCATCAGCAGTGGGTTAAATGAAGAAATAAAAAATCTGCCAAAAGGATTTACACATTCCACGATTATGATCTTTGATGAAGGAATTCAGACCGGATGGAACACGTGGGGAAATGCCCTCAGAAAATTATACAATCGGGTTCGTCCTGCAAATGATGCAGATGTCGTCTTAAAAACTTTTGGATACTGGACTGATAATGGTGCCGATTATTATTATAATTATGACACTACAAAAGGATATGAAAACACATTGCTTGACCTGAGAAAAGTGTACCAAAAAGAAAATATTCCGCTCGACTATATGCAACTCGACAGTTGGTGGTATGAAAAATCTATTTATGATCCTGACGGAAAACCGGATGCAGATCATAAAAACAAAGCATTACCAAAAGGCGAATGGAACCGGTATGGCGGCCTGTTGGAATATGTGGCAGATCCGTTTTTATTTCCGAATGGTTTGGCTTCATTTGATAAAAAAGTTGGATTGCCTTTGGTCACTCACAATCGCTGGATCGATCCTCAAAGTCCTTATCATAAAAAATACCAGATATCAGGTTACGCGGCCATAGATCCTGCTTTTTGGAACCATATAATGGATTACCTAAAAACTTCCGGAGTGGTTTGTTATGAGCAGGACTGGCTCAATTATATTTATAACAAAAGTCCCGAAATGCTTGCTGATATTAAGGTTGGCAACGAATTTACCGATGGAATGGCGAACGCCGCAAAAGAAAATGGTTTGCATCTTCAATATTGTATGGCGATGCCACGATTTTTTTTGCAAGGATTAAAATATAATAATCTCACTACCATTCGAACCAGTGACGACCGTTTTGAACCGCGCAAATGGATGCCTTTTATTTTCACTTCGCAATTTGCGTATGAAATGGGAATTTGGCCGTGGTCCGATGTTTTTAAAAGCAGCGAAACAGGAAATATGGTGGTTTCTGTTTTATCTGCAGGAGCAGTTGGAACGGGCGATGCGATTGGAAAAGAAGACAAAAAAAATATTATGCTAGCTTGCAGAAATGATGGCGTTTTGGTAAAACCTGATGTTCCTCTTCTTCCGCTTGATGAAGATTATCTACAAATCAGCAACAAAGAAAATAAACCTTTGCTTGCATCAACTTTTACAAAACATGGCAACATAACAACTCATTATTTGTTTGCTTTTTCTGATAAAAAAACGATGGACAAAGATTTTAATTTTCGGCCTTCTGATTTAGGAATTACAGGAAAAATTGTGGTTTACAATCCGGTGAATCAAGAATTGAAACTGATGCAATCAACAGAAACATTTTCAGGATCAATTCCTGATAAAAAATATGTTTACTACATTCTTGCTCCGGTTACCCCAACAGGAATTGCTTTTCTCGGAGATGAAAATAAGATTGCAGCGACAGGCAAAAAAAGAATTGCAGAAGTAAGCAGTTCTGCAAATAATTTAGCTGTAAAAGTTCTTTTTGCCAGGGGCGAAAAACAAATTACTTTATGTGGATATTCTGAGAATCCGCCATTGGCAGATAAAGGGAAACTTTCTTTTGATGCAGCAACGCATCTCTTTAAATTACTATTATCTTCTGATGGAAATGAAAAGAGTATCGAAGTGAATCTGAAAAAATAAAATCCAATTATTTCTTCGTTTACTAAAAGAATCAGCTAAAAGTTTCTCTTATCTTCTCCCAGAATGTTTTGTCATTTTTATCAGGCTTCGGTTTGAAGTTTTCGCTGTCCTGCAAATTTTCCAACGCAATTTTTTCTGCATCGGAAACAGTTTGAGGTGTCCATACATTCACCTGGATAAGTTGGTCGCCTTTTTCATAAATGCTGTTTATAGACGGAAAACCTTTTCCTTTCAACCGGAAAATTTTTCCGCTTTGTGTTCCCGCTGGTATTTTTATTTTAGCGCGGCCATCTATTGTTGGTACTTCAGTTTGAGTGCCAAATACTGCATCAGTAAACGAAATGTACAAATCAAAAGCAACATTTAATCCTTCCCGGTGTAAATACGGGTGTGCCTCTTCTTCTATTAAAATGACTAAGTCTCCGGCGCCGCCTCCGCGTTCACCCATATTGCCTTTTCCGCTCATGCTCAGTTGCATTCCTTCCTGAACTCCGGCCGGAATTTCCAATGTTACCATTTCTTCTCCGTAAACTCTTCCTTCCCCTTTGCAAGCAGTACATTTATTCGTAATCACGCTTCCTTCACCATTACAATCAGGACAAGTGGTGACTGTTTGCATCTGCCCTAGAAAAGTATTCTGAACTCTTCTTACCTGTCCGTTTCCGCCGCAGGTTCTGCAAGTTTGAGAGCTGTTTTTATCTTTTGCTCCTGAACCACCACACGCACTACAATAAACGTATTTTTTTACTTTGATCGTTTTGGTGGTTCCTTTTGCAATTTCCTCGTAATTTACTTTAATTTTTACCCGCAAATTGGTACCTCTCGTACCTCTGCTTCTCCTGGAACTGCCACTTCTGCTGCCGCCGCTAAAAAAGCCGCCAAACATATCATCTCCGAAAATATCACCAAACTGGCTGAAAATATCATCCATATTCATTCCGTGACCTGAGAATCCGCCTCCACGTCCGGGACCAAAAGCATTATGACCAAACCGGTCGTATTGAGCACGCTTATCAGCATCACTTAAGATTTCGTACGCTTCTGCAGCTTCCTTAAATTTTTCTTCTGCTGTATGATCGCCGGGATTTCTGTCCGGATGGAATTGCATGGCTACTTTTCGGTAAGCTTTCTTTATTTCATCGGCAGTTGAATTTTTGTTTACACCGAGGATCTCATAATAATCTCTTTTTGTCATGGTACTTGCCATAATATTTATTTGTACTACCATCTGCTGATGGTATTTTTGATATGATTCTAATGATTATTCATTAAATTATTTGCCAACAACAACTTTCGCAAACCGGATGAGTTTGTCATTGAGCATATACCCTTTTTGTAGTTCAGCAACGACTTTCCCTTTTAGCTTTTTGTCATCCACTTCAATTTCCGATACCGCCTCGTCTTTTTCTACATCAAATTCAGTATGTAAAGTTTTAATCGCCTGCAAGCCTTTTGCCTGGAGCGTTTTTCTAAATTTATCAAAAACCAGCTTTATTCCTTCTTTTACATTATTATCAACATCACTTTCCTGTAATTGATTTTCTGCTCTGTCCATGTCGTCCAGCACTTCTAACAAAGAAACGATAATGTCTTTACCAGCTGTTTGCCTTTGTTCGATTGCTTCTTTTGAGGTACGTCTTTTATAGTTATCAAACTCAGCAAACAAGCGAAGATATTTCTCTTTTTGTTCGGCAAGTTCGGTGGTAAGATTTTCTATTTCAGTATGTTCCACATCAGGAATAATTGCAGAATCTTTTGTCTGTTCTTCTAATTTATTTTCACCTTCGGAAATAGAAAAATCCGCTGCTTCAACAGGACTTTTAGATTCATTTTCTTGCATGTTTTTCGATTTTTACTGTTTTTAAAATTGGCTGCAAAGTTAGTACAGTCAAACTTTTTGCCAATATTAAATCTTAGACAAAATGACACAAACAAGTAGAGGAATTGTTAAAGGATTATTTAATCACCTGGAATTTTCCAGATTCAACGATGTTGCCATCCTTATCGCGTAGCTGAAAAATATAAACACCCCGATAGAAGTCGGTAAGAGAAACGATCATCTTTTGATCAGTAACTTTCAGGTCTTCAATTTTTTTGCCAATGAAATTAAAAATCACCAAGGTATAAGATTGATCGTAATTTTTTGAAAAGTCGAAATTAATAAAACTGCTTGCAGGATTGGGGTAAAATTTAATCGTTTTTGCAGCGTCTGCTGTAAGGTGCATCGGTTTGGATTGTGCAATGCTGCTAAACTGAAAACCGGCAATAAGGATAAGTATGTATAAAATTTTTTTCAATAGAACAAAAGTATTAACTTAAAATTGAATCTACAAGTTTCGGGCCTTTTTATATTTTTGTGAAAAAAAATAAAAAACAGTACAACGAATCTCAACTTTAGAACGAATGATTTTTTAAATTATTGAATGTGTTTGTATTATTTTTTTAAAAAATTATCGGTAAAATTCAAATTCAGTTTATTTGCTTCTTTGATGTCATTGGACGTGTGAAAATGGTGAAAGTTTAAGCCGTTATTCTACCGCTGTTTCCGGGCTTTCTTCCATTTCTTTCTTTTCTGTTTCTGCATCTTTTTTTGTTAATAATAATCCGATCATCATAATCAAAGAAGTAATAACAATTACCTGGATAATGAGAGATCTATTGATTAAAGGAATCTGCTTTGCCGGTGCGATGGACAGAAACAACAAAATCGTTACAAGTCCACGTGGAGCAATAAAAAGCAAAGGAATCAATGGCAAGCTTGAAATAAGTAGTTGTATTATTCTAAAAATAAAAATTATCGCTATAATTCCGAAGGTCCACCCTAATGTTTCCACTTTTATCATGTCCTTTGTCTCAATCATATATCCAAACAATAAAAAAAATAACGAACGGATCATAAAGGCTGCTTCAATGGTGAGTTCTTTAAACTTGTGCATTTCTTTGTCGAGCTCGTCGGGCTTGACTTTTCGAAACCAACGGAACTTTTTTAATTCATCCAGGTTACCAAGGAAAAGCCCGAACAATAAAATAAAGATCAGAGCCGGTAAGTCATATTCATGTGCGATGGTATAAATTAAAATTACCAGTAAAATGATTGGTACAAATTTTATATCGTGATCAATTTTGCTAAGTAATAATGAAAGCAAAATAATCGCGATGAGAGAAATGAAGGTGATGGCTAAAATCTGTAATCCGAAAGTGGCAAAGGACTTTCCATTTATAAATTCATTGAGCGCAATAAAATTAAAAAATAATACACCAAGAATATCAGAAAAGCTGCTTTCATAAATCACAAATTCCTTGTCAGTTGTAGCAAGGTTCTTTACGCTTGAAATCGCAATAGAACTGCTTATAACACAGAGTGGTATTACATTAGAAAGGTTATCTTTAAAAGAAGATGGTGCAAAATATTGCAATAGATAAGCGAACAAAAATGCCAGTGAAAGCATCGGTATTAATGCGCCAAAAAATGATTTTCTAAGAAGTGGTAACTTAGATTTATTCAGCTTCAATTCCAATGCCCCCTCCAATACGATTAGAATCAAGCCAACCATTCCCAGTACCGGTAATATTGGTGAAAAGTCCGGCAACTTTATACCAAAAACATAAGTCAGTTGCCTGGCAAGCCAGCCAAGAAGCAACAACAAAATCACTGCAGGAATCTTTGTCTTCTTTGCACTCAAGTCAAAAAGATAGGCGACTAACAGGAGTACGCAAAAGCTAATTATTATGGTTGTGGTCATTAATAAAAGTTAATTTTTCTAATGTCGAATACGAATATTTTAAAATGCAAGAAACAAACAAATAACAGTAAATCGTGTTTTCATAATTGTAGAAGATATGGTTGTATTGCGTTTGAAACTCAATTTGATATTTCACCCTCACAATTTTGGAACCTTTTTTTATTTTATGGAATGATCTGGCATTTCTTTTTTATGAGGATGGTTTTTTTTTACAAGACAAACGATTGCGTTGCCTTGTTTTTTTATAAAGACAAAAAAAAATTTGGTGATTTAAATTTGTAGCATACTTTTGCTGCCGCAATGATAATCACAAAAGCAAATACCGGTTTCTTTTACTTTAGCTACTATTTTAGAAATAGTCCGGGATGCCTTTGTTAAAACTGAAATGAATCAGAATTAAAATAAAAGAATCCCGGCAAAAAAAGCCGGGATTTTTGTTTTATATAAATGAAAAAGAAAATAGCGATACAAGGTTTTGAAGGCAGCTTCCACCAGGCAGCCGCAAGAAGATTTTTCGGAAACGATGTTGAAGTAATATGTTGTTCTACTTTCCGTGATGTTGTAAAAATTGCAGGCGACAAAACAAGCAGCGACGGAGGTTTGATGGCAATCGAAAATTCTATTGCCGGAAGTATCTTGCCAAATTACAATCTTCTTCAAAAAAGTAATTTGAAAATAATCGGTGAAGTTTATCTTCAGATCGATCAAAATCTTTTAGTAAACCGCGGTGTCACTCTTGATGATATCCGGGAAGTTCATTCCCATCCCATGGCATTGTTGCAATGCATGGATTATCTGGAAAAACATAATTGGAAATTAATCGAAACTGAGGATACGGCGCTGAGTGCACAACATATCCATCAGCATAAAAGCAAGCACATTGCAGCAATAGCCGGTGAATTAGCAGCACAACTTTTTGATCTCAATATGATCGCTCCAAACATTCACACACAAAAAAATAATTACACACGCTTTTGGGTTTTGGAAAATGCAGATACTGCGAATGAAGTGCTTGATGCTAATAAGGCTTCTGTTATTTTTCAAACAGATCATTCAAAAGGAAGCTTGGCAAAGGTTCTGACGAAGATTTCAGAAGGAGATGTGAATCTCAGCAAACTTCAATCAATGCCAATTCCGGGCAGCGATTGGAAATATTCCTTTCACGCTGATTGTGAATTTACTCACATTGATCAACTGAATAATGTTTTGGAAAAAATAAAACCTTTTACAGCCGATGTGAAAGTGTATGGTGTTTATAAAAATGGAAAAACTCCACGTTAATAAAATGAACCGAAATTTAAATGGAAAATATAACCGCAAATAAAAAGATCGCCACACTTTCAAATCGTCTTTCAGGTATTGAAGAATATTATTTTTCAACCAAGCTTCGGCAGATTGATGAAATGAATAAAGCTGGAAAAAATGTTATCAATTTAGGAATCGGCAGCCCTGATCTTCCGCCACATCCGGATGTCATCAAAGTATTGGAACAGGAAGCTGAAAAGCCTAACCAGCACGGTTATCAGAATTATAAAGGAAGCCCGGTTCTCAGAAAGGCGATTTCAAAATGGTATCAGAAATGGTATAATGTAATTCTAAATCCTGATACAGAAATTTTGCCTTTGATAGGAAGTAAAGAAGGAATTATGCACGTTTGCATGACTTACATTAACGAAGGCGATATTGTTTTAATTCCCAATCCCGGATATCCAACTTATAAAAGTGCAGCAACAATTGCCGGAGCTAAAGTTCATGCCTACACGTTAACGAAAGAAAAAAACTGGTGCCCTGATTTTGAAGAACTGGAAAAATTGGATTTGCAAAAAGTGAAGTTGATGTTCGTAAATTATCCGCAAATGCCAACAGGACAATTACCTACAAACGAAATGTTTGAAGAGCTGATCGCATTTGCAAAAAAATACCAGATTCTTATTGTTCATGATAATCCTTATAGTTTTATTCTCAATGATCATCCGATGAGTTTATTGAGTTTGGAAAGCGCAAAAGATGTGGTTATAGAATTGAATTCTTTCAGTAAAAGTCACAACATGGCAGGCTGGAGAGTTGGAATGCTTTGCGGAGCAAAAGAAAGAATCAACGAAGTTTTAAAATTTAAAAGCAACATGGACAGCGGGATGTTCCTTCCGCTGCAGCTTGCTGCTGCAAAAGCTTTGGAACTTGAGCAGGATTGGTACGATTCAATAAATGATGTTTATCGTAAGCGAAGAAAAAAGGTTTTTGAATTGTTGCATTTATTGAATTGTTCTTTTGATGAAAGTCAGGCAGGCTTGTTTGTATGGGCAGCAATTCCAAAAGAATACAAAGACGGATTTCAATTAACTGATAAAGTTTTAATCGATTCAAATGTATTCATCACACCCGGTGGAATTTTTGGAAGCGCTGGTGAAAAATATATTCGTGTGAGTTTGTGTGCGACAGAAGAAAAATTAAAAGAAGCAGTCAGCAGAATTAAAAAATAGCGTATCAAATGTTTGAAAAAGTAACGATAGTTGGTGTTGGTTTGATCAGCGGTTCTTTTGCGCTTGCTTTGAAGGATAAAGGTTTTGCAAAAAAAATAATTGGTGTAAGCAGAACCGCAGTGAGTGCTGAAAAAGCAAAAGAGCTTGGAATCATTGATGAGGCATTGCCATTGGAAGAAGCAGTGAAGCAAAGTGATTTTATTTATGTCGCAATTCCTGTGGATGCAACGATTCCGTTGATGAAACAAGTGATGGATCTGATCAATGAAAAGCAAATTGTGGCGGACGCCGGTTCTACAAAAATGGTTTTGTGTGAATCATTATCCAATCATCCGATGCGTAAAAGATTTGTAGCCACTCATCCCATGTGGGGAACTGAATATAGCGGGCCGGAAGCAGCAGTACATGACGGCTTCACTGGTCGATCATGTGTGATCTGTGAAAAAGAAAAGAGTGATCCGGAAGCAGTAAATATTATTGAGAATATTTACGAAGAACTTGGAATGAATATAACTTATATGAACCCTGAAAATCATGATGTTCATGCAGCTTACGTAAGTCATATTTCACACATCACTTCTTTTGCTTTGGCAAATACAGTTTTGGAAAAAGAGAAAGAAGAAGATGCGATCTTTCAATTAGCCGGTGGAGGTTTTGAAAGTACCGTGCGTTTGGCAAAAAGTAATCCTGCGATGTGGGCGCCAATTTTTATGCAGAACAAAGAAAACGTGTTGGATGTTTTGAATGAACATATATCTCAATTAAGAAAATTTAAAGCCAGTTTGGAAAAAGAAAATCTTCCGTACCTGATTGAATTGATGGAAAATGCCAATAAGATAAAAAGAATATTAAAGTAGCGGAAAAATTGAGAATAGGAATTTTAAATATTTGTTGATTTACTGTGAAAGTAATTCGTGCAATCGTGATAAAAATTTGTGTTATAAAAAATAAAAAAATCGAATAAAACAATGAACCAAACAATTGAAGAAATCTGGAACAAACGTCCCCTGATCATCAGCGGCCCATGCAGCGCTGAGACGGAAGAACAAGTTGTAGAAACCGCCGTCCGGCTTGCTAAAACAGGAAAAGTGGATGCACTTCGTGCAGGAATATGGAAACCAAGAACAAAGCCTGGAATGTTTGAAGGAATTGGCGTAAAAGGTTTGCCATGGCTTGCGAATGCAAAGAAAATTTCAGGACTTCCAATCGCTGTAGAAGTGGCTACAGCAAAGCATGTGGAAATGGCTTTGCAATTTGATGTGGACATTCTTTGGATCGGCGCAAGAACAACAGTAAACCCTTTCAGTGTTCAGGAAGTTTGTGATGCTTTGCGTGGCGTTGATGTGCCGGTTCTAATAAAGAATCCAATCAATCCCGATCTTGAATTATGGTCCGGTGGAATTGAACGTTTGCAAAAAGTTGGTATGAAAGATATTGGAATGATCCATCGTGGATTTTCAAATTATGGAAACACTGAATTCAGAAATGCACCTATGTGGCATTTGCCGATTGAGATGAAACGAAGATTTCCGGACATGCTCATTGTCTGTGATCCATCGCATATATGCGGCAACAGAACTGGCTTACACGAAGTTGCACAAAAAAGTATTGACCTTGATTTTGGCGGTTTGATGATTGAGACTCACATTGATCCTGACAAAGCCTGGAGCGACGCGAAACAACAAATTACACCGGAACAATTGTCTGAAATGTTGTCGACTTTGAAATGGCGTTTGGAAAATACTGATGAAAAAGAATTTGTAAATGCACTTTCGAAGCTTCGTGAACAAATCAACCAGATAGATGATGAATTGATGGCACTTTTGGGACAACGGATGAAAATCTCTAATAAGATTGGTGAATACAAAAGAGAAAATAATATCACGATTTTGCAAACCAACCGTTGGAATGAAATTCTTGCAAAGGCTTTTGTAAAAGGTGAAAAACTGGATTTAAGCAAAGATTTTATTACCAAATATTTCGACGCAGTACACATGGAAAGTATCAACCATCAAAACAGAGTAATGAATGAAGAATAAAGAAACGCTTTCAAAAAAATATCAGTTTTCAGGAAAAATTGTTGATGCCTATTTTGATGCAGACTTTACAATGCTCGAAAATTTGGTGGAGAAAGAAAATGCTGTTCTTATTACCGATGAAAATGTTTTTGAAAAGCAAGAAGAAAAATTTTCCGGATGGAGAACGATCGTTTTGAAAGCCGGAGAGCCATTTAAAAATCAAAATGCCATTAACGAAATTATCAATCAATTAATTGAATTCAATGCAGATCGTCAAACTTTTATTGTTGGTGTTGGAGGCGGTGTAATCACTGATGTTGCAGGTTTTGCCGCTTCTGTTTATATGCGGGGCATTAAATTTGGCTTTGTTCCAACAAGTATTTTAGCAATGGTGGACGCCAGTGTTGGTGGGAAGAATGGTATTGACGTTGGTGTTTATAAAAACCTCGTTGGTATTATCAGGCATCCTGAATTTTTGTTGTTTGATTATTCTTTTTTGGAGACATTGCCGAATGAAGAATGGATCAATGGCTTTGCTGAGATTGTAAAACACGCCTGCATAAAAGATGAAAGCATGTTTCATCTTTTGGAAGAAAAAACGTTAAAAGATTTTCAAACTTCAAAAGAGGAGATTGGAAAATTGATTGACAGAAACGTTGATATAAAATACAATGTTGTTGCCAACGATGAGTTTGAAAGAGGTGAAAGGAAGTTGTTAAATTTTGGTCACACCATTGGACATGCAATTGAAAACACAGCAAAGCTTGCTCATGGAAGCGCCGTCAGTATTGGAATGGTCGCCGCTTGCATTATTTCAGAAAAAATAAATGGGTTCTCTCATCTTCAAACAGAAAAAATAAAACAACTTCTTTCGAAATATCATTTGCCTGTTGCTTTTGATTTTGATAAAGAAAAAACCTGGGACATCCTTTTGCATGATAAAAAGAAATCCGGAAGCGATATGAATTTTGTAGTGCTCGATAAAATCGGAAAAGCATCGATTAAAAAAATTCCTTTAACCGATTTGCGTGAAATATTTTTCAATTGTTTCCAACTCAAAACTGATTACTGACAACTTATAACTTTTTCAAAGTGAATATAACTATTACGCCTTCGTCTGTTTCGGGAAAATTAAAAGTGCCGCCTTCTAAAAGCTCTATGCAGCGTGCGTGTGCAGCAGCGCTTATCACTCCAGGCGCCACTATTATTGACAATTTTGGAAGTAGCAATGATGAAAAAGCCGCGATCGATATTATTAGCAAACTTGGCGCCTCCATTAATATCGTTGACAATAAAATGGCTATCACTTCAAACGACTATATTTTTCGTTCTCAGTTTCCTGAAAAAAATGTGATTGTAAATGTAGGGGAAAGCGGATTGTCCATGAGAATGTTTGCTCCCATTGCAGGCTTGTTTAATTATGATATTATTTTCACCGGAGAAGGAAGTATTTTAAAAAGGCCGATGAACTTTTTTGATGAAATTCTTCCTTTGCTGGATGTGGAAGTGCATTCAAATAATGGAAAATTACCGGTTACTTTTCGTGGACCTCTTCATCCGAAAGATATTACGGTTGACGGTTCTTTAAGTTCTCAATTTTTGACAGGATTGCTTTTTGCATTTGCAAAATCATCTACAGTTCCAGTTCGCATTAAGGTGAAAGACTTATCCAGCCGGCCCTATATTGATTTAACTATTTCTGTTTTGAAAAGTTTTCATTTTAAAATTGAAAATCACAATTATGAAGTGTTTACAATTTATCCCCGTGAACCATTGCCTGCTCACAGCATAAAATATACGGTTGAAGGGGATTGGAGCAATGCAGCTTTTCTTTTAGTTTCCGGAGCAATTGCTGGCGAAATCAGTTTAAAAGGTGCTGACCTGGATTCATGCCAGGGCGATAAAAATATTGTTCAGGCTTTATATGATTGTGGTGCTGACGTTCATCTTCATAATGAAGAAATTACGGTAAAGAAGAAACCATTAAAAGCCTTTGAATTTGATGCTACCCATTGTCCGGATCTGTTTCCACCATTAGTCGCTCTTGCCTGTTATTGCAAAGGAAAAACCACGATCAAAGGTGTTACCCGTCTTTTGTTTAAAGAAAGTAACCGGGCAATTGCATTAAGAGATGAATTTAAAAAAATGAATGCTGATATTGAATTGAACGGGGATTGGATGACGATAAATGGAGGAAATGAAATAAAAGGAGTGAACGTCTCTTCGCATAATGATCATCGGATAGCGATGGCTACCGCTGTTGCCGCTTTGGCAGCAAAAGGCAATACAACCATTGAGGGTGCCCAAGCAGTAAAAAAATCTTATCCTGATTTTTATAAAGATTTGAAAAAGATAAAGACCAATTCCAATACATCAAAAAAGACTGATGTTATTTAGAGATTAAACTTTCAAAATAAAAAAGGTGGCCAATCAACAGCCACCTTTTTTATTTTTAAAATATTCTTTTACCAGATCTTAATCCGCTCATTTTCCGGTTTATACATTTTGTCTCCTGGTTTTACATCAAATGCCTTGTACCAACTGTCCATATTGCTAACCGGAGCATTCGCTCTTGCTTCTCCAGGAGAATGTGGGTCGGTAAGAATGAGTTGACTTGCATATTCAGGAACTGTATTTGAACGCCAAATCTGCGCCCAACTTAAAAAGAAACGCTGATCAGGAGTAAATCCGTCAATCTTTTTATCACTTTTTCCCTCCGGTGTTTTTTTGAAAGCTTCATAAGCAATGTTTAAACCGCCAAGGTCAGCAAGATTTTCCCCTAAAGTAAGTTTGCCGTTTACGTGTATTGAATCATTTACTGTAAATGCATCATATTGTTCTACTACTTTTTTTGCAAGCACATTAAATTTATCTGCATCTGCTTTTGTCCACCAATCACGCATGTTTCCGTCAGCAGCAAATTGTCGTCCCTGGTCATCAAATCCATGGGTTAATTCATGCCCGATGACGGCTGCAACACCACCATAATTAATTGCATCATCAGCGCCAAAATCGAAGAATGGAAATTGAAGAATTCCAGCAGGAAATACGATCTCATTATTGCCAGCGCTGTAATATGCGTTAATAGTTGGAGGCGTCATTCCCCACCGGGTTTTATCTACAGGTGTTCCCATCCTGGCCGCCATTTTATTATAGTTAAATTCACTTACACTTTTTACATTTCCATAAAAATCATTTCTCTTAATCACTACCCCAGGATAAGTTTCCCATTTATCAGGAAAACCAATTTTATTTACAATAGCATGAAGTTTTACCAAAGCCTGTTGTTTTGTAGAATCGCTCATCCACGTAAGCCGGTTGATCCGGTCTGCAAATGTTTGTTGTACGTTTTGTACCAAAGCCAACATTCTTTGCTTTGCTGCTTCTGTAAAATATTTTTTTACGTACAACTGTCCAACCAATTCGCCAAGTGACCTGTCAAGAAGTGAACTGATCGTTTGCCATCTGGGCGTGATTTCTTTCTGCCCGGTCATCACTTTTGTAAATTCAAACGACCTGTTTACAAAATCACTGCTTAGATAAGGTGCAGCTGATTCAATCACTCTCCATTCCAGATAAGCTTTCCAGGTATCCAGCGGAACTGCCGAAAACAAAGCATCTGCACCTTTGAAGAATTCGGGGTTATTTACAAGGATGCTATCAGCGCCGGTTACTTTCATGGATGCCATCAAATTTTTCCAATCAAATCCGGGCGTCATTTTGCTAAAATCTGCCACTGCGAATTTGTTGTATGTTTTCTTTGGATCTCTCATTTCCACACGGCTCAATTGCAGTTTGGCCAATCCTGTTTCAAGCGCTAAAATATCATGTGCTTTTTGCGAAGCCTGTGCAAGGTTATCACCGGTCATGTGAAACAGGTCGGTCATATAACTGACGTAAGCTTCCCGGATTGTTTTGCTCCTCATATCATTTTTTAAATAATAATCGCGATCAGGAAGACTGGTTCCACCCTGAGAAAATTGAGGAATGTAAGTATTTACATCTTTATCATCCTGCCCGACAGAAAAGCGGAATAAAGGACTTCCAAGTCCTTTCGTTCTTAGAATGGCTATTTGATTTAGTGCCTGTTGTTTGGTGCTGATGTCATTTAATTTTTGTAATTCGGCTTTAATAGGAGTATAACCTAACTTATCTATGGCGGCTGTATCCATGCCACTGGCATAAAAATCTCCGACGCGCTGTGAGATGGAATCTTTTTCGGGATGCGCAGCAGCTTCTTCTGCAAGTCCTCTCAGGCGTTCCGCACTATTGAGGCGCAAAACGTCAAAAGTGCCCCAACGGGTTTTAGATGCGGGAACCGGATTATTTTTCAGCCAGTTTCCATTTGCATATTCATAAAAATTATCGCCTGGTTTTACACTGAGATCCATGTTTGATTTATCAATGTATTTAACAGGAGCGGCTTTTGATTTTTTTTGTGAGTGAGCAACATTAAAAGAAAGAACCAAAGCAGCAGAAAAGGTTAGCAAAAATGTTTTCTTCATTTAAATTTAATTTTTTTATCAAAAATAGGGGTTGAAGTGTTTATTTATTCAAAATATTTACAGGCGGTAATTGATGACAAGCGTGAGAAAGTTGAAATAGTGAATATTTGTTGCTTCACTGTAATTGAGGCAATTTTTGTATTTGAAGTTTCATGGATTTGAATCATCGTATTCGATCTTTCGGCGAAATTGAATGGAACAGATTCTTCTTAATTAAAAAATGTCGCAAACAGTACGATAGGTTGGCGTATTTACACCCTTTCTAAATTAAATAATGAGATTAAGTTTGTATTAAGATAAAAACAATTTTAATCAATAAAAAATCAACAAAATGAAAGTAGTCAATCCCTACCTCAACTTTCCGGGCAATACAGAAGAAGCGTTTAATTTTTATAAATCTGTATTTGGCGGCGAATTTTCTATGCTGATGCGAATGAAAGATGCGCAAGGCATGCCTGTGCCGGAAGGACAGGAGGAGAAAATCATGCATGTAGCCTTACCGCTCAATAGCGGCCAGGTGCTGATGGCCAGTGATAACTGCAATGCTTCAACTTTCAGGGAAGGGAATAATTATTTTATTTCAATCCATGCAGATAGTGTGGAGGAAGGCCAAAAACTTTTCAACGAGCTTGCTGAGGGAGGAAAACCGGAACATCCTTTTGAAAAACAATTTTGGGGAGCGTGGCATGGAAATCTTTCTGATAAATATGGAGTAAACTGGATGGTAAATTATGAGGGAAACGGCCAGTAGTTTCTTTGTCCTCAATCATTTATTAATTTAATTGTATTAGTTCGTGTAAACCACGAACTTTTTCGTTTGCACGCTCTTCTTCAGCAAATGATTAAAAAAGTAAAAGGTTGTGTTTACTCTGCAAATACTTTCCGTTCTTTGCATCCTGAAAATCGGAACTAAACTTCTAAACTTTTCTAAAACCATCTAAACCCTCTAAAAGATCAGCCAGTCATGTCATATACCGTAGCAATTACAGGAAGGCCCAATGTAGGCAAAAGCACTTTTTTTAACCGCATGCTGGAAGAACGAAAATCTATCGTTGATGATTTCAGTGGCGTTACACGCGACCGGCAATATGGTGTTGCAGAATGGAATGGAAAAGCTTTTAATGTGATTGATACCGGCGGTTTTGTTGCCGATAGCGATGATATTTTTGAAAGAGAAATCCGCAAACAGGTTTATACCGCTATCGAAGAGTCAAATGCGATTATTTTTATGGTGGATGTTACCACCGGCATTACCAATCTGGACCAGGATATGGCTGAATTGCTTCGCCGTTCGCCCAAACCAGTGTACCTGGTTGTAAACAAAGTGGACAATCATCAGCGGCAATTGGAAGCCGCAGAATTTTATAGTCTTGGTTTTGAAAAAATATTTTTTCTTTCGTCGATCAGCGGTACAGGAACCGGAGAATTGCTAGATGAGATCTGTAAAAAAATTCCGGAGGAAAAAATTGAAGAGCCAGGCACACTTCCAAAATTTGCTATCATCGGTCAGCCGAATGTAGGAAAATCATCGCTTCTCAATGCACTGACTGGACAGGAGCGTACCATTGTAAGTGAAATAGCCGGAACGACAAGAGACGCGGTGCATACAACATATAACTTATTCAATAAAGAATTTATCTTAATAGATACTGCCGGTATTCGCCGTAAGAAAAAAGTGAGTGAAGACCTGGAGTTTTATTCGGTAATAAGAGCGATCAGTGCTGTAGATGAAGCGGACGTTTGCATTTTATTGTTGGATGCAGAAAAAGGAATTGCTGCTCAAGATCTGAATATTTTTTCTCTGGCAGCCAAAAAAGGAAAAGGCATTGTAGTTCTGGTAAATAAGTGGGATTTGATTGAAAAAGAAACAAACACTGCTCGCGACTATGAGAAAGTTTTAAAACAAAAACTGGCGCCTTTTAATGATGTGCCAATCATTTTCATATCGGCAACAGAAAAAGTACGGATTTTCCAGGCAATGGAAACTGCGTTAAAAGTCTATGAAAACAGGCAGCAGAAAATTCCTACTTCCAAACTAAATGAAGTGATGCAAAAAGCGATGGAATCATATCATGCGCCGGTTGTAAGAGGCCATGCGGTGAAAATAAAATTTGTTACCCAACTGCCAACTGCGGTTCCTTCATTTGCATTTTTTTGCAATTATCCTTTGGATATAAAAACGCCATATAAAAATTACCTGGAGAATCAATTGCGTGAAAATTTCGATTTAAAAGGCGTACCGGTAAGGATTTTCTTTAGAAAAAAGTAAGAAAAATCAGTTTACTGCTAATATAAGAAAAGGCATTATTTCTTTCTCTGTCGTGGTTGTTTCAATTCTGCATTGGATTTTCCAGAGCTTGGTGCGATGAACTTTTTAAAAGAATATTTTCATTTATTTGTTGCTTTACTGCAAAATGGATTTTAATTTTAAGATAAAGATTTGCACCATTTCTTTCTTAATTTTATAAACGGATTATTAAGAGCAACAGGAAATCTTTTCAAAAAGAAAACAGAAGCCTTTTATCATGCCGCATTATCAAAAAGTTGGTTCAATTCCGCATAAACGCCACACCCAATTTCGCAAACCGGATGGCACTTTATATTCAGAACAGTTATTTTCTACCGAAGGTTTTTCATCAGATTCTTCTTTGCTTTATCATTCTCATCCGCCAACTCAGATTATCAAAACAGACAAGCCTTACAGCGTTATTCCGGACGTAGCAGAAGAAAAAATGTTGAAACATCGCAGCTTTCAGGGCTTTAATATCAAAGCTGAAAATGATTATTTGAAAAGTCGTAAACAGGTTTTGGTGAATAACGATGTACACATTTCTCTGGCTGCGCCAAAAGAAAGCATGCACCATTATTTTTATAAAAATGCTGATGCCGATGAAATTATTTTTATTCATGAAGGAAACGGGAAACTAAAAACACAATACGGAGAAATTGCTTTTGCTTATGGTGATTATTTAGTGATCCCACGCGGCACCATTTACCAGGTTGAATTTGAAAAAGATGATAACCGATTGTTGATCATCGAATCCTTTAGCCCGGTGCATTATCCGAAAAAATATCTGAGTAATTACGGACAGTTGTTAGAGAGTTCCCCTTACTGCGAAAGAGACATTCGTATTCCTCAGAATTTACAAACAGTCGATGAAGAAGGAGATTTTTTATTGATGGTAAAAAAGAAAGGAATGATGTATGGCATTCATTATCTTCATCACCCTTTTGATGTGATTGGCTGGGACGGATGTTGTTATCCATTCGCATTTTCCATTCACGATTTTGAACCAATTACCGGAAGAGTGCATCAGCCGCCGCCCGTGCATCTCACTTTCGAAGGCCATAATTTTGTAGTTTGCTCTTTTGTTCCAAGATTATTTGATTACCATCCTTTGTCCATTCCTGCGCCTTACAATCATAGCAATATTGACAGCGATGAAATGCTTTATTACGTAGATGGCGATTTTATGAGCCGCAAACATGTGACGCGTGGAATGATCACATTGCATCCCGGTGGAATTCCTCACGGCCCGCATCCAGGCGCTGTTGAAAAAAGTATTGGCGCTAAAAAAACGGATGAGCTTGCCGTTATGGTTGATACATTTCATCCCTTGCAGTTGACGAAAGGGGCTTTGGAAATTGAAGATGAAAACTATGTCATGAGTTGGGCGGAATAATTTTCTAATGTTTAGATCTTGTAAATCTGCTAATGATAAACAACGGTTATTTGTCAGTTTACTTGTTTTGATTCGTATTCGAATTTTGAAAGAAATTCACCGAATCAAATAAAAAAAATTTTGCCCTTCTCTCTTTTTTCTCTTAGTTTTATTTCTCCTAATGGTCTGTGAAGACAAAAACCAGAATCGAAATAAAAAATCTTCAGTATGATAAAATTCAGTGAATTAAAGCAAGGAGATTATGTACTTGCAGAAAGCGACGGCCAGGCATGGCGCGGCGAAGTGACCAATTTTAATGGTGATGAAAAAGAAATTTGTGTCAACAACGGTATTCAGGAAATGTATTTTAACGAAGAAGATCTTTATCCGCTGCCACTCGATGAAGAGCAATTATTGAAATTAAAGTTTACAAAACATGTAAACGAAGATGGTTCGGTAAAATATATGAAAGGCGCTTTCAGAATACAAACACCGGAACAGGACGATTTTTCTCATTTTGAAATCTGGTACAGAGACGAAAAAAGAATTATTACTCATCCGATTCCGGTGCATGTTCTACAGAATCATTATACAGCGATGACGAAGGTTCATCTTACTGAAGAGGCGATTTAAACCATTATTTCAGCGAGGCGCTCATCAACTGTGTTTTAATATTTATATTTTCAGAAAGGGTTAAATAACTTAACTGAATCAAAGTTGAACTTTCTATAAGTCCATAGTTCGGCGCATAATAAGTATCGATAGCTGATGTAAATCCAGAAGAAATTAAAGCTGAAGAAAGGCTTGTAGATACATGTATTACATTAGAGTAATTAACTCCATTTACCGTTCTGGAGATTCCCTTTTCAACTATTTTGTTCGTTGCAGTTAGCGTAACAGGAAAGGGAATATTTGGAATCGTTAAATTAAAATCCTGGGTCCAGGATGCACCTGCAGCCAGGTTATCTTTTAAATACAACCTTTCTACATTAACTCCTCCGCTAACAGGAATAGAGTCGTATTGATAATAGTCGTTTCCTGAAAGAGCGAGGTAATTATTGCCGCCATAAGAGTAATTGTAAACATGGTATTTTCTGCCGTTAATGGTAGAATCCTGAGAGGTAGAAGTAACCGTATAATCAGAATTTTTAGGAGTAGCTCCTGATGAATCTACTTCGTGATAGCTCCACGTACTACCGGCGGTCGTATTTATATAGCTGCTATTATTGGTAGTTGGGGTGGTAGAATTGTCTTTCTTGCTACATGCACTAAAAGATAAGGTAACAGCAAAGAGAATAATGAGCTTTGTTTTCATGTTTTACTTTTTTAGGGTTCACTGCAAATATATAAAATATATAATGCTTTAATTGGAGTGCGGAATAATAATCTGATCGACCAGGAAAATTATAATTTTGCAACATATTTTGAAAATAAACCGGAAAACAGGGTATTTTTTTTCAAAAAAATTAAAATAATAAACTTATCTTTGCGCCTCCAAAAATAATATGGCCAAGCAAGCATTAATTAAACAAGACGGTACAATCCTGGAAGCCTTATCCAACGCGATGTTCAGGGTAAAGCTTGAAAACGGTCACGAAATTTTGGCAACAATTTCTGGTAAAATGAGAATGCATTATATCCGCATTTTGCCAGGCGATAAAGTAGGCGTAGAGATGAGCCCTTACGATTTATCAAGGGGACGAATCATTTTTAGATATAAATAACAAACTTTTCACAGGTAAAAAACAAAGTGAGATCATGAAAGTAAGGGCTGCAATTAAAAAAAGAAGTGTCGACTGCAAAATCGTTAGACGAAAAGGAACGCTTTACGTAATCAACAAAAAGAATCCACGCTTTAAACAACGACAGGGATAAAGGGAGCGCTGAAAGCTAAAAGCAGAAGGCTTGTCTCATTAAAAAAAAAATAAAAATTTAAAAATTAATAATTCTTATGGCGCGTATTGCCGGTATAGATTTACCCAAAAACAAAAGAGGCGAAATTGGTCTTACTTATATATATGGTATTGGCAGATCCACTGCCCGTTATATTTTAGAAAAGGCCAATGTCGATATCAATAAAAAAGTGAATCAATGGAATGATGAGGAACAAACCGCCATCAGGAACATTATTAGTAATGAATTTAAAACAGAAGGCGCGCTACGCAGTGAAGTGCAGACTAATATTAAACGCCTGTTGGATATTGCCTGCTATCGCGGCTTAAGGCATCGTAAAGGTTTACCATTACGTGGTCAGCGTACCCGCACTAACAGTCGCACGCGTAAAGGAAAACGTAAGACAGTCGCCGGAAAGAAAAAGGCACCGAAGAAATAAAAATAAGCTTTGAGCTGTCAGCTATCAGTTGACGGCTCAAGTTTTTATAAGGCTTATTTTTTTTGAATCAATACCAGATATCTTAAGCCGGAAATAGGATTGATTCAGTCCGATAGCTATCGGGATAACATTTTTTAAAAGATTACCTACAGAATTTCATTATGGCAAAAGCAACAAACACAAAAACAAGTGCAAAAGCAGCTTCAAAGAAAAGGGTCGTAAAAGTAGAACCTTATGGAGAAGCACACATCGTAGCAAGTTTCAACAACATCATCATCAGTTTAACCAACAGGCAAGGCCAGGTTATTTCATGGTCTTCTGCCGGTAAAATGGGTTTCCGCGGTTCTAAAAAGAACACACCTTATGCTGCACAGATGGCAGCAGCAGATGCAGCAAAAGTAGCGTCTGACGCAGGTTTAAAACGCGTAGATGTTTTCGTAAAAGGGCCGGGCTCCGGTCGTGAAGGCGCTATCCGGTCTTTATCACAATCAGGTATTGAAGTAGTAATGATCAAAGACATTACTCCTTTGCCACACAATGGTTGCCGACCTCCAAAAAAGAGAAGAGTTTAAAAAGGTTTGAAGTGTGATTTTTTTGATGTAGGATCTAGAGGGATTTCAAAAATCAGACATCATAAAATCAACACCTCAGTTTTATATATTTTAATAACCGGGTGCACCATTAATTTTCGATTTTTAATGATGATGCATCGACACTAAAAAATCAAGTAAACAATTATGGCTCGTTACACAGGACCAAAAACCAAGATCTCCAGGATATTCGGAGAGCCGATTACAGGCAATGGAAAATGGTTAACAAAAAACAGCAACCCTCCGGGGATGCACGGAGCAGCACGCAAGCGCAAAAGCCTTGGTGAATACGCTCTTCAGCTTCGCGAAAAACAAAAAGCGAAATACACTTATGGCTTATTGGAAAAGCAATTCCACAACACTTTTGACGAAGCCGCACGCCGCAAAGGTGTTACCGGTGAACAGTTGATCAAATTGCTGGAAGCACGGTTGGACAATACCGTTTTTCGCCTTGGAATCGCTCCCAGCCGCCAGGCCGCACGGCAATTAGTTTCTCACAAGCACATTACTGTAAACGGAGAAGTATTAAATATTCCTTCTTATTCTTTAAAACCAGGAGATGTAATCGGACTTAAAGAAAAAGCAGCACACAATGCTTCCATCACTTCAAATCTTCGTCCTAAAAATCCAAAATTCAATTGGCTGGAATGGAACGAAGCAGAAATGAAAGGTACTTTTATTGCCTATCCGGAAAGAGAAAGTGTTCCTGAAAATATTAAGGAATCACTGATCGTGGAATTGTACAGTAAATAATGATTGCGTGCAGTAAACTAATAAATAAACAAGTTTCCTAATTAAAAACTCTTTATCTCCGCACGGAGTTAAGATAAAATCTAAAACAAAATAAAAAATGGCCATTTTAAATTTTGTAAAACCAGACAAAATTGTTCTTCAAAAAAGTACAGATTTCGAAGCACAATTCGAATTCCGCCCATTAGAGCCGGGGTATGGTGTTACCATTGGTAATGCACTTCGCAGGGTATTACTTAATTCATTGGAAGGATATGCAATTGTTGGTATCAGCATTGCAGGCGCTGACCACGAATTTGCAACAATTAAAGGTATTACAGAAGATGTAACAGAAATTATTCTGAATCTGAAACAAGTTCGTTTCAAAAAGAAAACCGACCAGGATAGCGGTACTGAAAAAATAAGCTTATCCTTAAAAAATAAAACAGAGTTTACTGCCGGCATGATTGGAGAAGCTTCTCCGCTTTTCCAGGTTATGAACCCGGATCTGCTGATTTGCACAATGGATCCTTCTGCAAAACTGGACATTGAAATTACAGTGGCAAAAGGACGTGGATATGTACCTGCAGAAGAAAGCAAGGAAAGAAGTTCTCATTTTGGATATATTCCAATTGATGCGATCTATACGCCGATCAAAAATGTAAAATACACCATTGAAAACACTCGTGTAGAACAAAGAACTGACTTCGAAAAATTGGTGATGGACGTGGTAACAGACGGAACCATTCATCCTGAAGAAGCTGTAAAACAAGCATCACGCATTTTGATTCAGCATCTGATGATCATCACTGATGAAAATATCACTTTTGATAATAAGGAAGAAAAGAAAGAAGACCTTGTAGATGAACAGACTTTACAGCTTCGCAAAGTTTTGAAAACTCCTTTGGAAGATTTGGATCTTTCTGTAAGAGCCTTCAATTGTTTAAAAGCCGCTAAAATTAATTCATTGAGCGAACTGGTTCAGTACGAGCAGGAAGACCTGATGAAATTCAGAAATTTTGGTCAAAAATCACTGAGCGAAATTGAGCAGGTATTGAATGAAAGAGGCCTTGGCTTTGGATTAGATCTTAGCAAAATAAAATTAGACGAAGAATAATTAATCAGCTAATTAGCCGACTAGCTGATTAGCCAATTTAAAACATTAGCACATCAGCTAATCAGCACATTAATTAATTAGCCCTGTAATTCCTGACACGGTACAGGGTGTTAAAAAAACAAAAGTCATGCGTCACGGAGACAAAATCAACAATTTAGGCAGAACGGCAAGCCATAGGAATGCCCTGCTTACGAATCTTGCCTGCCAATTATTTGAGCACAAAAAGATTGTAACTACATTGGCAAAAGCGAAAGCATTGCGCCCTTTTGTAGAACCTTTAATTACAAAATCTAAAGAAAATAGCACCCATCAGCGACGCCAGGTATTTAGTCGCTTACAGGATAAATCAGCTGTAAAAGAATTATTCGACGTCATTAGCCCGAAAATTGCCGGACGTCCCGGTGGTTATACAAGGATCATTAAACTCGGAAAAAGAGTAGGGGATAATGCAGAGTTGGCAATGATTGAATTAGTGGATTACAACGAAATTTATGGAAAAGGAATAGGTGAAAAAGAAGCAACAGGAGCGAAGAAAACCCGCAGAGCCGGACGGAGTAAAAAAACTGCAGAAGCTAAACCTGCCGCAGAAGCTCAGCTTCCCGAAGTAAGGCCCGAAGAACTACCTGAAGTAAGGCCGGAAGAACTTCCGGATGTAGCAGAAGCGGAAAAAGCGATTGCACCTGAAGAAAACCCGGAACAACCTGATTCTGGTATCAATTCATAATATTTTATTAGCCTGCTTAAATTGCAGGCTTTTTTTTGATCATTATTTTCACGTGCGGCCGATCAAATGAATTTTAGGATTATTATTTGCATTCATTTTCTTTTCTTTGCAAAATTATATACATGTCTCATACACAATCTCTCAAACCAGCAATTTTAATTTTAGAAGATGGAAGCGTTTTTCATGGAAAAGCTTTCGGAAAAATAGGAACTACTACCGGTGAAATCTGTTTTAATACGGGAATGACCGGCTACCAGGAAGTATTTACTGACCCAAGCTATTATGGGCAAATCGTGATTATGAACAATGTTCATATTGGCAATTATGGAATTAATAAGGATGAAGTAGAAAGCGATTCTATTAAAGTCAAGGGAATTATTGGAAGAAATTTAGAGGAACAATATTCCAGATTTGCAGCCGATAATTCACTGCAGGAATATTTTGAAAAACAAAATATTGTTGCAATCGACGGGATCGATAGCCGCGCTTTAGTCATTCACATCCGTGAGGCGGGCGCAATGAATTGTATCATCTCTTCTGAAAATAAATCGGAAGAAGAACTGAAACAGATATTATCTGAAGTACCGTCCATGGCAGGATTGGAGCTGGCTTCTGCTGTTTCAACGAAAGACAATTATACAGCAGGTGATGAAAACAGCAAAATCCGAATCGCAGTTTTGGATTATGGGATCAAGAAAAATATACTGAATTGTTTTGTTGAAAGAGGTGCTTTTGTAAAAGTGTTTAATGCGAAAACCAGCTTTGATGAATTAAAAGAGTTCAATGCAGACGGTTATTTCATCAGCAACGGCCCCGGCGATCCTGAACCAATGCATTATGCAATTGATACCGTAAAGGATATTCTTTCTGCAAAAAAACCTTTTTTTGGAATTTGCCTTGGACAACAATTGTTGGCTCTGGCTAATAATATTCCTACTTTTAAAATGCATCATGGCCACCGAGGTTTAAATCATCCGGTCAAAAATATCATCACCGGAAAATGCGAGATCACCACACAAAATCACGGCTTTGGAGTGAATGCGGAAGCTGTAAGAAACAACCAGAATATTGAGGTTACGCATATTAATCTGAATGACGACTCGGTAGAAGGAATCAGGCTTAAAGACCGGCCAGCCTTTTCTGTTCAATATCACCCTGAATCCACTCCCGGCCCGCATGACAGCCGTTATTTATTTGATGATTTTTTTGCGATGATGCAAGCTGATGATACTTCAAAGTAATGAAGGACGGATTAAAGACGGGAAGAAATTTTATAAAAAAAATCCTATATTTATATGCTGTCATAAAATCTTTTGTAGTTTTAGTTTGTAAAACTCATTTAAAAAAACTCATCCTAAGACTATGTCATCCAGTCCAAAAGTTTCATTGCTTCAAAAAACAGCCATTTTTAAAAATACTCCCGAAAAGGATTTAGAGGATATTGCCGATATCTTGCAGGAAGTTTCATTAAAAGCCGGTGATGGGATATTTGCCAAAGGTGATACCGGCGATTGTATGTACATTATTGAAAAAGGAAGCGTGCGGATTCACGATGGCGGATACACATTCGCGATTCTTAAAGAAAATGAAGTTTTTGGCGAATTGTCTTTACTGGATTCAGAAACAAGATCTGCCTCCGCTACCTGCGACCAGGATTGTGTTTTATTAAAATTGGATCAGATACCTTTCTATCATATTTTATCCAAAGACCAGGAAGTGCTGAAAGGCATTTTGCAAATGCTGTGCAGAAGAATCCGTATGTTGGATGAAAAAAGCGCTCACCAGTAAAAACACATTTATGAAAATTTCAATTATCAACGGGCCGAATTTAAATCTTATTGGTAGCCGGGAGCCGGGAATTTATGGCTGCGAAACATTTGAACATTTCTTTCAAAAACTTCGTAAAGAATATGAAACCATTGACTTTGATTATTTTCAAAGCAATGTGGAAGGTGAACTCATCAATGAAATTCAAAATGCTGATAAAAGAATGAATGGAATTATTTTGAATGCCGGCGCTTACACCCATACTTCCATTGCCATTGGCGACGCCATCGCTGCGATAAAAACCCCTGTTGTTGAAGTTCACATTTCCAATGTTGAAGCAAGAGAAGAATTCAGAAAATACTCCCACATCTCTTCAAAATGCGTAGGAACTATTTCTGGTTTTGGATTGAAAAGTTATCTGCTTGCTGTGGAATCATTTGTAAAAAATATCTGATTTTTCTACTAAATCAGAATTTGCATTATTTCTTCGTTTGCTATAAGATGAGCCATTCGCCATTCTTGCTTTCGGTTTTAATTGTCCTGCGAATCGCCGTTTCAGAACAAAAAAAGCACAGAAGATATTTTTTTTTGAGTTATCTTCAAACAAAATAGCCTCCATAATTCTATTCCATGGATTTTACTAATGATTCCACTCCTGAGAAGGAAATTTCTTCTGAAGATTCTGTACAGACGACAGCAAAAGGTGCGGCTCCGTTTCCGGTGGCAGCGATTGGTGCATCTGCCGGTGG
>Ga0207652_10000665_pt1 | contig 33689 bp, 25 predicted proteins | sample KBSC63BmetaG_FD_184334 | JGI IMG/M metagenome (GOLD analysis project Ga0207652, IMG submission 184334) | Corn rhizosphere microbial communities from Kellogg Biological Station, Michigan, USA - KBS C6-3B metaG (SPAdes) (version 2) | ecosystem: Host-associated > Plants > Roots > Rhizosphere ...
GAGGTCGCGGTCACGGCCGCCGTCGTCACGGTCACCGACCCGCGCTGGAACGCCTGCGCGCTGACCAGCAGCCCGACCAGCCCGCCCAGGCAGAGCGCGTAGAACGCCGGGTCGGTCACCACGTGCAACGGGCTCGTCGGGTCGGCGAGCACCCGGGCGCCGATGCCCGAGGAGCTGAACCCCAGCCCGGCGATCGTGCCCAGCGCGAACGACGAGGCGCCGCGCCGCGACGCGGCCGCTCCGAGCGCGAAGATCGCACCGACCGAGCCGAGAAGTGCGGCGCGCGCGGTGAAGTCGACGTGCGACGGGCCGTCGTCGCCCGCCGACGACGCGAGCAGCCCGAGGCCGGTGACGACGACCGCGATGGCACCCCACTCCCGCAGCCCGAGCCGGGTGTCGAGGAAGACCGCGGCGAGGACCGCGGTCCACGCCAGGCTGGAGGCGACGACCGCCTGCACCACGAACAGCGGGAGCGTACGGATGGCCGCCAGCGACAGCCCGAAACCGATCGCCTCGCAGAACATCGCGAGTACGTAGGGGCGGGAGTGGGCCAGCCGCAGCAGCAGTCGCGGGTCGAGGCGGACCTGCCGCTCGGTGCGGCGCACGGCCAGCGCCTGAAGCACCGTCGCGACGCCGTAAACGGCCGCCGAGGCGAACGCGCCCGCCAGCCCCCACTGCATCCGAGAACGGTAACGCCCAGAGGCCGTGACGAGCCGGTAGATACGGTCAGCCGACGGGTAGGGTGATCTTGTTCGGACGTCGACCCGGGCGAGGGCAGCCATGCGCAGCATCTGGAAGGGCGCGATCAGCTTCGGGCTGGTCACGATCCCCGTGAAGCTGTACTCCGCCACCCAGGAGAAGGACGTCACGTTCCACCAGGTGCACGTCTCCGACGGCGGCCGCATCCGCTACAAGCGGGTCTGCTCGCTCGACGGCGAAGAGGTGCGCTTCTCCGACATCGCCAAGGGCTACGAGCTGGCGACCGGCGAGGTCGTCGTGCTCACCGACGAGGACTTCGCCGAGCTCCCGCTGGCCACCTCGCGGTCGATCGACGTGCTGGAGTTCGTGCCGCTCGCGCAGGTCGACCCGATCTACTTCAACCGCTCTTACTACCTGGAGCCCGACGCCGCCGGCGTGAAGCCCTACGTGCTGCTGCGCGAGGCGCTCGAGCGGTCGGGCCGGGTCGCCCTGGTGAAGGTCGCGCTGCGGCAGCGCGAGTCGCTGGCCACCCTGCGGGTGCGCGACGGCGTGTTCGTGCTCGAGATGATGCTGTGGCCCGACGAGGTCCGCACGCCCGACTTCGGCTTCCTCGACGACGAGGTCGACGTGCGGCCGCAGGAGCTGGCGATGGCCGCCTCGCTGATCGACTCGCTGTCGGGCGACCTTGACCCCTCGCAGTACACCGACGGCTACCGCGAGGCGCTACAGGCGCTGATCGACGCCAAGGTCGCCGGGCGCGAGGTCGTCGAGGTGGAGCAGCCCTCGGGCGAGACCGGCACGGTCGTCGACCTCATGGCCGCGCTGCGCGCGAGCGTCGAGGCGGCGCGCGCCAACCGCGCCGGAGGGCAGGCCGACGACGAGTCGGTGACCGCACCGGCCCGGCCTTCGCCGAAGAAGACGGCGCCCGCCAAGCGGGCCGCGACCCGCAAGAAGGCCGCCGAGGAGGCCGCTGCCGGGGAGGAACCTCGCCGCCGGACGCCGAAGAAAGCGGGTGCGAGCAAGAACGGCAAGGCAGCCACCCCCGCACGAGCGACGAAGACAGGGACGAAGCGGGCATCTGGGCGCAAGTCGGCGTGAGTGCCACGCGTCCGCCCGACAGTCCCTAATCTGCGCCCTCAAGCATCATGCGAAGTGCACCGACACAGCAGTCATGGTCGACGGGTTCGCCGTCGACCGTGGCCGCGTTTCCGGGAGCTGACATCACCGTGAGCGACTACGCCGAGATCGTGGCGGCGCTGCGGGCTGTCCCCGGTGTGTCGGACGCCGACGTCGAACCGGATGCCGATGGGGGCGGGGTAGGCCTGCTCCGGCTCGGGCTCACGCCCGGCGTCGACGAGGTGCAGGTCGCAACCAACGTCGGTCGCCTGCTTCGCGAGCGCTTCGGTCTCGGGGTCGACGCCGACCGCGTGCAGCTGATCGAGGACTCCGACGTCGACCTGGCGCTGACCGCTCCCGAGGTGCGTCCGACCCCGGCTCCGGCGCCCGCCGTCGCGGCCCCGGCCGAGACCGTGGAAGCGCCCCGCGCCGGCCGGCGCGTCGCCATCCGGCGGATGCAGCTGGTCTCCTCCGGGCTCGAGGTGACTGCGGCCGTGACCCTCGGCCACGGCGACCAGACGGTCACCGGGGAGGCGACGGGCACAGCCACCTCGACCGGCGTGCACCGGTCCGTCGCTTCGGCGACGCTGCGGGCGCTCGAGCAGCTGGTCGGCGACGGCGCACGCTTCGAGGTCGAGGGCGTCGAGGTCACCGTCACCGGTGGGGAGCGCACGGTCGTCGTCGCCTTGACGATGGTCAGCGGCCACGGCAGTGAACGGCTCACCGGATCGGCGACCGTCCGCGAGGACGTGCGCCAGGCCTGCGTGCGCGCCGCCCTCGACGCGCTCAACCGGAGGCTGGAACCCCTCCTTCCCCAGGCTTCTTGATCCCCGGCGGGTCACGAAGCGACGTCCTCGCGCCGTAAGGGCGATACTCCCGTGGGACGCGAACGACGGGAGGCGAGGACGTGACCGAAGCTGCACCGGGGGCGCAAGGCATGTCGACGGGAGGGCCGGGCGGTGAGACGGCCGGCGGCGGCTCCCCCATGTCCGAACGTATGCAGGCGCTGCTGTCCCGGGCGGTCGAGGACCAGCTGTCCGAGCAGCGGCAGCTGACCAACGCGCTCGCCGACATCCGGGCGCTGCTCGTGCGGCTGCCCGAGGAGGTCCGCGCGGCCGCCGCGACGGCCATCGGGGAGCAGGGCGACGACGTCCGCGCCGACGTCGACGGCATCGCGCGGGAGCTCCGCGCGGGGCTGCAGGCCCTCGGTGAGCGGCTGGACGCGACGGCACCGGCGGGTGGCGACGACGCGGCCAACCGGCTCGACGAGCGGCTGGCCGCCGTCGAGGCAGCCGTGACGCGGCAGACCGAGCGGCTCGAGCAGCTCGCCGCCCAGGACCACGACGAGCTGCTGTCGCGGCTCGACGCGTTGTCCGACCGTCTGATCGCGATCGACGAGCGGTCGTCGGCCTCGCCGGACGTGGCCGGCCAGGTCCGCTCGGCCGTCGACGACCTCGGCCGCACGCTGATGGCCGGACAGGTCAGCGCCACCGATCTGGAGTCTGCGGTCCGGCTCGTGGTGCCCGAGATCGTGACCAACGCGCACGCCAACACCGAGCGACGGCTCGCCGCGCACGTCGACGAGGCGGTGCTCGCGCTGGCCGAGGCTCTGCTTCGTCGCCGCCAGGTCCGGCCGGCCTACGCCGCGGAGACGTCGGCGGGCGGCTTCGACTACGACGAGCCGGGCAGCGCCGAGCCCGCGGCGCCCGTGATGACGCCGGCCGCCGGTGCCGCTGCCGGCAGCGGTTCGCACGGCTACGAGGAGCAAGGAGTCCACGAGGCCATGGCGGCTCCCGACGGCCCGGGTGCCGGCGAGGAGGCTGACGGGTCGATCGTCGAACGCCTCGACCTCGACGCCGACGAGGAGATGGAGGAGCTCGCCGAGACTCCCCAGGACGAACCGCCCGTGGCCCACCAGGGGCAGCCGGTCGGCGAGTCAGAGCCGGGCGGCTCGGCCGGCGGACCGGCTGCGTCGGGCAGCCAGCCGCCGCTGCGACCGGTCGTCTACCCGCGGCCGACCGACGAGCCGCGCCGCCGTCCCTGGTGGCGACCCGGCGACTGAGGCCGAGCCTTCGGCGTACGTCACACTTGGAATTCCCGGCGCGGCCGCACGGTTGCCGCTGCTGGAAAGCCTTCGTACGACGCTGGAGCACCGAATGAGCCTGCCGCCGCTGGTCGAACCTGCCGCCGAGTTGACGCCCGACGAGGTGCGTCGCTACTCGCGGCACCTGATCATCCCGGACGTCCGGATGGAGGGGCAGAAGCGGCTGAAGAACGCCAAGGTTCTCGTCGTGGGCGCGGGTGGCCTGGGGGCGCCGGCGCTGATGTACCTCGCGGCCGCGGGCGTCGGCACGCTCGGCATCGTCGACTTCGACACGGTCGACGAGTCCAACCTGCAGCGCCAGGTGATCCACGGCCAGAGCGACATCGGCCGGCTCAAGGCGGAGAGCGCCCGCGACTCGGTGCACGAGATCAACCCGCTGGTGCAGGTCAACCTGCACACCGAGCGGCTCGACAGCAGCAACGCGCTGGAGATCTTCGCCGGCTACGACCTCATCATCGACGGCACCGACAACTTCGCCACCCGCTACCTGGTCAACGACGCGTGCGTGCTGCTCGGCAAGCCCTACGTGTGGGGCTCGATCTACCGCTTCGACGGGCAGGCCTCGGTCTTCTGGGCGGACTACGGGCCCTGCTACCGCTGCCTCTACCCCGAGCCGCCGCCGCCCGGCATGGTGCCGTCGTGCGCCGAGGGCGGCGTCCTCGGCGTGCTGTGCGCGTCGATCGGCTCGATCCAGGTCAACGAGGCGATCAAGGTCATCACCGGCATCGGCGACCCGCTGGTCGGCCGGCTGATGATCTACGACGCCCTCGAGATGACCTACCGCAGCGTCCGGGTGCAGAAGGACCCCGAGTGCCCGATCTGCGGCAAGAACCCGACGATCACCGAGCTGATCGACTACGAGGCGTTCTGCGGCACGGTCTCCGACGAGGCCGTCGAGGCCGCCGCCGGGTCGACGATCACCGCGACTGAGCTCAAGGACATGGTCGACCGTGGTGACGACCTGCTGCTGGTCGACGTCCGCGAACCCGCCGAGTGGGACATCGTGCGGATCCCGGGCGCGGTGCTGATCCCCAAGGGCGACCTGCCGGGTCGGCTGTCGGAGCTGCCGCAGGACAAGCCGGTGGTGCTCTACTGCAAGACCGGCGTGCGGTCGGCGGAGTCCCTGGCGCTGCTGAAGAACGCCGGGTTCGCCAACGCCTCCCACGTGCAGGGTGGCGTCACCGCCTGGGCCACGCAGGTCGACAAGACCCTTCCCACCTACTAGCGGCTCCCAGGTGGCGCCTCGCTGCAGGGTCGCTTCCGGCGTCGAGTCGGCGTTCGTGCGGGCGGTGCTCGACGCGGTCGACGCGATCCCGCCCGGGCGGGTCATGAGCTACGGCGACGTCGCGGAGTACGTCGGTAGCCGGGCCCCACGCGCAGTCGGCATGGTGATGCACCGCTATGGCGATGAGGTGCCCTGGCACCGGGTGGTGATGGCCAGCGGTGCGCCGGCGCCGCACAAGTCGCACGAGCAGCTGGCTCGGCTGCGGGCCGACGGGGCACCGCTGGCAGCGGATGGCACCCGCGTCGACATGCGCCGCGCTCGGTGGGACGGCCGCTCGACCTAGGGCGTCGGCCGTGTGGACGGACCCGACCGAAGCTGCCGGAAAGTGTCGGTGGCGCGTGCTCGAATGAGGCCGTGCCCGGCCCCTCCGCGTCCTACGTCCTCGTGCGCCCACCGCGCGCGGTGGTCACGGCGCCCGTGCTCGATCCGCAGCAGAGGCAGGTCGTGGAGCACCCGGGTGGCCCGTTGCTGGTGCTGGCCGGCCCGGGCACCGGCAAGACGACCACCCTGGTCGAGGCCGTGGTGCACCGAGTCGAGGAGCGCGGGCTCGACCCCGAGCAGCTGCTCGTCCTGACGTTCAGCCGCAGGGCGGCCGGTGAGCTGCGCCGGCGGATCACCGGCCGACTCGGCCGCACCACTCGCGAGCCGGTCGCGATGACGTTCCACTCCTACGCCTTCGCCCTGCTGCGACGTGAGGCACAGCAGCGGGGAGAGCCGGTCCCGCGGCTGCTGTCCGGGCCGGAGCACCTGCTCGAGATCCGCCGGTTGCTGCGCGGCGACGTCGACGACAGCGCGCGTGACTGGCCGGCGGGGCTGCGTCCGGTGCTGCTCACCCGGGGGTTCGCCGACGAGCTGCGCGACCTGCTGCTGCGCGCCCGGGAGCGCGGGCTCGACGGCGACGCGCTGATCGACCTGGGCCGGCGCGTCGGCCGGGAGGACTGGGTGGCGGCCGGGGCATTCCTGCGCCGATACGCCGCCCGCTTCGACCTCGACCCGGCCGGGCCTGCCTACGACTATGCGGAGCTGGTGCACCGCGCGGCCCAGCTGCTCGGTGACCACGACGTGCGGGCGCGCGAGCAGGCGGCCCGCGCGGCGGTCTTCGTCGACGAGTACCAAGACAGCGACCCCGCCCAGGAGATGCTGCTTCAGCGGCTCGCCGGTGGCGGCCGCGACCTCGTGGCGGTCGGCGACCCCGACCAGTCGATCTACGGCTTTCGTGGGGCCGACGTGACGGGCGTCCTCCGGTTCCGCGAGCGGTTCCGCACTGCCGACGGGCAGGAGGCCGCGCTGGTGGCGTTGCGGCACTGCCGGCGCAGCGGCCCGGCGCTGCTCGCGGCGTCGCGCCGGCTCGCGCACCGGTTGCCCGCGGTGCCCGGCGGGCGGCTGCACCGCGACCTGAAGGCGGTCGACGGGGCCCCCGGGCAGGTGGAGGTGCGGCTGGCCGACAGCGTCGCCGGTGAGGCGGCGCAGGTCGCCGACGTGCTGCGCCGGGCGCACCTGCTCGACGGGGTGCCGTGGTCGCGCATGGCGGTGCTGGTCCGTGCGGCCGGCCGCTCGATCCCGGTGTTGCGCCGAGCGCTGGGTGCCGCCGGCGTCCCCGTCGTCGTCGCCGGCGACGAGATCCCGCTCGGCGCGGAGCCCGGGGTGCGGCCGCTGCTGCAGGCCATGCGCGTCGGGCTCGACCCGGCGAGCCTCGACGAGAGCACCGCCGCGGAGCTGGTGACCGGCCCCCTGGGGGGTGCCGATGCGCTGCAGCTGCGCCGGCTGCGGCGCGCGCTCCGGGAGGCCGACGGCAGCCGGGCACCCTCGGGCCGGCTGCTCGTCGAGGCGCTGCACGACCCCCGCAGGTTGGCCGCGGCGCGGCCACTCGTTCGCGCGCCCGCCGACCGGGTGGCCCGGCTGCTGGCCGTCGTGCGCGAGGCGGCGGCCGCGGGCGGCGACGCCGAGGACGTCCTCTGGGCCCTGTGGTCGGCGTCCGGGTTGTCGGAGCAGTGGGAGAGCCGGTCGCTCTCGGGCGGCGGTGAGGCGGCGCGCGCCGATCGCGCGCTCGACTCGGCGGTCGCGCTGTTCGAGGCGGCGGCCCGCTTCGTCGACCGGCTGCCGCACAGCTCGCCGTTGATGTTCCTCGACGATCTGCAAGCCCAGGAGATCCCCGCCGACTCCCTCGCCGAGCGTGCACCCACCGGTGATGCCGTGCGCATCCTCACGGCGCACCGGTCCAAGGGGCTGGAGTGGGACCTGGTCGTCGTCGCCGGCGTTCAGGAGGGGGTCTGGCCCGACCTGCGGTTGCGCGGCTCCCTGCTGGGGGCGGAGACCCTGGTGGAGATGGTCAACGGCACCGACGTCTCCGGTGCCGGGCTGGCCGGGGTTCAGCTCGCCGAGGAGCGCCGGCTGTTCTACGTCGCCTGCACCCGTGCGCGCGAGCGGCTCGTCGTCACGGCCGTCGGCGGCAGCGACGACAGCGAGGAGCGGCCGTCGCGCTTCCTCGCCGAGCTGATCCCGGCCTACGACGAGGGGCCCCTGCCCCCCGCGCCCCGCCCCCTGTCGTTGCCGGCGCTGGTCGCCGAGCTGCGGTCGGCCCTCTGCGATCCGGCCCGCTCGACCCGGCACCCGGCAGCGGCCGAGACGTTGGCGCGGCTCGCCGAGGCCGGAGTGCCCGGCGCCGATCCGGCCGACTGGTATGCCCTGACCGAGCTGTCCGACGACCGGCCGCTCGCCGGGCCCGACGAGCCCGTTCGGGTCTCGCCGTCCCAGGTCGAGGGGTTCGTCGACTGCGGCCTGCGGTGGTTGCTGGAGCGGGCCGCCGGTGCCGCGGGCGCGAGCGGGGCGGCGCAGGGGATGGGCAATGTCATCCACGCGCTGGCTGCGCTCGCCGCAGATCCGGCGATGGCCGACGAAACCGTGCTGACCGCGCGGCTCGACGACGTCTGGGCGCATCTCGACCTGGGCGGCCGGTGGTTCTCGCGCAAGCAGCGCGAGACGGCGGTGCAGTGGCTGCGCACGTTCCTGGCGTGGCACCGGGACAACGCCCGGACCTTGGTCTCCGTCGAGGCGCCCTTCGACATCTCGTCAGGCCGGGTGCGGGTCAGCGGACGGGTCGACCGGCTGGAGTGCGACGACACGGGGCGGCCCGTCGTCGTCGATCTCAAGACCGGCGCGCGCCGGCCGTCCGACGAGGAGCTCGGCCGCCAGCCGCAGCTCGGCGTCTACCAGCTCGCCGTCGCCCTGGGGGCGTTCGCGGAGATCGCGGCGTCGACCGAGCCGGGCGGCGCCGAGCTCGTGCAAGTCGGCAAGTCGGCGCTCACCTCCGGTGCCCGGGTGCAGTCCCAGCCGCCACTGGGGGATGACCCCGATCCCGACTGGGTTGTCGGTCTGCTCGACGAGGTGGCGACCGGCATGAGTGCGGCGGCGTTCACCGCGACCGTCGGCGACGGCTGCCGCTCGTGCGCCGTGAAGGCCTGCTGCCCGGCGCAGCCGGACGGCCGGATGGTCGTTCCGTGATCGCCTCGGTGCAGGAGATGCTGGCCTTCGAGCCGGTGCCGAGGTTCAGCCCCGAGGACCTGGCCGAGGTCCTCGGTGTCGAGGCGCCGACGCCGCAGCAGGCGGCCGTCATCGGTGCCGGTCTCGCGCCGGGCCTCGTCGTCGCCGGGGCCGGCGCCGGCAAGACCGCGACGATGGCGTCCCGGGTGGTGTGGCTGGTCGCCAACGGCCTCGTCCTGCCGGAGCAGGTGCTCGGGCTGACCTTCACCCGCAAGGCGGCAGCGGAGCTGTCGATCCGGGTGCGGCATCGCCTCGCGGTGCTGCACAGCCAGGGCCTGCTCGACGAGGCGGCCGCCGGCGAGCCGACGGTGTCGACCTACCACTCCTACGCGGCTCGGCTGTTCGCCGACCACGCCCTTCGCGAGGGCCTCGAGCCCTCGACGCGCCTGATCACGCCTGCGGTGCAGTGGCAGCTGGCCACGCGGGTGGTCACCGACTACGACGGGCCGATGGACGCGGTGACGCTGACGCCTCCCTTCGTCGTCGAAGCCGTCCTCGGTCTCGCCGGCGAGATGGCCGAGCACCTCGTCGCGCCGGCGACGCTCGCCGGTTTCGGGACTCGGCTCTGTGCCCGGATCGAGGCGTTGCCCGGCAAGGTCGCAGCCGCCGTCGGCAAGGTCGCGACGACCGACCGCGGCCGTCGGCAGCTGCTGGCCCTGGTCGAGGCCTACGGCGAGGTCAAGCGGCAGCAGGAGGTCATGGACTACGGCGACCAGGTGGCGCACGCCGCGGTGATCGCGGCGCGCCACCCGACGGTCGGCCAGATCGAGCGATCGCGCTACGCCGCGGTGTTCCTCGACGAGTACCAGGACACCGGCCACGCCCAGCGGGTGCTGCTCGCCTCGCTGTTTGGCGACGGCCACCCGGTGACCGCCGTCGGCGACCCCTGCCAGTCGATCTACGGTTGGCGCGGCGCCAGCGCCTCGGGGCTGCGGCGCTTCCCCGAGCACTTCCCGCAGGCCGACCGCTCGCTCGCCGCGGTGCGGCACCTGACGACGAGCTTCCGCAACGGCGAGCACATTCTCGCCGTCGCCAACCGGCTGTCGGAGCCGCTGCGTGCCGAGGGGCTCGACGTCCCGGTGCTCGACCCGGCCGACGCCGGTCGCGGTCAGGGCCGGGTCGTCTGCGCACTGCACACGACCGTGCTCGATGAGGCCGACTGGGTGGGCGAGCAGGTCGCGGGCCTGCTCGCCGGCGGTGAGACCCGGCCGGCCGACGTGGCCCTGCTCTGCCGCAAGCGGTCGCAGTTCGCCGTGCTGCGCGAGGCACTGGAGCGCCGCGGGGTCCCCGTCGAGGTCGTCGGTCTCGGGGGGCTGCTGTCCGTGGCCGAGGTCGCCGACGTCGTCGCCACCCTCCGGGTGCTCATCGATCCGGCGGCCGGCAACGCGCTCGCCCGCCTGCTGGTCGGTCCGCGCTGGCGCCTCGGCCCGCGCGACCTGGTCGCCCTGGGCCGTCGTGCCCGGGCCCTGGCGCGTGGCGTCGACGGGCAGCCGGCGCAGCAGCCAGACGACCCGGTGCTCGCCGCCGTGTCCTTCGACGACACCGAGGCAGGCAGCCTCGTCGACGCCCTCGACGACCTCGGGGCGGCCACCGCCTACTCCGAGGAGGGCTACCGGCGGCTGACCGCGCTGCGCGGCGAGCTGAGGAGTCTGCGCGGCCGGCTGCACCAGCCGTTGCCCGACCTGGTCGCCGACGTGGCGCACACGCTGCGACTCGACGTCGAGGTAGCCGCCCGGCCCGGCGCCGACCGGGCGAGTGCGCTGGCCGACCTCGACGCGTTCGTCGACGCGGCCGCCCAGTTCGCCGGTGACGAGGAGGAGCCGACGCTGCGCGGGTTCCTCGCCTACCTGGCGGCCGCGCAGGAGGAGGAGTTCGGTCTCGAGACCGGCCGGGTCGGCTCGTCCGACTCGGTGAAGCTGATGACGGTCCACGCGGCCAAGGGCCTGGAGTGGCCCGTCGTCGTCGTGCCCGGGCTGTCGGCCGGTGACCGGGCGCAGCTGTTCCCGGCCAAGCCCCGGCAGTCGACGAAGTGGACCGACAACGCGCGGCTGGTTCCGTTCGCCCTGCGCGGTGACGCCGCAGACCTGCCCGCACTGGACTCGCTCGACGGGGCCGGCATGAAGGCCTTCGCACAGGAGTGCGCCGACCGCGACGAGCTGGAGGAGCGTCGGCTCGCCTACGTCGCCGTCACCCGGGCCGCTCGGCTGCTGCTGGCCAGCGGCTTCTGGTGGTCCGACGGCAAGTCGCCGCTCGGTCCGGGCGCGTTCCTGCAGGAGATCCGCGAGGCGCTCGACGCCGACCCGCCGGTCGGCGAGATCGCCTGCTGGGCAGACGCCCCCGCCGACGACCGCAACCCGCTGCACGCGCAGCCGGTCCAGGCCACCTGGCCGGTGGCGCCCAGCGGTCCTTCGGTGGCGGCCGCTCGGGTGGCGGCGGGGCTCGTCGCGCAGGCCCGACGGCGACTCGCCGGCGTGCCCGGGGAGGCCGACCCCCCCGAGCCAACGAGCTCCGCCCGTGCGGCCCACGACGACGTCATCGCCGGTTGGCGGCGCGACGCCGACCTGCTCCTCGCCGAGCGGTCGGCCCGGCTCACCTCGCCCGGGCGTGTCCCGGTCGCGCTCCCCGACACCCTCAGCGTGTCGACGCTGGTCGACCTGCACCGCGACCCCGCCGAGCTGGCGCGCTACCTGCGCCGACCGGTCCCTCGCCCGCCGGCAAAGGTCGCCCGTCGCGGCACGGCGTTCCACCGCTGGCTGGAGACGCGCTACGGCCAGCAGCGGCTGCTCGACATCGAGGAGCTGCCCGGGTCGGCCGATGACGGTGACGTGGTCGACGACGACCTCCGTGCGCTGCAGGAGGCGTTCGAGCGCAGCAGCTGGTGGGGCCGCGAGCCCTACGACGTCGAGGTGCCGTTCGAGGCACTGCTGGCCGGCGTGCCGGTGCGGGGGCGGATGGATGCGGTGTTCCGCGACGCCGACGGCGGCTGGACCGTCGTCGACTGGAAGACCGGCGCCCGGCCGACCGGCGCCCGGGCCGAGTCCGCCGCGGTGCAGCTGGCGGCCTACCGCCTGGCATGGGCGGAGCTCACCGGCGCGCCGCTCGCGACGGTGCGCGCGGCGTTCCACTACGTGCGCAGCAACGAGACCGTGCAGCCCGTCGACCTGCTCGACGCTTCGGGTCTGGCCGCACTGGTCGCGACCCTGCCGGAGGCGTCAGCGACCCGGGCCCGCTGACAGTCCGGTGCAGCCGCGCAGGTCCGACCACCTCTGCTGCGCCGCCACGGCCGCCGGCCCGCTCAGCGGCCGGGGAACTCCGCCCTCGATGTGGGCCGGCGTCCAGTGCGCTGCCTGCACGTGCCGGCCCTGGACGGTCAGCGTCAGCACACCGGTCTGCGTGCCCGGGCCATGGCCGCTGGAGTAGAAGACGAAGTTGCCCAACCCGTAGTCGACGTAGGCCTGTCCCATCCACCCGCCGCCGAGCAGCACGTGCGCGTGCGACCCGACGACCACGTCGGCGCCCGCCTCGACCAGCGACCGGGCGATCGACGACTGGGCCGCCGTCGGGCACGACGCGCGCTCGGTGCCGTAGTGCACGTCGACCACGACCACGTCGGCCTGCGCCCGCGCGGTGCGCACCTCCGCCAGCAGGCGCTCGACCCGCTTCGCCGAGGCGAGGCCCGGCTTGCCCGGGCCCGCCGTCCACGCCTGCACGAGGTGGTCGTCGAGCACCTGGGTCGCGCCGATGACCGCGACGCGGACACCACGCACGTCGGCGACGTAGGGCCGGTACGCCGACGCCTCGTCCTCGCCGATGCCCACCACGGGGAAGCCCGCCGCCCGGGCGGCGGCGAGCGAGTCGCGCAGCCCGACCACGCCGTAGTCCATGCCGTGGTTGTTGGCCATGGTCGCCACGTCGATCCCGGCCGCCTTCAGGGCCGTGAAGGTCGTCGCGGGTGCGCGGAACACGTACTGCTTCGGCGCCGCCGTCCCGCGATCGGTGACGGCGGTCTCGAGATTGACGATCGCCAGGTCGGCCGCCGAGAGCACCCCGGCCACCGGCTGCAGCGCGGTCGCCGGGTCAGCGGCGAGACGCGCCCGGCTGGCGCCCTCGAAGTGCACGTCGCCACCGAACGCCAGCGTGATCGCCGGCAGGTCCCGCGCGGCCGGCGGCGAGACCGAAGCGGCAGCCGAGGAGGAGGGTGCGGCGATCGGCGACGCGTGCAGCCCGGACGGCGACGCGGCGTCGGCGACCTCTCTGGCCGCGAGCTGGTGACCGCCGCCGCACCCCAGGGCCACCACCAGCGGCCCCAGCGCGATAAGTGACCGGCGACGCATGAGATCCCACGCTGCCATGCCGGGCGGCCTCCCGCGTGCCGATTTCGGTGGCGAGCGCGTAACGACTCGGTGACATCTGCCACAGCGCGCCGCTCCTAGGCTGGCCGGGTGACCGACACCGACGCCGTACGCCGCTATGTCGCCGACCACCGCCAGTCGCTGTACGACGACCTCGATGCCTGGCTGCGCATCCCGAGCATCTCGGCCGACCCGGCCCACGCCGACGACGTCCGCCGCTCCGCCGACTGGCTCGCCGGCCGGTTCCGCGCGGCCGGCTTCCCGACGGTCGAGGTCTGGCCGACGGAGGGCCAGCCCGCGGTGTTCGCCGAGTGGCCGGCCGACGACCCCGCCGCGCCCACCGCCGTCGTCTACGGCCATCACGACGTGCAGCCGGTCGACCCGCTCGAGCTGTGGGAGACGCCGCCGTTCGAGCCGACCGTTCGCGGCGAGGAGCTGTTCGCGCGGGGCGCCATCGACGACAAGGGCCAGGTGCTCTACCACTTCCTCGGGCTGGCCGCCGCGCTCGAGACGACCGGCCGCACCGCGCCGCCGGTCACGTTGCGGTTCGTCGTCGAGGGGGAGGAGGAGTTCGGCTCCCCGAACTTCGCCCGGCTGCTGCGCGATCATCGCGATCGCCTCGACTGCGACGTCGTCGTGGTGAGCGACACCGGCATCCATGACCGCGAGACACCCTCGATGTGCACGGGGATGCGCGGGCTGACCTACTGCCAGATCGACCTGCACGGTCCGGACGTCGACCTGCACTCCGGCATGTTCGGCGGCGCGGTGCCCAACCCGGCGACCGCCCTCGCGCACCTGCTCGCCGGCCTGCACGACGACAGCGGTCGGGTCACCCTGCCCGGCTTCTACGACCGCGTCGTCGCGCTCACCGATCGCGAGCGCGAGCTCATGGCCCGGCTGCCCTTCGACGAGTCGGGGTTCCTGCGCACGGCCGCCAGCCGGGCGACCACCGGCGAGGCGGGGTTCACCACGCTCGAGCGCATCGGTGCCCGTCCCACCTGCGAGGTCAACGGCCTGTGGGGCGGCTACACCGGTCCCGGCCAGAAGACGATCATCCCGACCGACGCGCACGCGAAGGTGTCGTTCCGGCTCGTCGCCGACCAGGAGCCGGCCGAGGTGGAGGCGGCGATGCGGGCGTACGTCGACCGGGCCGTGCCGCCCGGCATCGACGCGCACGTGGAGTTCTTCGGCGGCGGCGTGCGTCCCTGCCTGACCCCGATCGACCACCCGGCCGTGCAGGCCGCGACCCGTGCGATGCACAAGGCGTTCGGCAAGGAGATCCTCTACACCCGCGAGGGCGGCAGCGGGCCGGAGGCCGACCTCGCGGACATCCTCGGGGCGCCGGTCGTCTTCGTCGGCGTCGGCCTTCCCGACGACCGCATCCACGCGCCCAACGAACGCGTCGTCCTGCCCATGCTGCTCACCGGTGCCGAAGCCGTCGCGCACCTCTGGGACGAGCTCGCCGGGGCGCTGGCGTGAAGCCGCCGGCGCTGTCGCGAGCCACCCTCGACCGGGCCGCCGAGCGGCGCACCGACGCCGGTTGGCTCGCCGAGGCGTGGGCCGACCCGGCCAGCCGGGTGCTGGTGCTCGACGACAAGCGGCGCACGCTGGTCGACGGCGACTCGTTGGTGCTCGTGCCGCCCGCCGAGGCGCCGCAGGACGGCGAGCGCCACCTGCTCGGCATCGACGCCGCGGGCGTCGTCTACTGGGCGGTGTCCGGTGAGCTGCCCCGGCGGCTCGGCGTACGCCCCGGAGGTCTGCGCGACGTCGGCGCGCTGCTCGGCGACCGCGACGCCGGGATGTTCGTGCAGGCGGTGGCGCTGGCCAACTGGCACGCGACCCACACCCACTGCCCGCGCTGCGGCACCGCGACGGAGATCGAGCAGGCCGGCTACACGCGGCGCTGCCCGGCCGACGGCAGCGACCACTTCCCGCGCACCGACCCCGCCGTCATCATGCTGGTCCACGACGGCGGCGACCGGGCGTTGCTCGGCCGCCAGCCGAGCTGGCCGCCCGGCTTCTACTCGACCCTCGCCGGGTTCGTCGAGCCGGGCGAGTCGCTCGAGCAAGCGGTTGCCCGCGAGGTGCTCGAAGAGGTGGGCGTCGCCGTCCGCGACGTCCGCTACGAGGGCAGCCAGCCCTGGCCGTTCCCCGCCAGCCTGATGCTGGGGTTCACCGCGGTCGCCGACGTCTGCGAACTGCACCTGCAGGCCGCGGAGATCGAGGACGCGCGCTGGGTGAGCCGCGACGAGATGCGCGACGGCACCCTGCGGCTGCCGACGGAGGTGTCGATCGCCCGGCGGCTCGTCGACTCCTGGCTGCTGGGTGAGTGACGAGCGGTCCTGACACTGCGGTCGGCCGCCGGCCGGCTATCCGCGGACCGACTCCGGGCGGCCGCGGCGCTTGGCCTGGTAGAGCGCCGCATCGGCCCGCACGATCAGCGACGCCTCGCTGTCGTCCGGTTGCAGCGTCGCGATGCCGGCGGAGAAGCAGACGGAGGAGTTCGCGTCCTGCAGCCGCTGCACCGCCCGGTGCGCCTCGGCCGTCGCCGCGCCCGGCAGGATCAGCGCGAACTCGTCGCCGCCGTAGCGCACGAGCAGGTCGCTGCCGCGCAGCGCTCCCCGCCACCCGGCCGCCGCGGCCACCAGCAGCGCGTCGCCGGCCGCGTGCCCGTGCCGGTCGTTGACGCCCTTCAGCCCGTCGATGTCGAGAAGGGCGACCGCCAGCGGTTCGCGGGTGCGGGCCGCGCGGGCTATCTCGATCGCGAGCGCCTGCCGGAACGCGTGCCGGTTGGGCAGGCCGGTGAGCTCGTCGGTGATAGCCACCCGCAGCAGCTGCTGGCGCATGAGTGCGACGACGATGCCCGCCGTGATCGTCGTGCCGGAGACGAGCAGGTAGACGGCGGGCGCGCCGGCCGGCGGGTCGATTGACAGGACCACGGCGTACGCCGTGATGGCGCCGGCGACGTGCGCGGCCGCGACCGTCCAGCGGAAGTAGGCGAAGGCGTAGAGAGCCGCCCAGATGAAGAAGAACGCCGTGACCAGCGACGTGGTGCTCCGATGGCCGAGGGCGATCCCGATGCTGACGATCACGATGCCCGCGTCGAGCATCGCGTGGTGGCTCCAGCCGGGCAGCCGGTTGCCGGCGACGAGCAGCAGCGCCGCGCACGGGTAGCCGAGCGCGCAGATGACCGCTTCGCGCGGCACGTCGATGCCCGGGCCGTGCGGCACGGCGAGCACGAGGAGCCCGAGCGTCGCCCCGACGAGGAACATGATCGCGAGCGCGACGTGCCCCTGGCGCTGGTAGCCGAGCACGTCGGGCATCGGCCCGCCGACCCCGACCGCGCCCGGCCGGCGGCAGAGCAGGCCGGATGCGTCACGCGTCATAGGGGGTGTATCGGCACGAACGGGACGCGCGTGAAGGATTTTGAGACGGCTAGCCGCGCAGCGGCGGGCGACCCGGTCCGGGTGGGCCGGCGAAAGCCTGGGCGATGCACACCCACTCCTCGGCGAGCGGGCCGATGACGTCGAGGTCGAGGTCGTCGCGGTGACGTCGCTGGGTGACGAGCAGCGCGAAGTGCTCGGCCGTCCCCGTGACGCGATCGGCGGCTTCGGGATCGCCCCAGGACCACGTGTCGCCGCCCGGTGACGTGACCTCGACGTAGACCTCGCCCTCGGGCGCGGGCAGCCCGCGGTTGGCATAGGCGAACCCGCGGGTGCGCACGCCGAGATGGCAGATGTGACGCAGCCGGTCGGTCGGCTCGCGGCGTACGCCGAGGGCGTCGGCGACGTCCTGGCCGTGCGCCCAGTACTCCATGAGCCGCGCGGTCGCGAACGACAGCGGGTTCATCGGCGGGCCGTACCACGGCAGCCGTGCCTTCGGGTCGGCCTGCCCCAGCGCGGCCAGCTCGCGGTCGCGGCCGGCGCGCCACAGCTCCAGCAGCTCGGCGGCCGACCGCGCGCGCATCTCCGCGACCGCGTCGTCCATGAAGGTGGCGGGGTCCATCGCCGCCACCTTCGCGGTGAACGCTTCCGGGTCGGTGATGGCCAGCACCGACTCCCGGTCGAAGAACGCCAGGTGCCCGACCGTGTCGTGGATGGTCCAGCCCTCGGCCGGCGTCGGCCGCTGCAGGTCGTCGGCCGCCGCGACGATCCGGTCGAGGTCGGTCATCTCCGCGCGCAGGTCCTCGAGCAGCGAGTGCAGGTCGGCCATGGCGCGAGCCTAGAGGCGTCCGCGGGCGCCGGCCTCGGCACTGCCTCGGTGGCGCGGCAGACTGCGAGCCATGGCGACGTGGGACGAGGAGCTGGCGGAGATCGAGCGGCGCCGCGCGTTCGCGCACGGCATGGGCGGCGAGGAGCGCGTCGCCCGCCAGCACGACAACGGCCGGCTGACGGTGCGCGAGCGCATCGACCGGCTGGTCGACCCCGGCTCGTGGCAGGAGGTCGGCACGTTCACCGGCGTCGCGGCGTACGACGAGCACGGTGCCCTCGCCGGCGTCACCCCGGCGAACATGGTCACCGGCCAGGGCCGGGTCGGCGGCGAGCGGGTCGTGGTCTGCGGTGACGACTTCACCGTGCGCGGGGGCGCGGCCGACGCGGCGATCCACGCCAAGCAGGTGCGGATGGAGCAGGCGGCGCTCGCGCTGCGGGTGCCGATCGTGCGGCTCATCGACGGCACCGGCGGCGGCGGCAGCGTGAAGTCGCTCGCCGACCACGGCCGCACCTACGTTCCGGAGAACCCGGGTTGGGAGCACGTCGTCGCCAACCTGGCCGCGGTGCCGGTCGTCGCCCTGGCGCTCGGACCCGTCGCCGGTCTGGGTGCTGCACGGCTGGTGACGAGCCACATCTCCTTGATGGTCAAGGAGATCAGCCAGGTCTTCGTCGCGGGCCCAGCCGTCGTCGAGGCCGGCATGCGTGAGCTGGTCGACAAGGAAGGCCTCGGCGGCTGGGAGCTCACCGCCAGAGCCGGCAGCGTCGACCTGGTGGTCGACTCCGAGGACGACGCGTTTGCGCTCACCCGTCGACTGCTGACCTACCTGCCGCGCAGCGTCTGGCACCTGCCCGCGCGCGGCCCGGTCACGGACGACGCGGGGAGGCGGGACGAGGCGCTGCGCGACGCCATCCCGCGGGAGCGACGCTCGCCCTACGACGTCCGCGCGATCCTCTCCACTGTCTTCGACGCCGGCAGCGTCATCGAGCTCGGTCGCCGCTACGCCCCCTCGACCGTCACCGCGCTGGCCCGGCTCGACGGCTGGCCCGTCGCGGTGCTGGCGAGCGACCCCCGCGTCTACGGCGGCGGGCTGACCGCCGAGGGCAGCGACAAGATGACTCGGTTCGTCGACCTGGCCGACACGTTCCACCTGCCGGTCGTGCACCTGGTCGACCAGCCCGGCTTCGTCATCGGCACCGCCGCGGAGAAGGCGGCGACGATCCGGCGCGGGTCACGTGCGCTGGCCGCGGTCTACCAGTCGAGCGTGCCCTGGGCCAGTGTGCTGCTGCGCCGGGTCTACGGGGTCGCGGGTGCGGCCCACCGGCCCGCGCACCGCTGGACCTATCGGGTGGCCTGGCCGTCGGGGGACTGGGGCTCGCTGCCGATCGAGGGTGGGCTCGAGGTCGCGTTCAAGCGGGTCATCGCGGAAGCCGGCGAGGAGGGCGAACGCCGCAAGGCCGAGATCGCCGAGCAGCTCGAGGCGGTCCGCTCGCCGTTCCGGACCGCCGAGGCCTTCCTGGTCGAGGAGATCGTCGACCCCGCGGACACCCGGCCGCTGCTGGTCGACTGGGTGCGCGGGGCCTACGACGTCCTCGCCACCTCGACCCTCGGGCCGAGCGCCCGCGCGATGCGTCCCTGACGTCCGCTAGCAGCCGAGACCGCAGAAGTTGATCACTAAAGTGGAGAAACGGTTGCTGTCACGCCGGAATTGTCCGGTTCCCATGCCCACAACTCGACTTTGGTGATCCACTTCGCGGTGCTGGCCGGCCGTTCAGAGCCGAGCCGAAGACAGGGGGCCGGGGCCGCGCGGGTGGGGGCAGTTCAGGGGGCCTGGGCCGCGTGGGTGGGGGCAGTTCAGAGGGCCGGGGTGCGTGGGTGGGGGCAGTTCAGAGGGCCGGGGTGCGTGGGTGGGGGCAGTTCAGGGGGCCTGGGCCGCGTGGGCGGGGGCAGTTCAGAGGGCCGGGGCCGCGCGGGTGGGGGCGGTGCAGGGTGCCGCCCCCACCCGATTTCCAGGGGGAGGGTTTCCGTCAGCTGGTCTGTGTCGGCGCGGGTGCCTGGTTGCCCATCCCGCCGGGCCCGCCCATCCCGCCGGGGCCGCCCGGACCCATTCGACCCATGGGACCCAGGTCGCGCGGCGGGCGCGGCGGCTTGCCCTCGTAGACCGCTCGAACCTTGCCGGCCGGGCCGATCAGCACGTGCACCGTCTGGCCGCTCAGCGCCGACAGCGTCGAGGGCTGGCCGTCCTTGAAGACGACTGACTTGCGGGCGAGGGTGTAGGTCTTGCGGTCGACCGTGAACGTGCTGCCGTTGACGCCCGACAGAGTGCCCGTGACCACCGTCATGTGCTGGCGACCGGGACGCGGAGCGGTCCCGCTCGCGATCTCCTTGAGGACGCCGTCCACGACCAGGACGCGGACCTGCTTGCCGTTGAGCTGGGACAGCGACGCGGCCTTGCCGTCGAGCCGGATCTTGGTGTTGGCGTCGGGCGTGTAGGACTGCGAGTGCCCGTCCTTGCTCACCACCGTGATCTCGTCACCCGAGACGGTGCCGGTGCCCCGCTGGAACTGCACGGTGTGGTCCTTGTTGTCCTTCCCCCAGACCGTGACGGTGCCGTACTCCGCCCGGGCGAGGGCGCCGAGGCCCGGGTGCCGCGGCCCCGGCTTGCCCGCAGCCGGTGGGTTGGTCGTGGTGGTGCTCGGCGAGTCGGCGCTGGCCAGACCGGTCTGGGACAGGATCGCCCCGGTGGCCGCGCCGGCGCCGAAGATGCCGACGGTGGCCCAGGTCGCCAGCCGTCTGGTGCCGGTGAGAGCACGCATGGTTCCTCCTCAGCGAGTGCTCGATCAGTGCACGAAGAGTGGTCGAGCACCCTGAGCATTGACTGAGAAGAACCTGAGGGTTTCCTGAACGGCGCCCCGACAGCGAAACCGCGCCCGGTGGGGGCGCGGTCTCAGGGGTGTCCGGGCCCGAGGGGGGACGGGCCCGGACGCTCGTGGGCAGGCGAAGCGCGGCGTACGACGCGCCAGCCGGCGGACTTCGGGGGAAGTGGCCCGGCCGGTGACCTCAGCGGCTGCTCGCCTCGGCGAGCGCACGCTCGGTCAGCACCCGGGCCAGGTGGCGACGGTACTCCGCGCTCGCCGTGACGTCACTCCCTGGCTCGGTGCCCTCGTCGGCGTGCGCCGCGGCGTCGGCGGCGGACGAACCCGAGGACAGGGCCGACTCGACCGCAGCTGCCCGCAGCGGCGTGGCGCCCATGTTGGCCAGCGCGACCCCGGTCGCGCCGTCGCTGCGCTGGACGGCGACCGCGACGGTCGCCCAGTCGATGGCTCGCCGGGTGAACTTCTGGTAGGCCCAGCCGCCCGGCGACTTGGGTACGCGCACCTCGACGAGCATCTCGTCGGGCTCGAGCACGGTCTCCAGGAAGCCGGTGAAGAACTCCGTGGCCGGCACGGTTCGCTCGCCCGACGGTCCGCGGAGCACGAAGGAGGCATTCATCGCCAGCAGTGCCGTCGGCAGGTCGGCCGACGGGTCGGCGTGCGCGCACGAGCCGCCGATCGTGCCGCGGTGGCGGATCTGCGGGTCGCCGACGAGACCGGCGACGTGGGCGAGCATCGGCACCGCCCGGCCGGCGACGTCGTTGGCGTGCAGGTCGGCGTGGCGGGTCAGTGCGCCGATCGCCACGGTGTCGCCGTCCTCGCGGACGTAGGAGAGCTCGGCGATGCGGCGTACGTCGATCAGGGTCTCGGGGGTTGCGAGCCGCAGCTTCATCAGCGGCAGCAGCGACTGTCCACCGGCGAGCAGCTTGGCCTCGTCGCCGAGCTCGGCGAGCAGCGACAGCGCCTCGTCGGCGGAACCGGCGCGGCGGTAGGCGAACGGCGCGGGGATCACTTGCCGGCCTCCGCTGCGGAGAGCACCGCGGCCACGATGTTGTGGTAGCCGGTGCAGCGGCAGAGGTTGCCCTCCAGCCCGGAGCGCACCTCTTCCTCCGTGGGATGCGGGTTTTCCTCGAGGAGCGAGATGGCCGCCATGACCATGCCCGGCGTGCAGAACCCGCACTGCAGACCGTGCTTCTCGCGGAATGCCTTCTGCACGGGGTGGTCGAGCTGCCCGGCGGGTGACAGTCCCTCGATCGTCGTGATGTCGCTGCCGTCGGCCGAGGCCGTCAGCACCGTGCACGACTTGACCGACTCGCCGTCGACCAGCACCGTGCACGCGCCGCACGACGTGGTGTCGCAACCGACGTTGGCACCGGTCAGGTCGAGCTGGTCGCGCAGGAAGTGGATGAGCAGCGTCCTGTCCTCCACGTCGGCCTCACGGCGCTGGCCGTTGACCGTCAACGACACCTTCACCGGGCCGCTCCTTCCTGGATCGCCCGCCACACCTTCTCCGAGGTGGTGGGCATGTCGATGTGCCGGATGCCGAGGTGCGCCACGGCGTCGATCACGGCGTTCTGCACCGCGGGCGTGGCGCCGATCGTGCCCGACTCGCCGATGCCTTTCACGCCGAGGGGGTTGATCGTGGTGGGGGTGGCCATGTCGACCAGCTCGAAGCTCGGCAGCAGGTCGGCGGTGATGAACCCGTAGTCGGCGAAGTTGCCGGTCACGGGGTTGCCGTCGGGGTCGTAGCGCATCTCCTCGAGCAGCGCCTGCGCAGCACCCTGCGCGATGCCGCCGTGGCGCTGACCCTCGGCGGCGATCGGGTTCACGATCTTGCCCGCGTCGTCGACGCTCACGACGCGCGTCAGGTCGACCCGACCGGTGCCGGTGTCGACCTCGACGACCGCCAGGTGCGCGCCGAACGGGAACGTCGCGCCCTGCGCCGTGAAGGAACCCTCGACGACCAGGCCGCGCTCGGTGCCTTCCTTCGCGGCGGCCGCAGCCGCAACCTCCGGCCACGACTTCACCTCGTCGGGAGAGCCGGCCACGTGGAAGACGCCCCGGTCCTTGTCCAGCTGGATGTCCCCCTCGGCCGCCTCCAGCAGGTCGGCAGCCACCGACTTGGCCCGCTCGACGGTGAGCACCGCGACCTCGTGCACCGCGACGCCGCCGGCCTGCAGCGACCGCGAGCCCATCGTGCCGCCGCCGGTCGCCACCTCGTCGGTGTCGCCGTGCTTGACCGTGATGCGCTCCACCGGGATGCCGAGCTCGTCGGAGGCGAGCATCGCCCAGCTCGTCGCGTGGCCCTGGCCGTGTGGCGAGGTGCCGGTCCAGACGGTGACGTCGCCGCTGGGGTGCACCTCGACCCGGGCCAGCTCGTCGAACGGTCCGGCGCCGTTGGTGATCTCGACGTAGGCGGAGACGCCGATGCCGAGCTGCTTCTGCGCGCCGCTGTCACGCCGCCGCTTCTGCTCCGCCCGTAGGTCGTCGTAACCGGCCGCGGCCAGCACCTTGTCGAGGGCGCCCGCGTAGTCGCCGGAGTCGTAGTTGGCGCCCGTGGGCGTCATGTGCGGGAAGGCGTCCTTGGCGATGAAGTTCTTCCGTCGTACGTCCGCCGGGTCCATGGCGATCTCGGCGGCGAAGCAGTCGATCGCCCGCTCGATGGCAGCGGTCGCCTCGGGCCGGCCGGCGCCGCGGTAGGCCAGCGTGTGGCAGGTGTTGGTGACGACCGAGACGCTCTTGTAGGCGATGTTCGGGATGTCGTAGACGCCCGGCGCCATCATCTGCGTGAAGAACGGCAGGAACGCGCCGAGGTTCGGGTAGGCGCCGGCGTCCTGCACGACCTCGAGGGCGTAGGCCGTGACCTTGCCGTCGCGGCTGCCCCCGATGGTGATCTTCTGGTGCTGGGCGCGGCCGTGGCCCATCGCCTGCATGTTCTCGCTGCGGTTCTCGGTCCAGCGCAGCGGCCGGTCGAGCGACTTGGCGAGGATCGCGACGAGGATGTCCTCCGGTGAGGTGCCGATCTTCGCGCCGAAGCCGCCGCCGACGTCCGGCGTGATGAGGTGCACCTGGGCCGGCTCGACGCCGCAGGACGCCGCGATGGCGTCGCGCGCGGCGTGCGGGTTCTGCGTGGACGTCCAGATGGTGAGCCGGCCGTCGTCGCCCCAGGCGCACGCCGTGCCGCGCACTTCCAGCGGCGCGGGCGCGACCCGGCTGTTGACGACGTCCTGGCGTACGACGACCTCGCAGCCGTCGAACATGTCGCCGTCGACGTCGCCGATGGCGAACGCCGCTGCGATGTTGGTGCCGGCGTCGGGGAACAGCAGCTGCTGGTCCGTGGCCGACTGTCGCGGGTCGACCAGCGGGTCGAGGGCGTCGTAGTCAACGACCACGAGCTCGGCCGCGTCCTCGCCCTGGTAGCGCTGCTCGGTGATCACCGCCGCGACCGGCTCGCCGACGTAGCGCACGACGTCGGTCGCGAGCCACGGCTTGGCGAAGCCGGGGTTCATGCCGAATTGCGGCGGGATCGGCGGCAGCGGGAGGTCGGCACCGGTGATGACGGCGAGGACGCCGGGTGCCCGGCGTGCCTCCTCGGCATCGATACCGGTGATCTTGGCGTGCGCGACCGCGGAACGCACGTAGGTGACCCACGCGGCTCCGGTCAGTCGTTCGTCACGCAGGTCGTCGACGTAGGTGCCTCCGACGGTGAGGAACTTCGGGTCCTCCGTGCGGAGCACTCGTGTGCCCATGACACTCACGAGGCGCGATCCTGCCCTATCGGTGTGAGTACCGCCACACCGGAGGGTCCCGTCAGGTCCGTCGGCGCCCGGGAGGCTCAGGCGGTGGCGCGCAGCCGGTCGACGACCTCGGCGAACGACGGGTTGGTCATCGCGGTGCCGTCGGGGAAGACGACTGTCGGTACCGTCTGGTTGCCGCCATTGACCGACATCACGTAGTCGGCGGCCTCGGGGTCCTGCTCGATGTCGACGTCGTCGTAGGCAATGCCCTCGCGGTCGAGCATCCGCTTGAGCCGCGTGCAGTAGCCGCACCACGGGGTGCTGTACATCGTCACGCGCTGTGGTGCCTGCCCCGACATGCCGATCCTCTCGTCGTACGCCGATGTTCTATCTGCACAACTATCGGACCTGCCGGGGGCTTCCCGGAGTGCCGTCGGTGTCGCAGCCGGCTGCGAGGATGGCCGTCGTGCCGGCCACTCCCGAAGGCGTCCTCGAGGCGCTCGACCCCGAGCAGCGCGCGGTCGCGGAAGCCGTGCGCGGCCCTGTGTGCGTGCTGGCCGGCGCCGGCACCGGCAAGACCCGCGCGATCACCCACCGGATCGCCTACGGCGCGTTGACCGGCGCGATGCCGCCCCAGCAGGTCCTCGCGGTGACGTTCACGACCCGTGCGGCCAGCGAGATGCGCAGCCGGCTGCGGCTGCTCGGCGTGGCCGGCGTGCAGGCGCACACCTTTCACGCCGCCGCGCTGCGTCAGCTCAAGTACTTCTGGCCGCGCCTGGTCGGCGGCGGCTTCCCCCGGCTGCTCGAGACGAAGCTGCGGGTGGTCGCCACCGCGGCCGGCCGCAGCCGAGTGCCGGCCCGCGGGCCGGTGCTCCGTGACCTGACCAGCGAGATCGAGTGGGCGAAGGCGACGCTCGCCGGCCCCGACGGCTACCCGGTCGCGGCGGCGCGGGCGCGCCGGGACCCGCCGGTCGCGGCCGAGGAGGTCGCGAAGGTCTATGCGGCCTACGAGGACGTGAAGCAGGCCGAGGGGCTGCTCGACTTCGAGGATCTCCTGCTGCTGACCGCCGCGGCGATCGAGGACCATCGCGACATCGCGGCCGAGGTGCGGGCGCGCTACCGGCACTTCGTCGTCGACGAGTTCCAGGACGTCAACCCGTTGCAGCAACGGCTGCTCGAGGGCTGGCTCGGTGACCGCACCGACATCTGTGTGGTGGGCGACGCCAACCAGACCATCTACTCGTTCACCGGGGCCTCCGCGTCGTACCTGTTGGACTTCCCGCGCCGCTACCCCGACGCGACCACGGTGCGGCTGGTGCGCGACTACCGCTCGACCCCGCAGGTGGTGGCACTGGCCAACCGGCTGCTCGGCCCGGCGAGCGGGCTGCAGCTGTTGGCCCAGCAGCCCGACGGACCGGAGCCGGCCTACGCCGAGCACGCCGACGAGCCCGCCGAGGCCGCTGCGGTGACCGCCGAGTGCCAGCGGCTGATCGCGTCGGGCGTGCCCGCGCGCGAGATCGCGGTGCTCTTCCGGGTCAACGCCCAGTCGGAGGTCTACGAGCAGGCGATGGCCGCGGCCGGCGTGCCCTACGTGCTGCGCGGCGGCGAGCGGTTCTTCGACCGGCCGGAGGTGCGCCAGGCAATCGTGCTGCTGCGCGGCGCGGCGCGCTCGCCCGAGGATGCCGCTCCGGCAGGTCTGGTCCACGACGTCACTCACGTGCTGGCCGCCGCGGGCTGGACACCCGAGCCGCCGGCCGGGTCAGGCGCCGCGCGGGAGCGGTGGGAGTCGGTGCGCGCGCTGCTCGGGCTGGCCGAGGAGCTGCTGGCCGCCGAACCGACCGCCGACCTGGCGGCTTTCGTCGCCGAGCTCGAGGCCCGCGCCGCCGCGCAGCACGCGCCTCAGGTCGAGGGTGTGACGCTCGCGTCGATGCACGCCGCCAAGGGCCTGGAGTGGGACGCCGTGTTCCTCGTCGGGCTGGTCGACGGGACCGTCCCGATCCAGCACGCGGTCTCGGCCGAGCAGGTGGAGGAGGAGCGACGGCTGCTGTACGTGGGCATCACCCGCGCCCGCCGGCACCTGCGGCTGTCGTGGGCGCTGTCCCGGTCGCCGGGCGGACGTGGCTCCCGGTCGCCGTCGCGATTTCTCGACGGGTTGCGGCCGGCGTCGTCGTCGGCCGCCCCGGCCCGCGCGCCGGGTCGGGCCAAGCAGCGCCGCGGGCCGGCGCGTTGCCGGGTCTGCCAGCGTCCGTTGTCGTCCACGGTCGAGCGCAAGCTCGGCCGGTGCGCGGGCTGCCCGTCGACGCTCGACGAGGCGCTCTTCGACCGGCTGCGCGCCTGGCGACTCGAGCGCGCCCGGGCGGGCAGCATGCCGGCTTTCGTGGTGTTCACCGACGCGACGCTCACGGCGATCGCCGAGATCCGGCCGGCCACGGTCGAGGCGTTGGCCGCCATCTCCGGGATTGGCCCGCGCAAGATCGAGGACTACGGCGACGAGGTGCTCGCCCTGGTCGCGGATGTTCCCCCGCCCTGATCACCGGCGGACCGCGACGCGAGAGCGTCGCTGGATGGCGCTGCGAGGGACCGACGTGGTTGCGGCAGAATCCCCGCTCATGCGCACGCCGCTCGACGAGCTCGTCGACCTGCTCGACCTCGAGCAGATCGAGGTCAACATCTTCCGCGGGCGCAGCCCGGAGGAGCGGCAGCAGCGGGTGTTCGGCGGGCAGGTGGCCGGGCAGGCGCTGGTCGCGGCCGGACGCACCGTGCCGATCGACCGGCCGGTGCACTCCTTGCACGCCTACTTCCTGCGGCCCGGTGACCCGGCGGTGCCGATCGTCTACACCGTTGACCGGCTGCGCGACGGTCGGTCGTTCACGACCCGGCGGGTCGTCGCCGTGCAGCACGGCGAGGCGATCTTCAACCTGTCGGCGTCGTTCCAGGTACGCGAGGAGGGGCTCGACCACGAGTGGGACGCGCCGCCCGCGCCCGACCCCGAGTCGCTGCCGACCATGGCCGAGCGGATGAAGGCCTACGCCGAGAAGGTCCCCGACTTCGTGCTGCGGCCGCGGCCGATCGACGTACGCCACGTCGACGACCCGCCGTGGATCGCGCGGCTGTCCGGCAAGGGACACCCGCAGCAGATGGTGTGGATGCGGGCCGACGGGCGGCTGCCCGACGAGGAGCTCGTGCACGTCTGCGCCCTGACCTACGCCAGCGACATGACGCTGCTCGACTCGATCATGCTGCCGCACGAGGTGTCGTGGGAGCAGTTGCGCGGGGCGAGCCTCGACCACGCGATGTGGTTCCACCGGCCGTTCCGGGCGGACGAGTGGTTTCTCTACGTGCAGGAGAGCCCGTCGGCGTACGGCGCGCGCGGGCTGGCCCGTGGCCTGATCTACGACCGCGAGGGGCAGCTGATCGTGTCGGTCGTGCAGGAAGGGTTGATGCGGCTCGTGCGCTCGCGCCGCTGATGCGAGTCGGACCCGCCACCCGATTAATCCGTTGCGCCCTGCGCCGGTGACCTTTATCGTGCGGATCACGCCGTACGACGTGCCGTCGTCCGTGCGCCCACGCCCGAGGAGGCCTGCGATGGCCGGAGGAGGTGCCCGATGCTGAGCAGCACGCTCGCTGCCGTCGTGGCGCCCGCCTGCATGCCTTCGCAGCATGCCGGTGTGGGCGTCGGCGCCGGTCTCCAGGGGACCGGTATGTCCAGCGGCGGCACGTGCCCGATTCCGGGTTACCCGACCGTCCTCCGCGCCCGCGCGATCGCGTTTGTCGCGAGCGCTACGGCCGCCGCCAAGGACAACGACGTGTGGGGGTCCCGTGCCTGGAGCCCGCCGGTTTGACAGCCAAACGACCGGCAGCCTCCAGGGCCGCGGAACCCCGACCGGGATCCGCGGCCTTTTTGTTTGCCGGTCCTCCGTCCCCGTCCCTTCGAGCCCTGTCCCTCCGACTCCACCGACCACCAGCGTGATCCGGGCCACGAGCCCAGCGCCGCATCTGTCCCACGAGGAGGTGTGACCCCGATGCAGCCCTGTCTGTCCGAACCGTTCGTCGAGGAAGAGCGGGTCGACCTGGAGCTCCCCTGTTGGGGAGCCGACCCCGACCTGTTCTTCGCCGAGTCGCCGGCCGACGTCGAGCGGGCCAAGGCCATGTGCCTGGACTGCCCCATCCGGCTGAGCTGCCTCGCGGGTGCCCTCGAGCGGCGGGAGCCGTGGGGCGTCTGGGGTGGGGAGTACTTCGAGCGCGGCTCGATCGTCCCGCGCAAGCGGCCACGGGGCCGGCCCCGCAAGGACGCCGTCGCCGCGTGAGCGCAGCCCACGGCCGCGTCCTGACGCGGCCGGATGACCGGGCTGTGGGGAGTTGTCCCAGCCGGGAAGCGGGCGGCTCCCCACAGCCCACTGCTTCGGCGACGCCGGTCGACCCGGCGTATGCCGTCCCTCGTCCGAGCCGTGCGACCCACGGCCCGAACATCAGGAGTCCGACATGTTCAGCGTCATGACCGAACAGCTCGCGCGCGAACGCATGCGTGACCGCGAGCTGGAAGGCGCAGCGAGCACGCATGCTCGCGCGCCTGCGCGCGACCCGGCGTCGGCAACGCCGCGCGGCCGCTGCACATCGCAGCTGGCGTGCGGTGCTCGCCACGCGGTAGTGCGGCGGCCACCTCGGCCGCGCACTCGGGTCGCCCCGCTGCCCCGGCGCTCTCCTTCAGGACGAGTGCCGGGGCAGCGCCGTCTGTGTCGTCGGATGAGCGCCGGTCGCGCACGCTTCTCGCTAGGGTTCGCCGCATGCCGCTGTCCGACCGGACCTTCGACACCGCCGTGGGCACGGGTTCGCCTGACGAACTGGCCGGCCTGCGCGAGCGGGCGTTGGACGTTCTCACCGATCCGGCGCTCGCGCGCATCGTGGAACTGGTGGCGTGGGCCGACGGTGACCATCTGTACGTCGCCAACGCGGCCGGCCGGTCGCGGGCGGCGCGCAACGCGCCGTCGTCGGTGGAGGTGCTGGCCGGGACCGACCCGGTGGCGCGCCAGGATCCGCTGGCCTTCACACCGCTGCCCGCGGAATTCGCTGCTGCCGAAGGAAATTCCTACCCCTTCGCGTGGCAGCGGCTGGCATCGCTGTTCGATGACCCGCGTGCACCGGACCTTGCCGTCGTGCACACGGGTGCGCACCACTGGCCGGAGCGGGGCGGGCACCTGGGCGAGCACGGGTCGCTCGCTGTGGTGCAGTCCCGCGCGCCGCTGCTGCTGTCCGGCGCGGGCGTCAGGGAGCGTGGTGTGCTCCAGACGGCAGCACGCGTCGTCGACGTCGCCCCCACGTTGGCGTGGTTGGCCGGCGCGTCGCTGTCGTCGCTGGCCGACCTCGACGGTTCTGCGTTGGTCGACCTCGTCACGCCGACCGGCGGCTACGTGGTCGGCCTTCTCTGGGACGGCGTCAACTCCAACAGCCTGACCGCTTTGGCGGAGTCCGGCGACCTGCCGGCGGTCGCACGGCTGCTGTCGCAGGGCTGCGTGCTGGCCGGCGGCGCGATCGCGGAGTTCCCGAGCGTCACGCTCGTGAACCACACGTGCGCGCTGACCGGCGTCGGGCCGGGCCGGCACGGCATCGTCAACAACTCCTACTACGACCGCGTGCGCAGCGAGACGATCCATGCCAACGAGCAGAAGACCTGGCATCTCGCGACGGGCCTGCTGCGCGACGGCGTACGCACGGTCTTCGAGATGGTCGACGTGCAGACCGCCTGCGTCGACGAGCCCGTCGACCGGGGTGCCGACTACTCGACGTTCGCCCTCATCCGCGGCGGCGGGTCGAGCGACGGTGCGGCGTCGATGGACTCGGCGCTCCCGAACCCGCGTGAGGATCCGCACACGACCCAGGCGCACGTGCGCAACCGCAACTACGCGTTCGGCAGTCAGGTCGACGCGATCGGGCTGCAGCAGGTGCTGTCGCTGTGGGAGTCGCCGGAGTCCGCGCCGCGGCTGATGTGGTGGAACAGCATGAACACCGACACCGGTCACCACGAAGGCGGCCCGCACTCGGACATCGCGCACGACTCGATGCGCGACGCCGACCGGCGACTGGGGGCGTTTCTCGCGCACCTGGACTCGCTTGGCATCACGGACCAGGTGACGTTCCTGCTGACCGCCGACCACGGGTCCGAGGGTGCCGACCCGGCGTGCACGGGCGACTGGGACGAAGCACTGCGCGAGGCCGGAGTTCCCTTCCGCGACGAGGCCTACGGCTTCATCTACCTGGGTCATCCGTAGCTGCTCGGTTGGGCCTAAAAGGGCCTCTGCCCTGGGCTCTTGTCTGAGCTGCTGGTGTCCGTACCACAGCGCTGAAGTCCGAAGTCTCGCGGATTTCATTGTGGACCGGCGGTCGGCGACCGAGCGCTGGCTGCGCCTGGTTGACCGACAGCAACGGCATCACGGCCACGCTGTGGCCGCCCGGCTATTCCGGCCGGTGCAATCCGCTTCGCATCTGCAACCGGAAGAACAAGTTGGTCCGGCGGCGCGGCCAACGGTTTGACGTCGGCGGGGGCTTCAGTAGCGTCCACGTGGACCGCATCAGGTCAGCCTGCGGTGCGCCCGGCGTCCGAGTTGTCGCTGCTCCTTCACGACACGTGTGCTTGATCAGATGGATGGAGCCGTGACGGCGAAGAGTCTCCATAGTCCAGGAACGCCCTTCAGCTGATGCTGGCCCCGGTCGGCGAACTTGATGCCGGACCCGACAACCAGGTCTTTGACGGTGCTTGAGACGAGCACCTCGCCCGGCGAAGCGAGCTTTCCCAGGCGTGCGGCGATGTGCACGGCCAGTCCTCCGAGGTCGTCCCCTCTCACCTCGCACTCGCCGGTATGAAGGCCGATGTGTAGATCGATGCCCAGTGCGGTGACGGCGTCGCTGATCGCCCGCGCGCATCGGATCGCACGTGCGGGACCGTCGAAGGAAGCGATGAACCCGTCTCCGGTTGTGTTGACCTCTCGGCCGTGAAAGCGGCGCAACTGATCGCGGGTGACGGCGTCGTGGCGGTCGAGGAGCGACCGCCAACGCTGGTCGCCGAGCGAGGCCGCGCGCTGAGTGGAATCCACGATGTCGGTGAAGAGCACCGAGGCGAGCACGCGGTCGACCTCGGTTACGGGCCGAGAACCTGTGAGGAACTCGCCGATCTCTTCGACCATCGTGTGGACTTCCGAGGTCGGAAACATGTCTGCACCGGGCAACTCAACGAGTTTTGCGCCGTCGATGTGCTCCGCCAGATACTGCCCATACTCGATAGGCACCATCGGCGACTCTCGTACGTGCAGAACGAGGGTCGGTATCCGAACCAACGGCAAGACTGCACGGACGTCCATCTCGTGGAGCATGAATGCGTACTGCGCGGCTGCCGCGCGTGGTGTAGCGGAGACGCGCTGAGATCGAGCGAGTGCTTCGCGAACCTGGGGGTCCCCTGCCGCGCCGGGGAAGGCGAGGTCAATCAACGCCGCGGTTCCCCAGGTGGAGCGGGTGAGTTGCACAAGGGAGTCGATGACCTCTGCGGTGGCCCCGACCGGGTAGTCGTCAGCCGCCAGATAGCGTGCCGCGGTGTTATGGAGAATCAGCGCCTTGACCCGGTCGGGGTGCGATACCGCGTAGAGGATCGCCATCGGGCCCGCGTCGAGGGAAGCAAGAATCGCCGCCTGGGTCGACCCCACGGCATCGAGCACCGTGCCCATATCCTCGGCCCATTCCTCCCACGTTGGGATCGAGCCGCTCGATATGGCATCGGAAACGCCCGTACCGCGGCGGTCGAAGACGATGAGTCGACTGAAAGAGCCCACCCCTCGAAGGAAGTCAGCGACAGGCACGATGTCCATCTGGTGATCGACATTGCTGCCCAAACCGAAACACCAGAGAAGATCGATGGGGCCGGCACCATAAACCTGGTAGCCAACCTCGGCATCGCCAACTTCCACATACTGCGTCTGCGGCCGCTCCACAACATCAATCCTGCCATTCCGTGCGATCAACGGCCAGTCGCCTGCTAGCGGCATTGCTCGCAGCGGGGATCGCTCAGGACCATGGCCAGTAGGTCACGACACGCAATCTGCTCCGGGCTACGACATCGCCGTTGCAAGGTGCTCCAGGACGGCCGACGCGTGCGCGTCTGCGTCGATGGAGGCGACGACGACTCGACCCGTCGCGGCGTCGACGAGGGCTCCGGCACTTGCCGCGATATTCGTCGAGCTGTCCCCAGGACAAAAGCGAACGACCGACCCGGCCTCCGTCACGGTCAGGCACAGGTGACGATCGACATCAGTAAGGTGCACCCGTATCGCAGCAGGTTGCGGGGGATCTTCATCGACTGTTCTCGCTATACCAGCGAGGGCAAGCACGTACGACGCCACTGCAGCCGCCTCGCCGGGTTCCGTCGTGGGCGTCTGCTTTGCGGGGAGCATCACGTCGCGCTCGTGCACCCACGAGTCGAACAGGAAGTGATTGACCGAGACGTGAGCGGCGACCCGGCCCGGGGGAGCCTCGGCGTCTACACCCCAGCCTTCGATACTCAGCCGCTGCAACTCCGCGTCCACTCGCGCATCCATGGCGTGTAGTTGGTCAAGCAGTTGATTCGGCGATAAGCCGTCGAACATGGACGTCGTCGTCTTAGGCGTCTCCTGAGCGTCGAAGTCAGCCAGCAGGCGAGTGGGCTGCCCCTTCAGGGCCTGATGCAATGTGTAGCCCAGAAACTGCGATCCAGAGACAAGGTGCTGCGCGATATCCCTGACCGTCCACTCTGTGCAGCGGCTCCGGCCGGCCCACCCGGCGTCATCCAGGGTGGCGAACCAGTCTCGAAAGCGTTGACGATGTCCGCGCCATGCAGCCGCAACCTCATCCGGAGAGGCTGGTGTTGCCATTGGCACACCAGCACCGTCGTAGAACTGACTAACCCGAGTCATCTGCTCCCCCCCGAAACTTTGGCTCGAAGCCGAGACTAGACCTGTTCACGGAGGTAGATAACGTCGGATCGCTGGCTCGGACGTCGTGACTACCGAGTGCCGTGCAACCGCACATAACAGTCGCGTCGCAAGAGCTGTCGCAGCAGCAATTTCGGCCCGCGCCCTCGGTGCACCCTCAATCACTGCGGACGAACGCAACCTGATGATCTTGCGGACTGCGCTCCCAGCCAGGGCAAATCAGTTCGGTCGTCCCAGCGCCCGTCTCGTCCACCGAGGACCGGCTCTCGCATCCAACGGCGTGCTGCACCGCGGGCATGAGAATTCACGTGGTGCCGGTGCAGGGCAATGGCTGTCGACGACGCGTGCTTGCCAGATCACGCGGACTGAGGTAGATCAACAAGCCTCTGACCTGCACCAGTCGGATTGAGCGAGCTTGAGATCCGGTACCCATACCGGTATTCGAAGCGTCGACCAGGGAGAGCCGTAACGGCAGCTACAGGCCGCGCCGGTCGATCAAGATCAACGATCGTAGCCGGCGTTTGCGGTGTCTCTTCAGCGCCACGCGGATGCGCTGTGATGCGGCTATCCGACGGTGGGGTTTAGCTCAGCGAGGGCGCCGGTGAGCATCCACCGCGCCGCGTCGAGCAGCGTCTGCTTGGCTTCGGGGACGTCGAGCCCGATCGCGTCGATCAGGGAGATCATGGGTTCGGTGCCGACGAGCAGCCCGAGTGCGTGGGCGAGGCGGTCCATGGCAGTGTCGGGAAGCTGGTCCGCGAGTGGCGCGATGGCCTGCCGGATCTGGTCTTTGCGCCGTCCTTGGCGGACCGGTACCCGTTCC
>Ga0207652_10000666_pt1 | contig 33621 bp, 38 predicted proteins | sample KBSC63BmetaG_FD_184334 | JGI IMG/M metagenome (GOLD analysis project Ga0207652, IMG submission 184334) | Corn rhizosphere microbial communities from Kellogg Biological Station, Michigan, USA - KBS C6-3B metaG (SPAdes) (version 2) | ecosystem: Host-associated > Plants > Roots > Rhizosphere ...
CGACGTCGCCGAGGCCACCGAGCAGGGCGCCGCTGCCGTCGAAGGCAAGCGAGTAGCCGACCAGCGCCCAGAGGACCATCGCGACGGCGATCGCGCCGACGCACATCATGAAGGTGTTGAGCGTGTTCTTCGAGCGCACCAGGCCGGCGTAGAAGAGGCCGAGCGCCGGCGTCATCATCAGCACCAGCGCCGTCGCGGCGAGCATCCAGGCGGTGTCGCCGGCGCTGATCCCCGAGGCCGCCACCGGCATCCCGACGCTCACTTCCCGACCGGGGTCACGGCCCCGGTATCACGGTCGCCGGTGCGGATCCGGATCGCCTGCTCCAGCGGCACGACGAAGATCTTGCCGTCGCCGACCTCGCCGGTGCGGGCGCCGTCGCAGAGCGCGTCGACCGTCGCGTCGACGAACTCGTCGGAGACCGCGATCTCCAGCCGCACCTTCTCCGCCAGCCCCATCTTCACGGTCGTGCCGCGGTAGGTCTCGACCCGCTCCAGCTCGCCGCCGTGGCCCTGCACGCGGCTCATCGAGACGCCCCGCACCTCGGCTCGGTAAAGCGCCTCCAGCACGTCGTTCGCCTTCTCCGGGCGCACGATCCCGATCACCAGCTTCAAGAATTCCCTCCCGCGATTGTCGATCCCGCCGGACGGGAGCCTATTCGGCCTCGGCCGCTCGGAGCAGCCGTGATAATCCCCGGCCGCATGCCTCCGTCCCGACCAGAGCGCGTCTGCGTCTTCGCCGGATCCGGGGACGGCCGGCGGCCGGAGTACCGCGAGGCGGCCGGCGCCCTCGGCCGGGAGCTGGCCGAGCGGGGGATCGGCCTCGTCTACGGCGGCAGCGGCAGGGGCCTGATGGGCGCCGCGGCCGACGCGGCGCTGGCCGCGGGCGGCGAGGTGATCGGCGTCATCCCCGAGGCCCTGCTCGGGCTGGAGCAGTTCCACCGTGGCCTCACCGAGCTGCACGTCGTCGGCTCGATGCACGAGCGCAAGGCGAAGATGGGGGAGCTCGCGGACGCGTTCGTCGCCCTGCCGGGCGGCATCGGCACGCTGGAGGAGCTGCTCGAGACCGCGACCTGGTCCAAACTCGGCATCCACGCCAAACCGTGCGGCGCGGTCAACACGTGGGGTTATTACGACGCGCTGGGCGCGATGCTGGACGCCGCCGTCAGCGAGGGCTTCATGGCGCCCGAGTACCGCGGCACGGTCGTCTTCGACGCGGACCCGGCGCGCCTGCTCGACCGCCTTTGAGCGGGGCGTCCGGGGGCTACCCTGGATGCATGGAGCTGCTCGACCTGATGCTGCTGCTGATGGCGATCGCCACGGTCGTGCTGCTCGCCGCCTGGGGCGTGGTCGCGCTCGGCGCCAACGAGATGTCGGAGGAGGAGTTCCGCCGGCTCGCCGAGCGCAGCGAAGCGCTTGCCGCGATGCCCACCGCCGAGCGCGAGTCGAGCGAATTCGAGGACCACGTGAAGGCGGCGATCGACGGCCTGCCGGACGAGCTCGCCGGCGTCCTCGACGAGATCCCGATCGTGATCTCGACCCGCGGCCACGAGTACCGCGCCTACGGCCACTACATCGGCGACACCGTCGCCCGCGACGACTTCCACGACCGGATCGTCATCTACCAGGACACCCTGGAACGCGACTTCGGCCACGACCCCGAGCTGCTCCGCGCCGAGGTGGCCCAGACCGTCCGCCACGAGGTCGCCCACCACCTCGGCTGGGACGAGGACGGCGTCCGCGGGCTCGGCCTCTGACCTGGTTGAATTGAGGGCCTGACCATCGTCGCCGGGAGGCGCGGGAAGGGGAGTGGGATGTCGAGACGGATGCTGATCGTGGCCGCCGCGGTCGTGGTTCTGGTGCTGGTCGTCTGCTCGGCGGCGTTCGCCGCCGAAGTCAGCCGCGAGGAATACAAGGAAGCGGCCGAGCCGATCTGCAAGGCGAGCGCGAAGGCAAACGAACGGATCCTCGCCGGGGTGCGCAAGGAAGTGAAAAAGGGGCAGCTGAAGACGGCGGCGGTGAAGTTCGCCAAGGCCTCGCGGGAGCAGGCCCGGACGCTGCGCGAACTGGAAGCCCTGCCGCAGCCGAGCGCCGACGAAGCGCGCCTCGCCAAGTGGTTCTCCTACCTGAAGATCGAGGCGGATCTCTTCGCCACCGCGGGCAGGAAGCTGAAGGCAGGCGACAAGCCCGGCGCCCAGCACGTCTTCACGAAACTCAGCTTGAACATCAACAAAGCCAACCTGCAGGTGCTGCCGTTCGGCTTCGTCCACTGCCGGCTGAACGCGGCCAAGCTCAGCTGATGATGGGGCTCGACCTCATCTGACCGGGCTTTCGGCGGTTCCCCGTGCCCGCCGGCCGTCCCTGGGCACGACGAAGAGCTCGAACCAGTCCGGCACCGCCCGCTGCAGACCGGGATAGACCAGGGCCGGCTCGGCCGGGATGACGATCCAATAGTCCTCGATCCGCGGAGGCTCGGGAATCTCCACCACCTGGTAGAGGCGGCGCAGCGCATCCAGCATCCGCTCCCGCCCGAGGCTGGTCGCGACGAGACTGGGTTCCGGCGCGAGCCGCGTCTGGTGCACTTACCCAAGAATGCCTAAGCGTCCACGGCATTTTTAGGGATCTGGACGAAGGGTCGATGCTCAGGCGAGGCCCCGGCTGAGTGAGGCAATCCATTTCCTCTCATCTGATCGGCCGGTCCGTCCGATACCACCCGCGTCGATGATCAAGAAGCCGAAGCCGAGATTCGCTGCCCTGTTCGCAATACCGGTGCTGGTCGCCGTGCTCGTGGCGGGCTGTGGCGGAGGTGGGTCGTCGAGCTCCGCGGGCGATGGCTCGTCGGCGTCTCCGTCGAGCAGCGGCGGCACCACCACGTCGGAAGCCCCGGCGACGGTGCCGATGAACACGCTCGAACCCGGCTACGCCGACTGGCCCTTCTTCGGCCGCGTCCCCCAACGGACCCACTACCTGCCGGCCAACCGCGGGGAGATCGACCGGCCGCTCGACCCGCCGCTGAGGCAGGCGTGGTCGATCAACACGCACGGGCTGATCGAGTTCCCGCCCGCGATCGGCGGCCGCGTGGCCTACACGATCAACAAGTACGGCAACGGCAAAGCGGTGCAGCTCGGCACCCACAAGGTGATCGGCGAACTGACGCTCGACCCGAAGAACAAGGGCCACCAGTCGATCGTCACCGGCCCGGCCTACTATCACGGGCTGCTCTACGGCGCCTTCCTCGACGGTACCCTGGTGGCCGGCAACGTGAAGACGGAGAAGGCGGTCTGGGAGCGCCACCTGCACGCGCACCTCGAATCCTCGCCGCTGCCGGTCGGCGGCAAGGTCTACCTCGGCACCGACGCGGCCGAAGTCCTCGCCCTCGACGCGGGCGACGGCCACACCGTCTGGAGCTTCAAGGCCCCCGGCGCGTTCAAAGCGAGCCCCAGCTACGACGCCGGCAACGTCTTCGACGGCGATTACCAGAGCTCGATGTACGCGCTGGACGCGAAGACCGGCAAGCCGGTCTGGCGCACCAACACCAGCACCGTGGCGCCCTACGGCAAGGGCGGCTTCTTCTCCTCGCCCGCGATCGCCTTCGGCAACGTCTACGCCGCGCGCGACGACGGCATCGTCTACGCCTTCGACGAGGGCACCGGCAAGGTGAGGTGGAGCTTCGAGACGGGCGGTGCCGTCTACGGCTCGCCCGCCGTCGCCCAAGTGCCGGGGACGCCGCCCACCGTCTACATCGGCTCCGAAGACGGCCGCTTCTTCGCCCTCGACGCCCGCACCGGCAAGCTCCGCTGGACCTACGACGTCGGCGGCCCGGTGCCGGGGACCGCGACCGTGATCGGCCACACCGTCTACGTCTCGACCTTCGCCGGCCCGAAGACGATCGGCATCGACGTCCGCACCCACAAGAAGAACTTCCAGATCAAGGAGGCCGGCTACACCCCGGTGGTCTCCGACGGCCGGCGCGTCATCCTGGTCGGCTACTTCACCGTGATCGGGCTCGAACCGACGAAGCCGTAGTGGTGACCTGAGGCGGCGTTAAGGTGACGGCGTGGACTTCGTGCGCCGTCACCTCACGTACGCCAACGTTGCCGCGACGCTCGCCCTCTTCTTCGCCCTCGGCGGCGCCGCCTACGCGGCCAGCCAACTGCCGCGCAACTCGGTCGACACCGCCCAGCTGAAAAGGGAAGCGGTGACGGCGGGCAAGATCGCCAAGAAGACCCGCGCGCAGCTGCGGGGCGACCGCGGCCCCGCCGGCGCCGAGGGCCCGCAGGGCAAGACCGGCAAGCGGGGCCCGAAAGGCGCGACCGGCGCCAGGGGCGCGCAGGGCCCGCGTGGCGAGAGGGGCGAAAAGGGCGAACCGGGGACCGGCCCGGCGTTCGAAGTGTTCGGCATGGCGAAGCCGATCGCGCCGACCGCGGCCCCTGTCCTCGCCGAGAACCTCGGCGCCGGCTCCTACGTCGTCAGCGCCAACGTCGTCGTCGAAGCGGCGCTGGACGGCACCGTCGCCTGCACGCTGAACGGCGGTGGCGAAGCGGTCGCCTCCGTCCCCGCCGGCAATGCGACGACCCTGTCGCTCTCCGGAGCCCGCACCCTGAGCGCCGCCGGCCCCGCGACCCTCACCTGCTTCGCGACTGGCGGAGCCACCGCGAAGTACGCCAACCTGGTGGCGATCCAGGTCAAAGCCCAGTCCCGCGTCCCCGGTTAGTCGGTCGACTTCACGACACCGGGCCCCGAGGAGGCAAGGGACGAGAGGCCCGCGAGCGCCGCGGATGCCCTGCCGACCCGGGCCGGCTGTGAGCGGCAGGGCATCCGCGGCAGCCCGGGGCGCCTGCGGGGACGGCCAACGGGCGAGTTCGCACTTCTCCGCGCTATCCGCGGATTTCTGCGAACTCATTTCGGCGGGACCCGTCGGGTGTCACGGGAGGCGCACGGAAGGCGCAAGTCATGACGCTTCCGTCGGCATCCCGTGAGGCTTCCGCGCGCCCCCGTCCCGGACCCTGCCTCCCGTGACCTCCCCCGGTGCCCGGCCCGGCGGCTGATCGGCGGCCTTCGCCGACCGGGGCCGCCGATCAGCCGCCCGGGGCGTCAGCTATCCGGCCGCACGCCCCGGAGGCGCCAACCATCCTGCCCCCGGTACGTCCCCGGTCCCCACGTCTCGGCTCCCGAATCGACATCCTCCCGCCCGGCCGCTCAACGCCTTCCCACCTAAGCCCTTCGCGCCCGCTATCCTTGTCCGAGCCTCGCGCCTCGGCCCGGGGTTTTACTTTGTAACGAGTGCCTTCGGGCACGGAACTTGAGGGGACAGATGGCTCGCGGAGATGTCCGCATCGCGGTGACGCTGGCTTGCGAAGACTGCAAGCGGCGGAATTATCAGACCAACAAGTCGCGGCGTAACTCGCCCGACCGTGTCGAGCTGCGGAAGTTCTGTCGCTGGTGCGGGAAGCACACCCCGCACAAAGAGACCCGGTAGAGGTCGATGGCGAAAACCCGCGCACAGCGCAAGGCCGAGCGCCGCGCTCGCGAAGCCGAGGAGCAGAAACGCTCCGGCTCCGAGCGCCGCGCTGAGTCGCGGGCGCAGCACGACACCCAGATCGGCGTCTCCGGTGACGTCGCCGAGGTCGAGGCCGTCGAGGCCGGGATCGCGGCGGGCGCCTCGGAGGCCGACCTGGACACCCCGGACGCGCCGCACGAGCCCTCACGGTCGGAACGGCGCGCCGAGGCGAAAGCCGCCAAACAGGCGGAGCGCAGGAAACGTGACGAGCAGAAGCAGCGGGAGCGCGAACAGCTTGCCCGCCAGCAGAAAAAAGCCACCGCCGAACGGCAGAGCCGGGCGCGTGGCGGGGTCATCGGCTTCCTGCTTTCCTGCTGGGCCGAGCTGAAGAAAGTCCAGTGGCCCGACCGGGACACGCTGGTCCAGGCAACCATCGTCACGATCGTCTTCGTGGCCGTGACGGCGGCCTACCTCGGCGCTCTGGACGCGCTCTTCAACTGGCTCATCAAGCAGATCCTCTAACCGACAAGAAGGCTTCCCAATTCCGATGTTTCGCTGGTACGTGATCAACACCTATTCCGGGCACGAGAACAAGGTCAAGCACAACCTTGAGCACCGCGTCCAGACGATGAGCCAGAACCGCAACGTGCGGCAGGTCGTCGTCCCCACCGAGCAGGTCTCCGAGGTCAAGGACGGCCAGAAAGTGACCCAGGAGAAACGGACGATGCCCGGTTACGTCCTGGTCAACATGGAGATGACCGACGACGCCTGGAGCCTGGTCAAAAACACGCCCGGGGTCACCGGCTTCGTCGGCGCCGAACGGAACAAGCCGGTGCCGCTCTCCAAACCGGAGGTCGACCGCCTGCTCCACCGCGAGACCGCCGAGCGGCCGCGCACCCAGGCGCAGTTCGCGATCGGCGAATCGGTCAAAGTCATCTCCGGCCCGCTCTCCGACTTCTCCGGCGAGATCGCCGAGATCAACGAGGACGGCGCGAAACTCAAAGTCCTGGTCTCGATCTTCGGTCGCGAGACCCCCGTCGAGGTCGGCTACGACCAGGTCAAGAAGATCTAGACGGGCGCGACGCGCTACGCTCCTCCACCGCCATGGCCAAGAAAGTACTCACCGTCATCAAGCTGCAGATCCAGGCAGGCAACGCCAACCCGGCGCCGCCGGTCGGCCCCGCGCTGGGCCAGCACGGCGTCAACATCATGGACTTCTGCAAAGCCTTCAACGCGCAGACCCAGGGTGAAGGCGGGACGATCATCCCGGTCGAAATCACGGTCTACGAGGACCGTTCCTTCACCTTCGTCACCAAGACGCCACCCGCCGCGGTCCTGATCAAGGAGGCGATCCGCATCCCGAAGGGCTCCGGCGAGCCGCACGTGAACAAAGTCGGGACGATCACCCCGGAGCAGATCCGCGCGATCGCCGAGCGCAAGATGCCCGACCTCAACGCCAACGACCTCGACGCGGCCTCGAAGATCATCGCCGGCACCGCCCGCTCGATGGGCGTCGACGTCAAATAGGAGACCCAGCGATGGCCCACGGCAAACGCTTCCGCATGCAGCACCAGAAAGTCCAGCGCGACCGGCTCTACCCGCCGGCCGAGGCGGTTGCCCTGATCAAGGAGACGGCCAGCGCCAAGTTCGACGAGACGGTCGAGCTCCACGTGCTGCTCGGCGTCAACGTGCGCCATGCCGACGAACAGCTGCGCGGCACGCTCGCCCTCCCGCACGGGCTGGGCAAAGACGTCTCGGTCGCGGTCTTCGCCCAGGGCGCCAAGGCGCGTGACGCCGAGGCCGCCGGCGCGGACTTCGTCGGCGCCCAGGATCTGGCGGAGAAAGTCCAGGAAGGCTGGACCGACTTCGACGTCGCGATCGCGACCCCGGACATGATGCCGGTGGTCGGTCAGCTCGGCCGCATCCTCGGCCCCCAGGGCAAGATGCCGAACCCGAAAGTCGGCACCGTCACCGAAGACATCGAAAAGGCCGTCCAGGACTCGAAGTCGGGCAAAGTCGAATACCGCACCGACCGCCAGGCGATCGTCCACATGGCGATCGGCAAGGCCTCCTTCGAGGATCAGAAACTGCTCGACAACTACACGGCGGTGATGGACGAGATCCTCCGCGCCAAGCCCGCCGGCGCCAAAGGCAAATACATCCGCTCGGCGACCCTCGCCACCACGATGGGCCCGGGCATCCGCGTCAACACCGGCAAGGCCGTCGACCGCGAGCTGGTCGGCGCCACCGCCGCCTCCGCCGAGTAAGCGGCCTTCTGCCGCCGTGGGGCGCTGCCGGCCGTCCGGGCGGGGGCCCGGGCCCTTGCGGCCGTCCGAGATGGTCCTGGGCTCCTCATGGGGGTCCTGGCAGGCTGTGACCCCCATGAGGAGCCCAGGACGTCAGGCTTCTGGTTGAAAGGCGTCACAGGGACGTCGCGAGGTCGGACTTCCGTGAGGGTGCCCCCGCAGGGACGGGAGGAGGTCGGACTTCCGTGACGATGTCGTCCGGAAGCCTCCACACCTCGGCCGGATCGGCGACGAAGATGCCGGGAACGTCACACTTCCCGGCCCCGGGAGGCCCTTTTCGGGCCTGAATCCAGGGGCCGATAACGCGCTGCGTGTCTTTGGGCCCCTATGGGGGCCTCGATACACGCAGCGCGTAGGTCGGTGTTGGACAACACGGGAGGGAGCGTGGAGTTCCCGGCATCTCCGTGACGGGGTCGGACTCCCGTCACGGATCCGTGTCGCCCCCGTCGCACTCCCGTGAGGCTCCCGTGCACGATCCTCCGCTCCCCGCACACCCGCCCCTCTCGCCACGGCCACAGCCTGCCCGGGCCGTGGCGAGAGGGGCGGGTGCCTCCCGGACGACAGCCTGCGGGTCCTCGTCCCTTCCGGGCGACAGCCTGCGGGTCCTCGTCCCTTCCGGGCGACAGCCTGCGGGTCCTCGTCCCTTCCGGGCGACAGCCTGCGGGTCCCCGTCCCTTCCGGGCGCCAGCTTGCGGGTCCCCGTCCCTTCCGGGCGACAGCATGCGGGCACGGAGCTCCGGCCAGCAAGCCTGGGATCGACGGCCTTAGCCGCGCTCGTTCCGCGTTTCCTCTACACTGCGTCGCCGCCCACCTGAGATCACCGGCGTGGCAATGCTTGTAAGCCCGGTGTAGGAGAGACGATGAACCGCGAGGAAAAGTCACAGACCATCCAAGAGATCGCTGCCCAGATCGAGGGCGCGGAAGCGATCTTCGCCGTCGACTACCGCGGGATCAGCGTTCCCCAGGCAGCCGAGCTCCGCGGGAAGCTGCGTGAGACCGACTCGAGCTTCCGCGTCGTCAAGAACCGCCTGACGAAACGCGCCGCCGAGCAGGCGGGGGAGGACCGACTCGCCGATCTGCTGGTCGGCCCGACCGCGTTGACCTTCGTCCGCGGCGACACCGCGGCCGCCGCGAAGGCGATCACCAGCTTCAACAAAGAGCACGACGTCCTCACCTACAAGGGTGGGTTGATGGGCGAAACCGTGCTCGACGAGGCGGCCTTCAGATCGATCGCCCGACTGCCTTCGCGCGAAGTCCTGGTCAGCCAGTTCGCCGGGATCGTCGCCAGCCCGCTGACCGGAGTGGTCCGCGGCCTGAACGCGCTGATCCAGGGGCTCGCCACGCAGCTCGGCCAGATCGCCGAGAAGGGCCTCGTCACCGGTGAGGCCCCGGCCGCGCCGGCGCAGGACGCTCCCGTCGAGGAGGCGCCGACCGAGTCCGCGGCCGGAAACGAGCCGCCGGCCGACCAGGCCGACGCCCCGCCCGACCCAGACGCCGAGGCCGCCCAGGACTCGGAGGACACGAGCCCGGAGGCGTCACAGCCTGATTCCTCGCCGGGGGGCGAGGACGAGCCGAAGGCTGAGCAGGAGCCGGCCGACCCGGCCGCGCCCGGAAGCGAAGCTGAGGACGCGGGCGGCACTGATGAGAATTCCGAAGACTCAAACGACCAAGAGGGGTAGGACCAGATGGCAACTTCAACTGCTGAGTGGATCGAGGAGCTGAAAGGCATCTCCGTCCTCGAGCTCTCCGAGCGGATCAAAGCGCTCGAGGAGGAGTTCGGCGTCTCCGCGACCGCCGTCGCGGCCGCCGCGCCGGCCGCCGGTGGCGGCGGTGGGGGCGAGGAGGCCGGTGGGGGCGAAGAGTCCTCGACCGTCGACGTCGTGATCACCGAGGTCGGTGGCCAGAAGGTCCCGGTCATCAAAGTCGTCCGCAACGCCACCGGCCTCGGCCTCAAAGAGGCGAAGGCCGTCGTCGACGCCGCTCCGGGCCCGGTCAAAGAGGGCGTCGAGCGCGAGGAGGGCGAGAAACTCAAAGCGGAACTCGAGGAGGCCGGCGCCACCGTCGAGCTGAAATAGCCGACGCTTCGCGTCTCGCGACTGGAGGCCAGTCGCAGAGCCAAACTTGCGGCCGGGGAATAGCGCATGCTATTTTCCCCGGTCGCGCGCTTTTCTGAGTACGCCTGCCCGCCGCACGGGCCCTTTTCACAGTCCCTCTGACCGTCCGAGGAGTCGCCGACTTGGCACGTTCCAACGCTGCCCCCGTAACCCGTAGGAATTTTTCCCGCCTAGAAAACCCTGTAGAGGTCCCGCATCTCATCGATATCCAGCGTCGTTCCTTCGAGGAACTGACCGATACCGAGAGCGGTGGCCTTCGCGAGACGATCAACGACATCTCCCCGATCGAGGATTACACGGGGAATCTGCAGATCGTCTTCGGCGAGTTCAAATTCGAGGAGCCGCCGCACTCTATTGAGGAGTGCCGCGAGAAGGACATGACGTATTCGCGGCCTTTGACCGCGACCGTCGCCTTCCAGAACAAGGAGACCGGAGAGATCCGCGAGCAGGCCGTCTTCATGGGCGACTTCCCGTGGATGACCGAGCGCGGGACCTTCATCATCAACGGCACCGAGCGTGTCGTCGTCACCCAGCTCGTCCGTTCGCCGGGCGCCTACGTGATGGCCCCGAAGGATCCCGAAAAGCAGGTCTTCATCGCCAACCTGATGCCGGCCCGCGGCTCCTGGCTGGAGCTCGAAGTCGACAAAAAAGGCAAAGTCTTCGTGCGGATCGACCGCAAGCGGAAACTGCCGGTCACGGTCCTGCTGCGCGCGATGGGCTACGTCGAGGACCAGAAGCTCCTCGACCTGTTCGACAACTCGATCTACATCCGCCACACGATCGAGGCCGACAGCGAAGCCACCAGGACGGAAGAGGGCGCCCTGGTCGAGCTGTTCAAAAAACAGCGTCCGGGCGAGCCGCCGAGCGTCGATGCCGCCCGCGGCCTCCTCGAGCAGCTGTTCTTCGACCCGAAGCGCTACGACCTGACCCGGGTCGGTCGCTACAAGCTGAACGCCCGTCTCGATCTCGACATCGACCTCGAGACGCGGGTGCTCACCCACGACGACATCATCGCCCTGGTCAAGGAGCTCGTCTCCCTGCCGAAGCTGCTCGGGATCCCCGAGGAGGTCGACGAGGAGAACCCGATCAAGGACTATGCCGCGGAAGCTCTCACCTACCCGCGCGAGGCTGTCTACGAGCACCTCGACGAGTACGAGCACTTCGGCAACCGGCGCCTGCGCACGGTCGGCGAGCTGATCCAGGAGGCCTTCCGGATCGGCCTCTACCGGATGGAGCGCGTGGTCCGCGAGCGGCTGACGACGGAAGACTCCGACGCGATCACCCCGCAGACGATCATCAACATCCGCCCGGTCGTGGCGGCGATGAAGGAGTTCTTCGGGTCCTCCCAGCTGTCGCAGTTCATGGACCAGACCAACAGCCTCTCGGGGCTGACGCACCGCCGCCGCCTGTCGGCGCTGGGTGCCGGCGGCCTGACCCGTGAGCGGGCCCCGATCGAGGTCCGTGATGTGCACCCGACCCACTACGGCCGGATGTGCCCGATCGAGACCCCGGAGGGACCGAACATCGGCCTGATCGGCTCGCTCGCCTCCTACGCGGAGATCTCCGAACATGGTTTCGTCACCACCCCCTATCGCCTCGTGAAGGACGGCGTCGTCACCGACGAGATCGTCCGCTACGACGCGACCCAGGAGGAGGACAAGGTCATCGCCCAGGCGAACTCCGAGTTCGACAAGGCGACCGGCAAACTCAAGGGCCCGCAGGTGCTGGTCCGCGCCGGCGAGCAGGAGTACGCGACCGCGTCTCCTAAGGAAGTCGACCTGATGGACGTGTCGCCGTCCCAGATCTGGTCGGTGGCGACCTCGCTGATCCCGTTCCTCGAGCACGACGACGCGAACCGCGCCCTGATGGGCTCGAACATGCAGCGTCAGGCCGTGCCGCTGCTCAAACCGGACCCGCCGCTGATCGGCACCGGGATGGAGCGGCGCTGCGCGATCGACTCCGGCGACGTGGTCATCGCCAAGCACGACGGCGAGATCTCCTACGTCGACGCCAACCGCATCGAGGTCACCCACTCAGAAGGCAAGGACGACCACCGCCTGAACAAGTTCATGCGGTCGAACCAGGGGACGCTGATCCACCAGCGTCCCATCGTCAAGTCCGGGCAGAAGGTCAAGACGGGCGACGTGCTCGCCGATGGCTCGGCGTCCGGTGGCGGCGAGATCGCGCTGGGCAAGAACTGCCTGGTCGCCTTCATGTCCTGGGAGGGCTACAACTTCGAGGACGCGATCATCCTCTCGGAGCGCCTGGTCAAGGAAGACGAACTCACCTCGATCCACATCGAGGAGTACGAGATCGACGCCCGCACGACCAAGCTCGGCGACGAGGAGATCACCCGCGACATCCCGAACCGCTCAGAGGAGAGCCTGCGCAACCTCGACGAGCGCGGCATCGTCCGCGTCGGCGCCGACGTTGTCTCGGGCGATCTGCTGGTCGGCAAGGTCACGCCGAAGGGCGAGACCGAGCTGACGGCCGAGGAGAAGCTGATCCGCGCGATCTTCAAGGAGAAGGCGCGCGAGGTCCGTGACACCTCGCTGAAAGTGCCGCACGGCGAGGGCGGGGTCGTCATCGACGTCCTCACGTTCAGCCGCGACGAGGGCGACGACCTGCCCCCGGGCGTCAACGACCTGGTCCGCGTCTTCGTCGCGACCAAGCGGAAGATCTCCGAGGGCGACAAGCTCGCCGGCCGCCACGGGAACAAGGGTGTGATCTCGAAGATCGTGCCCGAGGAGGACATGCCTCACCTGGCCGACGGGACCCCCGTCGACGTCATCCTCAACCCGCTCGGCGTGCCGAGCCGGATGAACATCGGCCAGATCCTCGAGACCCACCTCGGGTGGGTCGCGGCGAACGGCTGGTACGACGACGGCTCCGCGGCCTACAAGCAGGCCCACTCCGACGAGGGTGACGGCCGGGTCTACGTCGCGACGCAGGTCTTCGACGGGGCGACCGTCGAGGACGTCGACGAGGCGCTGGTCCACTGGCAGAAAGAGAACGAAGACCGTGGCATCGACCTCGGGGTCGACGCGCACGGCCGCGAGGGCGCGAAGGCCGCAGGCACCGCGCAGCTCTACAACGGCCGTACCGGCGAGCCCTACGAGGGCAAAGTCACGGTCGGCTACATGTACATCCTGAAGCTCCTGCACCTGGTGGACGACAAGATCCACGCGCGGAGCACCGGTCCCTACTCGCTCGTCACCCAGCAGCCGCTGGGCGGCAAGGCGCAGTTCGGCGGCCAGCGCTTCGGCGAGATGGAGGTCTGGGCCCTGGAGGCCTACGGCGCCGCCTACACGCTGCAGGAGATGCTCACCGTCAAGTCCGACGACACGGTCGGGCGCGTCAAGGCATACGAGGCGATCGTCAAGGGGGAGAACATCCCCGAGCCGTCGATCCCGGAGTCCTTCAAAGTCCTTTTGAAGGAGATCCAGAGCCTCTCGCTCGACGCCAACGTCGTGTCGGAGGGCACCGATGTCGAAATCTCGGACGAGGAGGACGACCTCCTCAAAGCCGCCGAGGAGCTGGGCATGGACCTCACCGGGGTCCGCGCCGACAACGGTCCCGACGGCAACGGGCTGAGCACGCCCGACGCGGCCGACGAGCAAGAGGAGCAGGTCGTCGCCGAGGGCGAGGCGGGAACTGATGATGGTGCCGGAGAACCCCAGGAGGCGACTCCGGCCGAGGTGGAGGACTGATGATCGACATCAACAATTTCGACGCGATCGAGATCGGTCTCGCGTCTTCGAAGAAGATCCGCTCCTGGAGCTGGGGCGAGGTCACGAAGCCGGAGACGATCAACTACCGGACGCTGAAGCCGGAGAAAGACGGGCTCTTCTGCGAGCGCATCTTCGGTCCGACCAAGGACTGGGAGTGCTACTGCGGCAAGTACAAGCGGGTCCGTTACAAGGGCATCGTCTGCGAGCGCTGCGGCGTCGAGGTGACGCGCTCCAAGGTCCGCCGCGAGCGGATGGGGCACGTCGACCTGGCCTCGCCGGTCTCCCACATCTGGTTCTTCAAGGGCGTCCCGAGCCGGATCGGCTACCTGATCGACATGGCACCGAAAGAGCTGGAGAAGGTGCTCTACTTCGCCGCCTCGATGGTCACCTGGGTCGACGAGGAGGCCCGCGACAAGGACGTCGGCAAACTCGAGAAAGAGGTCAAAAAAGTCGTCGACTCCTACGAAGTCGAACGGCAGAAACGGACCCAGGAGCTGAACGAGTCGCTGGAGCGGCGCGTGAAGTACCTCGAGGACGGCGACCAGGCCAAATTCGACGACGAAGACCACATCTGGGCGGACTCGCTGAAACTGACCGCAGCCCAGCTGCGCAAGCTCAAAGACGACGAGCGCGCCAAAATGCTCAAAGAACTGCGCAAACAGTTCGACGCGGAGATCTCCGACACCGAGGCCTACCTCGAAGAGGCGGCCGAGCGGATGCAGGAGGTCTGGAAGATCTTCACGGAGATGAAGCCGAAGGACGTCATCAACGACGAGACGGTCTTCCGTGAGCTCAAGGACCGGTTCGGCTCCCCGTTCGGCTGGGGCGAGTACTTCCGCGGCGGCATGGGTGCCGAAGCGGTGCGCGACCTGCTCGAACAGGTCGACCTCGCCGCCGACTGCGAGGAACTCGAGCAGATCATCAACACCTCGAAAGGCCAGAAACAGGCGCGTGCCGTGAAGCGGCTGAAAGTCGCCTCGGCCTTCCTCAACTCCGAGAACGAGCCGGCCTGGATGGTCCTCGACGCCGTGCCGGTGATCCCGCCGGAGCTGCGCCCGATGGTGCAGCTGGACGGTGGCCGCTTCGCGACCTCCGACCTCAACGACCTCTACCGCCGGGTGATCAACCGGAACAACCGTCTGAAAAGGCTGCTCGACCTCGGCGCGCCCGAGATCATCGTCAACAACGAGAAGCGGATGCTGCAGGAGGCGGTCGACGCCCTGTTCGACAACGGCCGCCGCGGGCGCCCGGTCACGGGCCCTGGCAACCGGCCGCTGAAGTCGCTGTCCGACATGCTCAAGGGCAAGCAGGGTCGCTTCCGGCAGAACCTGCTCGGCAAGCGCGTCGATTACTCCGGCCGTTCGGTGATCGTCTCCGGCCCGAGCCTGCGGCTGCACCAGTGCGGTCTGCCGAAGCTGATGGCGCTGGAGCTCTTCAAGCCGTTCATCATGGCCCAGCTGGTCGAGCGCAAAGCGGTCCAGAACATCAAGGCCGCGAAGAAGATGGTCGAGTCGATGATCCCCGAGGTCTGGGACGTTCTGGAGGAAGTCATCCACGAACACCCGGTGCTGCTGAACCGCGCGCCGACCCTGCACCGCCTGGGCATCCAGGCCTTCGAACCGGTGCTGGTCGAGGGCAAGGCGATCCAGGTCCACCCGCTCGTCTGCTCGGCCTTCAACGCCGACTTCGACGGCGACCAGATGGCGGTCCACGTGCCGCTGTCGTCCGAGGCCCAGGCCGAGGCGCGGATCCTCATGCTCTCCGCCAACAACATCCTCTCCCCGGCCCACGGGGCGCCGCTGGCCACCCCGTCCCAGGACATGGTGCTCGGCATCTACTACCTGACCTACGGGCCGAGCGAGGCGGAGCTGAAACAGCTGGAAGAGGAGCTGCCGGCGACCCGGGAGGCCAACAACGGCGCCCGGTCGCTGAAGGTGTTCCGCTCCTCACAGGAGGCCGAACTCGTCTACGAGAACGGCGGCTGCAAACTGCAGGACCTGGCCGAGTACCGGAGCGCCGGTCGCGGCCACTTCCTGACCACGGTCGGGCGGATCATCTTCAACGAGAAGATCGAGCGGTCCCTGGCCGACGCGCTGGAAGGCGAATTCGACCCCAGCACCTTCCAGTTCAACAACGCCTCGCTGAAAAAGAAGGACATCAACGCGATGGTCTCCGAGCTCGTCGTCTCCTACGGCGCGCCGGTGGTCTCGCAGGTGCTCGATGCCTTCAAGGATCTCGGGTTCCAGTACGCGAGCAAGGCGGGTATCACCGTCTCCAAGAACAACGTCGTGTCACCGCCGGAGAAGGCGGAGATCCTCGATCGTTACGAGAAGGAGACGGCCGCCATCCAGGCCCAGTACGACGACGGCTACATCACCGCCGAGGAGCGTCACGAGGCTGTGACGGCGCACTGGAACCGGGCCACGGACGAGGTCGCGCAGGCGATGGAGGACAACCTCGACGAGCTGAACCCCATCTTCATGATGGCCGACTCGGGAGCGCGCGGATCGTTCAAACAGATCCGTCAGCTGGCCGGGATGCGCGGTCTGATGGCCAACCCGAAAGGGGAGATCATCGAGCGGCCGATCAAGGCCAACTTCATGGAGGGGCTCTCGGTCCTCGAGTACTTCATCTCCACGCACGGCGCCCGAAAGGGCCTCGCCGACACGGCGCTGCGGACGGCCGACTCCGGCTACCTCACCCGCCGTCTCGTCGACGTCGCCCAGGACGTCATCGTGCGCGAGGAGGACTGCAAGACCAAAGACCACATCGAGATGAACCTCCGTAAGGAGGACGGCTCCCTCAACGACAACCTGTTCGGCCGGCTGGCCGCCAAAAAGCTCGAGACCAAACGCGGTCGCGAGCTGCTGAAGCGGAACCAGTGGATCACCCAGGCCGATGTCGAAGCGATCGCCGAGGCCTTCGGCGACGACGAGGAGGCCAAGATCCCGGTGCGCTCGGCGCTCAAGTGCGAGGCGGAAACCGGTGTGTGCCGCTCCTGCTACGGGGTCTCGCCGGCGACGGGGAAGCTGGTCAACATCGGCGACGCGGTCGGCATCATCGCCGCCCAGTCGATCGGCGAGCCTGGCACCCAGCTGACCATGCGGACGTTCCACACCGGCGGTGTCGCCGGGCAGGACATCACGCAGGGTCTGCCGCGGATCGTCGAGCTCTTCGAGGCGCGTAAACCGAAGGGTCTCGCCCAGATGGCCGAGGCCGCGGGCAAAGCGTCGATCGAAGAAACCGACAAAGCCCTGAAAGTGGTCGTCACCGAGCCGAGCGGTGAAGAGCAGAGCTACTCGTTCCCGCTGCGCACCCGCCTCCACGTCGAGGACGGTGCGAACGTCGAGGTCGGGCAGCAGCTCAACGAGGGCTCGCTGTACCCGGCCGACCTGCTGGCGATTCGCGGCCGCACCGCGGTCGAGGTCTACCTCGTCAACGAGGTGCAGAAGGTCTACAGCGCCCAGGGCGTGGACATCAACGACAAGCACATCGAGCTGATCGCCCGGCAGATGCTGAAGAAGACGCGGATCGAGACGAAGGGCTCGACCAGTCTCCTTCCGGGTCAGCTGGAGGATCGCGGCTCGCTCAAACGGCTCAACAAGAAGACCAAGGAAGAAGGCGGCACGCCGGCCAAAGGCGAGGAGGTCATCCTCGGGATCACCAAGGCCTCGCTGGCGACCGAATCGTTCCTCTCGGCGGCCTCTTTCCAGGAGACCACCAAGGTCCTCACCGATGCCGCCCTGGAGGGCAAGCGCGACCGCCTGGTCGGCCTGAAGGAGAACGTCATCATCGGCAAGCTGATCCCGGCGGCGACCGGCCTCAAGCACTACCGCACGGTGGCGATCGAACCGGCCGTCGCGATCGAGCCGCCGACCGACGACGACCTGCTCGAGGACGACGACCTCGCGGCGGAACTCGGCGTCGACGGCGTCGAGGCCCCGGTCGAGGGCTTCGGCCTCTCCTTCGCCGAGGAGCTGGAGGAGCTTGCCCAAGAGATCGAGTCGACCTCGGGGGACGACGCGAAGAAATAGCTCGCGGGGACAGCAAGTTCTGACGAGGGGCCCCCGCGAGGGGGCCCCTCGTCGTTCCGGGGGGCCGGCTGTGCGAATGGGGGAAGGGTCCGTGGCCCTGGCGACCGTCCGAGATGGGGTGGCGGGTGTCCCGGGCGCCTCATGGGGGTCCTGGCAGGCTGTGACCCCCATGAGGCGCCCGGGACGCGAGGCTTCCGTGGGGGAGGCGTCACAGGGACGAGGGGAGGTCGGACTTCCGTGACGGACGCGGCACGGGGACGGTGCGGGGTCGGACTTCCGTGACGGAGGCGTCGCAGGGACGGGAGGAGGTCGGACTTCCGCGACGATCGTGTCCGGGAGATTCCACACCTCGGCCCGATCCGTCACGAAGACGCCGGGATGGTCACACTTTCCGGCCTGCTGCGGCCCTTTTCCGGCCGGAAATCGAGGGCCGGAAACGCGTTGTCGACTTAAGGGCCCCTTTAGGGGGCTCAAAGTCGACAGCGCGTCGGTGACCGTTGGACAACACGGGAGGAAGCCCGACGTTCTCGACATCTCCGTGACGGGGTCCGACCTCCGTCACGGATCCGGCGCACTCCCGTGGCGCTGTCGTCCCGGTTCCTCCACGCCTTTCATACCCGGCCCTCTCGCCACGGCCACAGCCTGCCAGGGCCGTGGCGAGAGGGCCGCGTCCCTTCCCGGGCCGGCTTGCGGGGCCTGATCCCTTTCCCGAACGCAGCCTCCCGGCCCCCGATCCCGAACCCACCACCCGCCTCGGCTAGGCTCTCGACATGAAAGCGTGCATCATCGGGGCGGGGAGTTCGGGGATCGCGGCGGCGCAGGTGCTGCAGGCGCGGGGGATCGACTTCGACTGCTTCGAGAAGGGGTCGCAGATCGGCGGGAACTGGCGGTATGAAAACGACAACGGGATGTCGTCGGCATATCGGTCGCTGCACATCAACACTTCGCGGCGGGTGATGGCGTTCAAGTCGCTGCCGATGCCCGACAGCTACCCCGACTATCCCGACCACTTCCAGATGGCCGCCTACTTCGACGATGTCGCCGACCGCTACCGGCTGCGGGAGCGGATCACGGTCAACACGGAGGTGGTGGACGCGCGGCCGGTCGAGGGGACGGGGGAGTGGGAGGTCACCGTCGAGGGGCCCGAGGGGCCTGCGACGAATCGTTACGGTGCGGTGCTCGTCGCCAACGGCCACCACTGGGACGCCCGGTGGCCGGAACCGGCCTTCCCCGGCTCGGAGGACTTCGAGGGCGAGCAGATCCACGCGCACGAATATCGCGAGCCGGACGTGCTGCGCGGCAAGCGCGTGGCCGTGCTGGGGATCGGCAACTCCGCCGTCGACATCGCGGTCGAGTCCTCGCGGATCGGCGAGAAGACCTTTCTCGCCACCCGCCGCGGCGCCTGGGTCCTGCCCAAGTACCTGAACGGCAAGCCGATCGACGAGATCGCCAACTCGGTCACCGGCCTGGCGCCGATCCCGGTCATGCGCGCGGTGATGCGGCGGCAGCTGAAGGTCGCGGTCGGCGACCCGACCGATTATGGCCTGCCGAAGCCGGACCATCGGCTGCTGGAGGCGCACCCGACCGTCTCCTCGGAGTTCCTGCCCCGCCTCGGCCACGGCGACATCACGGCGAAGCCGAACATCGACCGCTTTACCGGCGGGCGCGGCGTCCGCTTCGTCGACGGGTCGGAGGAGGAGATCGACCTCGTGATCTACTGCACCGGCTACAAGATCACCTTCCCGTTCTTCCGCCCGGAGGTCTTGTCAGCACCCGACAACAAGCTGCCGCTCTTTCGCCGCGTCGTCTCGGTCGAGCGGCCCGGCCTCTACTTCGTCGGCTTCATCCAGCCGCTCGGGCCGATCATGCCGCTGGCCGAGGCGCAGGTCGAATGGATCGCCGACCTGCTGGCGGGCCGGGCGGCGCTACCGTCGCCGGCCGAGATGCGGCAGGAGATCGCGGTCGAGGAAGAGAGGCAGCGGAAGCGCTTCGTCGCCTCTAAGCGTCATACCGTCGAGGTCGACTTTTATCCCTATCTCCGTGAGATCCGGCGCGAGCGAAAGCGGGATTCGGCGCTGGCCTGACGATCCGCGTGCGGCCGCCCGGCGGGCAGTCCGGCAGCGGCAAGGCGGCGCCGCCGCCATGGGGCCCCCGGCGCGGGCCGCGCGGCAGCCTCGGCGGCATCTTGCGACGTTTGTTGCTGCCGCCCTCGCCCGCCTCCTCCGGCTGCGGGTTCTCCTGGTGGGCCGCCCACCAGACCAGCCAAAGTGCTCCCAGGACCGGAACCTTGAGCACTACCGCGAGAAAGATGATCGGCCACAAACCCGTCAAGACGACACTGATTCTAGGGCTTCGCGCATGACCTTCGGTACCCGGTCGGCGGGGTGTCTCAGCCGCCGCCCTCGACGGCAAGGCTCCGACCCCAGGCGATGAGCGCTTCGGTTTCCACCTCTTGCAGGCCCTTCTCCGGGTCCGTGGGCACCAGCAGGGTCGGCTCTTCCCGCTCGCGGGCCCAGCGGTAACAGCTCTCGTCGAAGTTGTCGTCGAGCCAGGCGAGCGGCCGGCCGCGGCCGTACTCGTCGAGCGGCCCGAGCTTCCAGTGCGCCGAGCCGAAGCGGGCGGCGCCGTCGAAGGTGAGGTGGGGAAGCTCGGCGAGCCCGAGCATGGTGGGGAGGTAGAAGTTCGCTTTCTCCTCCCAGCCGGTCGCCCAGATCAGTTCGAAATGCTCGGCGAGCCGTTGCAGCCGCTCGCCCGCCCGCAGCGAGATGCAGTGGAGCATCCCGTCGACCAGCTGATAGCGCGCCTCCGCCGGCGGTGGCGGCGTGTCGAAGCCGAACAGCGAGATGACCCCGTCGACGTCGACCGCCAGGATCGGTTTAGACGGCATGTCGCCGTCCCATGCCGTCTACCAGCGGTAATGCGCGAAGGCCTTGTTGGCCTGCGCCATGCGGTAGATGTCGTCCTTCCGCTTCCAGGCGCTGCCCTGCTGCTGGTTCGCGTCGAGGATCTCCCCGGCGAGCCGCTCGGCCATCGAGTACTCGCGACGGGCGCGGGCGTACTGGACGAGCCAGCGCACGGCGAGGGTGCGGGCGCGGCGCGCGGGCACCTCGACCGGCACCTGGTAGGTCGCGCCGCCGACGCGGCGGGAGCGGACCTCGAGCACCGGGGTCAAAGATTTGATCGCGCCCTCGAGCGTCTCCACCGGATCCTCCCCGGTGCGCTCGCCGACGATCGCGAGGCTGTCGTAGACGATCCGCTCGGCAAGGCTCTTCTTGCCGTCGCTCATCACCTTGTTGATCAGCTGCTGGACGAGCCGGTTGCGGTTGCGGGCATCCGGCTCGATCGGCCGTACGGTGGCTGCGGAACGGCGCGGCATCAGGAAGCTTTCACGCCGTAGCGGGAGCGGGCCTGCTTGCGGTCGGAGACGCCGGCGGCATCGAGCGTGCCCCGGACGACCTTGTAGCGGACGCCCGGCAGGTCCTTGACGCGACCACCGCGGATCAGGACGACGGAGTGCTCCTGAAGGTTGTGCCCCTCGCCGGGGATGTAGGTGGTGACCTCCATCCCGTTGGTGAGCCGGACACGCGCGATCTTGCGCAGCGCCGAGTTCGGCTTCTTCGGGGTGACCGTCGCGACACGGGTGCAGACGCCGCGCCGCTGCGGGGCAGCTACGCGCTTCTTGCGACCCTGGCCCGACTTGAGGCCCGGCGTCGTGGTCTTCTTCTTCGGGCGCTTGCGCCCCTTCCTGACAAGCTGATTCGTATTAGGCACGGCCGCGCATAGTAGAGCAAGCCGCCCAAAACCACACCCCCGGCCGCGGCAAGCTCGGCCCCGAACCCCTTTTCGAGTACCGCCGAGGCGCCCGCGAAGCGGGATGACTGCGCTCCCACGTCGGTGCCGTGGGGGAGATCGATGAGCAGTATGACCGCCAGGGAGGCGGCACCGGCGAGGATCGAGCCGAGGGCGGCCAGGCGTCCGACGCGGCCTCCTCGCCAGATGACCGCGAGCCCGAGCACGACCACGATCGCCCCCACCGGGACCAATACATATGAGTGGGCGTGCCCGGCCGTCTGCAGGTCGACGGTCGGCGGCTCCGCCGCGCCGGGCAGGCCGGCGTAGCTGTGACCGCCGATCTGCACCCCGTGGTAGTCGAGGAACTGGGAGACGACGAGGAGGCCGCCCGCCGCGGCGATCGCCAGCCCGATCCCCCGCCGCGGCGTCAGCACCCCGGCCGCCGCGGTCGCCGCGCGCGCCGCGCCGTGCCCGAGCGTCCGGACCGCGGTCTCCGCCAGCGCCAGTGCCAGAAAGAGCAGGCGCAGCAGCGGTCGCAGCCCGCGCCAGGCGAGCGCCGCCGCGCCGAGCAGCGCCGGGACGGCGGCGCGCCAGGCCCGTCGAAGTGGGGGGTAGGCGCGTTCGAGAGCGCGATTTGCCACCCTGTCAGCGCGCCGACTGAAGCGCATGACGCGAGGCTCGGGCGCTGCTATGATCGCGCGTCGCTCAGGCTGTTTTCCCGCCGTTGGCTTCGCCGGGCCCCCTGGGGTCTTTTTTTTGCGCCGATCCCCAGCAGCGCCGGATCGCCGCCGTTTCACCCTGAGCGACCCCGCCAGACACGCACGACCAAGACTTCACAAGAAACCAAGACCTCAACCCCACCGATCGGAACCATGGCACGCAGCTTTCCACTGGAGAAGACCCGCAACATCGGGATCATGGCGCACATCGACGCCGGCAAGACGACGACGACGGAGCGCATCCTTTACTACACGGGCCGTACGCACAAAATCGGCGAGGTCCACGAGGGCGCCGCGGTCATGGACTGGATGGAGCAGGAGCAGGAGCGCGGCATCACGATCACCTCGGCCGCGACCGCCTGTGAGTGGAAGGGCCACCGGATCAACATCATCGACACTCCCGGCCACGTCGACTTCACGGTCGAGGTCGAGCGCAGCCTCCGCGTCCTCGACGGCGCGGTGGCCGTCTTCGACGCCGTCGCCGGCGTCGAGCCGCAGTCGGAGACCGTCTGGCGCCAGGCCGACAAGTACCACGTCCCGCGCTTCGCCTACATCAACAAGATGGACCGCACCGGCGCCGACTTCTACCACGCGGTCGAGACCATGAAGGACCGCCTCGGCGCCAACGCCGTGCCGATCCAGCTGCCGATCGGCTCCGAGGGCGACTTCCTCGGCATCGTCGACCTGGTGCAGATGAAAGCGCTGGTCTGGAAGGACGAACTCGGCACCGAGTTCGAGGTCGAGGAGATCCCCGCCGACCTCGTCGACAAAGCGGAGGAGTTCCGCGGCACGCTGGTCGAAGCCGCCGCCGACTTCGACGAAGAGATCATGGAGGCGTTCCTCGGCGAAGAAGAGGTCCCGGTCGAGAAGCTGAGAGAGGCGCTGCGCAAGGCCACGCTGTCGACCAAGATCACCCCGGTCCTGGCCGGCTCGTCGTTCAAGAACAAGGGCGTGCAGCCGCTGCTCGACGCGGTCGTCGAGCTGCTGCCCTCGCCGCTCGAGGTCCCGCCGGTGACCGGTGAGGAACCCGCCAAGAAAGGCGAGTCCGAGCCGACCGAGGCGACCCGTCCGGCCGACGACAGCGGCCCGTTCGCGGCGCTTGCCTTCAAGATCATGTCCGACCCCTACGTCGGCAAGCTCACCTACTTCCGCGTCTATTCCGGCAAATTGCAGGCCGGCGGTCGCGTCCTCAACGTCAAAACCGGCCGCACGGAGCGGATCGGTCGCCTGCTGATGATGCACGCGAACTCCCGCCAGGAGATCGAGGAGGCCTACTCGGGTGACATCTGCGCCGGCGTCGGCCTCAAGGAAACCGCGACCGGCGACACGCTGGCGGCGCCCGACGCGCCGATCGCGCTGGAGTCGATCGAATTCCCGGAGACGGTGATCGCGGTCGCGATCGAGCCGAAGACCAAAGCCGACCAGGAGAAGATGGGCAACGCGCTGCAGCGACTCGGCGAGGAGGACCCGACCTTCCGCATCGAAAGCGACGAGGAAACCGGCCAGACGCTGATCCACGGGATGGGGGAGCTCCACCTCGAGGTGATCGTCGACCGCATGCTGCGCGAGTTCAAAGTCGAGGCGAACGTCGGCAAACCGCAGGTCGCCTACCGCGAGACGGTGCGCAAGCGGGTCGAGAAGGTCGTCGCCCGTTTCGTCCGCCAGACCGGCGGCCGCGGCCAGTTCGGCCACGTCGTCATCAACCTCGAGCCGGCCCCCGGCGAGGGGTTCGTCTTCGAGAACAAAATCAAGGGCGGCGTCATCCCCGGCGAATACATCGGCCCGGCCGAGCAGGGGATGGAGGAGGCGCTGGAGAACGGCGTCAAGGCCGGCTACCCGATGGTCGACGTCAAGGCCGAACTCGTCGACGGCTCCTACCACGACGTCGACTCCTCCGAGATGGCCTTCAAAATCGCCGGCTCGATGGCGATCCAGGAGGCGGCCCGCAAAGCCAATCCCGTGCTCCTCGAGCCGGTGATGGCGGTCGAGGTCGTGACCCCCGAGGACTTCCTCGGCGACGTGATCGGCGACCTCTCGCGGCGGCGCGGCAAAGTGCAGGGACAGGACCAGCGCGGCAACGCCCTGGCGGTCCAGGCGCTGGTCCCACTGGGCGAAATGTTCGGCTACGCGACCGATCTGCGGTCTTCGACGCAGGGCCGCGCGACGTACACGATGCAGTTCGAGATGTACGAGGAGGTTCCCTCGAACATCGCCGAAGAGATCGTCGCATCCCGCTCTGGAGACCCGGCGGGGGCGGCCGCATAGGAACACCCGACAGGCGGAACGCTGCCGAGGGCCGGACCTGGCTATATTTCCCAGGTTCGCCCGCAGGCAGGGCCAATCTGCATGGAAAAGTCCCTGCCAGGCACCGCTCAAACTACTGAAGCACCTAAACCAGACAGAACAACGACCTTCGAAAGGGCAAACGGAAGAGAATGGCCAAGGAGAAATTCGAGCGCGATAAGCCGCATGTGAACGTCGGCACCATCGGTCACATCGACCATGGCAAGACGACGCTGACGGCCGCGATCACCAAAACCCTCTCGACCGTGGGCGGTGCCGAGGCGCAGTCGTTCGAGGAGATCGACAACGCACCGGAGGAGAAGGAACGCGGCATCACGATCGCGACCTCCCACGTCGAGTACCAGACGGAGAACCGCCATTACGCGCACGTGGACTGCCCGGGCCACGCCGACTACGTCAAGAACATGATCACCGGCGCCGCGCAGATGGACGGCGCGATCCTGGTCGTCTCGGCGGCGGACGGCGTCATGCCGCAGACCCGTGAGCACATCCTGCTCGCCCGTCAGGTGAACGTCCCGCACGTGGTCGTCTTCCTCAACAAGATCGACCAGGTCGACGACGACGAACTGGTCGAGCTCGTCGAAGAGGAGGTCAAGGACCTGCTCAACGAGTACGACTTCCCGGGCGAAGAGACGCCGATCATCAAAGGCTCGGCGCTGAAGGCGCTGGAAGGCGACGAAGAGGCCCAGAAAGCGGTCTTCGAGCTGGCCGCGGCGCTCGACTCCTACATCCCGGAGCCGGTCCGCGAGCTCGACAAGCCCTTCCTGATGCCGATCGAGGACATCTTCTCGATCACCGGCCGCGGCACCGTCGCCACCGGCCGCGTCGAGCAGGGCGTCGTCAACACCGGTGACGAGGTCGAAATCGTCGGCATCCATCCGGAGACGAGCAAAACCACCGTCACCGGCGTCGAGATGTTCCGCAAGCTCCTCGACCAGGGCCAGGCGGGCGACAACATCGGCGCGCTGCTGCGCGGCACCAAGCGCGAGGAGATCGAGCGTGGCCAGGTGCTCTGCAAACCGGGCTCGATCACCCCGCACACCAAGTTCAAAGCCGAGGTCTACTGCCTGAAAAAGGAGGAGGGTGGTCGTCACACCCCGTTCTTCTCGGGCTACCGTCCTCAGTTCTATTTCCGCACCACCGACGTGACCGGGATCGCCAACCTCCCCGAGGGGACGGAGATGGTGATGCCGGGCGACAACGTCGAGATGACGATCGAGCTGATCCAGCCGATCGCCATGGATCAGGGCCTGCGGTTCGCCATCCGCGAGGGTGGCCGCACCGTCGGCTCGGGGGTCGTCTCCGAGGTCATCGAGTAACGACTCCACGCAGCATCAGGGGCGGGGCCGTGACGCCCGCCCCGACCGCCCTCCGGGGCGGACAACCGCAAAGACATACGACCGGGGCGGCGCCCCAGCAGCAAGGGGCCCCGCCCTCTTTGCGCCCTAAGACGAGAAGAAGAGAGATTTCCAAGTGGCAGCCATAGCGGCACAGAAAATTCGAATCAGGCTGAAGGCCTATGACCACGACGCGATCGATCGCGCCGCGCGCGAGATCGTCGAGACGGCGGAGCGCACCGGTGCCACCGTGTCGGGTCCCGTGCCCCTGCCCACCGAGAAAAACGTCTACTGCGTGATCCGCTCCCCGTTCAAGGACAAGGACTCGCGCGAGCACTTCGAGATCCGCACCCACAAGCGGCTCATCGACATCCTCCAGCCCTCGCCGAAAACGGTCGACTCGCTGCAGCGCCTCGACTCGCTGCCCGCCGGCGTCGACATCGAGATCCGCCTCTAGGTGACCTGATGGCGGCGATCCTCGGCAAGAAGCTCGGCATGACCCAGGTCTTCCAGGAGGACGGCACCGTGGTGCCGGTCACCGTGATCGAAGCGGGTCCCTGCAAGGTCACCGCGGTCCGCGAGACCGAGCGCGACGGTTACGCCGGCGTGCAGCTCGCCTTCGGCGAGGTCAAGCAGGGCAAGCTCTCGAAGGGCGAGGAAGGCCACCTGAAAAAGGCGGGCGCCCCGCCGCTCCGCCACCTGGTCGAGTTCCGCGACGAGGATCTCGGCGCCGAGGAGGGCCCGAAGATCGGTGACGACGTCACCGTCGCCGGGTTCGAGGCGGGCCAGAAGGTCAAAGTCGCCGGGATCACGGTCGGCAAGGGCTTCCAGGGCGGCATCAAGCGCCACAACTTCTCCCGCGGCCCGGTCACCCACGGCTCGCACAACGTGCGCGCACCGGGCTCGATCGGCGCCAGCGCCTTCCCCGCCCGCGTCTTCAAAGGGATGCGGATGCCGGGCCAGATGGGCAACAAGCGGCGCACCCAGCGAGGCCTGGAAATCGCCCAGATCGACGCCGACCGCAACCTGCTGCTGATCAAAGGCTCCGTCCCCGGCGCCAAGAACTCGATCGTCGAGGTCCGTACCGATGCCTAGCAAAGCTCCCGTGCTCGGCGGCTCCGCCAAAGCCGACCTGTCCGACGCGCTCTTCGCCGAGCCGTTCCACCAGTCGCTGGTACACGAGGCGGCACGTGCCGACATGGCCTCGCGGCGTCGCGGCACCGCCTCGACGCTGACCCGCGGCGAGGTCGCCTTCACCACCGCCAAGGCCTGGCGGCAGAAGGGGACCGGCCGCGCCCGCGTCGGCTCGCTCGGCGTGCCGAACCGCTTCGGCGGCGGTGTCGCCTTCGGCCCGAAGCCGCGCCACTACACGGTCAAGGTCAACCGCAAAGCCCGCCGTCGGGCGATGCGCTCGGCCCTCTCGGTGCACGCCGAGCGCGGGTCGGTCGCGGTGCTGAACGCTTCGGACTTCGACACGCCGTCGACGAAATCGGCCGCGCAGGCGCTCGCCAAATGGGCCGCCAAGAGCCCGACGGTCCTGATCCTCACCGCCGAGGAGACCGGCGCGATGAAGAGCTTCCGCAACCTGCCGCGCGTCACCGTGCTGGAGGTCGGCGCCACCGGCGTCGCCGACGTGATCGGCGCCGCGTCGATCGTGATCTCCGAGACCGCGTTGAAGAGCCTCGAGGAGCGCCTCGCGCCGAGCGCGGCGAAAGAGGGGGCGGCTGCCTGATGGACGCCCGCACGATCCTCATCCGCCCGGTGATCTCCGAGAAGTCATACGCGCTGATCGCCGAGGGCAAGTACACCTTCCGGGTCGACGACCGCGCCCACAAGACCCAGATCGCGCAGGCGGTCGAAGAGGTCTTCGGGGTCGGCGTCGCCGCGGTCCGGACCGCCAAGGTGCGGTCGAAGCCGAAGCGCCGTGGGCTCACCAAAGGCCGCACCCGCGCCTGGAAGAAGGCGATCGTCCAGGTCGCCCCGGGCGAGCGGATCGAGTTGTTCGAAGGCGGACAGACCGCCTAGAGAGAGACTGAGAGATGCCGAACCGCAAAACGAAACCGACCAGCCCGGGCCGCCGCTTCGCGACCTACCCGCTGCGCGAGCAGGTCACCGCCTCCGAGCCGGAGCGGAAGCTCACCGAAGGGCTGAAAAAGTCCGGTGGCCGCAACGTGAACGGCCGCGTCACCGCCCGTCACCGCGGCGGCGGCGCCAAGCGGCGCTACCGCAAGATCGACTTCAAGCGGCTCAAGGACGGCGTGCCCGCGAAGGTCGCGACGATCGAGTACGACCCGAACCGCTCCTGCTACATCGCCTTGCTCCACTACGCCGACGGGCACAAGGACTACATCCTCGCGCCGGCCGCGCTGAAAGTGGGGGACACGGTGAAATCCGGGCCCGAGGCCGACATCAAACCGGGCCACTCGATGGCGCTCGGTCAGATGCCGACCGGCACCATCGTCCACAACGTGGAGATGATCCCCGGCCAGGGCGGCAAGATGGGCCGCTCCGCCGGCACCGCGATCCAGCTGGTGGCGAAGGAGGGCGACATGGTCACCCTGCGCCTGCCGAGCACCGAGATGCGGATGGTCCGCGCCGAGTGCCGCGGCTCGATCGGCGTGCTCTCCAACGCCGAGCACCAGAACATGAAGGTCGGCAAGGCCGGTCGCAGCCGCCACAAGGGCAAGCGCCCGCAGAGCCGCGGCGTCGCGATGAACCCGGTCGACCACCCGCACGGCGGCGGCGAGGCCCACCACACGCCCGGCGGCCACCCGGTCACCCCGTGGGGCAAGCCGACGCTCGGCTACCGGACCCGCAAGAAGGGCAAGCAGTCGGATCGTTACATCGTCCGCGGCCGTCGTCGCGGCAAGAAGAAGGGCGGGAGGTAACCCATGGGTCGTTCGACCAAAAAGGGCCCGTGGGTTGAAGAGCGCCTGATGGCACGCATCAACGCCATGAACGAGGCCGGCAAAAAGCAGATGACCAAAACCTGGTCGCGGACCTCGACGATCTTCCCGGAGATGGTCGGCCACACGATCGCCGTCCACGACGGCAAAAAACACGTGCCGGTCTTCATCTCGGAGTCGATGGTCGGCCACAAGCTCGGCGAGTTCGCGCCGACGCGGACCTTCCGCTCGCACGGCGGGCGCGACTAAGCAGACGGACTGACTGATGGCAGACGAGAAAGACAAAAAAGAGAAAGCCGACTCGAAAGAGTCGAAAGCCGCCGAGGCCAAAGCCGAGAAATCGGCGAAAGAGCCCGCTGCGAAAAAAGAGTCGAAACCGGCTGCCAAAAAAGAGGCCAAAAAAGACGCCGTGAAAAAACCGGCGAAAAAAGAGGCCGCGAAAAAAGAGCCAAAAGCGGACAAAGGCGAGAAAGCGGAGAAACCCGCCAAAGCCGACAAAAAAGACGCGGAGAAAAAACCACGTCGCCGGGCCAAAAAAGCTGACAAAGTCGAGGAGAAGAAACCGGCTCCGTCGCGTCGCCGTCCGCGCGATCCGGAAGAGCTGCCGGTGGTCCGGGCGAGCGCGAAATACGTGCGCGTCGCGCCGCGCAAGGCGCGCCTGATCGCCGACCAGGTCCGCGGCCTGCACATCGAGCAGGCCCGGGCGCTGCTCGAGTTCTCGCCCCGCGGCGTCGCGCAGGACATCCAGAAGCTGATCAACTCGGCGGCGGCGAACGCCGAGAACAACCACGACCTGGTGGGCGACGAGATGAAGATCGCCTCGATCACGGTCGACGAAGGGCCGACCCTCCGCCGTTATCGCCCGCGGGCGCTCGGCCGGGCCACCCCGATCAACAAGCGAACCAGCCACATCGCCGTGGCGCTGACCCCCGTCGAAGACGACTAGGAACTGAGTAGAAGAGCTATGGGACAGAAGATCCACCCCGAGGGATTCCGGGTCGGCTACATCCACGACTGGAAGTCGAACTGGTTCGAGGAGAAAAACTTCGCGGACCGGTTGCAGGAAGACCTGGCGATCCGGGACCACATCGAAAACAAGCTTTCGCACGCAGGCCTCTCGAGCATCACGATCGAGCGCCGCGGCGAGGTCGCCGTCGACATCCATACCGCCCGCCCCGGCATCGTGATCGGCAAATCGGGCTCCGAAGTCGACGCGCTCCGCAAAGAGCTGCACAAGCTCACCGGCAGCCCGGTGAAGGTGAACATCCGCGAGGTCAAACGGCCCGAGCTCGACGCCAAACTGGTTGCCCAGTCGATCGCCGAGCAGCTGCAGAATCGCGTCGCCTTCCGGCGGGCGATGAAACGCGCCCTCACCTCGGCGATGCGCTCCGGCGCCAAGGGCGTGAAGGTCCAGGTCTCCGGCCGCCTCGGCGGCGCCGAGATGGCGCGGACCGAAAGCTACTCGGACGGCCGTGTGCCGCTCCACACGCTGCGCGCCGACATCGACTACGGCTTCTTCGAGGCCCGCACGACGACCGGCCGCATCGGCGTCAAATGCTGGATCAACAAGGGCGAAGTCATGCCCGAGGGCTTCCGCTCCGACATCATCAACCCCGACGAGGCCCCGCCCAGCCGTGGCCCCGGCGGCGGTCGTGACCGTGACCGCGATCGCGGCGGACGCGATCGCGGCGGACGTGGCGGCGGCCGTGGACCCGGCGGTGGCCGGGGTCCCGGCGGCGGTCGTGGCCCGGGCGGCGGCCGTGGGCCTGGCGGTCCTGGTGGCCGTGGCCCCGGCGGCGGCGGTCGTGGCCCTGGTGGCCGTGGCCCCGGCGGCGGTGGCGGTCGTGGCGGCAGCGGCGGTGGGCCGCGCGGTGGAGGTGGTCGCTGATGCTGATGCCGAAGCGGGTCAAGCACCGCAAACAATTCCGTGGCCGCATGCGCGGCGACACCAAGGGCGGCAGCACCGTCGCCTTCGGCGAGTACGGGATCAAGGCCGTCGAGCGCGGCTGGATCACCAACCGCCAGATCGAGGCCGCCCGCGTCGCGATGACCCGCAAGATCAAACGTGGCGGGAAGGTCTGGATCAACGTCTTCCCCGACAAGCCCTACACCAAGAAGCCCGCCGAGACGCGGATGGGCTCCGGCAAGGGCAACCCGGAGGGCTGGGTCGCCGTGGTCAAGCCGGGCAAGGTCATGTTCGAGCTCGCCGGCGTCCCCGAGGATCTGGCGCGCGAAGCCCTGCGCCTCGCCGGACACAAGCTTCCCGTGAAAACGAAGTTCGTGAAGCGCGAGGGGGCGGAGCAGTGAAGTCCGCGGAGGTTCACAATCTGAAAGACGACGAGCTGGTGGCGAAACTGATCGACGCCAAAGAGGAGGCTTTCAACCTCCGCTTCCGGCACGCCACCGGCGAGCTCGAGAACACCGCCCGCCTCGGACAGGCGAAACGCGATGTGGCTCGCCTGGTCACCGTGGCCCGCGAGCGCGGTATCGATGTGGAGAAAGAGACGCGACGGATATGAGCGACGAGAGCACCGAGAAAACCGAGACGACTGAGGAGCCGCAGGCCGAGGAGACTCAAGCCGCGGAGGCCCCTGCCGCCGAGGCCGCCGCGGCTGAGCCAGATCCGCTGAACGACCTTCCTTGGAAGGAGCGTCGCCGCATCCTCAAGTCACGCGAGCCGCATAAGGCAGGCCCGCAGCAGACGGTCGAGGAGCGCGCCGCCGCTCGTGAGGCCCGCCGCAAGGCGAAGGCGAACGAACGGCGCAAAGAACGCGCCGCGCTGAAGGCCGACCACAAAGCCGGCACCGGCACGCCGCCCGCCGAGCGCGACGCGAACGCCGCCAAGGTCCGCCAGGGCATCGTCGTCTCCAACAAAGGCGACAAGTCGATCACCGTCCGCATCGACATCGCCCGCCGGCACCCGACCTACGAGAAGATCGTCCGTCGCTCGCGCACGCTGCACGCGCACGACGAGCGCAACGAGGCGGGGGAGGGCGACGTCGTGCGCGTCATCGAGACCCGGCCGTTGTCGAAGACCAAGCGCTGGCGTCTCGTCGACGTCGTCGAGAAGGCGAGGTAGTCAGGTGATCCAGCAGGAGTCCCGACTCAAGGTGGCCGACAACTCCGGCGCCCGCGAGCTGCTCTGCATCCGCGTCAAGGGCGGTTCGCACCGTCGTTACGCGTCGGTCGGCGACGTCATCACCGCGACCGTGAAATCGGCCAGCCCGCAGGGCGGCGTGCGCAAGGGCGAGGTCGTCCAGGCGGTCGTCGTGCGGACCAAGAAGCCGCTGGGCCGTCCCGACGGCACCTACATCGCCTTCGACGAGAACGCCGCCGTGCTGATCGACCCGGCGAACAACAACCCGCGCGGGACCCGCATCTTCGGTCCCGTCGCGCGCGAACTTCGCGATCGCAACTTCATGAAAATCATCTCGCTCGCACCCGAGGTCCTCTGATGCCGAAGACGATGCGGATCAGGACCGACGACCAGGTCGTCGTCATCAGCGGCAAGGACCGGGGCAAGACCGGCAAAGTGCTGCGCACCGAGCCGAAGAAGCGCCGCGTGTACGTCGAGGGCCTGAACATCATCAAGCGCCACGAACGTCCCCGCTCGACCGGCGACATGGCCACCGCCAACCCCGGTGGGATCGTCGAGAAGGAGGGGCCGATCAACGTCTCGAACGTGATGCTGCTCGACCCGAAAGGCAACAAAGGCACCCGGATCGGCGTGCGTCGCACCGACGACGGCAAGCGCGTGCGGATCGCGCGCCGCTCGGGGGCGGAGGTCGACTGATGGAGGCTGGAACCGTGACTCCCGTGTCGCAGGCGGCACCGCCGCCGCGCCTGCGCGAAAAATACGAGAACGAGGTCCTGCCGGCGCTGACCAAGAAATTCGGCTACACGACGCCGATGGACGCGCCGAAGCTGGTGAAGATCACGCTGAACATGGGCCTCGGCAAGGAGAAACAGGACAACCGCTCCTTCGAACTCGCCACCGAACAGCTGGCGATCATCGCCGGCCAGCACCCGAACGTGCGCCGGGCCCGCAAGTCGATCGCGTCCTTCAAAGTCCGCGAGGGCATGCCGGTCGGCGTCTCGGTGACGCTGCGCCGCGCCCGCATGTGGGAGTTCCTCGATCGCCTCACCTCGATCGCGGTGCCGCGCATCCGTGACTTCCGCGGCCTCAACCCGCGCAGCTTCGACGGCCGCGGCAACTACTCGATGGGCGTCAAAGAGCAGCTGATCTTCCCGGAAATCGACTACGACTCGGTCGACATCGTGCGCGGTCTCGACGTGACGATGACGACCACGGCGAAGACCGACCTCGAGGCCTTCGAGCTGCTGCTCGCGCTCGGCATGCCGTTCGCGCAGGAGGGCCGTCCCGGCCAGGCAGAGCGCGAAGCCGAGGAGAAAGCCGCCGAGGAAGAGCGGGAAAAAGAGGAGGCGCGCCTGAAGGCCGAAACCGAGCAGGCCGCCCTCGAAGAACTGAAACAGGAGAACCCTGAGGCGTACGCCAAGCCCGAGACCGAGGACGAGGGCACCGAGGGCGGGAGCGCGGACGAGGGCGGCGAGAGCGCCGCCGAGGAGAGTTAGAGAAGCATGGCCAAGACTTCCCAGAAGGTCCGCCAGGGCCGCAAAGCAAAGTTCAAGAGCCGGGAATACAACCGCTGCCGTCGCTGCGGTCGCCCGCGCGCCTATTACCGCAAGTTCGGTCTCTGCCGGATCTGCCTGCGCGAGGCCGCCCACGAGGGCTATGTCCCCGGCATGACCAAGTCGAGCTGGTAGCGATGCACACCGACCCGATCGCCGATTACCTGACCCGGATCCGCAACGCGATCCGCGCCGGCCACGATGACGTGGAGATCCCGGCCTCGACCCAGA
>Ga0207652_10000673_pt1 | contig 33429 bp, 28 predicted proteins | sample KBSC63BmetaG_FD_184334 | JGI IMG/M metagenome (GOLD analysis project Ga0207652, IMG submission 184334) | Corn rhizosphere microbial communities from Kellogg Biological Station, Michigan, USA - KBS C6-3B metaG (SPAdes) (version 2) | ecosystem: Host-associated > Plants > Roots > Rhizosphere ...
CGGTGGAGGACGTGTTGGCCTTTGCTCGTCGTCGCCCGCAGTCATCCTGATCCTTCGCGAAGCGAAGGGGAGGACCTGCTTTTGTGTCACGTCATTTGCACCGGTCTCGGAGAAACTGCGTGACATAGCAGCAGGTCCTCCGCTCGCTTCGCTCGCATCAGGATGACCAGAAAAAATGCCAAAGAAGAAACCCACTAAGCGACGAAAGACAAACACGCCAGAAAACGCGGCGTTCATCTACGACCGTCTCGCGAAGCACTACCCCGACGCGCACTGCGCGCTCGACTTCAAGACGCCGTTCCAGCTCCTCATCGCGACCATACTCAGCGCGCAGTGCACGGATAAGCGCGTGAACATGGTCACGCCGGCGCTGTTCAAGCGCTATCCGACGCCAGCCGCGCTGGCCGCTGCGAAGCCCGAAGAGTTGGAAGAAATCATCAAATCGACGGGCTTCTTTCGGAGCAAGACGAAGAGCCTCATCGGCATGGCCACCGCGGTCGCCGAGCAGCACGGTGGCCGAATTCCCGATGAGATGGATGCGCTGGTGAAGCTGCCGGGCGTTGGCCGAAAAACGGCGAACGTCATCCTCGGCAACGCGTTCGGGAAAGACGAAGGCGTCGTCGTCGACACGCACGTCACACGGCTCAGCCAGCGACTCGGGCTGACGAAAAACACGGACGCGGTGAAGATCGAGCAGGATCTCATGAAGCTGTTTCCGCGCGACGAGTGGACGATGCTGTCGCATCTGCTGATCGAGCACGGGCGCCAGATCTGTGAGGCTCGCCGGCCGAAGTGCGAGATCTGCTTCCTCAACGACATCTGTCCATCCTCGCTGGTCTAGACGGAGCCGGCCGATCAGCCCGTGGCTCGCGGCGGCTGGCCCAGGACAGCTAGCTACGCGGCCCTCTGGTTCGCTAGCTTTCTCGCCATGTCAAAAACCGCGACGTTCGAAACCAACAAAGGCACCATCGTCGCTGAGCTCTACGACAAGGAAGCGCCGAACACCGTCGCCAACTTCGAGAAGCTCGCGAACAGCAAGTTTTACGATGGCGTGAAGTTCCACCGCGTCATCGCGGACTTCGTCGTTCAGGGCGGCGATCCGCTCTCGAAGGACCTGCCGGCCGGCGACCCGCGCATCGGCACCGGCGGCCCCGGCTACAAGATCAAGTGCGAGACCGCCGGCAATCCGCACAAGCACAACGTCGGCGCGCTCTCGATGGCGCACGCCGGCAAAGACACGGGCGGCAGCCAGTTCTTCATGGTGCTGAGCGAAGCCAACACCCGCCATCTGAACGGTGTCCACACCGTCTTCGGACAGATCACGTCCGGCCTCGACGTCATGCAGAAGCTGCAGAAGAATGACGTCATGAACTCCGTCCGCGTCGCCTGAGCGCACCCATGGCCCACGATCAACACACGACTCCCACGCACGGCTCGGACACCAAAGCCGCGTTTCTCGGTCTCATCATCGGCGCCATCGTGCTGTTCGGCATCGTCCGCACGATCGTCGCGCTGACGAACGCGAAGTATTCGCGCGAGGCACCGGCGGCCGAGTCGACGAAATAACGGCGACGGAGGCACGAAGTCGCGGTGCCTCCGCACGCGCTCCGCTCGAGCTCCGCACCTCCGCCGCACGCTGTTCTCTTCTCTCCCCTCGCGGAGATCTAGAGGTGCTTTAAGAACCTCTCTCGCCCATTGAGGAACTCTCGCGTGATCACCACGTGCTCGAGCTCCTCATACTCGACACGCGCGATCGGCGCGCGATCGCACGAGTAGATCGTCGCGCGCGGAAAGCCGAGGAGTATCGGAGAGTGCGTCGCGATCAGGAATTGCGCGCGCTCTTTCAACATGTCGCCGATCATCGCCATCAGCGCGAGCTGGCTTTGGGGCGAGAGCGGTGCTTCCGGCTCGTCCAGGAGATAGAGCCCGCCAGGCACGAAGCGCGACCGGAACAGCTTGAGAAAGCTTTGGCCGTGCGAGTTCGCATCGAGGTCGATGCCGTAGCGGTGCTCCATGTCCCCGAGCGATGCTCGCATCGGTCCCTTCGCGAGTCCCTTTGCCCACTCCGAACGGTCCTTGTACTCCTCGTCGATACGGCCCATCTCGGCGATGAAGTCGCTGCGCATCTTCGAGAGCGACTTCGTGAATCCGAAAAAATCTTCGGCGCGGAGAAAGAAGCCGCGCGTCACACGCTGGTTCCAGGTCAGCAGCAGCGCCTTGGCAAAGTCGCGCTGCGCCTGAAGCGTCGCGTCGCGGACGGATTCCTCCGATCCGACGGTCGGCAGCCGCGCGGCGAGAGCGATTCCCTCCAGGAGCGTCGACTTGCCCGAGCCGTTCTCGCCGACGAGGAAGGTGACCGTCGGACTCAGCTCGATCGGCTCGAGATGCCGCACGACGGGCACGCTGAACGGGAAGCCAGCGGCGTCGGCGCTCCTCCGCGAGCGAAGCGACACAGTTCGGAGATGCGGCATGGCTCGTATCCTAGGTCACGGACGGATCGTCTAACAGACCGAGCAGGCTGATGCGCGGGGCGGCGCTGCCTCGCCATGCCGATGTCCTCGAGCTACGGCCCCATCCGTTTTTTTTCAGTGAGCGACGATCGCTACCGCTCGGTAGTCGAGAACTCACCATTTGGGATCTATCGAGTCACCGCGGACGGACAGTTCGTCACGGTGAACCCGGCGCTGTGCGAGATGGTCGGCTACACCGAGGCCGAGCTCTTTGCGTCAGGCATCATCGTGCTGTACCCCGACCCGGCGGACCGCGAGCGTTGGATCACCGACTACGAGACGCGGCAGCACGGCGTTCCCGTCGAAATCCCGTGGCGCCGCAAAGACGGACAGCTGATCACCGCGCGCATCTGGGTGTACAGCGAGCGAGACCAGCACGGCGGCATCAGATACCTCGACGGCTACGTCGAGAATGTCACCGCACTTCGCGCCGCCGAGCAGGCACTCCGGCAAGCCGAGAAGCTCGCAGCATTGGGAGAGCTCGTGTCGGGCGTCGCGCATGAGCTGAACAATCCGTTGTCGGCGATCCTGCTCTTCACGGAAGATCTGCTCATCAACGAACGACGCGCCGAGGAGCGGGACGCGCTCGGCATCATCGCGCAGCAGGCGCGCAGGTCGCGTGCGATCGTACGTGATCTCCTGTCCTTCGCACGCAATCGCGACGCGGTGCGCGAGCCCGTCGAGTCCACGGCATTCTTCGACCAGGTCATTCGGGCGCTCGAGCCGCAGCTCGAGGAGCAGCGGGTTTCGCTGCGTACGAGCATTTGCGCGGAGTCCATCGTGCTCCCCATCGATCGCGCCGGCATCGAGCAGGTGATCACGAATCTCGTGATCAACGGCGCTCAGGCAGCCGGTCCAAAGGGAACCGTGTGGCTCGATGCCCGGCGCGACGAGAGTCATTTCGTGATCGAAGTGCGGGACGACGGGCGTGGCATTCCCGATGACGTGCTTCCGCGAATTTTCGAGCCGTTCTTCACGACGAAGCCGATGGGCCAGGGCACGGGCCTTGGATTGTCCGTGTCGCGCGGAGTGGTGGAGCAGCACGGCGGTTGGATCGTCGCCCGCAACCGCGATGCTGCTGACGGCGGTCGGGGCGCCCATTTCATCGTCCGAATTCCGCTGCCAGCCCAGGTTTTCGCGGTGGCGGACAGCGCCAACGAAACCGCGCCGGATACGCATCCCGATGCGGCCCGTCGCGTCCTCATCGTCGATGACGAAGCAACCATCCGGCTGGCGCTCACTCGCTTTTATCAGCGCCGCGGGTGGGTGGTCGCGCAGGCCGAAGACGGCGCGCGTGCATTCGAGCGTCTGGTCGGAGGATCTGAGCCGTTCGACCTCGTGATCTCGGACATGAAGATGCCGGGCATCTCGGGGATCGACCTGCATCACGCGATTCAGGAGGTCCGCCCGGATCTCGTCGACCGGCTGCTTTTCTGTACAGGCGAAGTCGACTCGGCCGCGGTGTCGGCGTTCGTGGCGGATACGAACTGCCGGGTGTTGCTCAAGCCTTTCGATCTCCGGACGCTGGCGACTCTTTCCGATGACATCGCCGCCCGCCGAGCTCCTCGAATCGCGAGTTGAATCGCTGGCGATCACGGATCGGCACAGGCACAGACGGGTTGGCACGGAGACAACGTCAATTTCCTTTTGAATACCGCCGCTCGGGACGCCAAATCGTGCGTCCTGAGCGGCAGTCGTCAATCGTAATCCTTTCGCTGATCTCCGTGTCTGTCAGTCAGTGACTGTGACCGTCCGCAATCGAACAGGGTTTCGCCGGTCGCCCGTCGCCGGCCCTTCCGCACCGTATATTTGTCGGATGCCTCCCCTCCCCTCCCGGGCCGACGCGCTCGCGCTCATGCAAGAGTTCACCGCGAGCGACTCCCTCAGAAAGCACATGCTCTCAGTGGAAGCCGCGATGCGCGCATACGCGAGCCACTTCGGTGAAGATCCGGAGCGCTGGGGTCTGGCCGGTCTCATCCACGACTTCGATTACGAGCGCTATCCGAACGCAACGCGGTCGGCAACGGAGGAGCATCCTGCCTGGGGCGTCAACCATCTACGCGGCCTCGGGTGGCCCGAGGACATTCTGCAAGCCATTCTCGGCCACGCCATTTATTCCGGTGTGCCGCGCGAAACGCGCATGGCGCGCGCGCTGTTCGCGGTCGACGAGCTGACGGGACTGATCACTGCCACCGCTCTCGTGAAGCCGACGAAGAGCGTGCATGATGTCGAAGCGAAGTCGGTTCGCAAGAAAATGAAGGACAAGGCGTTCGCGAAGGGTGTGAGCCGAGAGGACGTGCTGCTCGGCACGCAGGAGTTGGGCGTCGACCTGGACGCGCACATTCAGTTCGTCATCGAGGCAATGAAAGGCGCCGCGGAGGCCATCGGGCTCAATGGGACCGGTGCGCCGGGCGGCGGGGAGCCGTCCGCCTGAGCCGCCCCGCCCCGATCAACGCTCCCACCAAGCGCGCCGTAAATAAGAGTGGACACCGGCCACACCTTGATGACCGCAGCGACCTCGATGGAGTTGCCGTACGGCATGACGTCATACACTGACGGTCGGCCGGACGAGAAAGCGCTAGTGGTCGCGGCGCAGCGCGGAGTGAGCGAGGCATTCGCCCAGCTCGTTCGCCTGCATCAGCGGCGGGCGTATGCCGTGTGTCGCGCGATCGTGCTCACGCACGAGGACGCGGAAGATGCGGTGCAGGAAGGATTCCTTCACGCCTTCAAGGCCCTCGACCGTTTTCTTCCCGATCAGCCGTTCGGCGCGTGGCTGTACCGCATCATGGCCAATGCGTCGCTGGATCTGGTGCGGCGGCGGAAAGTCCGCGATGCGGACGAGCTGCCGGAAGCGATCCCAATGCCGTTCCGGGATCCGGGCGAGTCGGACGAATTGCGCCGGCGGCTCAACTTGGCGTTGACGAAACTGACTGACCGGCAGCGGTCAGTGATCGTATTACACGATGTAGAAGGATTCACGCACGGCGAGATCGGCGAGATGTTGGGCATTCCGGAGGGCACGGCCCGTTCGGATCTGCATCACGCGAGAGCCTCGTTACGAAAGATCTTGAAAGACGTACGGAGCGATCTATGAGTGATTTTCGGCTGTTCTCGAGCGACGACGACGAGGTGGTGCGCGGGCTTCGCTCGCTGTACGCCGCCCCGGCGGGTGACGCGTATTGGAACGAGCTGGAAGCCAGGATCATGGCGCGCGTCTCGGACGTCGAGTTGGGATGGTGGACGGAGCTCGAGCGCTGGGTGCGCCCAGCGCTCGTCGCGGCTGCCGCGTTGTTGCTCACGGCGGGCATCGCGATGTTTCGTGCCCATCAAGACGAGTCGGACATGGCGGTGGAGACGATGCTGACGTCGCCGTCCGTTCCTGTTTCAACCGCGATTCGCCCGTCGTTGGACAACGATCGGGAAACGAGAATCCGTTACCTGTTCGGATGCACTAACCAGGAGCCCTCATGCAGCGCTCAAAACAGCAAGCGCTGATGTTCGTCCTCGGCACCGCCTTGGTCGGCGGCGCCCTCGGCTTTTCCGCGGACCGCTACATGGTTCATGAAAAAGTCGTGACGCAATTCGGTCCGCGTTCAAAGTTCTATGACGCGATCGGACTGACGGAGACGCAACGCAACACGTTGGACTCCCTGGCGTTTCAGCAGGAGTGCGCGGTCAAAGTAGTGCTCACCCCGCACGACTCGGCGTTGAAAGCGATTCGGACGCGCTTTCGCGCGCAGCGCGACTCGGTGTTCACGAAGGATCAAATGGCCAAACTCGAGCAGCGCCGAAAGGAGATGCAGGCGCGCCTCGAAGCTGAGCAGGCGAAGGAACCCAAGAGACAATGTTCACCAAACTAGCAGTCATTGCCCTGGTCCCAGCGGCGCTCATCGCGCAGCAACCCGTCGTCGTTGTTGGCGATTCGACGCGTGCAATCTCGCTCGGCGATGCCATCCGCCTGACGAAGGAAAACAATTTCCAGGCAATCAGCGGTAACAACGCGATCCGGAACACCGCGCTCAGCATTCGGTCGAACCGCGCGCAGCTGTATCCGTCGCTTACTCTCTCGGCCGGCCAGAGCAAACAGGGCGGCGAACGTTTCGACAATGTGCGCGGTCAGATCGTTCCCTACACCGCGGCCGCATGGGGCTACAACACGGGTGTCTCGGCCCGCATGACGCTATTCGATGGCGGCAAAGCATTCGCCGACATTCGAAAGTCGAGGGCGGACGTCGTCGTCCAGGAAGCCGGCCTGACTACCACGAACGCAAGCCTCACACAGCAGGTGAAGACGCAGTACAACAGCATCCTCGCGGCACAAGAACAAATCGGTGCTGGGCGTGCGCAGCTGGCGGCTGCTCAAGCGCAGCTCGAGATGTCCATCGCAAAGGTGAATGCCGGCGCGGCTAGCGTGTCCGACTCGCTGAAGAGCGTCGTCCAAGTCGGCAATGCACAGATTACGATCTTGACCGGAGAGCAGAATCTTCGGGCCGCGAACGCGGCGTTGACACGCATCGTCGGTACACCTTATCCCGTCACCGCGCTCACGTCGGATACGGTGGACATTCCGAAGCTCAACGTTGACAGCGCGACGCTGGTGCAGATGGCCATGGATGGTCCCACGGTGAAGCAGCAGGAAGCCAGCTTGCTCTCGGCAAACGCATCGGAACGATCGGCGAAGTCTTCGTATCTGCCCACTATTTCACTGACGGGCAGCGAGACGGGCAGCGGCGCCGGTGCTGTGTACGGACTGAATAACAGTACGAAGAATCCGTACCCGTACAGCTACAATGTTGGCGTGAACCTCAGTTACACCGTGTTTCAGGGATATACCCGCGAGAACGCGATTGCGCAGGCGCAGATCAGCGCCGAGAACGCGGCGGCGAACATCAAGGATCAAAAGCTCGCCGCGCAGCAAACGATCGTCACGCAGCTCGGCGCCCTGCGCAATGCCGAAGAACGCATTCGCCTGCAGCACATCAGCGTCACAGCGAGCCAGGAAGACCTCCGCGTTAGCCAGCAGCGCTACTCGCTCGGTGCCGGGACCTTCCTCGACGTCCTCAATTCGCAGTCCAGCCTCATCAGCGCGCAGCAGGCCCTGATTCAGGCGCGGCTGGACTATCGCAACGCCCGCGCGCAGATCGAGCAAGTCATCGGACGCGACTTGCCGTAACGCCGCTCAGCGAGTATGAACGAGGCCGAGAGCAGCGCTCTCGGCCTCGTTCGTTCGACTAGGTGGTGTCCCTCGTAAACCCTGCTGCCGCGCACGCTTCCAGCGTTCTTACCCACGGCGACGTATCCGCATCCTGACGCCCAGGTAACGCCAGCATTTCACGCTGCGAATCCGTAGAACAACAGACAAGCTCGCCCAGCCCCCGGCCAGGCCCCCTCATGGCCGATCCCAGGAGAACCCTTCCAGTGAAACGATTCTTAAGCGCGGCCTTGCTCGTTGCGTTCGCGGCCTGCGCCAAGAAGGCATCGACGCCATCGGTGCAGATCGCGATGGTCAGCCAACGCGACATCATCATCGACGCGCAGGCCAACGGTGTCATCGAGCCCATCACGGTCATCGACGTCAAATCCAAGGCGTCCGGCGTCATCACCAAGATGCCCGTCGAAACCGGCACCAAGCTGCAGCCGGGCGACCTGATCGTGCAGATCGATACGCGCGACGTGCAGAACCAATACGACCAGTCGAAGGCGTCGCTCGATGCCGCGCAGGTCAAGCTGTCCACGTCAGAAGCGAACAAGAAGCGAAGCGAGGAGCTCCTCAAGGCGCGCGTCATCACGCCGCAAGAGTTCGAGCAGGTCACGGTCGACTATGAGACCGCAAAGTCGAACGTCGTGAGCGCGCAGGCCATACTCGACCAGCGCAAGCTCGCCCTCGAGGACGCGACCGTGAAGGCGCCGCAGGAAGGCACCGTCATCACCAAGACGGTCTCGGAAGGAACCGTCATCGCATCCGCGAGCGGCTCGGTGAGCGGCGGGACGACGCTGATTCAGATGGCGGACCTGGGTGTCGTTCGAATTCGCGCGCTGTTCAACGAGTCGGACATCGGCAACATCCACGCGGGCGAGCCGGCCAACGTGACGGTCGACGCATATCCTGATCGTCGCTTCACCGGCGTCGTCGAGAAGATCGAGCCGCAGGCGGTCGTGCAGCAGAACGTCACGATGTTTCCCGTGCTCGTGAACCTTCAGAACGCCGAAGGCTTGCTCAAGCCGGGTATGAATGGTTCCATCGCGGTGCTCATCGACGAGCACGACGGCGTCATCGCGATTCCGAACGACGCAATCAAGAATCCGCGCGAAGCGGTGACGACGGGCGCGATGCTCGGCCTATCCGCGGACAGCGTCACGAAGGAGCTGGTCGCGCAGGGTTACAATCCGGCGGCGAGCCGTGGCGGTTTTGGCGGCGGCAATGGTGGTCGCCGCGGTGGCAATGGTGGCGGCGGTCGTCAGGGCGGCGGCAATGGCGGCGGCGCGGGTCCCGGCACGGGAGCTGGTAGCGCCGGCGGCGAAGTCGTTTCGACGATGCAACAGGGTGCTCAGGCCGGTCAGGGCGGCGGCTTCGGTCAGGGCGGCTTCGGCGGCGGACCGCAGGTCTCCGACGCGGACTGCAAGAAGATCGACGACGTTCTCAAGGCGCACCCGAAGGAGAAGAAGCAGCTCGATGATCTCCAGGCGAAGCTGACGGCGCTCCGTCCGGCGGGCTTCGGCAATAACGGCGGCAATCGCCAGCCCGGCGACAGCACGCGTCGGCGCGGTGGCAATGGCGGAAACGGTGGTGGTGCGAACGGCGCACAGGGCCAGCGCCCACCACGCGCTCCGGGCGACACGACGCGCCGCGGCGGACGTGGCGGCGGCAGCCCCGAGATGCAGGCGATCAACGAGCAGATGCGCGCTATTTATACAACGCTCAATGTCGACCCGCGGAACGCTGGCGCCTGCCGGCGCCGCGCCATGGGCGGCGCACAGGCGTCAAATAGCGGCAACGGCGGCGGTCGGGGCGGGAACGCTCAGGGCCGGCAGCTTACACCGGCGAACGAGCTCGGCCAGCGCCCTGCTCGTCCACGCCCAGGCCTCGTGTTCGTGTCCGACAGCGCGAAGCTCAACTTCCATCCGCGCATGGTGCAGCTCGGCCAGGGCAACCTGGACTACACCGAGGTCCTGAGCGGTCTCAAGGTCGGCGAGCGCGTCGTCATGCTCGGTGCGCTCGCACTGCAGGCGCAGCGCCAGGCCCAGCAAGATCGCGCTCGACAGAACGCGAGTCCGTTGGGCGGCCAGCCAGGCGGCGGTGGGCCGGGCGGCGGTGGTCCGCGCGGCGGCGGCGGTCGAGGAGGCTGATCAAATGCTCATTGGAGAAATCATAAGCGTCGCGCTCGGCGCGCTGCGAGCGAACAAGCTCCGTTCGGCGCTGACCATGCTCGGCATCGTCATCGGCGTCGGCGCGGTGATCGCGGTCGTCGCGCTCGGCACCGGTGCGCAAAAGGCGGTGAAGGATCGTATCGCGGCGCTCGGCACCACGCTGCTCACGGTGAGCCCTGGCCAGCAGCGTGGCGGCGGCGGTGGCATCGCGATCGCCGGAGCGCAGCAGCGCCTGGTGATCGCCGACGCCGAAGCGGTCGATGAGCGCGCCACGACACTGCTCGCGGTTCAGCCCGAGATGCGCTCGATGCAGCAGATCGTCTGGGGCAACAAGAACGCGAGCACGCAGATCATCGGCACCACGCCGAACTACCTGCAGGTTCGCAAGTACACGCTCCGCGCCGGCCGCATGTTCACGGCCGCGGACGACGAAGGCCGCCAGCGCGTGGCCGTCGTCGGCAACACCGTCGTTCAGAATCTGGGCATCACGACGCCGGAAGCGCTGATCGGCGAGAACGTCCGCATTCGCGGTACGCAGTTCCTCGTCGTCGGTGTCCTGGCGCCGAAGGGACAGGCGAACGCGTTCCAGGATCCGGACGACGAAATCCTCGTTCCGCTGCAAACGGCGCGGTTCCGTGTGAACGGGTCGGACCGCCTGCAGTCGATCAGCGCCCTCGCCGAAAGCGAGGACAAGATTCCGGACGCGATGGCCGACATCCAGCGCGTGCTGCGGCGTCAGCATCGCATTCGACAGGGGTTCCCGGACGATTTCCAGATTCGCAACCAGTCCGACATTCTCGCCACGACGGAAGAGACGACGCAGGTCATGACGTACCTGCTCGCGGGCATCGCGGCGGTGTCGCTCCTCGTCGGCGGTATCGGCATCATGAACATCATGCTGGTCTCCGTGACCGAGCGTACGCGCGAAATTGGAATTCGAAAGGCACTGGGCGCCACGCGCTTCAACATTCTGCTGCAGTTCCTGATCGAAGCGGTCGTGCTCTGCGTGCTCGGTGGCTTGATGGGTATCGGCATCGGAGCTCTCGGTGCCTTCGTGATGAGCCAGACCGCCGGCTACTCGACGCAGGTCTCGAGCACTGCCGTCGCGATGGCGTTTGCGTTCTCGGCGTTCGTCGGCGTGGCGTTCGGCGTCTGGCCGGCACGACGCGCAGCCGTGCTCGATCCGATCATCGCACTACGGTACGAATAGGGTCGATTCACGGACAAGGCCCACCATTTCCGGTGGGCCTTGTCCCGGGGTCGTGAGGCTAGCGGCTCAGCTTCGAAGCTCGCAGCTACTCGCGCCTTTCTCAGTCAGCGTCGTATCGAAAACTCGAAGGGCATTTCCGCGAGAGCGGCGACACGATGTCCGTGGACTTCGGCCGGCCGGAATCGGAACCCGCGAAGGGCCTCGCGAACGGCTCCGCTGAAGAGCTCGTGCGTTGATGAGAGAATCCTCACGCTTCCCGGATCGACCGTGCCGAGCGTGTCGACCTTGAACTGGACGAGCACGCGACCGTCGATCGCAGCGAGGCGAAGACTTTCCGGGTAGCGCGGTTTCACTTGGGTCACCACGCGCATCAGTGCGTCGGTGCCACGCCATTCACTACCGCCCGGATCCTCGGTCAGATCGAGACGACCAATGCCGCCGTGCCCGCCCCCACCGGAGCTCGTGCCGCCCGCGATCATACTGTCGAGCGAAGGACCCTTCGCGACATCGATTGTCGGAAGCTCGGTGCTCATCACCGGCTGAGGCAGCCGAATGTCGATGTGGTTCAGGGCCGGTCCGATCGGCTTTCCCGCGAACGAACGATGCGCCACGGTGCGCGTTGGTTCCGGCCGGTCAGGCGCGATGGCGACGCGAACGACTTCCGGCGGCGTGTGCGTCACGCGCGGCTTGGGCACGGTGAACGCGGTCACGAGCCCCATGATCGCCGTGTGCGCGGCAACGCTCAGCGCCGCGCCGCCTGTGCGCCGCTGCCGCGTGGCCTTCGACTCCAGCAGGGTTCCCAGCATGCTGCCCTCCGACGTAACAGGGTCGCGCGGCGATGTGAGCCGCCGCTCGCTGCTACGCTATCACCGGCCGATTGCGGGCTCATTGCGCGGCCGTGAATCGGTCGTGATCTGTCGATGAGGAGATGCTGGAGAGTGAATGACTCCGGCGTGACGGCGAGATGAGGATTTCATGACAGGCGAGAACGACGCGCGGCGGCGGACCGACTGATCCGCCGCCGCGCAGCATTCTCGTGCTACTGATGAATGGTCGCCGGCGTACGAGCGCGGCGTTCAGTCCTCGACGTCGAGATCTTCGACGTTGCGGTCGCGGGCCGTGTCTGACTCCGCTTCGCCGATCCGCCGCTGCACCTTGCCTTTCACTTCTTGCGCCTTGCCTTTGATCTGCTCTCGGCTGTCGCCCCGCAGGCCGCCCGCGGCGTTCCGCGCGCGTCCTTCGATCTCTTTGCCGAGTCCTTTCAGCTTGTCGTTGACGCCCTCGCGCCGCATGTCGTCCGCCATCGTTTCCTCACATCGAATCGGCTGCCTCTCGGCGCCGAGGTCCTTCGCCTCGGCCACCCTTTCTGGGAGTTCCCGAATCAGTGAATTGGCAACCGACGTGCCCAGCGGCTCCGAACGCCAAACTCCGACCGTAAACCCCACACAATGGTCCACTCTGGGTTTGGAGTCGACGGTTCGGGGTCGGGTCAGCGGTTGCAGGCTGGCAGGCTGGCAGGCTGCCAGGCTGCCAGGCTGCCTATTGCGCCGATATAACGCGTGATATATCTTCACATCTCAGTACGATATATCGGAGATATTACTTATGAGTAGGCCGTTCTTTTTCGGGTTCGACCCCCGCAGCTGTGGCGAGGGAAGAGGGCGCTGGTCGTGGAACTGGGACAACTTCGGCGACTGGGGCGGACCAGGCCGGGGACGCCATTGGCGCGGCCGTGGAGGTCGCATGTTCGAGCAGGGAGACCTCAAATACGTCATCCTCCGTCTGCTCGAGGAGAAGCCACGCCACGGCTACGAGATCATCAAGGAGCTCGAGAGTCGCTTTGGAGGCTCCTACGCGCCCAGCCCTGGCACGGTTTACCCCACCCTCACCATGCTCGAAGATCTCGGCTTTGCCAAGGTCGTCCCCGAAGAGGGCGGCAAGAAGATCTACGAGATCACCGAGGAGGGGAAAAAGCACCTCGCGGAGCACAGCACCACGGTCGATGACATCTTCGAGCGCATTGCACGGTTCGTCGAAGGCATCACCGACTCGCCGATGCGTGATCTCAATGGCTCTTTTCAGCGACTGGCACGCGCCACTTACAAGACAGCAACGTCGCACTTGGAAGACAAGGAGCTGATCCAGCGCATTCGGGACATCATCCAGCGCGCCGCTGACGAAGTGGAGGCGATAGCGAAGTAGTTGCCACGAGGCAACTTGTAACCCATCGACTCGCTGGACGGCGACTGGGAACGCGCTAGCTTACGAGTGGGTCGCGGAGACGTACCGCGACCCATTTTTGCGTATTACAGCGCGCGCTCGTCTGCTCCATGTTGTTTCAGTAGGCGCGTGTCGCGCTGCTCTCGTTGCGTTTTCGCGCGGGTGTTCCCCGCAGCACATACATGACCGCTCAGCCACGCCGCGCCGCCCAAGGAGCGGGCGATCCCCCGCCCGCCGAGGCGCAGCCCACCTCTGAGGGACGGCCCTCTGAGGGACGGCCCTCCGGGGTACTTCCACCCTCAGCGACCAACACGAGCGGCTTTCACGCCGCCATTCCGCAGCGACAACACGTCGAGCTGCATCCGACGGGAAAGCGACTCGCATTCCTCTCGCTCACCGCGCTCGGCATCGTGTACGGCGACATCGGCACGAGCCCGCTGTACGCGCTGCAGCAGTGCTTCACATCCAAGGAATTCTCGATCGCGCCCACGCCGGCGAACGTCTACGGCGTGCTGTCGCTCATCGTGTGGTTGCTCGTGCTCGTCGTCGCGGTGAAGTACATCGTCTTCATCATGCGCGCGGACAACCGCGGCGAGGGCGGCATTCTCGCGCTCTTGGCGCTCATCCTCCAGCAAGAGCGACGCATGACGGACTCGAAGCGCCGCTGGGTGTTGGTCATGCTCGGGCTGTTCGGCGCGGCATTGCTCTACGGCGACGGCATCATCACACCGTCGATCACCGTCCTCAGCGCCGTCGAAGGATTGAGTGTCGCAACGCCCGCGTTCTCGCACGTCATCGTCCCGATCGCGCTGATCATCCTGTTCGGTCTGTTCACGTTGCAGCGCTTTGGCACCGGGCGCATCGGCGCGGCATTCGGACCTATCATGGCGCTCTGGTTCGTCACGATCGCCGCGCTCGGCATCGCGCAGATCATTCGCGAGCCGAGGATCCTTGCCGCGCTCAATCCATGGCATGGCGTTCTGTTCTTCAAAGCGAACGGGCACTTCGCATTTCTGGCGCTCGGCGCAGTAGTCCTCGCGGTCACCGGGGCCGAAGCGCTGTACGCCGACATGGGCCACTTCGGCAAACGCCCGATTCGGCTCGCGTGGTTCAACCTCGTGCTACCAGCGCTGGTGATGAACTATCTCGGCCAGGGCGCGCTGTTGCTGCACAACCCAGGTGCGGTGACGAATCCGTTCTATTTCCTCGCGCCGCGCATCATCCTGCTTCCGCTGGTCGTCCTCGCGGCAATCGCGGCTGTGATCGCGTCACAGGCGCTGATCTCCGGCGCGTTCTCGCTCACGCAGCAAGCGATGCAACTCGGGTATTCGCCGCGCATGGACGTGGTGCACACGTCGGCACGCGAGGTGGGACAGATCTTCATCCCCGAAATCAATCGGATGTTGATGGTGGGCTGCTTGGTTCTTGTGCTCGCCTTCCGGTCGGCCAACGCGCTGGGCGCCGCGTATGGCATCGCGGTCACGGGCACGATGGCGATCACGTCGATTCTCTTCTTCGTCGTCGCTCGCTCGCAGTGGAATTGGTCGGTCGTTCACGCGCTGCCGATCGCGCTGACCTTCCTGGCGATCGACATCACGCTCTTCGCGGCCAACATCATCAAGATCGAATCAGGCGGCTGGGTGCCAATCGCCGTCGCGCTGGGCGTCTTCACGCTGATGAGCACGTGGAAGCGCGGCCGTGGGCTGCTCAACCAGGCGCTGCATTCGGGCGCGCTGCCGCTCGACCTCTTCCTGGGCGATGTCGCGCGGCGCAAGCCGGTCCGTGTGCCGGGCACCGCCGTGTTCATGACGTCGTCGAACACCGGCGTGCCCGTCGTGCTGCTGCACCACCTGAAGCACAACAAGGTGCTGCACGAGCAGGTGATCCTGATGTCGGTCGTCACCCGCGAGGTGCCGGAAGTGCGTGCCTCCGAGCGCGTCGAAGTCGAGAAGCTCGAGCACGGGTTCTATCGCGTGAGCGCGCACTACGGTTTCATGGAATCGCCCAACGTGCCGGAGATTCTGCAGTGGGCGCGTGAGTCCGGCATCAAAGCCAGGCCCAACGACACCACGTTCTATCTCGGCCGCGAGCGAATCATCATTTCCGACGGCGAACGAAAGCCTGGAACCCGACGAGCCCCGGACGACGCGAAGGTCGTGCGCATGGCGCGATGGCGGAAGAAGCTCTTCGTCCTGATGTCGCGCAACGCGCGCTCAGCGACGGAGTTCTTCGGGATTCCGCCGAACAGAGTGGTCGAGCTGGGAGCGCAGGTGGAATTCTAGGGAAGGGGGAAGAGGGAAGCGGGAAGAGGGGGGAAGGGATTTGAGGGACGAGGGGCCGCGGTTGTGTGTAGTTCACGCGGTTGCCTCTTCCCGCGAACCTCGTCCCCCCTCTCCCCGCTTCCCCTTTCCCTCTTCCCTCAGTTACCAGTCCACCCTTCGGCCAAACCTGGAGAACGTCTCGCCGATTCTGTCGAAGGCGCGCGTCGTTCCAAAACCAGCCTCGTCGATGGCGCGGCGCACCTTATCGCCGATGTCCACACCGTTGATGTCGAGGTTCATCGTCGACAACGGTGCGAAGCTGTCGCCGCTCATGACACGGACCGTTCGGTTGTGACGGGGAAGATCGCCCATCTTTCCGACCGTCACCTTCACGTTGCGATACTGCCCGTTGTAGTACACGCGGAGGTCCGCGACGTCGCCGGGCTTCAGGTGAGAGACCTCCTCGCCGACCCTGGTCACGTTGGATCGACGGAGCACCCAGTCTTCGTCCTCGACCTTTCGGCCTTTGAGATCGACGCCGTTGATCGAGGCGATGCGGCTGCCCTCCTCGATTCCCGCCTTCGCCGCGGGACCGCCGTCCTCCACGCCCATCACGAACACGCCGATCGTGTCTCGGCTGGAGCCCGTGGACGCGAGGTTCAGTCCGAGCGTCGGACGATCATCCATGCGGTGCGCGCGAGTGTCGAGATCCTCGGGCGCGACCGTCTTGATCTTGAGGGTCTTCGTCTGGCCGTTCGCATAGATCTGCAGATCGACGTCGTCGCCAGGCTTGAGCTTGTCGAGCTCGCGGGAGAGCCGGCGCGACAGCACGCCGGCCATCGCATCGTCGCCGATGTCGGCCGCGGCGAGCTTCAGATTCACGCCGTTGATGGAGGCAATCCGGTTTCCTTCCTCGATGCCGGCCTTGTCCGCCGGGCTGCCGGAGCGGACCGTCGCGACCAGCACGCCGAGCGTGTCGCGCGACGACGATGCATTGGTGGTCGACACGCCGATGACGGCGCGCGACTCACCAGCGTAGGTCCAGACCCCCGGCCCGTTGCCAATGATGGTGCTCGGGCCAATCCGAGTGATCCTGGGCTGCTGAGCGAGGAGCGCCGACGCGGCGGCGCTCGCGATGAAAACCGTGGGAAGAAGAGCGGGGACTCGCATATGACCTCTAACCGGTGTGTTGGTGGTGTCTGGTGATATGACACAGCCGGGGGTAGCAGGGTTTACGCGGCCTCAGCAGGCCCGTCTCCGGTTTGCCAAGAATTCCTTTAGCTTTCGGGGATGGCTTCCGCCCCTCCGATTCCCGCCGGTCCACCGCCAGATCTCCACGCGTTCCTCCATCATTGGCAGGACGAGGCGGACGCCGCGTACCTCTATCGGCTGCTGTCGAACGCCGAGTTGGATCCTCGCAAGAAGGACCTGTATCAGCGGCTTGCCGAAGTCGAAGACCGGCACGTGGAGGTCTGGGCCGGCTTGCTTCGGCAACACGGCCGCGATCCCGGCCGCTTTTCACCGAGTACGAGAACTCGAATGCTGGCGATGATCGGCCGCATGTTCGGGCCGACGTTTCTGCTGCCGATGCTTCTCGTCGAAGAGGGCCGTGAAGTCCGCGCATATCTCGACATGCACCGGAGCACCGCGCGCGGCGCTCCGGGATCGGACGAATCGCTGACGCTCGCGCGCGAATCCGCCGAGCATGCGACGACACTTGGCGAGATCTCGGGAAAGGTCGGCGAGCCGTGGCACCGTGCGTCGTCGGGCGGACTGCTTCGGAACGTCGTCTACGGTTTCAACGATGGACTCACCGCGAACTTCGGCCTCGTGGCCGGCGTGATCGGCGCGGCGCCGGAGAGCGCGCACCACACGGTGATCCTCGCGGGCGTGGCGGGACTCATCGCCGACGCGCTGTCGATGGGCTCGAGTGGCTATCTCGCAGCGAAAAGCGAGCAGGAAGTGTACGCGAACGAGATCGCGATGGAGCGCGACGAGATCGCGCTCATGCCCGAAGTCGAGCGCGACGAGCTCGCGTTGATCTACGAAGCGAAGGGGATGACGACTGAGTCGGCCCGCGCGTTGGCGACGGAAGTCATGGCGGATCCGAAACGCATGCTCCAGGAGCAGGTCCAGGAGGAGCTAGGCATTGGCGATCCCCACATGTCGCCGCTCCGCGAAGGTTGGGTAACCGGCACGGCGACGGCAATCGGCGCGCTGATCCCGGTGTTTCCATTCTTCTTCTGGACCGGTGCAACGGCGATCATCATCTCGTTCGCCGTCTCGATGGCGTCGCACTGGTTCGTTGGGGCGGCGCGCTCGGTGTTCACGGGCCGCAGCGTGTTCCGCTCCGGCCTCGACATGTTCGTCGTCGGCCTTGGAGTGGCGGTGGTTGGCTACATCGTCGGAGACAAAGTCTCCAGCTGGATTGGGAGCCGGTGAGCCGGCCGGCCGTGCCCGCACGGAAACCGAGTGACTCGAAATCGGGCACTCTAGTCGTCAGGGTCAGTCGTCGGGCGCTAGGCGGAAACAACGCGCCGTTTCGCCTGACGACTGTCGACTGACCCTGACGACTAGAATGCCTTCATCCCAAGTCCTTCGGTATCAGGCCTCAGACAACCACATTCAGCAAGCGGCCCGGTACAAAGATGACTTTCTTCGGTGTGCCGGTGACGAATTTGGCGATGTTGGCATCCGCCATCGCGGCGGACATCGCCGCTTCCTGTGCGGCGCCCGGCGCAACCTGGATCGTTCCGCGCATTTTGCCGTTCACCTGCACGGCAATCGTGATCATCTCTTCGGCCGCCAACGCTTCGTCGAATGCAGGCCAGCCGGCGTCGAACACACTTTTGGTGTGGCCGAACTGCTCCCAGAGCTCCTCGGCGACATGCGGCGCGAACGGCGATATGAGTTGCACGAGCGGCTCGATCTCGTCGCGGTGCGCCAGGCGCTCACCGCGGCGAACGATGTTCAAATACTCCATCATCGCCGCGATCGCCGTGTTGTAGCTGAGCGCGGGAACGTCGGTCGTGACCTTCTTGATCGTCTGATGCAGCTTCCGCATCACCTGCGGGTCGGGAGCGCCGGTCGTCGTCGCGCCCACGGCTGACGTCCACAGACGGTCGAGGAAGCGACGGACGCCAGCGATGCTCTGATCGCGGAAATCGCCGCCCTCCTCATACGGCCCAAGGAACATCAGATACGTGCGGAACGTGTCCGCACCCCACTTCTCGATGTACTCGTCGGGGTTCACGACGTTGCCGCGGCTCTTCGACATCTTCGCGCCTTCGCGGATGATCATGCCGTGGGCGCGGAACTTCTTGTACGGCTCCTCGAAGTCGATGTAGCCCGCGTCCTTCAGCACCATCGTCACGAAACGCGAATACAACAGATGCAGCACAGCGTGCTCGTTGCCGCCGATGTACGACGTAACGGGCAGCCATTTCGTCGTGTGCGCCGGGTCGAACGGCTTGTCGTCGATGTCCGTGCTCGGATAGCGCAGGAAATACCACGCGCTGTCGAGGAACGTGTCCGACACATCGGTCTCGCGGCGCGCCTTGCCTCCGCACGACGGGCAATCCACCCGATACCACGACTCCACGCGCGCCAGCGGCGACACGCCGGTGTCGTCGGGCTTGAAGTCTTCGACGAACGGCAGCTCCACCGGCAGGTCCTTCTCGGGAACCGGGACGGTGCCGCACTTGTCGCAGTAGATGATCGGGATCGGCGGACCCCAATAGCGCTGGCGCGAGATGCACCAGTCGTGCAGGCGATAGTTCACGAACCCGCGCGCGTGACCATTGCCCTCGAGCCACGACGTGATCGCCGCTTTCCCCTCGGCAATGGGCAGCCCGTTGAACTGCCCCGAGTTGACGAGATGCGCCTTCTCCGTCTCGGTGAACGGCTCCGTCAACGGGGCATGCTCCGACACGCCATTCGGCGCGACGACGCGCACGATCGGCAGATCGAACGCCGTCGCGAAATCGAAGTCACGTTCATCATGGCCAGGAACAGCCATGATCGCACCCGTGCCGTACTCCATCAGCACGTAATCGGCGATCCAGATCGGGATCGGCTTCTGCGTGGCCGGATTGAAGGCGTAGGATCCGGTGAACACACCGGTCTTTTCCTTCGTGACCTTTCGAGTCACCAAATCCTGATGCGCCGCGGTCGTCTTGTACTCCGCGACGGCGTCGCGCATTTCCGCCGTGGTCAGCGCATCGACGAGCGGATGCTCTGGCGCGAGCACGAGATACGTCGCGCCAAACACGGTATCCGGACGCGTCGTGAAAACGCGAATGTCCAGCGTCTGCGCGGTGTACTCGCCTGTCAGACCACTTTCAGCCGTGGTGGCGCCCGCAAGCTCCTCGAGATCCTGAACGCGGAACGTGACCTCCGCTCCGTCGGAGCGGCCAATCCAGTTGCGCTGCGCCAGCTTGGTCGACTCTGACCAATCCAGCCAGTCCAGGTTCGCCAGCAAGCGGGCAGCGTAATCAGTGATTCGGAAGAACCACTGCTCGAGGAAGCGCTGCTCGACCTTGGTGCCGCAGCGCTCACACTCGCCCGCAATGACCTGCTCGTTCGCGAGCACGGTCTTGTCGAAGGGGCACCAGTTCACGGCCGCGCGCTTCTTGTACGCCAGCCCGCGCTTGAAGAGCGCCAGGAAGATCCACTGCGTCCACTTGTAATACGCCTTGTCCGTCGTGGACAGCTCGTGGCTCCAATCGACCATCAGTCCGGAACGCTTAAGCTGGCGCCGGAAGTTGTCGATGTTCTTAGGAATGAGACGCGCGGGGTGCGTTCCGACCTTCAGCGCGAAGTTCTCGGAGTGAATCCCGAATGCGTCGAATCCCAGCGGCTCGAAGACGGTGTGCCCTTGGAGCCGCTGGAATCGTCCATAGATGTCGTTGCCGGTGAAGGCGAAGAGGTTGCCGACGTGCAGCCCCTCCGCCGACGGGTATGGAAACATCATCAGCGCGTAGAACGGACGCACACCGGCATCGATGTCGGTATGGTTCGTCCCCCGCTTCTCCCACCGTTCCTGCCATTTGTGTTCAATGGCGGCAGGATCGTAGCCGGCCGATTCCTGGGCCGGTGCGCGATGAATCGATTCTGTCATGGTGTTAGCGAAATCTAGCGATCGATGAGTAACCGTCCCAGTACGACGATCATGACGCTGCGGGCCGCGCTCGGCGACCGCACCGATCAATCGCTGCGCGGCCGCCTGGTGTTCTTTGCCGGCGCGGCCGCCATCATCGTGCTCGGCGCTGTGACGTATGCCGGGCTCGTCGTCCTCAAAAAGACCCTCGCGGGCGACGAAGACGCGCGGATCGTCAACGCCGCGACGCTCTCTCGCCAGCTCGTCGACCGGGTGCTCGCCGAGCGCACGCGACAGGTGGACCTGATCGCCTCTTCGCCGTCGACAATCGCCGCCGCCCGAAAAGGCGCGGAGGTGTCGCGCGAAAAGGGGCTTCCCAAGCTCTCGATCGACCAGCTCGAGTCGATGTTCAAGGTGACGCGATCGCAGCAGGTAGATCCCGCCGCCAAGGCCTTTCTCTCGGACCTCGTTCCGAAGCTCGACATCGCCGAGGTGATGGTCACCGACGAGTACGGCTACAACGCGGTGACTACGTCGCCGTCGTCGGACTTCGTGCAGAGCGATGAAGGATGGTGGCAGACCGCATGGGCTACCGGCGCGACCACGGCTCAAGCCACGGCCGATCCGGCCACGCAGCGCACGGTCGTGGAGCTGGCCGGCGTCATCCGGGACAACGGATCGCGGGTGGGCGTCGTGAAGGTCAAGTTCGGCCTCTCGTGGGTCGATTCGGCGCTCGCACAAGGCACCGCGGACTCGCGCATGCGGGTCGACCTGGTCGACTCGGCTGGACGCATCCTCTCCAGCTCCGCGCCGGCGGTGCGATTCAAGCCGTTCGCGTCGTTCAATGTCGTCGCCGGCCAAGCCGCGGGAGCGTCGTTCCCGTTCAACGGCGATTCGTTGGTGCAGCGAGGCGCCGTCGGCCTGACGAACAATGGGCGATGGCGCGTCATCGCGCACATGAACGATGTCGACGCCGGTCATTCGTACAAGGTTGCTCGCGCGGCGCTCGTCGGCGGCGTCGGCGTGATGCTGATCTTGGTGTTTTGCGGCCTCGTGCTCACGGGCCAGTTCATCCATCGTCGCATCACCGGTCCGGCGCTGGATCTGGCCCGGGTCGCTGAATCGGTGGCCGGCGGCGACCTTTCGAAATCTGTAAATCAGATCAGGGCGGACGACGAGATCGGCCGCTTGGCCAAGGCAGTCTCGGCGATGATCGAAGAGCTGCGCCGCCTGGCGGGCGCGCTCAATCAGTCTGCCGGCGAGACGGCGAACATGACCGCGGAGATCAACGCGAGCTCCGAGGAGATGGCAGCATCGGCCGGTCAGATCGCGCATACGGCGTCGGACCTCAGTCATCAGGCCAACCTGATGGCGGAAACGATTCAGACGCTTGCTGGATCGTCGGAGCAGCTCGTGAAGCTCGCGGCTGATCTCGACGGCGGCGCCACGGAAGGCGTTCAGCGGAACACGCAGCTCAGGGCACTGGCCCTCGAAAATCGTTCGCGTCTCGACGAGAGCTCGCAGTCGCTGGTCACGTTGAGCAACGATGTCGAGGCCAGCGCGACGGCGATCGATCAGCTCGCGCAGGCATCGGAAGAAGTGCGCAGCTTCGTCACACTCGTTCAGAAGCTCGCTCGGCAATCCAAGCTGCTCGCACTCAACGCGGCGATGGAAGCGGCGCGTGCGGGTGAGCACGGGCACGGCTTTGCGGTCGTCGCGGAGGAAGTGCGACGTCTCGCTGCAATGTCATCCGACGCCGCCGAGCGCACCGATCGCGTCATGAGCGGCGTGCTTCGAGGCATCGCTGAGTCGCGCTCGTCGAGCGAGCGTACGATGTCGACCGTTCGTCTCGTTCGCACGGCGACCGAGGAAGGCTCGCGATCATTCGGCCAGATCGAGAACGCGGTCGCCGAGGCGAATGGCTGGACGTCGTCGATTCAGCGGACGGCCGTCTCGACGAACGACCTGTCGCGCGATCTCAGATCCAAGCTCGACACGCTGGCAACCGGCACAGAATCGTTCGCGGCAGCGATGGAGGAGGTCGCGGCATCGAGCGAAGAGCAGAGCGCGAGCACGCAGGAGATCGCCGCAGCCGCTGGCACGCTCGCCGAGGCGGCGGAGCGGCTCGGGAAGCTCGTGGCGAACCTGCGGATCGATGAGCGCCCGATCGTTCCGCCGACGTCGGAGATGCCAACCTCAGGACCGCCCAACCGGACGTCGGAGCTGTCGATCAAACGCGGTGTGGTCACCGGGTCGATCCTGAAGGCCTGACTGGCTCTGGGCGCTGTCGTCGTGCCGTGACGGTCAGGCGATTCGTCATTGAGTGACAGCAGCCCGAGCCTCGCACACCAATGACGACACCGACAACGAGACGCGGTCCTCGCTACACGCCGGCCGAAGTACCGCTCATCGAGCTGTCCGTCGTCATCCCGTGCCTCAACGAGGCCGATACGATCGGATCCTGCATCGAGAAAGCCTTCGAGGCGATGCGCATCCACCAGATCGCCGGTGAAGTGATCGTCGCCGACAACGGCAGCACGGACGATTCACAGGAGATCGCGACTGCGCTCGGCGCGCGCGTCGTCAAAGTGTCGCAGAAGGGTTATGGCAGTGCGCTCATGGGCGGCATCGCCGCGGCTCGCGGCAAGTACATCCTCATGGGCGACGCGGACGACAGTTACGACTTCCGTGAGATTCCGGCATTCGTCATCAAGCTCCGTGAAGGCTACGAGCTGGTTCAGGGCTGCCGGCTGCCATCGGGCGGCGGAACAGTGATGCCGGGCGCCATGCCGTTTCTCCACCGCTGGTGGGGGAATCCCATGTTCTCCTGGCTGGCCCGCGGATGGTTTCGAGCAGCCATTAGCGATGTGAACTGCGGACTCCGCGCTTTCACCAAAGCCCACTACGAGCGACTCGGCCAGCGCTGCACCGGGATGGAATTCGCGAATGAGATGATCATCAAGACAAGTCTCATTGGCGCGAAGGTGGCCGAGGTGCCGATCACGCTGCACGTGGACGGGCGGAAGGCGCATGGGCCGCACCTTCGCACGTTCCGCGACGGCTGGCGCACGCTCCGGTTCTACATGTTGTACAGCCCGCGCTGGCTGTTTCTCGTGCCTGGCGCGATGCTCATCGTGCTGGCCGCGATCGGCTACGGCATCGCAATGCCCGGCCTGCGCATCGGGCACGTCACGTTCGACGTTCACACGCTGCTCTTCGCGAGCCTAGCCGCGATCGCGGGCTATCAGTCGATCGTGTTTGCGTTGTTCACGAAGGTGTTCGCCATCAGCGAGCGACTGCTGCCTGAGGACCCGCGGCTCACGCGCCTGGGTGCGCTCGTGAATCTCGAGCGCGGTCTGCTCGCCGGCGCCGTCGTCTTGCTGACGGGGCTTGGTTTATTGGGAAGCGCGGTGAGCCAATGGTGGGCCGTGAATTTCGGACCATTGAACTACAGCCACACGATGCGATGGGTGATTCCCGGCGTCATGCTCACGACGCTCGGATTTCAAACTATCCTCTCGAGCTTTTTCTTGAGTGTGCTCGCGATGAAGCGGCGATGAGCCTGCTCTCCCGAGCGCACGACGTTATCTATCGACGGCGAATCGAGGTTCTGGCCGCGCACTTCGTCGCCCTGCTTCCGCGCGGCGCACACGTGCTGGACGTCGGCTGCGGGGACGGCGCGCTTTCCGCACGACTCGGCGCGCTCGGGAGCGATGTACGCATCGAGGGAGTCGACGTCCTGGTCCGTCCGCGGACCGCGATCCCCGTACAGGCATTCGATGGCGCGCATCTTCCTTACGACGACGCCAGCGTCGATGCCGTGCTAATGGTGGACGTGTTGCACCACACCGACGATCCGCTCGTGCTGCTCCGAGAGTCCGCGCGAGTCGCGCGCTCTGTGGTGCTGATCAAGGACCATCTGCGCGACGGGTTCGCGGCTCAGCTGACGCTGCGCGCAATGGACTGGGTGGGAAATGCCCGGCACGGAGTACGGCTGCCGTACAACTACTGGAGTCGAGGCCAGTGGAATCGGGCGTTCGATGACTTGGGCCTCGTGGTCCAACAATGGCGATCGTCGCTCGAGCTCTACCCGGTGCCGGCACACTGGGTCTTCGATCGCTCGCTGCATTTCATTGCATCGCTCGGCGTCGCCGAGATTCCCGTCAGCTGTTGACGTCGAGAACGCCGACTTCGCTAGCGAAGCGGCCGAATCCATCCTCGATATTTGATCGGCGTCCACGTCGAATCGAGCCGACCTGACGACGGTGGAATGGTCGCAATCACGACACTCGCGCCGGAAGCGCGGAATTCAGCAAGCAGAGAGTCCTGCGCCACCGCAGGTAAATCCCAAAATGCCGCCACTCGATTCCGCGGCACATTCGCGACGATGTGCAAGCGAGCCGTGCGCGCCCAGTACGACTCCGCGTGCGGTCCGACGAGCGCGATGCGCGTGCCTGGCCCGATGCCGTGACCAGCCAGCTCCTGCGCGATGTTCCACTGCAGGTTGCCCCAACTCGGCGACGCCGCGCGTCTGAGCGCCGTGTGGTCCTGCTCCACCCGTGAGCTACCTCGAAACAGGAGCACCGCGACAAGAATCACCGCGAGCGCAGCGTAGGTCCGATCAGCGAACCAGACGGGCCGAGCGTCGCGAAGAGCAATCGCGGCCACGCGCCAATACAAAAACATGAGCGCGACAGTGCCAGCGAGAAGGAGGATTGCGTCCGAGGCGAGCACCATACGGCCGGTGAATGCGGCGAGCATGGCGATCACCGTCCACACTGCCAGCCGCGCAGGACGCACGAGCGCGAGCGCGAGCACGCTCCCGACAACGGTTCCGACCAGCGCGAGCCCAGGCGAAATCGCGGGCGCGAGAAGAATTCGCACGACCAGGATTGCAACGAGCGCACCGAACATCCAGACGGCGCGACGGAGACTCGGGATCAGAACGGCCGCGAGGATTCCGCCAATGATCGACGCGCTCAACGCGAGACCGATCTGCGAGTCAGGCAGCAATGCCTCGAGCGCAACGGGAATCGCGAGTCCTATCGCGGCGTGGAGCGGCACCAGCCGTCGCGCCAGCGGAAGTGTGGCAAGGAGCACGAGCGCGATCACGAGCACGAACGGCATCACGTAGCGCGTCGTCACCAACACCATCGCGTACGCGAAGAGACCGGCCGCCGCCGCCATGTACGTGGGCCACCCGATTCGCCACGACTCTCGCCGAGCGCCGCGCGGCACGGCAACGACGAGAAGAACGAGGAACAACAACGGCGCGAAGTTCTGCACGTAAAAGACGTAAAAGACCTTCAGCGTCTTCAGTTGATCACCGAGCCGGAAATGCGGCACGATGTCCTGATTGAAGCGCGACGGATCTGCCCACATCGGATCCGAGTAGGGCGAGTCCCCTGGAACGCCGACGCCTGGCAGAATGCGCTCAGTGTTTTTCGTCCATGCGCCGGGGGGAACACCGCCCTCGCTCGGCGCGTCGACCATATTCACGTACCAGCCATACGTGAGTCGTCCGGCATCACCAAACGTCGGTCGGCCAGCCTTCAATGAGAGCGCGACGGACCACGGAATTACAAAGAGCGCCCAGACGGCAACGCCGGTCAAAATCTGGCGCGTGCCGCGCTTGCGGAGGGCGATCGCCAGGATCGCCCAGCAGACTATCGCCCACGGGATGAGAAACGACTTGACGAGTCCGCCGAGCCCGAGTGCCACGCCGAGGACGATGGCCTCGCGCGCGGTTGCCGTCTCGGCTTTGCGCAGTCGGAGGAGCGCGCCGAAGGCGAGCAGGATTGCGGCATCGCTGAACAGATCCGGTGTCGTGAGCTCGAGCGGCGTCATGGTGAACGCGAGCACTGCGAACAGACCGTACGCGATCGCTTCAGCCCATGGTCCGCTCAGCGCCGATCGCGGAACGCGAAGGCGAAGGAGATTTCTGAGCAAATACTCGAAGGCCGCCAGCATGGCGACGAAGCCGACGAAGTTGACGACGTGGATCGCGGCGATCTCGCTGCGCGGCCCTGCTCCGCTAATGAGTCGCGCCAGGCCGATGAGGGCGGGATAAGCGGGGCTCCAGTAGAGATCGAGCAGGCGGGCCCAGTCGCCCCGGGTGACGGCGTCGCTCAGATCGAGATACGACATGCCGTCCGGGCCGATGACGTACCGCTGCGCGTACGCCTGGAAGGCCGCGAGCGCGAGGAGAACGGTCCAAGCAACCGGACGAATCCAGCGGGTCGCAGCGGGTCGCGCGCCGTCGAGCGTGGGCCCGCTGCGCGGGCTTGGCGCTACGGCTTGATCATAACGCCGCTGATCGGCTTGTCCTTCGGCTCTTCTTCCTTCTTGAACAAGTAAGCGCACTTCTCAAGACGCGCACCCTTGGCGTCCGCCACGGCGAAGGTCGAGCCCTCGTAGGCGCAGGCGCCCGCGTACTCGCCCTTTTTGTTGACCGCGTAGTACTGGAGTTGGAAGTACGGCCGGCCCTTGTCGTTGAGGAGCCGCTTTTCGGTCATCGCGATCACCCGCTCCATGACTTTCATGAGCGCCTGCTCCGGGCTCATGCCCTGGCGCATGAACTCGACGGCCAGGAATGCACCGCAGACCTTGATGTTCGCCTCGCCGCGCCCCGTCGATCCGGCTGCGCCGACTTCGTTATCGCAGTACTGCCCTGCCCCGATAATCGGCGAATCGCCGACGCGGCCGGGAATCTTCCACGACAGGCCGCTCGTGGTGGTCACTGACGCGATATCACCGCTGGCCGTGACGGCGTCCATGTTGATCGTGCCGTAGGTGTACGGTATTCCCTGCGAGTCGTAGTAGACGTGGACGTAGCGATGGTCCTCGTCATCGTTCTTTGGACGCACGGGAGCGGTGCTCGGGCCCTTGGGCGGCAGATCGAGCCAGTTGTCCTGGGAGTTGAGGCGCGACTTCCACCGAAGCCAGTCCATCCGGCTCTCTTCGGTGAGCAGGTTCCGCTCCTTGAATCCCATCTCGAGCGCGAACCGCTTGGCGCCGGCACCGACTAGCATGATGTGATCCGTGTACTCCATGACCTTCTGCGCGACGGCGGCCGCCTCGGCGACGTCCTCGAGCGCCCCAACCGACCCGGCGCGCTTCGATGGACCATGCATGACGCTCGCGTCTAGTTGAACCACACCGTCTTCGTTCGGCAGGCCCGCCAAGCCGACCGACTGGTCCTTCGGATCGAGCTCCACGATCTGTACACCCGCGACGACGGCGTCGAGCGGGTCGGCGCCCTTGGACAGCATGTCCCAGGCGACCTCGATTCCTCGCTTGCCCGATGGGTCCCGGTTGTAGCCGTTCGCCGCCGAAATGATGACCGGGCGACCAGCGAAGGGAGTGGTGAGCGGCTCGGCGCGGTCGCGGACGGTGATCACCGGCATCGCCTCAACGAGCTTCGGCATCGCCAGGCCCGCCGCTGCGGCGGCGCCGGCGCCAAGAAAACCACGGCGTGAAACGGACATCGAGTGCTCCGGAAGGGACGGTGCCGAATCATACCTCGCCGGGCTCGCCCCTGATAGCTTACCGGCCATGACCGCAGCCTCCCTCCGTGATCGTCTGCGCCAGGCCGAATTCCTCGACGGCCTCACCGACTCCGCGCTGCACCAGCTGACCAAGCTCGTCACCTGCAATAGCTACGAGTGCGACGACATCCTGTTCGAAGAAGGAGCGTCCCGCACGTTCATGGCGATCATCGAGTCGGGATCGGTCGCGATCGAAAAGGGGCGCAGTGCGAGACCCATTCGATTGGTGACACTCGGCGCGGGTCAGGCCGTTGGCGAAGGGATTCTGCTCGACGACTCGCCGCACGGCACGAGCGCGCGGGCGCTGCAGCACACCGAGGCCTTCGTCGTCAGCGACGAAAACGTGAAGGAGATGCTGAAGGAGTATCCGGCGCTCTACGCGGCGCTCGTCAGCCGCGCGGCGCGGTCGATCTCACAGCGGCTCGCGGCAACCGACGCGACGCTCGTCGGCCATCGGCGCACGCTGGGGTTTACGGGCGCGCGCACTCGCAAAGAGCACGATCTGCTCGGCGAGCGCGACGTGCCGGAGGAAGCACTCTACGGCGTGCAGACGCTTCGAGCGCTCGAGAACTTTCCGATCACGGGAATCGCGCTGCGCGAGTTCCCGGTGTTGATCGAGGCGCTTGCGGCGGTGAAAGAAGCCGCCGCGCTCGCGAACGCCGAGCTTGGACTGCTCGATCGTGATGTTGCCGACCTGATCGTTCGCGCGACGCAGGAGATTCGCGCCGGCAGGCACCATGAGCATTTCGTCGTCGACATGATCCAGGGCGGCGCCGGCACGTCGACGAACATGAACGCGAATGAAGTCATCGCGAATCGCGCACTCGAGCTGCTGAACGCGCCGCGAGGCGACTACTCCAAGGTTCACCCGAACAATCATGTGAACCTGAGCCAGTCGACGAACGACGTGTACCCCACGGCGGTGAAGATCGCGTTGCACAACGCGATCGAGGCACTCCGGAGCGCAATGCGCGAGCTGGTCGCCGCGTTCCTCGCGAAGGGCGACGAGTTCAACGCGTATCTCAAGATGGGCCGTACGCAACTCCAGGACGCGGTGCCGATGACACTCGGCCAGGAGTTCAGGGCGTTCGGGCACACGATTCAGGAAGACGTCGATCGGTTGGGCGAAGCGCAAGCATTGATCCGCGAGATCAACATGGGCGCGACGGCGATCGGCACCGGCATCAATGCGCCGCCCGGATACGCGGAGTTGGTCTGTCAGGAGCTGTCGCGCGTCTCGACGCTGACGCTGATCACGGCGCCCGACCTCGTCGAGGCCACGTCCGACACGGGCGCCTTCGTCCAGCTCTCCGGCGTGCTGAAGCGGTGCGCGGTGAAGCTATCAAAGATCTGCAATGATCTGCGGCTGTTGAGCTCGGGCCCTCGTGCCGGATTGGGAGAGATCAATCTCCCGGCGATGCAACCCGGGTCGTCGATCATGCCGGGCAAAGTGAATCCGGTGATCCCGGAAGTCGTGAACCAGGTGTGCTTCGACGTGATCGGCGGCGACGTCACGGTGACGTTGGCGGCGGAAGCGGGACAGTTGCAGCTCAACGTGTTCGAGCCGGTGATCGCGTATCGGCTCCTGCGCAGCATCGAGACGCTGGAGAATGGATGTCGTGTGCTTCGAGAGCGCTGCGTCGATGGCATCACCGCGAATCCATCGCGGATGCGCTACTTCGTGGAGCACTCGATCGGCATCGTCACGGCGCTCACGCCGCAGATCGGCTACGAGCACGCGACGTCGGTCGCGAAGGAAGCGTTGGAGACGGGGCGCGGAGTCTACGATGTCGTGATGGCCCGCGGGCTGATGACGCGAGCGGAGTTGGATAAAGCGTTGGATCCGGAGACAATGATTGGGAAGGGGGCAGGGGGAAGGGGGAAGAGGGGGGATGGGGGCTGAGGGAAGGGCAACAACCTGCCCGCGATCATCATTCCCGCCGTTGCCCTTCCCACTCACCTCGGCCCCCGCTTCCCTCTTCCCTCTTCCCTCTTCCCGCTAATGCCCCCGCGCCGACGCAAACGTCTCGACCCTTCGGTCTTCAATCTGCCCGTCGAGCAGATCAAGCAGGGGTACTACACGGACATCTACTTCGTCCGTGCACGCGAGATCGCGCGTCAGGAGAAGCGCGGCAGTGTGGTCACCATGCAGTTCAGCGCCAAGAACGACGGCTGGCTGAGCGGCATCGACGAGTGCGTCGCGCTTCTCAAGACGTGTGCCGACGACTGGAATGCGCTCACGGTGAACGCGCTCTACGAAGGAGATCGCTACGACACCTGGGATACCGTGATGACCGTCGAGGGCCCGTACGAGTCATTCGGGTATCTCGAGACCATCCTGCTCGGCGCGCTGTGCCGGCGCACACGCGTGTGCACCGCGGCCAAACGGCTCTGCGAGGCGGCCCAATCGAAGCCCGTGATCTTCTTCGGCGCTCGCGACGACGTTTTCTCGACGCAACCCGGCGACGGATTCGCGGCGATGGTCGGCGGCGTGAAGATGGTGTCGACTGAGGCGCAAGCGTCGTTCTTTGGCGGCACGGCCGTCGGCACGATTCCGCACGCGCTCATCGCCGCGCTGGGCGGCGACACGGTGAAGGCGACGAAGAAGTTCGCGGAGCTCTATCCCGACGTCGAAGTGATCGCACTCGTCGACTACGACAACGATTGTGTGAAGACGTCGCTCGACTGTGCGCGCGCGCTCGAGGATCGGCTGTGGGGCGTGCGCCTCGACACATCGGAGTCACTGGTCGACAAGTCCGTTGTTCCGCAGATGGGCACCTTTCACCCCACGGGTGTGAATGCGAACCTCGTGTGGAACGTGCGCAACGCGCTCGATGCCGAGGGGTTCGGCGATGTGAAGATCGTCGTGTCGGGCGGATTCGACGTGCCGCGGATTCTCGCCTTCGAAGAAGTGCAGGTGCCGGTCGACGCGTACGGCGTCGGCGCCGCACTTTTCGACGGACGCTTCGATTTCACGGCGGACGTCGTACAGCTCAACGGGAAACCACAGGCGAAGGTCGGTCGCGCGCTGCGCGAGAACCCACGACTCGAGAGGGTGAAGTAGTGGCAGCCGGCCCAAAGCTCGACGGTGCGGGCATCGTCAAGATGAAGACGTTGGACGAGGCGATGCTCTTGTTGCAGCGCATCCACGGACTCGTCGAGTCGTATGCGATGGCCGTGAAACGGAATCAGCCAGCGGCGCCGTTTCTCCAAAACATTCGACGCACGCTGCCGACGCTCGCGGAGAATCTAAAGAGTCATTTTGGTCTCATCACGGATCAAATCGTGGCCGTGAATCTTCAGGCCACACGCGGTGCGAGCGAACAGATGCGAGTACGTGTGCTGCGCGAAGGCGTCGCGCAGATCAAGCAGGCGATCGACATCGCGATCGTGCAAACGAAGGACAAACACTCATCCGACGAGAAGAAGACAACGCCGGAGGAATAGCCGTCATCCCGAGCGCTCGGGGATGACGATGGGCTGCGCTCGGAACGACGCCTAACGTGGTGTCAGGTAAGCTCCTACTGCCGAGGCGGCCGGGTTGATTTGCCTCTATAGAGCCGGTAGGTTCCGCATGCTCCACACAATTCGCCCTCGAGCGCAGTTTTCGGTCGCGCTCCGAACGCCCGGTTAAAGGGAAACCGCATGCCATTTCATTCCCGCCTGCGCCGGCCGGGTACCCGCAAAGCGGGTGCGGCAGCGCTGACGGTCGCCCTGGCGGTGCTCATGGCCGCCTGTGGTGGAAACCATCCTGATTCGATCTTCCATCAACGGACGGATTTCAATCGGGACGTCGATTATCTCTTCAGGATTCTCATCTACTTCGGGACGGCTGTCTTCATTTTCGTTGAAGCCATCCTCGTTTGGACGCTGATCAAGTACCGCGCGCGTCCCGGACAGCCCGAGCCAGAACACGTCCACGGCAACACCACGCTCGAAATCACGTGGACGGTCATTCCGCTGATCATCCTCGTGTTGATCGGCATTCCCACCATCCGCACGATCATCCGCACCCAGGCCAAGGCGCGCTCTGACGCGCTCCAGGTCGAGGTGATCGGCCATCAGTGGTGGTGGGAATTCCGCTATCCGCAATACACGATGGCGGGCCTCGGCGGAAAGACCGACACGGTCGTGACGGCGAATGAGCTGTACCTGCCGATCGGCAAGACGGTGAACTTCACGCTCCACTCGAAGGACGTGATTCACTCGTTCTGGGTGCCGGCGCTCGCCGGCAAGCGCGATCTGGTCACGAACCACACGAATTTCCTGTGGTACACGCCGGATTCGGTGGGCACCGAGGCGTTCAATGGCGCGTGTGTGGAGTATTGCGGCACGAGCCACGCAAACATGCGCTTCAAGACGTTCACCGTGAGCCAGGCCCAGTTCGACAGCTGGATCGAGAATCAAAAGCAGATGGCCGTCGGCAGTGCGCCTGTCGCTCCTGCCGCTCCGACGCAGACGGCCGGTGGCGCAGTTCCGGCGGGTCCGCAGACGACGGTCGCCGCGAAGTCGGCCGCGCCGGGGCAGCAGCCTTCAACGCCAGCGGCCAACCTGCCCGGTGCCGGCGTTCCCGCTAGCCCGGCACCTGCGATGCAGGTCGCTCAGGCCGGCTTCATCGCGTTCCCGCGCGATTCGCTGCCGGCGCACACGATCCCACAGACGCCGACGCCAGCTGGTCTCACGTTCGACGACAATCTGCTCGCCAAGGGCGACGCGGCGAGCGGCGCGAAGCTGATGACCGGCGCCGGGGGCTGCCTCGCCTGCCACGCGATCCGCGGCAATCCGATGATGATCGGCAACATCGGACCGAACCTCACGCACATCGCGTCGCGCACCACGATCGCTGCCGGGCTTTTCCCGAACACTCCGCACAATCTCGCGCTGTGGATCAAGAACGCGCGCGCGATGAAGCCGGGCGTCACGATGTACACGATCGGACACGATCAGTACGACCCGATTCTGCATGCGTCGATGAAAGCTGGTCTCTTCGACCCGCAGATCGCTGATATCGTGGCGTATTTGATGACGCTGAAATAACGAACCGCCGAATCGGAGACTGATACGAATGGCAACCGCCGCCGTCAGCCCGGCCTACGCAGGCGCCCACGAGGCGTCGCATAGCGGAATCTGGAGCTGGCTCACGACCGTCGACCATAAGCGGATCGGCGCGCTCTACATGTACACCGCCCTTGCCTGGTTCGGTATCGGCGGTCTC